>Ga0209390_10008359_pt1 | contig 12841 bp, 12 predicted proteins | sample BON01_FD_187212 | JGI IMG/M metagenome (GOLD analysis project Ga0209390, IMG submission 187212) | Freshwater microbial communities from Lake Bonney liftoff mats and glacier meltwater in Antarctica - BON-01 (SPAdes) (version 2) | ecosystem: Environmental > Aquatic > Freshwater > Ice > Glacier... | reverse complement strand
AATGTTCTGAGTAGCAAATTATTTATGATATTTAATTGTATTTACTGGACAACAGGGAGCCAATATGACAAGATGATTTAGTGTCTACGACACATCAAATTTGTCTCATTTCCGCTGACACGCTCCGGTGGGTGTCGCTTGGCAGGGATCAGACATAACCGTCATGAGCACGGCGCAGTTATATTCATCTGGCACACGATCAAGTGGATAATCAAGATCGCTCAAAGTCTCAATATTTTGCGCTTCGTCTAGGTTTTTAAATTCTATTTGTTTAAGACCAGGAACTTCAAACTGCGCTAAAATTTTCATAACAGCAAAGGGCGTGACATGATCATCGGCTTGTAATTTTTTTAATGCCAAAATAATCGATTTATTAACGTCTTTAGGCGGCTTAATGCCTTTATTCAGCACTTCAAGGTGAGGAATAATCACGGTGAGCAATCGGTTGATTGTATCAAACCAAGCGGTTTGGTTCGCATAAGTAAACGCTCTTATCTCGGACATGTCAGAAATAGGATGTAACAGTTCGTTCAACGCGCCAACCGTTCGTTCCAATATGGTCGTAACTTGTCGAACATTGACTTCATTGTGAAGTCGGCCGAACTCTCCCTGTTGCTCCATTGAACCCGCAGTGAACATTGCTTTTGTACGTTCGGCTGGACTCTCGCCTTTAGCATAATGAAGAATATACTCTAACATATTAGAACCCCTGTTTATTTGATTAATTAATTAACAGTGAGTATAGCTAAAGTATGATACTTGTCAAAGACGGTTTAACACCATGCCACACAAAAAAAGCCTCGGCCGCTTGCTGAACCAGCATGCCCAAACCATCGACAGCTTTAAAGCCCGCTTTTTTTGCCCAGGCTACAAACGGTGTCATGCCAAAAGCATCATAATTTAAGTCGTAACACAATGGCTCGCCGCTTATATGGGGCAACGAAACATGCGTGCCAGCTATAGCATTCAAAATTAAATCATACGATCCCGTTACAGCATCCAACGGCCTATAACTCAGCTTCGTCGACTCAAGTGATTGAATTAAAGCTTCGGCCCGTGATGCCGTACGATTGGCTATCGCCACATACCTCGGATGCTCATCTAACAGTGCCGGTAAAATACCGCGTGCGGCACCGCCAGCGCCCAGCACCAAAATGCGTGCATTCGTAAGTTTGATGCCGTGATGATGCAAATCACGCACTAAACCCACACCATCGGTATTATCGGCGCATAATTGCCCGGCTTGATTCATCCAAAGTGTGTTAGCAGCGCGCGCTACGGCACACCGTGGTGTTTTAACATCAGCCATAGCAAATGCGCGCTCTTTGCCAGGGGAGGTGATATTTAAACCGGCGCCCCCTGCCGCAAAAAAATCACGTACTTGCTGCTCAAAATGCGTTCTATCTAATAAGCATGTTTCATACACCACATCACGGCCTGTTTGAGCTGAAAACTGTGCATGAATCATCGGTGACAGGCTATGCGCTATCGGCGCCCCCATCACCATAAAACGCATCACAGCAGCCATCTATTTATCCAAACTTTTGGTCACGATTTCTCGTAAATCAGCCGATAAATTAGCTTCTGCTAAAAGCTCCAGCTGTGCAAGTATATGCTGTTGTCTGACGGCATCTAACCGCTGCCAACGCGTAAACGGCGTTGCAAGACGTGCTGATATTTGTGGGTTAATCTTATCAACCTTGAGTAATTGCTCCGTCAAAAACACATAACCGCTACCATCGGCCGCATGAAAATGCCGTGGATTGTTTTGACAAAAAGCGCCGATCACCGCGCGCACTTTGTTTGGCTGTTTTAAATCAAAATCCGGATGTTCAAGCAAGGTTTTTACACGCATCAATGCGCCGTCATGTTCAGCACTTGCCTGCAAAGCAAACCATTTATCCAGTACTAACGCATCATGCTTCCATTGCGTATAAAAATCGGTGATTGCCTGCTTTTGTACAAATTCATCCGGTGAATTAATCAGTAAACCCAAACTGCCAACTTGGTCGGTCATGGTTTTTGCTTGCTCAAATTGCGCTTGGCATAAGGCCAAAGCATCTTCAGGCTTCGCGTACATCATGAACCATAAACACACGTGCTTGAGTCGCCGTCGGCCAAACGCCTCGGCATGCATGGCATGGTCTTCAGCCTCTTCGAGCGTTGCGTACATGCTTGATATTTCGGGCCATAGCGCGGTACCCAAATGCTCGCGATACGCGTCTCGTGCTTCTTCCCAACGTTCAACATCAATGTTGGATAAACCACTCACCACTTCTTCAAAACTAGGCGGCATGAACAATTCAGCCCGCAACGCTTGATCTAACATTTCATCTTGAAGAACATGCCGGAACGCCGTGATCACCTCATCTTGAAGACGCCAATGACTGACATACGGCGTGTTGTAAGCATCCAATAATGCCGCGCGCACAACCCGTTGCCCCGCATCCCACTTCGCAAAACCATCGGTTTCAACACGTAATAAACCCAGCAAGTCTTGATTACTGGCCTCATAAGCTAAATTCACAGGCGCTGAGAAATCACGCAATAAAGATACATGTGCTGGTTCCTGACTTAGGCCATCCAACTTAAATTGCTGCTCGAATGCTTCGAGTAACAACACATCCTGCGCAACAGGCATGCGCTCGCCTGCTTGATTAAACAATGCAATACGAATCGGTATAGGAAAAGGCTGTTTGACGTGATTATCTGGATTATCCGGTGTTTTGGGACAGGTTTGTGTGAAGCTTAATGATAAACAACCGTCTTGGTAAGATCGCTCGGTAAGCTTAACTTCGGGTGTGCCTGCTTGGGTATACCACCTAAAAAATTGTGTTAAATCTTGGTTATTTGCATCAGCCATCGCCGCGACAAAATCTTCAATCGTCACCGCTTGACCATCGTGCCGTTCAAAATACAGATCCGTACCCCGTCGAAAGCCTTCTGGGCTCAAAAGCGTTTGAAGCATACGAATAACCTCAGCGCCTTTGTTATAGATGGTTGCGGTGTAAAAATTATTAATTTCTTGGTACGCAGGCGGTCTAACCGGATGCGCCATACGCCCTGCGTCTTCAGGAAATTGTGCTTGGCGTAATAATTTAACATCTTGAATACGGTTTACATCACGTGAATTCATGTCGCGTGAAAATTCTTGATCACGAAACACCGTTAAACCTTCTTTAAGGCTCAACTGAAACCAATCTCGGCAGGTCACGCGGTTGCCTGTCCAATTATGAAAATACTCATGGGCAATCACGCTTTCAATACCGGCGTAATCTTGGTCTGTTGCTGTATCAGGACGTGCCAGAACATATTTCGCGTTAAAAACATTTAAACCTTTGTTTTCCATCGCCCCCATATTAAAGGCATTGATGGCCACAATCATGTACACATCCAAATCATATTCACGACCGTATTCACGTTCATCCCATGCCATGGCCGCTTTTAACGAAGCCAAGGCATGCGCACAACGATCTTCAACGCCTGGCTCAACATACACATGTAAATCAATCGTACGTCCCGACATCGTCACAAATTGGTCGCTCACGCAGGCGAGCTTACCGGCGACTAACGCAAATAAATACGACGGTTTTTTAAAGGGATCGTGCCACACGGCCCAATGTCGCTCTCCTATGACACCCGAATCAATCAAGTTTCCATTAGATAATAACACTGGATAATCAGCTTGATTCGCTGAAATTCGGGTGGTGTACACTGCCAACACATCGGGCCTATCGGGAAAATACGTGATGCGTCTAAAGCCTTGGGCTTCACATTGCGTGCAAAAAATATTATCTGCATGATACAAACCCGAAAGCGCTGTATTTTCTTTCGGATGAATGCGGGTTGTTATGGCTAATACACACGCGTCAGGGCAGTTTTTCAATATTAAGTTATCACCCTCTAAAACATAAGCATCACTATCCAACTCTTGGCCATCTAACACAATCGCCTCGAGCTTGAGTTCTTCTCCGTATAAACACAAAGGACCTGGATGCGCGCGAACCAGACGCATTTCGTTCTTAACCAAAGCATAATCATCATATAAATCAACGGTTAAGTTTACTGTCTCCAGCTGAAAACTTGGCGCTTGATAATCGTTTAAATAAATCGTTTGTTTTGACATGGTTACCTCATCTGTCCTTTAAATAATCCATCAATAATTTATCATCGAATAAAGTGTATTAACGGCTGAAATATCACCCTTGCTCAAATGATCACGCTGGCCAATCATGGCATCTTTATCACGCGGAATAATCGTTGGAAGACCATTTTTACTAAACGCTCGCCCTGAATAATGCATGATGGAATCATAATCATACGCCCCCTCATTTCGCCCTTCGCGATCACGTCGACTAAAATTAGCGTAATGCATTTCGCGTATATTTTCCCATAGAATTTCAACATACGCGTCACGATCGGGTCGTGATTGCTCATGCCATAACCCAATCAAATGACCAAGCTCATGCGCGCTCAACATCGCATGGCAACGCGGTGCGAGCAACACAGCCTGCTCTCCCCCCTGCCGCCCGACAAACGAGTCACATGTTTTTCCTGGTCCCGGTTTAAATCGGACATAATCCTCATAGAGCATTTGATTTTGTGGGGTTATTTCAACAAAATGAACCAACGTCTCGTTTTGCCACAAAGCCATGGCTTCGGCAAGTGCGATACGATTCGCCTGCGGCAAGGCTTCATCGATAACATAAGGTATTTCAGCATGTGGCCAACGTGCAAAATCATCTTGCGTGACGACGCCATCTAAATTTGCAAATGCATACGAACTCATGAGACCAATCACAACCAATACCCGCCAACGCATCCTCATGCCTCATCAGCCTCCTATATAATATTTTTATGTAATTCAAGCGCGCGGAACATGCACTATCCATACTGCATTCAGTTACCATTAAGAGCTTATTTCATTTCGACTTTAGCCGCTTAAATACCTAAAGTCGAGTATCTCTCATGTTTCTATAAGTTCATCCCATAAGTTACTAGGTTAAATTGGGTTGCCAAAAACATTACATACCAATAATATTACCTTATTTTCTAATCGTAAGATGAGTTTTACAAATTTCAGGATAAATAAATGCCAACCATTAGCACATTCTATGGCATACTCATTCAGATGTTCTGGGGTGATCATGCACCACCTCATTTTCATGCGCTATATGCGGAATATGAAGTGCTTATTGATATTCGTACCCTTGAGGTCATGAAAGGAACCATGCCACGCAGAGCGTTGGCCTTAATATTAGAATGGGCCTCTTTGCATCGCAAAGAATTACAGGAGGATTGGATATTATGCGAAACAAATCAATCGCTAAAGAAAATATCTCCCCTCGAGTAGTCACTTGTGCTCCTTGGAGATTGAAAAAAGTGAAGCCTCTTCCGAATTATGAACTTGAAGTTGAGTTTAATGATGGAACACATGGCTTTGTTGACATGCATCACCTGATCAAAAGTGCCAAAGCTGGTGTTTTTAAATCACTCCAAGACCAAGACCTCTTTAATCAAGTACATCTTGAGCATGGAGCGGTAACCTGGCCTGGTGAAATTGATTTAGCGCCTGATGCTATGCACGATAACGTAAAACAAACTGGACGTTGGGTTATTACGTAAAGCCAACAAAACCTATCTTTGCACATCATTGCTCTGGCTTGTCATCTATGATTTTTTTGTAATTCAAGCGCTCGCGGATACAATACATTACGATTCGCGCCGGTTAATTTCACGGCTAATTTAACCGCTTGCTTAACCGGAAGCTCGGCTAACAACACTTCTAAGCATACATCATGCTCACCTGCTTGTTCAAAACAAACACGCGGCGGTAAAATCACAACAAACTCACCTTTTTTACGCGCGATATCCTCTAAAATCCAAGCTTGAATCTCAGGAATACTGCCTGTAACAAACGTTTCAAACGTCTTGGTTAGTTCTTTGGCTAATACGATTTCACATGCATCACCAAACACTTCGAGCATATCATCAAGACAGGCTTGCAAACGATGCGTTGATTCATAAAATACAACCGTATGCTGCAACGCCGTTTTAAAACCCTCAAGCACCGTTCGGCGTGCAGCCATGGTTGCAGGCAAAAAACCTGCAAACGTAAAAATATCTGTAGGAACACCGGCCGCTGACAAGGCCGCAATCAAAGCGCATGCCCCAGGAATCGGTACCACGCTTATGCCGCCATCTCGTGCTTGTTTCACCAGTGGATAACCTGGATCGCGAATTAGAGGCGTACCTGCATCACTAATAAGCGCAATATTTTGGCCTTGCTTGAGTAGCTCAACTAAACGCGTACTCTCCGTTGATTCGTTATGTGCATGCAGTGAGATGAGCGGTTTTTGAATACCTAAACCGGTCAAAAAAGGTCGTGAATGTCGCGTATCTTCAGCAGCAATACAATCCACATGCTTTAAGACTTCAAGCGCACGTAATGTAATGTCGTCTCGATTGCCTATGGGGGTCGCTACCACGTAGAGTGTGCCGGCGGTGCTTGCGGTTAAATGCGTCATGGTTTATCCTGATACGTCTGTGTCCGAAAGGTTACACGCTCATGCGCGCGCGATTAAATTATCTTAAATATCTTAAATTTTCTCTAGTTATAGCTTGTTTTGGCTTGCTCGTGCAATGCACCGCAATCAATCCCAATCAACTGGGTGGTCGACCACTGGGTAGCCCTTATACCATGCCAGCCGAGGCCTACATTGCGCTTGCTAACAACCATATCGGCGAAGAAAAACAAGCGCTTCTCCTGCTTGCAGCCGGTCGTTGGGTTGACGAAGGCCGGTGGCAAGATGCAAACAGTATTCTAGCACAAATAAAACCGGCATCTTCAGTTCAGACCGACAAAAAAAATCTACTCATTGCAAAAATCGACTTATTACGTAAACACCCACGCACAGCGCTTAACCGCTTAGCGATGGTGCGCCATGCAGATCAACTGCCGCTGTATGAGCAAGCACAGTTTCATGAACTCTTGGCCGATGCGTACAAAGCCTTAGGTAAATCACTTGAGTCTATTAACGAACGTATTAAATTAGATAAAATCCTTCCTGATGAAGCCTCACGCGCCAACAACCGTCGTGCTCTATGGGTAACACTGACAAGCTTGCCTATTGCCGAACTCAATACACTCGTGATTGAAACACCTTCAGGTTCTGAGTTAAGCGGTTGGATGGAACTTGCGCTTATCGCACGACAAGACTCGGCGTATCCTGACAAAATGCTTAAAAAAATCAAGCAGTGGCAACAGCAGTATCCCTATCATCCTGCGCGCAGCTTACTTCCCTCGTCGCTCGAAAGCATGCAAGGACGCTTGTACAATAAGCCGAAACATATTGCCTTAATCTTACCGCTTTCAGGCCCCTTATCAGGTCCAGGACATGCCGTTCAAGATGGTTTTATGGCCGCCTTCCGTGCACATGACTCAGCCGCGTCCACAACCGTGCGCTTATATGACACCCATCGTTTAGGTGCCGCTAAAGCTTATCATCAAGCCATTACAGCGGGCGCAGACTATGTGGTTGGACCGCTATCCAAACCCGATGTTAAAGCCGTCGCCTCAATATCTCACCCCGTTCCAACGCTGTTACTCAACAATGTTTCGACACACACACAAGACCATGCCTTCCAGTTCGGGCTCTCACCTCCAAACGAAGCACGTCAAGTGGCCAGTAAAGCACGCCAAGCTGGTTTTTCACGCACGTTAGTGATTGCTCCCACAGGCTCCTGGGGCAATAAAACACTCAACGCATTTTCCAGTGAATGGCGAGGCCTTCGTGGCCAAGTTGTTGATACCCTTCGTTTTGATCCGAATAACAAAGAAAACCTCAACGAATCGATTCGTGAATTATTACAAGCCGTATCCGACAAAGAGCGCAAAGAACAACTCAAAGCGTTAGCCAAAGATCCCGATCTCGAACGCACACCGCTGCGTCGCGAAGATTTTGATGTAATTTTTTTACTCGCCTACCCATCTCAAGCACGTCAAATCATGCCGTTGCTTAGGTATTATTATGCTGGAAAAGTACCTGTTTATGGGACTTCTAGCGTATACGCTGGCACAGAGAACACCGTGGCTGATCGCGATCTAAACGGCATCACATTTTGTGACATGCCTTGGGTTTTATCACACCCCAACATGGGGCATCGCAACTGGTCTGAGCGCTTTAACAGCTACAGTCGCCTGTACGCCATGGGCATGGACAGTTATACGTTAGGAACCGAACTGAATGCCCTTCAGCTCTTTCCAGCACTCGGTATGGGTAACGAAACCGGTACGCTTTATTTAACACCGAACCACCGGATTTCGCGTATTCTTTCATTTGGAAAAATTAATCAAGGTGTTGCGACGCCGTTATAGTTATAAACGATAAGTTTGGCTTTGCCGAAAAAGTTGAATAAACGTCAAAAGGAATATTGGCATGCACAGTAAAAAAATTCATTATTTTTGTTTAGCAGCACTGCAATTTTTAACCTTAAGCAGCCATGCTGCCAACTTGAATCCAATAACTGTTGGACAAGTACAGGAGATCGTTGATGAGGTCGCTGAACGGAAGATTCAAACATTCCAAAAAGCACTGACTTACACCGTGGGTCAGCTTGCTCTAGGTGGAATTGTTATTTATGTCGATGAGACAGGTCAACATGGCATTGTTGCTGCACTTGCTGAGGACTCAAGAGGCGTTACTGCAGCATATGTTCCGATTAAAAATGCACTTCTTGCCGCGTTTTCAAAGTTTGGTATGGGTGGTGGCTTTCAAAATACAATACAAGCCCTTGCGCTTGCTTCGTCGACAGGCATTACAAGCTCAACCTTTGTTGCAGCTTATGCTGCGAGATTTACAACAAACAGTGCGGGAGTTGAGACCGGTAATTCTTGTCTTTCTTTTGGAGAAACGCAGGATCCTAGCAACTGCCTAGCTGAGTGGTATATACCCAATTTGGGTGAATTATTAACCATGAATAATGTGCTTTGTGGTACATCTTATGCACTCAAGCGTGGTATACAGTATTTATCTTCAGCCTCACCCTTTGGCAACACGAACATGTTAATTGCCGTAAACACCCCGAGTGAAGCTGTAGCTTGTCAATTGGGAGTATCTTCAAGTACCACCGAAGTCGCAACAAACACGGCCCGATCAAGTACGGTTGATGTTCGGTATGCTCGGCAATTTTAATGTAGATTTTTAATAAAGTGTCGCACTTCGGGACTTAATGCATTCTCGCCAACTCATCTCATGCACGTCAAATCATGCCGTTACTTAACACCTAACAACCTTGATACTGAACGATCCGTCTACTAATATAACAATATAGACGCGTATAGATCTAGAGGTTTGACATGAGTATCCAAGACAAAAACTATCTTGCTAATTTGAGAAAAGATGTTGATGACACACAAGAAATCTTAGACATGATTCGTTTAAAACATCAAGAATCACAACAACATGAATTGCCCGTTATAGAAAAAAAACTGAGTGAGTTATTACAAGCACAACATGCTGTAGAAATAAATTTACACGAAATCCTTGAAAAAGAAGCGATTATTGTCACGGCCTTGAATGCATTAAGTCCCTCATCGAGAGAGTATAAAGAAAAATCTCAACGTCGAACAGAAATCAACGAAATCTGTTCAAAATATGAAAGTGATATCAAACAAAACCAAGCAGAAATAAAAACACTTAAGATTCATATAAATCAACTTAAAGCACCCACATCACCAAAAGAGCAAGAAGCGATCGTTGCCTTAAACCGCGCACAAACTGCTCTTCAAACAGCTCAATCCAGTCGAAAAAAATTCACCCGTCAGTTACAAACAAAGACCGTACCCTCACGTTTTGACAGCACTGCCGACGCCATCACCGCAAAGCTCGCCCATGCAAAAGATGAGATGGACAACCTCGAAACGAGCATTAATAAGGCCTGGGAACAAGCAAAAGCTGTGCTTATACAGGATTCATCACCTAAAAAAGAGCCCTCCACGTCCTATACAAAACAAGACGTTGAAGCACTCGAAAAAAAATTCGAGGACTTAAATACGCGCATTGAAAGAAAACAACATAAAACGGGATGTTTCCGTGCATGGAAACCAATGTATAATTTATTTCGTCAATTCTTTGGCATCGAGCGAAAATTAACAAAACTAACCTCGCAGCAAGCCGAAGCGATTCCTATTTTTGGTACGATCACAGCGTTACTTGTTAAATCCTTGGAGCTGGAAGAGCAAACAACACAATTACACGGAGCTTTACAGCAAGCATTAGAAGATCGCTCTCATCTAAAAGACATGGCGGTGGTTATTCAAAAAAAACTCGAACCCTATTGCACAACACACATAACAACGTTTTTTTCTAAAGCGCCACGTTTAGAAAAAGATATCGCCCCCATAGCCAAGGCCTTAACCACCTTTCTTGGCGAGCCTACCGAAGCAAACCTCGAGCAATTGTCTGCAACGATGTCGCGCGCTCATCCAAGATACCTTGAAAATAAGGACTTTCAAGCCCTTATCGTTGAAGCAAGTGGTCTGTATGAAGCCATTGACGCACTCTATCATGACCACCTTGAGCTGAAACAACTGCAGGAAGATTTACACCCAACAGACACTGAACAGAAAAGAAATCAGCCCGAATGAGATTAACCCACACGCTGTCGTTTAGCCGCGGGCTCATCCTCTTCGCCTGATGACGCTTCCGCTATGATTGCTGGCTTAAAAAACCTTGGCTCTGCAAAGTTTCGAAGATTATCAAGTTCTTCTCTGTCTGTAACCAAAAATGAAGTGATTTCCTGAAACATATCAATAGGCATAGACGTAACGAGGCCTTGTTTTGTATTCTTCATGCAAGCAAAAACATAAGGCCGCTCGCTGTTGTTCTTAATCGCTTGATTGATAATAAGTAATTGAGCATCACGCATCTCATTGCCCTCTACATTCAGTGACATAAGCGTGGTGTTTTCTTCGGAAAAATGTTGAGCACAGTCACCGCCTGTGCGATTGTACGATATATCCAATGACCTCAGCGTATCATTGTAAGCAAGCTCGACAGCACCCTCAGGGCCTATGCTATTACCTCTTAGACTCAAGAGCGTAAGCGTCGCATTTTTCGCAAACGCGAAAGCGTCATCCTCGCATAGATCATTGTAGGATAGATCCAAGGACGTAAGCGTATCGTTGCCAGCAAGCGTCATCGCATCACCCGGTTCTAGGCCATTACTCCCTAGATTCAATAACTTAAGCGTTGTATTTTCGGCCAACGCGACGGCACCGTCCTTGCCTATGCCATTGCTCGATACATTCAATGAGGTCATCATGGTCAGTTGAGCAAGCGCTATAGCACCTTCGCAACCGATGAAATTATTCTCTAAATCCAATAATACAATAGAGGTATTTTGAGCAAGCGCCTCACACAGGCGTATCACGTTAGGATCCTCCAAATATTGACTTGTTAACTTAAGCGCCGTGCATGCAGGGTTATTTGTTAGGACATAGGCAATGGCATCGTCAATATTGTCGGCAACATAAGTTGTATTAAGTCGTGGCATGATTTTTCCTCCAGGTTCCTTCTTATCAATAAACATCGAGCTCAAAACACGCTATTAGCCTATACGGTGTCGTTTAGCCGCGGGCTCATCTTCTTCGCCTGAAGATTCATTTTCTGAAGATTCATTTTCTGAAGATTCATTTTCTGAAGATTCATTAAATGATGCATCTTCTTCTGAAGATTCATTAAATGACTCATCTTCTTCGTTTGATGACGCATCTGATAGCGCATCGCTTGGGAAAAATGCTGGATCAGCAATCGAGGCAAGCTGCTGGCGCTCTTCTTTTACTGTGGTCAAAAACGACACCACACGAAGAAACAGCTTCCGGGATAAAGGAGTTGTTAATCGTCCTGCAATAGAAGCAAAAGCCATACAACCCAACAACAAAGCAGGCCGCTCTCTGTTAAGCCTAATCGTTTGATTGAGCGCGTCTAAGTGAACGTCACCTATATCATTGCCAGCCATGCTCAGAAAGGTAAGCGTCCTATTTTGCGCAAGGCTAAAAGCACCTTGATCGCCTATATCATTGTCATCCATCTGCAAGGACTTAAGCGTAAAGTTATTCTTAGCGAAACACTTCGCACCGTCATTGCCGATGTTATTATCCCCTATATCTAATGACGTAAGCGTATCGTTGCGAGAAAGCCGCGAAGCGCCGTAACTAGTGCCTTTATAACCTAGCTTATTACTGAATACACTCAATGTCCTGAGCGTCGTATTACTAGCAAGTGCGGCAGCACCCACATCACCTATATCGTTACAACAAACGTTCAATGACGTAAGCGTCGTGTTTTTAGCAAGCCTGAAAGCACCTATCTTGCCTGTCATATCATTGCGCCCTATATCCAATGACGTAAGCGTCTTATTGTCAGCAAACGCCGTCGCACCATGAGCGCCTATGAAATTAGACCCTACATCCAATACTCTAAGCGTAGTAAGTTCAGCCAGCGCGATAGCAGCTTTATCGCCTATGCTATTACCATATAGATCCAATGACACAATATGGGTATTCTGGGCAAGCGCCTCACACAGGCGTCTCACGTCTATGTCCTCCAAGCCTTTGTTTCTTAGATTAAGCGCCGTGCATTCAGGGTTTTTTGTTAGGACATAAGTAATGGCATCGTCAAGATCGTCGGCAACATAAGTTGTATTCAGTAGTATACCAGAACTGATTGATAACACTGTATTATTTTCCATTTAATTATAATAGACTCTGGCCTATGAATATTCCCTTGACTGAAGATCAAAAAATCCATCTCACAGAACTACATAAAGCTGAGCGTGA
>Ga0209390_10008350_pt1 | contig 12853 bp, 6 predicted proteins | sample BON01_FD_187212 | JGI IMG/M metagenome (GOLD analysis project Ga0209390, IMG submission 187212) | Freshwater microbial communities from Lake Bonney liftoff mats and glacier meltwater in Antarctica - BON-01 (SPAdes) (version 2) | ecosystem: Environmental > Aquatic > Freshwater > Ice > Glacier... | reverse complement strand
CACCACGTCCACAATCACCAGCTGCTCCTCCCCTTGCTCCTACTGCTTCTACTACTGCTGCTGCTGTTGCGGCTGCTGCTGTTGCTGTTGGCACTGATGCCATGCCACCACCCTTGCCCCGCGCTCCTTCCATCAACCAAGAATCTATTTTTAGCTTACCATCGAGACGTCGCTCTTCCTCTTCTCCCTCCCCTTCCTCCCCCGCTTCCTCCTCCTCGAGTCAAAGCCCCACAGAGTCCTCCTCCCTCCTGCTCTCCCCTCCCAACGAAGGAGGAAGAGGAGGAGGGAGGGAGGGAGGAAGAGGAGGAAGAATCGTTCTAGAATCACAACAGCCACTCGCCCACGGCCACCACAGCAGCCCCCAAGAACTCGTCATCCCTCCAACCCAAGCTCAGCAAAAGCAGCAGCGGCAGCAACAGCGGCAGCAGCTGCAGCAGCTGCAACATGTCAAGAAGGTAGTGCATGAGACACAAGCGCCAGAAGGGGTTGCTTTTGACCTTGCTGGAGAAGGAGGAGAGGGAGGAGGAGGTGTGGGGCTCATCATCCCGGCTACCCAATCTCAGCAGCAGCAGCAGCAGCAGCAGCAGCAGCAGCATCATCATACAAAGAAAGTGGTGCGTGAGACACAGGGGGGAGAAGGGGCTAGCTTTAGGCTTGGTGGTGGTGGAGGAGGAGGAGGAGGAGGAGGAAGGGACGGAGGAAGGGATGAGTCGTTTGTGATTGAAGGCACCGAAAGAGGAGTTGCGGAAGCAAGAGCGAAAGCACGAGGAGGGGGGGCAGGAGAGGTAGGAAGGGAGGGAAGAAGGGTGGTGCAGGAGACGCCGGAAATGTTTAGCCCGCCGCCCGTTCTAGGGCCAGGTATGGGAGAAGGAGGCGAAGGAGGAAGGGAAGGAGGAGGAGAATCGTCATCAATGCAACCCTCCTTTTCACTAGGAGCAGGAGGGGAGGAGGGTGGGGCAGCTTCTGCTGCTGCTGCTGCTGCTGCTGAGGCTCCTTCTTTTCCTCCACCTCCTCCTTCGGCGGCGCTTGAGTCTCCTTCCTTGCTCTCTCCTCCTCCAGCGCGTGCCGTGCAATACGAAGCACAACCACAAGTAGCAGCAGCAGCAGCAGCAGCAGCAGCAGCAGCAGAGGCAACAACGACGACAACGACGACGACGCCTGCCCGGCCTGCTGCTGCTGTTGCTGTTGCTGCTGCTGCTGCTGCTGTAGGAGGAACTCCTCTCGACGGTTCTTGGTCTACTCCTCGTATTGATGCTGCTGCTGCTGCTGCTGACGACGGTGCTGGCAACACTGGTGGTACAGCCACCAGCAGCAGCAGCAAAAAACGAGAAGCAGAAGAAGAAGACGATGAGAGCGAAAGCAATGACCGTGATCGCCGCCCCGCTCCTCCCTCCCCTCCTCCTCCCCCTCCTCTTCTCCAACAATTTCAAACCAGCCTCGAACTATACGGCGGAGTAATGGATCAACTGCGGGAGGTCGAGGGGGGGGAAGGGGGGGAAAGCTTCAGCTTTGCCCTTGACCTTGACACACAAGCACGGAGGGAGCTCGCGGAGGTGACAGCCGAGCTGGGGTTGGCCCCCACGCAAGGGATACGTCCTGCTGCTGCTCTTGCTGCTCCTGCTGCTCCTGCTGCTGCTGCTGCTGTTGTTGCCGCTGCTGCTGGAGGAGGAAGGGGAGGAGGAGAGACTGTAGAATCGACCCATTACTCTACCTCCTCTTCTTTTACGTCTCCTGGTCCCCGCAGCATGCGGCAACAGCAGGAGCAACAGCGCCAGCAGTCGGAGGGTGGCTCCATGTCCCTTCTTCTCTCCCTTCCTCCTCCTTTGTCTCCACGTATAGTTGTAGCTTTTTCGGGTTTGAATCAAGAGCAAGTGCAGGAACTACGAACTTCGCGCTTGAGAGAATTAGGGTTAGTCCTGGCTAGTGAAGGGGAGGAAGGAGGGATAACTCATTTAGTCATGCGTTGTGAGAGGCATGGCAATACCTTAGTACCACGCCGAACACCTGCTTATCTTGACGCGCTCTTGCGGGGGGTAGCAGTGGTGGATGTCAACTGGCTGTGGGATTCTCTGGAAGCGTTGGATCGAACAGGCGACCCTGCTGCTTCCCTCCAGCCTTCCGATGAGCATTTGGTTTCCGATGCCGTGTTGGCGGTGAGGCGCCAGAGGGAGGAAGGGAGGGAGGGCTTTCTGGGTGAGTATGTGGTGGTGCTGCATGGGGATTTTCATGTTTTGCCTGACTTCTCCCGGAGCACGTTGGTGCAGTTGGTGGGGCTGGCGGGGGCGACGGTAGCGATTCCACAGCAGCAGGGGCAGCAGCAGCAGCGGCTGCAGCAGGAAGTGGGGGGAAGAAAGACGAAAATTTTGATTGTGGAGGCGGAGGGAGTGGAGGAGCCTTTTGATTTGTCGGGGCTTAATGATGTGTATCAGCCGCTGGTTTCGACGGCGAGGCGTATCTCGGAGCGAGCGTTGGTGGAGTCCTTGGCAGAGTTGGAGTTGAGGGAGTGAGTGAGTGTGTGTATGAGTGGAGACGGAGAATGGGAGAGGACAAGTGTTCGCGCGCGCGCGTGTGTGTGTGTGTGTGAGAGCGTGTGTGGGAGCTTGTTTGTGTACAGGTATCTGGTAAGGAATAGGCAAAGAGAAAGAGTAAATAGAAGTGGCGGAAGGAAGAGACGACGTTGAACAGTAGATGCATGAGAATAAAACTGGCAATAATAAAGAACTCGGAAAATAAATACAAGGCATCTTTGGTACTACTAGGCTTTTGTTGATTGTACTTTGATTTTGTGTGAGTCCGAAAAGTAGATGCATGAGAATAAAACTGGCAATAATAAAGGACTCGGAAAATAAAAACAAGGCATCTTTGGTACTACTAGGCTTTTGTTGATTGTACTTTGATTTTGTGTGAGTCTTTTTGATTTTTCTATTATTTGTTGTATTTACGCTACTCTACATGTACCCGTCCGTCTGCACAACGTCCTGCTCCACCACTGCTCCTTCATCTTTCCCCGTCTTCTCTTCCATGCCCAGCCGAGCAAGAAAACTGCAAGGATCCTTAATCAAGACCTGCGGGTCCCCCTCCTCCACCACCCTCCCGTCCGACAAGACAACCACGCGCTCACACAGCTCCAACACCGTGGACATACGATGCGCGATCGTTAGAACTGTAGCATCTTTAAAAGCCTCCGCGAGCGTCCGTCGAATCAGCGCGTCCGTCGCCACGTCAAGCGAAGCCGAGACTTCATCCACACAGACAATTGGCGCGCGTCGGAGCAGGACGCGACACAAGCAGAGAAGCTGGCGCTCCCCAACCGAGAAGTTCTGTCCCTTCTCCTGCACCTCCATCGCTAGACATTGTGCCCACGACGATGGAGACGAGCTCGACGACGCTCCCTCCTCCTTTTTCCTTCGCGTAGATGCGCTTGCGGTAGAAGAGACAACAGCCCGCCGCAAAATGACATCGAGATGGCACGCCTCCATAGCTGCGCCCAGCTCCGCGTCCGAGTGCGCGTCCGATGGGTCCAGGTTAGTTCGCACCGAGCCAGCAAAAAGAGTCGGGGACTGAGGGATAATGGCCAAAGACGCGCGAAGCCGCCTTAAAGGCACTCGGTGGATCGGCAGCCCGTCAATAAAGATGGCGCCACCTTGCCACGGGACCAGCCGAAAGAGCGTCGACAGCAACGTAGTCTTCCCGCTGCCCGTTCGCCCGCACACTCCTATCTTCTCCCCTGCTTGAATGGTGAGGCTCACGCGATCCAACGCCGGCAGCCACGTAGGACGATAGCGGAGGGTTAGGTCTTGCACCTCGATTTTGCCGGCGCTGGGCCAGGATGGCGGCACCTCCATCACCACTCCTACCTCCAACTCTGCCTCGCCTTTCCCTCCCACAATCGAAACCACCACGTCAGGCTCGGGCGGTTCGGCCGTAAACTCATGCACACGCTCCACCGCGACCATCTCCTTCTCCGTCTCCGTATATGCGTTCAAGAGCCCACTCAGGTTCCCCACCAGCGGAAGCGTGTAACTGAGTGACAACCCAATCAGTCCCGCCGAGACAGGGCGATCCACCACGCAAGACTCTACTGCCCAGGCCGCAACAGACGCTACCACCAGAACTCCAAACGCCTGCAACCGCAAGCCTAGCCATTGAGAAGCGGCGCTCCCGGCAAAGCTCACGCGCTGATTCGCGTCGACCAGCAGTAGGCTCCGAGCGAGGAACGCGTCCGTTGCGCCAAAAGCACGGATGGTGGTGGCTCCGTCCATGGTCTCACTGAAATGAGAGAAGACAGGAGAGCGGGAGACGGAGTCCAGGCGCTTGAGCTCGCGAGAAGAGGCGCGGTAGAAGGTTTGCAGGCGCTGATAGACGACGGCTACCACGAGCAAGACCAGGACGCTCCAAGGAGAGGCAAGGAGGAGGACGAGCGTCGTGCCGAGCAACCCAAAAGCTTGCGCCAAGAAGATGTTCAGCATGAAGGGAAGGGAATCATCAATTGTGTAGGTGTCTTGAGCGAAGCGATTGAGGATGCGGCCAACGGGATGGGCATCAAAGAAGGCAATGGACGCGCCCAGGACGGCGCGAAGAAGCTGATCGTGTAGCAGGCGAGCGGCTCGCAAGCCCCCATAGGCAAACAGGAAGGAACGAAACAAAGTGAATGTGCTGTTGAGCGCCGCGATGGTACCCAATATAATCAGAAAATCGCGCGGAGTGTAGTCGTCGGTATGGCTGGACCAGAGGCTCAACCAGTACGTGAAAGCATTGGCCGAGAGCTGCATGCCGAGCAAGCAAGTTAGGAGCGCCGCGGAGAGAAGGCGCCCCGTGCTCTTAATATAGTAATTGACGACGCCCCATTTTACGTGCCCTTCTTCCCGCGTCTCTTCCTGGGCCAAGGCCGTGGGTGCTGCTGGTAGGGCGGGGGCAGGCGCTTGGTCGAGGGCGGAGGTCGCTGGTGGGGAGGGAGGAGGAAGAGGAGGAGGAAGGGAAAGAGACATGACCTGCGCGTGTACTTGTGCTTCAGAAGGAGTATCATCGCCCTCCTCCATCGTCGATGTCGTTGTCATTCTCATCTTCATCCTCGGCTTAAATCGAATCTTTTCCACCACCCGCCCCGCCTGCATCGCAACCGCCCAATCACACCCCTCCAGCAAGGGCAACGCATGCGTGACCAACACAACCGTCGCCCCCTCCCGTCGCATCATCCCAAACACCGCCTCCCGCGCCACATGCCGAGCCGTCCGTGCGTCCAAGCCACTAAAAGGGTCATCAAGCAAATACAACTCCGCTCGACTATACAACGCGCGAGCCAGAGCGACTCGTAGCCGCTGCCCCCCACTCAAGGTCCCTCCCCTCTCTCCGATCTCTGTCTCTGCTCCATTCGGCATCGTGGCCAAGTCCTGCAACAAGGCACACGCCTTTACTACTTGCTCAAAACGCGCGCCGTCCCAATGCTGCCCAAAGACAATGTTGTCGCGAATACTCCCTCGCTGCAACCAGGGGGACTGCGCGACATAAGCGCGGCGATTAACGCGAAGCACGACACGACTGCCGGGGGAGGCATACACTTCTCCGAGCAAAGCCGCGAGAAGGGTGGACTTGCCGGCGCCGATCTTCCCATAGATGCCCACAATCTCGCCTTGGGCCACGCGGAGGTGCAGGTTTGGCAGCTTGAAGGAAGAGGAGGGGGGCATGGTGGGGCTGTTGGTGGTGCTGGTGGTAGCAGCCGAAGGAGGAGCAGTAGCAGCAGCAGTGGAGGAGAAAGAGGCTTCGACCAAGCCCACGCCCTCTTCCAGCTCCTCAACGTCTACCACGCGCTCTGGCAGCACCATTTCTGCTTCACTTCTCTGCTCGCACCCATCATGCTGCTGCTCCTCCCCTTCCTCACCAATTCTACTATACAAGCTCCCATCCCACGCAAACGATCCATGCGCCTCAAGCGCAAGCGCTCGTGCCCCCTCCTCCACTCCCTCCCTCCCATCCTCCCCCTGCTCCTTCTCCTCCCCTACCACCACCACATACCTCGGCGGCCGCGGCATCTCCAACAAAAACCGTTCCAACCTCCCCTTACTCACCCTCGCTTCCATCAACCCATTAATGACCCAAGGAAAAGCATTCATTGGAAAAATTAGCATATTTAGCAGAGCAATCGTAGTAAACACAGCAGCCGGCGTGATCGTATGCTCTAACTGGACCACCGCCACGAACGTTACAAGCGAGGTCACCACCGGAGTGGCAGCCCAAAAATACACACACCACGCATCCAGATACTTGCGTTGTGATAGATACTGAACTTCCTTTCCTCGTAGCCGACCGAGGAGGCGAGCGAGATGGTCTTCCCAGGCGAGAAGCTTAAAGGTGCGGATGCCATGGAGCATCTCATCACAGGCTTGGACTCGCGCGTCTTTGTATTTCATTTGTCGTTGGCTGACACGAGTGATCGCAGTGGCAATGGCTGCATTGATGGGCACCATTAGAGCGAGAACGACCAGGCCAGCAACGAATGCGTAGGAAACCTCGCGGTAGAGGAGGAAGAGGGTCAGGCCGACTTGGAGGGGGAGGCTCCAGAAGGTGTTGAAGGAGGAGGCGGCGTCTTGGATGCGTTGCACGTCCACAGTCATGAGATTTGTGACTCCTCCTGTTGATGTTGTCGGAGTTCTCGCGTCCGCTGTCTTGTCATTCGTCTTCTTCTCCTCCTTGCTGCCTCCTCCTCCTACTTTCTTCTTCTCATTCCCTCCTTCTCCCCCACACCCACCAAGCTGCGCCGCGCGGCATCGAAGCACCTGCTGATAAATCGCCGTCGTCAAGGCCGTTCTTACGTGTAATTGGACCCGCGACATCCTGAGAGAATATTGCGTGCTCAAAACTGCTGCCGTCCCATAACACACAAATAAAACCACAAACAATGCATACCCATGACTCGACGTCGTGGTTCCCACCGTATAATCCTGCACAAACGTCACGACAAGCTTAAGAAGGATCGGGCCCGAAAACCCCAGCAGATCATTCAAAAGTTGAAGGCCCGCGAAATGATAAAATTCCGCTCCAAACGTCACATGCGCCACCCGTAGCAAGGAAGGGCGGCGCTTGGCTCGTGTAGCAGAATCACGCTCGGCGTCGAGGGCGGTTTGGAAGCGGTCGGCCCAAAAGGTGGTGTCGTCCCCGTGGGCTAAGGGAGGGATATCATTGAAGGCTAGTTGACGCTTGGCGCCCGTGCGGAGGAGGGGGATGACCCAGGCAAAGCCGAGGCGGGAAAGAAAGCCGGCCTTGTCCAAGGGTGATTGAGCTGCTTCTTCGTCCTCCTCGTCTTCTTCCCCCCCCAGCAACGCATCGTGCATACTGTCGTCGTCGTTTTCGTGCCCAGCGACGAGGTTGCTCATCTCATTCTTGCGTCTTTGTCCGATCGTCGTCACCTTCCGATGCTTCTCCTTCTTGGCTGCCCTTTGCTTCTTTTGGTGCTGCGTGAGCGAGGCTTGTATTTTAAGCACCAGAAGTAAGACCAGAAGGATCACTGCCGTCAGGTCCAGCCCGGCCGAGGCTGCTACCGCCGATACGAGACGCACAACCTCCGCCACTGCTACCACGGCCAGGCCCGATAGGAGCTTGCTGCTGCCTCTGGATGTGCCGGCAATATTCCAACCAAGTGATATGAGAAACGCTGGGCCTACTACCCCCGCCGTATGCATCCACCCGCACCACTCTAGGGAGCGATACTGCCTGACAGCGTGAGCGACTACCACGCTAAGGCCCACGAGCGACAGCACTCCTTTCAACAGCCCTCGCCGCCGCCAACGAAGGCTTTGACCATTGGCATCGGGCAATGCCGTCGGCGTAACATCCAATGCTTGTTGGAGCGTAGTGCCGGCCAAGAGGGCCGCGCCCAAGAGCCCCAGGAACCCCCAAGGACAGGCCTCAATGCCTGCAATGGCGCTGTCCATTTCGCTAGCTACTGCTGGTTAACCCGCGGCGACACATGCGGAGGAAGGGGCTTGCCAAGCCTGTGTGTGTGTGTGGTAGTTGTGGGGCATGGGGATGTGAGTGCGTTTTGCTTTGGTGTCTGATGGGCAGTTTGAAGTCTCTGCCGTTGCTCATGATGACGCAATAATCAATTCTTTTGTCTTGTTCTTGTCTTGTTTCCTTAAGGAGTGCACCCTCTGGGAGGGCTTTTCCTGGCGCATGCCGAAGCAGGCCTACTTGTCTTGTTTCCTTAGAGTGCATCCTCTGGGAGGGCTTTTCCTGGCGCATGCCGAAGCAGGCCTAATTTCGTCGTTCGGAAAGCCAACCTCCTGCCTTTTTACAGCACAACACAAAGGAATGAAAAGCCAGCTAGGTTAGTGTCATTTTTTTTTATGTTTCTTTCTTCTATCTTTCGTTTCCTTTTTTGTAGTATTTTTATTGTGGGCTTCTCCCGCCGCTTTTGTGTGAGTTGTTTCTTGGTCCAGCACGTATGACTAGACGACGCCCAGTCTTCGGGTGAGAAAGACATAAACCTGCTTTCTCTCTCCCTCTCCTTTAAACCCTTCCTTCAATCCATTGCTTCCTCCCTCCGTCCCTCCCCCGCCTTTTCTATGCGCTCATTCACCCCACAGGACGACGCACCAAGAACGCACAAGCCTTGTTGGGGACGTCAAGGGGGAGGGGAACAACCTAACTGGTTATTATCTTCTCTCATCCCTCTTTTTCTCTCTTTTTCCTCCTTCCTTTTGCCTTCCACCTGGCACTGAACCTTTTCTTCTGATATTTGGTTCTCGCTCTAACCATCTCTGCTCCTCCATTCTAACCTGAAACGCCCCGGCTTCTACTATTCGCCGCGGAGCTGGGTAAATCTTCTCTCGTCCGTTGCTCTTCCTCTCTATGTACATGAGTCCTCCTCCCTTCCCTCCCTCCTTCCCTCCTCTCTTTATTCCGTCTCATATCTCTTTTCGCACTATTATCAACGTCCTAAAATTGGTGGGAGGAGGGGAAAGCAAGGTGCTGTTGTTGCTGCTGTTGCTCTTGTTGCGAATGGCAGCGCTGCGCACCCACACTTCGCATTTACTATCAATTTATATTTTTGGGGGGAGTTTCTCTCTATGTCTCATTCTCTCTCTCCGCTTGTCGCTCGCACGACGAAAAAGCTCAAAAAAGGGGAGACTAGCGGGGAGAAGGGGAGAGGAAGAGTATATGAAAAAAGACGAGAAAAGGCCACTGCTGCTACTGCTGCTACTGCTGCTGCTGCTGCTGCCGTGCGGCATTTCTCATTCCCTGCTTCCTCTCCTTGCCCCCTATAGCTGCTGCTGCTGACCAATAAAATAAATAAAATAGTGCTGTTGCTGCTGTTGATGCTGTCGTTGTCGTCCTACTAAAACACACGAGGAATCTCCTCCCCCCTCTTCTCAACCCTCCCTCCCTCCCTCCCTCATCCCCTCTGAGTCTACGACTTACGAGTCAGCACCATATGCGCCAGCTTGATCAACCCATCCTTCGCCTCCGAGGGCGGGAAAGACGCAATCGAATCCACCGCTCGCTGGGCGTGAAACAGAGCCAGCTGGTATGACCTGTCCACGCCATCCGTCCCCAACACTAGCTTGTAGGTTGTTTCCACATCCCCTTTCTCCTTGAACCTCCGTTTGATCAACGGCTTCAACTCCTTCTTCTCCTCGGCCGCATACAAAACAGGGGCCGTCGCCAACCCCAGGCTCAGATCAGCCATGGCCGGCTTTCCTAAAACATCGGCCGAGCCCGTGAAATCAAGCACGTCGTCAATCACCTGATAGGCCAACCCTAGATGATATCCATACTTCTCAGCAGCCACCACCGTGGGGCTTCCATACGCGTAACCCCCCAGCAGAGCAGCCGAACAGCAAGCATTACAAATGAGCGACGCTGTCTTATAATAGCTCTTGCGGAGGTAATGACCCAAGTCCAACAGATCCTTACTGCTGCTCTTCGCTTGCATAATCTCACCCTGCACCAGAGCATCAAGCGCATTCGCCATGATCTCAACCACCTGTACATTCTCCAACCTTGCCAACAACACCGAGGCACGCGCCAGCAGATAATCCCCCGCAAGCACAGCAACCTTGTTCGAATACAGCTTATGCACGCTCGTATCCCCCCTTCTCGTATCGGCCTCATCAAGCACATCATCATGAATCAAACTCGCCACATGGATCATCTCCGTAATCTGGGCCAGCTGACCTTGCCGTTGATACCTCAGAGAATCCGCAACCGGCACAGGGATTGCCGACGCCCCCCCCATCTCCAGGTCAGCGGCCCCTCCTGCGACGACTGCGCGAGACATGAGCATGGCAATGGTGGGACGGAAGCGTTTCCCGTGGCGCTTTTCGAAAAAGTGCTTGGCGGCGGCGGTGAGGACGGGGTTCTCCGTCTCGACGAGCTCTTTGATGGAGTCCGAGAAGGGGGCCAGGTCCTTCTTGACGAGTTGGAAGGGGTCAACGTTGTTGGGGGGGGGGCCATCCATGGACATGATGATGGCGGGCGGCGCCGGGGTGGTGGTCAGGAGGGTGAGCTCGTCGTGGGGCATGGCCGTAGTAGCAGCAGCGGCGGTGGTGCTGGGAGGGTCGGGGAACTTGGCGTACACGTCCACGGCGGGCTTGAAGTCCAACTTGCTTAACACGCCTGCCTGCAAGGCTGGTATCGAAGAGCTGCGTCCGCCTGCCCTGCTGCTGCTACTGCTCTCACGGGTGGTTGCTGGGGTGCTGATGGAGGAGGAGGGCAAGACAAAACCCTGCGCGACGGCGGCCAGGCAGACGACCGCCGTGGCGGCTGTCGCCATTCCCCATCCGGCCGTCCGTCTTCTTCTCCTGTGCTCTTGCTGCTGCTGCGCGGTGGGGGGGCTGGCGGTGTCCGAGGAGGAGGAGGAGGGGGAGGCCATGGTGGCTCTTTGTCTTTTGGTGCTGGTGCTGGTCATTGTCGGTGTACTAAGAATGTTGTTGTTGCTGATGATGCTGCTGCTGACTCGATGCGCTTCGATCTTGGTTTCGCTGCGGGGTGGGATGATGGTCCGACCGTGACAAAGCCTGTGCGAGGGAGGGGAGGGAGTGAGTCAGTGCCGTGGTGCTGGAGGCGTGATGTACCGGTGTCTCGATGCGTGGTACGCGGGGGCGGGCACGCAGAAAGGCAAATGCAAGAAGGGAGAGGGCGTGGCTCCCCGGATACTGCCAAGGCATCACGAAGAGGGAGCGGGGCGTGCCTGTCGTGTGGAGTGTGGTGGGGAAGCGCGGCAGGGTGGTGATCGGGCAGAGAGATGATGGTGGTGCTCGAGTCCTTTGGAAAACAAAACAACAAAACAACAAAGTGACACTGCAGCAATGAATGAATGCGCTCCGCTGCCTCAGCCATCTCTCAAAAAGGCCAAAGCCTCCGTACGTGTTCATCGATCCAACGAAGGCGGAAGCCCCGTCGTGACTCACTGAGGAGCAGAAGGAGGCAAAGGGCAAAAGGCAAAAACCAATGCCTGCCTCTTAAAAGAAGCGAAACATACACCAGCTTTGCTTCTAAAGCAACCAAACAGCAACCAGGACTGACCAAGCACACCACAAGGCACCCCGCATCGGGGCTTGCTTGCTCAACAGGGCGAAGGCGTGGCGGGGTCGGACAGAGAAGGCAGCGGTCCTCGGGCCGCCTTTGCTGAATTCCAGGCTAAATTACAGCACTCGCTGAGGAGGAATGTTGGGCTTACTTGTGCCGCGGCGTTTACCCCCCTGCTTCTTCCATTTGTGAGGCTTGTCTAGGGCTTGATGTCTGTGCCATGGTGGCAAGAATTTCGCCGTGTGCGGTGTCGCGTACTCTCCTCCCAAGCCTCTCCTCCTCCTCCCTCCTCACTTCCTTCATTCTTTACCCTCCCACCCTCCCTCCCCTCACACAACGCACAGGCACACGCACACAAACAAGCCACGCCCTACACCACCATCTTCACCCAGCCATGCTGGACGTCGTCATCAACCAGAGGCACCTCAAGGTCTTTGCCCAGGCCGTGAATGTAAGTTAAGTGTGCGCAAGCCAACCTCCCCTCATTCCCTCCCTCCCTTCTCCTCCTCCGCCCTCCCTCCTTCCTGAGAGTGGCCCACGTCTAGCGACGCTCTCAGGCCAGAGGTGCGCGTGATGAGGAGGGGGAAGAGCTGCAGGCTGCCGACTTTGTCACGCTTTGTGCTTCTCCTCCTCCTCATCCCACTTACCCACCTCTCCTTCCCTCCCTCCCTCCCTTCCTCCTTCCTCTCCTTCACTCAGTGCCTCGCCCGCATCGGCAAGGACATCCTCATCGAAGCCGACGACGAACAATTCATGCTCCGGGCCTTGAACGACAGCAAGAGTGCCTTTTCCGCCTTTTCCTTCCATCCCGATTCCTTCTTTGAAGAGTACTCGTGTGGGTTACCCCCTGCTGATGAAGAAGGAGGAAGCGAAGGAGGAACACAAGGACAAGGAGGAGGGCCAGTCTCGTGTAAATTGATGGTCAAGCCCCTACAGCACGTCCTAAGGGGAGGATTGAAGCGAGTCCTCTCCCTCCGTATCTTCCTAAATGAAGCAGCATTGACTGCCCAGGGGGAGGGAGGGAGGGAGGGAGGGTGGGAACGAGAGCATACCCAAGCAGCAGCAGCAGCAGCAACAGCAGTGAAGCAATCGGTGGAACCCCAGATAATCTTTGACATGCAATGTGAATGGGGTGTCTTGAAGAGACACGCTTTCCAGTTACAAGAATGCGAGGTGGTTCATGCCCTCTTTCATCGAGAGGGGGCTTCTTGCCTACGGGCACAAGCCCAACATCTATCACAACTCTTAGACCACGTACAGGGAGCAGCAGAAGTGGCGTTCGTCGCAAGGAGAAAAGGGGTCTGCCTGAGGACTTGGAGGGGTGGGGGGG
>Ga0209390_10008348_pt1 | contig 12857 bp, 4 predicted proteins | sample BON01_FD_187212 | JGI IMG/M metagenome (GOLD analysis project Ga0209390, IMG submission 187212) | Freshwater microbial communities from Lake Bonney liftoff mats and glacier meltwater in Antarctica - BON-01 (SPAdes) (version 2) | ecosystem: Environmental > Aquatic > Freshwater > Ice > Glacier... | reverse complement strand
CAAACACATATGTACACTGCCCATATATTGTTCCGACCTCAGACGCAGACATAATGTTGTACAATGTAGCACTCAATACAATCCAGATTTCACTCAACTATTTTGTGGTTGTGTATGTGTGTGTATTGGGGGGTGCGTATATGCGTGCATGTATGCGTGCGTGTTTGTGTGTGTGCGTGTGTGTATATGCGCGCGTGTGTATGTGTGTGTATGTGATTCTCTCAGATGGAATCGGGAGCTTGCGAAAGGGAGGATGCAGACAGCACTACACGCGCTAAAGACGGGTGTGACGGAAAAACAGCGAGTGTCTACCATGCATGCTCTGATCATTCACGGCAAAACTCGACAATGCCGGCGACAGCAGAAACATCATTTTTGGACATGGCTGTCTTTTGCCGCTGAGAGACGCTGGCGAAGTCGGGCAGAGATGTCGGTCGGCAGACGAGTGGCGAGAGAGTTGACACGGTCTTATTGGAAGCAATGGTTCGCGCGCTTCTTTGCACATCACGCCAGGTGTGTGTGTGTACGTGGTTGTGTAGGTGTAAGTGAAGGCGTGTATGCATGTAATTTCAGTATAGGTTCAGTCAGGAAAACCCCACGGAAAGATCAATGTATCGGGTTGTTTCCGACTATTTCCGGCGCATGTGCGCGCGGCGGCGACGGTTTATTTTTGGTAATGGATTTTTAGTTGTGGTTGGGCGTGCGGCGGCGGAGGGAGCCCGAAGCTGCCATGCACCCATCTGAGGAAGACCATTGACCTGAGGATCGAAAATGAGGGCAGTGTATTGAAATTTAGGAGTCAAATATGGTAGTGTGTTGAAATCATAAACCCCATAACCTATATAGGGCAGCCTATATTTTCAATATATATCTTTTATTTCATTTTTAGTCGTTTTTATACTCTTTATGACTACACTAGAGTCTGTATGAAAATGGGTTTCTTCGGGGGGGCGCACGGGAGCGTTGGGCCTGGCGTGCGGCGGCGACATCGTGCCGAAGCTGCTGTGCGCCGAATCCCAGAGTCAAAACCCTACAATGGCTAATAAATCCTTTCAAATGGGTACACAAATTTTGAAGCCGAATACAGACACAAATTTTGTTGAAATCTGGACAGACTGAAATTGGGACCAGAATCGGGACGCATGTCGGGACAGTACATGTATACTGTCATGGCAAACCTAGCCGTACGCGTAGGTTTCAACCTGCGCGTAATTTTTTTTGGGGAGGTAGTGAAATCTACTCTCATATAGAGTACTATTATGGGTAGTGTATCCACTAGTATACGGTGAGCATCACAGGAATAACAGTAGTGTATCTCCGCGCGAACAAACACTCGGAATCCAGCCAGGTTCTAGACGCCCTGAAAAATCCGCCGAATTGCTGTCCGATTCAAGTGGCGCGCGGCGGTTGAGTGCTAGCCAGCGCACCAGCTATCAAGCTTGACAGCTTTACCCATCTGTTTCACTGACCCATACACGCAATATGTAGGTCATGGCAACGGCGCGAGTCAAGCCACCGCCAACGCAGCAGGTGTGTGCACGTGCATGTTCTCGCGCGCGTGTGAATGCATGAGTAAGCACGAGTATATATGGTCGACTTGTATCTGCGTTGCAAACATAGGTGGTGTACGTATGAATACAAACACACGCACACACACGCAGGTCACGATCATCACTCAACAGCGCTCTTGAGTCGTGGTCCCACCTAGTGCAAGAACGCACTGTGCGCACAGGGTTTGCCGCCAACATAGCGCGATACGCCAGCAGCAGAGCGCACCGTATGACAGTGCGTGAGTGCTATGTACAGTGGTGTAAAGTGTGCTCCGGGGCCAGTGCGTGTCTCGAAGACTGGTACGGAATGGGGGTAGGATTGCTGTTGCGGCAGATGGACGGGTGCGGTATGTATTTATGATTGTGCGACGACGTGTGTGCATTTGTCTTGTTTGCATGCGTGTGCCTGTGTGTGTGTTTGAGAGTCTGTGGTAAAACATCACGCACACACAAACACGCACGCGCACACACTGACACACAAACGCATACACATTGACACACATTTTGAACGAACACACTCAAATGGCACAGGGTGGAAGGAGTGGCGCACGTGGCGACTTGATGCAGCGCGCGATATTGGGCAGGGGGGGGGCAGGGAGGTGGGGAAGCTCACAAGTTATAAAAGCTACGAAATCCGACTGACAGATTCAATCCAATGCAAAGTCTTGAGTCTCGGCAGAAAGCGACAAAACTATTTGGCATGTCAGCGTGAAGTATTGGCGGCAGTCGCCATCGCATTTTTTCTCTGGCAGCGTGTGGGCACCGAGCGGGGGGTGGCACTGGTTGCCCGAGCGATTGTACTGATCGAAAGACGTCGTGGGCAGCGGCTTGTAGTGCAGACGATACGATGGTGGCGAATATGTGCTCATTCGTGCTTGAGGAGACGGCAGCTGGAGCAGTGTAGGGAAAACAGTGTATGCTTCTGGGGTTTTGATAAATGGCTGGGCGCGTGTTGCTTTCAGCGTCGGCGCGCTACTATACTCAGGTGCTGCCGTTTCAGACAAAACGCCAAGTTGCTGGGCGCTTGTGTTGCGCCCTGGCTGCGTGCGCTTCGGAGGCGACTTCTTTCAGAGGCGCTGTCAGGCGTGATTGGCGCGCAGGGACAACGATTGGGAAATGTGCTGCTGCCACTGTACTCAATTGCGTGGGTGAAAGCGGCGTCGGTGACGCGCACGAAATCAAACTGTTTTGAAATCGCAGTAAAACGTTGGGCAGCTACCACTCTTGTCAAGGTCCTTCAAAGATGGAAATCCGAAGCAGTCTTGGAACGAGTCTTGCGACGCATTTTGCACCGGTGCGTGGGAAAGCAGGAAGCCGCTCAAATGTCGCGTACATTTTCGACCTGGAAAGAAGAGTTTGCTGTGCGCAAAATAGCACGGCATTTGCAGACGCGACATTTCAGACGTTGGCTGGATGTGTCGCTGATGCGCGCGCTAAGAGCTTGGAAGGAATATGCAGAGAATGAGAGGATATCGAAGCAAGTGCACGCGCGATCGCTGCGACGATGGGTGGGGTATTCCTTGAAACTAGTCTGGAAGTGCTGGCAAGAGGAAACCACGGAGGCACGTTTTGAGCGAGCGGCACGGCAAGTGCACGAACGAGCGCTCAGACGATGGTTGGGGTATTCGTTCAATTGCGTGTTCGGGGTTTGGAAGGAGTTTATTGGATTTGAGAGGGTTTCTCGGCAGGTTGAGGTGCAGAATCTGCGACGGCAGAATGTTGCGTATGTGGCGCGCGTGTTTGCAAGATGGCAGCACAATGTTGAATTTGAGAGAACTTCACGTGTGCTTCATCGACGGTTGGCAAATAATTCAGCGCAGAGGATTCTGCGGTGTGTCGTGGCAAATTGGAAATGCGAAAGTCACCAGCAGCATATTTTTAAGTTAATGGTTGTGCGACAGCATACAGGAGTGTTGCGCAACGTGTTGCACGTCATGAGAGTCCAGCTGTACAGAATGTGCCGTGTCAACCATATTTCCAACCGTCACGCATGGGGCCTGCTGCGCCAGGTAATTATCGCCTGGTGTTGGAGGCGCGAACTGACGCGAATGATGGCGAAGCGATCTCGTCGGACTGAAGGTCGGCTGCAGAATACTTGCCTGTGCCGGTGGGAGGAGATTATCATAGATCAAAAGCGCACGAGAAGACTCTTTGGTCTGTGTTTCCAGTTTCAGTTGCGATCTTCCAGTTCAGATCAGTGCGCATGCTTTTTGGGCTGGTTGTCAGTGACAAAAGCAGCCAAGACAAAGCTCAGGGCGTTACGACAATGGCCTGGTTGCGCAAGCGCTCGATCGTTTGCGACGTGGAAAGAGGTGGCGGGGGCCGAGAAAGTATCCCGGCAAGTGTGTGCACGCACCGTGCGCATTGGTTCGAGAAAATTGCTGCAGGCAGCATTGTGCACGTGGAAAGACGTGTGGATGGACACCACGCTGATCCAGAAAGGGCAGCAAAAACACTTTATGTGTTTGCAAAGCCTGGTCTTGTGTGAGTGGCACGAGAGTGTGAAAGCCGAAACATGTAGGAAGCACACGTACAAAATTGTGAGTACCCGTCACGCTCGAGCCTGGCTGCGCCAGGTCCTCATTTCCTGGAGCTGGCGACGGGAATTGGCGTGCATTAATCTCCGTGAATGTGCAAAATCTGCTTTGATGCTGCAGCACACCTGTCTGCGGCACTTGGAGCTCGTGCTTTGTGAATGGCAATCTGCTGTCAAACGTGCGCTGTACACAAAGACAGCAAAAAGGAACATGTCGACACGGCACACGAGGGCCTGGCAGCAGCACATTTTCAAAGCCTGGTGTGGGAGACGGAAGCTAGCACGCATTCTCTACCTAAAGTCTGAGCGCATGCACAAGGTGTTGCTCGACACATGCGTGCGGCGTTGGGAGGAGATGACAGATCTTCAGAAGCGAGCCAAACAGTTGCATGGGTGCAGCAACCGCTTCCGATCTAAAATGCAGATTGTTGAGCAATCGTTTTGCTTTGTTGGCTGGATTACGGTGTCGCATGCATGCAAATTATATAAAACACTCGCTAGCAAGGCGTTTGCCCTCAGACTGCGACATGTTCTATTTTCAGCTATAATGGTGTGGAAGGAGGCAAAGCAGGACATTCAAGTGTGTGAGCAACAGTGTGCACGGGCTGTGCGAATCTGTGAAAACAAGCTCAGGACGTGTGTGATTTCACGGTGGAAAGAAGCTTGCTACGAGCTGGCTGTGTGTCGGAAGTTTGTTTGCAGACATTCAGTCCGTTCGAAAATTCGAATTATGTGCGAGTGGTTTCATGCAATGCGTGCGCATCAATACCGCCTGATTGTGAAGCAGAAATTGGCAAGTAGGCGCGCGAGGATGTTGCTTTGGGACTGCATGCGACCATGGTGCTGGATGAGAGATTTGGCAAAGCAAGATCAGCGTAAACTCAATCGTTTGTCGCGATTGGATCGACGTCGCACCCATCATTGCGAACTCAAACTGCAGCGCAGGTGTGTAGTGGCTTGGGAAGAGGCAATTATGAAAAGGGAAACATTGATGAGTCGTACTCTACGCATTGATGCCCTTGTACAAAATTCCCAGTTGAACATCGAAAATGGCGAGCAGCGAGCTTTTTTTCTGGCATGGGCTAGAGCATCTTCTTTGATACAGATTCGCAAGAAAGGCTTCACACGCGCAAAACGCCAATGGATCGGCTACAGCACGCGTGCCGTCTTGTCAAGATTCTTCGATCTGTGGAGAGATGAAGTTGAACATGAAAGAGTTTCCCGCCAAATGTGTGCCCAGTTGGTGCGCCTGGGAAGCTGTAAATTGTTGGCAAAATCCTTCGATCACTGGAGGGATGACGCTGAATCGCAGAGGGTTTCCCGCCAAGTGTGCACCCGGTCTGAGCGTGTGCAAAGCCGTAAACTCATGCTGCGAATCGTAGAAATATGGACAAGAAAAGTGGTGGACAGTTCTGCCAACAAAAAGAGTGAGCAGATCCTTTCCCATAAAATTCGAATTCGCTCTTTCGGAATTCTCAAGCGTGTCATGTCAGAATGGCGTGCCATGAGTAAGGTGCGGCTAACTTGGCGCCGAAAAACATCACGGTTGCAGTCCAAATGCTTGAGGATGTTGATGAAATGCGCATTATTTACCTGGCAAGCAACAGTAGGATCTAATTTATACTATGCTAACCCGATAACTATTCTGGCATCTCGTCGCTCGAGGTCTTTGAAACTATATAGCCTTTTAGTATGGCGCTGGAGAATAGATGATGTCAACTCACTGTTGAGTAGGACACTACAGATTTGGCAGAGGTGGACATCTGTGAAAAAAATCATGACTCGTCGTGCATTCTGGCGAGCACAGCGAAACTCCAATCGCTTGATTCTACGATGGGTTGATGAGACTCAGCGTATGAATACAAAAAGGAATCGCGCTACGAGACTTATGCAGATGAGTACTTGGCAGCAGAGGAAAGTACGCACTGCAAAAACACGGCTGAATCTGCTTGCTTGGTATATATTGTCACGAGAATCTGTGCTGCATACTCAAATTTCAAAGACCGTTTCCAGACGAGTGCTGTGCATGGATCTCAAAGAAAACTTCACGGCGTGGGCGGACCTTGTGGGTGGGAGGGTTTTTTCAAATCATCGTGCAAGAAGTCATTTTGCGAGGAAATGTCGGTTGCGGAGTTACATCATCTGGGCTGAACGAGTATTTTCGCTAAAACAACGCAAACTTTGCAAGTTTGCAGCAGCTCGCAAAGAGTTGCTAGTGTCGAGCAGGTTGAAGTCACGTATGCTACGGACATGGAACGCAATTTCAATGCAATGTAAAATGCGCTGGAAATTGTGCGTATTTTTTGAAAAGAAATGTGGCCATCATCTGAAATCTGAGTGTTTTGCCGGGTGGATAGGGAATCAGACCAACCAAAGAGATCTGCTGCGACGCGTGCAGTTTGAGTCGGAGGCAGCGGAGCGCAAATTACGTGCCGACATGGAAATGTGCCAGCGTATGTTGGAGCGCTACAACTGGCATCGTTACGAGCGTCAGATTTCCACGGCGTTTGTCGGTTGGCACGTTTACTGTGTCAACCTGAAACATATCAAAACTGTGGACCATATGTTCTTTAAAAAACACTCGGACGAAGCAAAGAAACGCTTCTTTTCCGACTGGGCACAACAGCGGCGGTTCAGTCGTTTGCGGCTCGGGTTCGTGCAGCGCTCTTCTCGTCGAAAATCGGGATCAATATTTTTCAATTGGAAGCGAAATTCAACACGAGAAGAATCAAAATTCTTGTGGTTAGAGCGAACATTTAGCTTTAAAATCCGAATTAAACTTGAACTTGCTCTCCTTCGCTGGCAGCACGTTGCCACCGCTTCTAAGCCAATGTTGAGAGCGAACCTGTGCCGCGTCAAATTTTCACGTTGGTATAGATCTCTCTTGTTGCGCATTGCCCTCAGGACTTGGGAGGATCACGTGAGGGAGGGACAGCGCATCATACATACGAATGCACGGATAAAGTTGTACCATGTTTGTCGCTGGCGAAGATCCATGCGGCGACGAAAGAGAGTCAGTCAGCTGGAAGCATATATGAACAGACACCACAAGAAGCTAGCAATGTTGTTGAAATCCTCTGCGTTGAAAGCATGGACTGCTGCAAAAGCTCGAAACGCGCGCCTCAAAAAAGCGCAGCGATTGTGGTGTCGGCACACACTTTCAAAGGTGCTGAAAATTTGGAAAGTCGAAGTGGTATTCGAGCGAATGTCACGGCAGGCATGCTCGCGTTACGTGCGGCGCAGCATGGAACAGTGTGGCGGGCGTGTCTGGAAAGAATGGCGGAAAGAGACCACTCTGAACAAGATCCAAGCGAATTCAGATCGCGTTGGTAATCGAAAACTTCGCTTTTCGTCATTTGAAGCTTGGTCATGCGCAGTGCTCACCATACGTTACCACAGAAAAGTTTCTGCTGGGTTGGCTCAAAGGTCAAAAACAGCACTGAAACGGCGTTTCCTCGCAGCATGTTGGCAGACGGTGGATGTTTTGCGCAAAATCCATCACTGCTTATTGAGATGTGCGGCACGGAAACAGGAGCGGCTGCGACTCGGAGTTTTCCGAGCGTGGCGCGTGAGGCGCGATTATGCTAGCTGTGTAGAAAAGCTTGTATCGTCAATTGCAGTGCATGGAAGCATTAGTGTGCGCAAAAACTTGCTCATGTGGTTTGTGCACGTGCGTGAGCATGTGCAGCAGAGAAAACATTTGGCAATTCGCTCGGCGCTTCGCATGCACGCCAAATTTACGGGAGATTGCTTCGGACACTGGTGTGATCTGACAAAGGCTGGCCAAATGCAGGGTGCTATCAATTCGCTCATTACACACACTGTGGATACTCTGACCAATCCAGATTCTCGAGCCAATGGAATTCGATTGCGCGAATCGAAATCCACCTTGCGAGTAAGTTCTGGGGAGAACACTTCAGAGATGAAAGCGCAGGACTTGCCTGTTTCGCATCGGATTAGCCTCTTTGCGATCAGTCTCGCGGCCAGACTCTTTTGTAGAGGTGGACCATTTGAGGGTCGGGTTCTAGCAAAAACAGAGCTCTTTGAGTTGGCTGCCGACGCCGCCAAAGTTCAGCAAGTGGAGATGCAGAATGCTGCGCTGCAGGATCAGCTCGTGTCATTCGTCAAACAGACCAACGATTCTGCACAAGAACTCCAGACCGACTTTGACAACCGTCTTTTGTTGTCGGTTGGGGAACTCGAACAGTTGCGTGTTCAAATGGACGCTCAATCAAAGGGACACCTTGAAGCAATCTCGGGGCTGCACGCCCATATTGAGATTTACAAAGAAGCGCACACCACTGCTGAAAAGATCATCGAGACTCTTGTTGTCGAGGTTGCTGATTTGGAAAGGGAGATGGATTCTGTCAAGGCAAAGCTTACGGGCAGGCTAAACGAAGTAGCAGCTCATGAAATGGCCTTGGCCACGGAAATGATGGAGAAAGACTGGCAGAAGACAGCCATCTACGAGCAGATTGTGCAGGAACATGAGGACGAGTATGAACAGATGTGTTCTAGTCTTGCGTCCACCGAGATGGATCTGGATATGCTGCAACAGGTGCTGGTAAAATACGAAGAGCAACGTGTCGCAGAGATTAAAGAAAAGGCCGCCTTCGAAGCCAACATGCTGGAGAGGACGGAATATTTGGAGAATGAGCTGCTCGCACGAGGAGAGGTGGAGGCAGATCTTCAAAAACAGCTCGATGCTGCCACCAAATACTCGACCGCGAGTGTGCACAGAGCACTGCATCTCTCGAAGGATGTCGAGGTGCATACGCTACACGAGCAGCGCCTCAAGCAACGAGAGACCGAACTCCAAGCTGTAATAGTGCGACGCAACGGCGAATACGACTTGCAGGTGTCACTACTCACAGCAAGATGCTGCGAATTGGAGCAGAAAATGCAAGAGGAAGCTAAGAAGTGGGTTCTACGAGTGATGGCGTCTGATTCCGAGCAGCAGCTTCGCAACAATAATTATGAGCTCCGATGCAGAATGCTCGAGGCCAAAGTGGAAGAAACTGGCAACCAGTGGGAAGAGAAGTGCGCCAAGCAAGTTTCCGAGTTGCAGACGCAAAACGGTCAGCTCCAAGAATCTGCCGCACAGATGCAGCAGAAAGATGCCGAGCTTGATGACATTGCATTGCAAATGCAGCACATGGTGGCAGAGGTGCAGGAGAAGGAGACTGAGCTCGTGTTTAAAATGGCAGAGCTCGAAGCGCTTGAACTCGATGCAGCGTCGAGTGCTGCAGAGCGAGGGGCGTCCTTGGCTAGAAAGCAAAAAGAACTTCTTCAACTGCAGCACGATTCCAAACACTCTATTACTCAGCTGCAAGAGGAGATTGAGGCCTCCAACATGAATCTCCTGGCGCAAGCAGACAGTATGCACCGCGACATGCAGCGACTCTCAGACCAGCATTTGAAGCAAAGTAGCCAGCTGGCTGAGCGTTGCGCCCAGATGGAGGATCGGCTTCAAGACTCTGTAGTCGAGGGCGTTGAATTTGCTGAGCAGGTGGCAGGACTCGAAGCGCAACGACAATTCGCCGAGAGTGCTGCGCGCGAGGGGCTACTCCGCGAGGCTCAATGGCTGCAACAGCTTGATGAGACACACAACAAAATGACGTCGGTTGAACATGTCATGGCCACGTCATGTTCCAAGGCATCCAACGCACACCAGGAGCTCACCGTCGAGTTGGCCCGGAAAAATGAAGAGATTCGTGTCGTGGGGAAACGGCATGCCGAGGCCATCGCGAAGTTGGTAACAGAGTGCGACATCGAGCGCGAGAACGGGTGTTCACAGCGCACTCTTGTGCGGAGTGCTGCCGACGAGTCACGTCTCCAGCGCCGGTTGCTTACTGGCGAAGTAGAGAGGCTGAAAGGACAAGTCGCAGTGGTGGAATCCGACAATGACACACTGACTGCGCAGCTCGACACGACACAGTCGCAACTTGCCTTGAGCCGAGAGCAGCTGCACATGACAGAGGCGCACCATCATTCTGAAATCGCAGGTTTCAAGCGGGAGATAAACGTCCTGAAGAGGGCGGCGGACGACAATTGTAGACGCGAGGCGCGTCTTTTAGCAGATGCCGACGAAGGCCAGCAGGAGGTGCACCGGAGTCAGCTCAACGAAGGCGACATGCTCAACCGCATCCAACTGCTAGAGGCAGCCATAGATCGCCAAAAGGCCCACGATACTCGGCAGCAAGTAGATCTCAAATATCAAGAGGAGGCCATCAAATCTGCCATTGGAGCACCGCCGGAATTGGATTTATCATTAGTGGCACCCATAGCTACAGCCGCTGCAGATCCGCCGCTGTTTTCACCGAGTAAAATGGCCGTGTATGCCAAGGTAAAGTTTGCTGCCGACGCGCAGGCAATGTACACTCTGCAGACAGAAGTGGAGCAGGTGAAACAAGCAGCGCAAGAGGCAGTGGCCAAGGCGGATGCGCGTGCTCGGGCCGCCGAGGAAAATATGAATGGGCTGGCAGTGATGAAAGCAGAGGCAGAGGGTCAGTTGAGTGTGCTGCGTGAAAGCACCATGTGGTTGCAGGATCAGTTGAATGCCGAGCGCACTAAGAATGATACTATTGTCGCTGCACATTCCCTGCAGTCTTGCGGGGTAATTGAGCTTGAGCATCTCAGCGACCGCCTGCAGCATGAGAAAGATGCACTCGAGCAGCTAGTGCATCAAGAGAAAGACAATATGCTGCGGCACACTGAACGAATGCTGCTCGAGTTGCAGGAAGAGAGGGAGCGTGGGATGCTCGAGAAAGAAGAGTTGCAGCAGCTGCTGCAACGCGGAAAAGAGACGCTGGAGCAGGAGTCAAAAAAGGGAGAAGAGGCGAAAAGAGAGAATGAAGACCGCACGAAACTAATGCATGGTTTGCAGAAGGAAGCCGAAAGTCTGCAGAGGGAGCTTGAGCAAGAGAGAACGAAGCTGGGGCAGGAGCTCACAGTCAAGGAGGAAATGCAACGTGCGATTGCTGAGATAACGAAAGGGAGGGACGTATCACAGAAGCAGGTAGAGGGTCTGCAAAAGGAGTTGCATCAGGAGAGGGAGACCCTTGAAAATGAGCTCTTGGTGGCGCAGGGACAGCACGTGCAGGATTTTGAATTGTTGCAGATTGAGCTGGCGAATCTCAAGATGCAGTCAAAAGAGCAGGCGGATGATGTCGAGGTGCGCTTGACTGAGAGGCTCGTCAAGGAGAGAGCGAGGGAGACTGAACGGGAATCCCAGCACTTGCTGGCAATCCAATTGAAGGTGTGTTTGTTTGCCGTGCACATTGGTGCATGCACATGAATGTGTGTATGCATATGAGTGTTCGCATGCCAGGTATATGCGGGACCACGTGGGTGTGGGAAGATGTGCGTGTATTTAAACATTCCATCACAGAATTTTTTACTTTCATACCACACATGTGTGTGGGTGGTAATATGTATAGGTATGCAACGGTATAATCATTTACGTATATATATAATCATGTATGCATATAAGTTGAAATCATTTGCAGATATACTCACACACTCACACACATGCGCACACGACTTTGAAGCATTTACGTGTAAATCGCAAACTCACACATGTGCGCACACGCACACGCAGGAGGATCAGTGGCAAGATCACAGCAACTCACAGCAAGAAAAGAGAATGCGCCAGACTGAAACATTGCAGAATCCATTTTCCCAGGGAATTCGGAAAGTAGCAGACCAGGATAGTCTAGTAGAAGTGCTTCTCGAGGAGATTAAGGTGTTGCAGCAGTTGCACAAGGAGACGTCGGAGGCTGCTGATGAGGGCGAGATGCACGTTGCGAGTTCCTGGAATATTCAGAAAGCGCTTGAGGATGATCTATACGCTGCACAGTCGCTCCAGGTGTCGCTTGTGTTGCATGCCGAAGATACGGCCGCCAAGCACATGGGCGATGTGACTCGCGAACTCAGTTTGCTGGGCACGGGGGTCGAGGCGATGGAAGAGGCAATTTTGCTGCTGCAGTCGGCAGTGTGGCGCGAGGAGTTGATTACTACCCGAGATGCTGCAGTGGTACAGGCAGAAGTGGCCATACAGCTCCGCGCTGTCGACAAGCGTGCGGCGGACCGCTTCGAATCTGCCGCGCAGCACCTTGTTTTCTGGAAAGACAATGTGCAGAGTGCACATGTTGGGCGCTCGGTGCTACATCTCTGGCGCCAGCGCTGCCGTGTTCTCCAGACACACCAGCGCACGCAGCATGCCATGGCGCGGCGGCGCTTCGTGGCTGTCGTGGCCAAGGTCTGGCACAGAATGCGACGGTTAGTGACCGTACAACGCAAGCTGACATTTCACGGCAGCCGGAGTGTGTTTCGCCTCAAAAAACTTGTGTTATGTGTGTGGGCGCGGCAGCGGCATCATATGGAGGCGATGGACAACTGCTGTAACAGGGTGATTCGCGCGCAGCTGTTGCTCGGTTCGTGGGCGTCGAAATCACTGTATTTCGCGGGCTGGCAACGGGCTGTAGCAAACTTGCCTGTGCTGCGTCGACTGTCGCAGAGCGTTGTGGATGATTTGTCGGTGCGTCTTTGTCTCTCGATGCCTCTTCATGTGTGCACGTGTGGATGTGTTTACGTCACGTGTGTATTGATATATATAGATATTTTTCTATATACATGTATACATACATGTATACATACAAATATATAGATATCTGAATATATATGTATATATATATATACATATATACATATACATATATGTATGTATATATATACATATATATATTTATATATATATATATACATACATA
>Ga0209390_10008344_pt1 | contig 12861 bp, 7 predicted proteins | sample BON01_FD_187212 | JGI IMG/M metagenome (GOLD analysis project Ga0209390, IMG submission 187212) | Freshwater microbial communities from Lake Bonney liftoff mats and glacier meltwater in Antarctica - BON-01 (SPAdes) (version 2) | ecosystem: Environmental > Aquatic > Freshwater > Ice > Glacier... | reverse complement strand
GGAGGAGGAGGGGGAGTGGGAGGGGGAGGGAGGGAGGGAGGGATTGCGATGCGGGATCAACGGAAAGTGTTGAATGCTTTGGTGAAGGACACTTTGAACAGCGAGCCGATGCAAAGAAAGTTTTTGGAGGCGGCTATGTCTTTGCTTAATTCCTGTACTCCTGGTGGGGATGGGGAGAGAGGGAGGGAGGGAGGGGGGGCACGGGTTGTGTTTGTGGGGCCGAAGTGGTATCGGTGTTTGGTGGAGGGGAGGAAGAGGGGGGCGAATGATATCATGGAGGCGCTGCCATTGAAGGAGGTGGAGGTGCTGGTCATGCCTGTGTATCACCCTGGGGCGGATGGTTGGGTCTTGGCACGGGTTAATTTGACGAGTGAGTTCAAGTGTGTGCATTTACATGGCACGCATGCCTTGGGCGAGGCGGAGGCGATTTTTCGGAATGTGGAGGAGGGGTTAAAGGAGATGTTTGGAGGGGAGCATAAGATGTTTTGGAGGCAACGGACCGAACCCTTGGAGGAGGTGCCGAATGCAATTCAGGTCCCTGTGGCGTTGGTGGTGCTGGCGATGCATACCTTGCGGGATGGGCTGGATGGCGTGGGTGGAGGAAGGGGTGGAGGAGGAGGGGGGAAGGGGAAGAAAAGCGGCGCGGGAGGAGGGGAGCTGCGCTTTCATTTTGACGAGCAGCAGAATTATTTTGCGACGAAATTGGGCGTTCTCCGGTGGCTGTTGCGGCATACGGGCCGGGCGTAAAGTACATGCGGTGGGTTGGGTAGGGTGGTAGGTAGGGTGGGGAGGGAGAGCACAAGTACACTAGAAAATAGGAATCAACAAAGAGACAATGTGAGCAACGACAATCCATGTACAGCACGAATAAACAACAGACGCAAAAGCAAAAAGAACCAAGAATAGCAACTGCACGTGTGTACATTTTATTCTTTTGCTGCTGCTGCTGGCCCATCGTCCTCGCCGACGGCAACGTCGCAACGAGCGAGCCCGTTTCCCCTCCTTGCCCCAGCCCCCAACTCTCTGCCGTCCGGACCGCTTGGACCCTTGCATCACTCCTGCCTCACGCGTACTGCCCTCCTTTTCCACTACTGTCACAGGCGTGCAATCGTGGGCTTAGTGGATCCCAGACGGACAAGCAAGCTTCGTGCGTCCATCTCGGCCTCGCCTTCCGCTTCGCGCCTCTTCCCACACTACCACCCCTTGGTGCACCGCCCTTGGGCCGCGTGTACCTGGCCGCGTCGCGTGGGAGGGAGAGAGAGAGAGGCCGTGCGTGTGCGGGTGCAGTGCGTTGCCGCCTAGTCTAGGCACGCTTCTGCTCCTGGACGTGGACCATCATTAGCCATGGCGGAAGCCGCCGAAGAGCCCCTGCCGTTTGACTCGATTCCGACCACGGACGTCTCCTCCTTTTGCAAGATCAATGAACGCGGCATCGGCAGCCTTGACTTGTAAGTGTTGAGGGTGGGATCTTGAGTCTGGTGGGGGGTGCTGGGGTGGAAAAGGATGTGTGTGTGTGCATGCGTACGGGTGGTAGTGTGCATGTGTCCGCCTTGCTCTGAGCACGACCCAAACCTATCTCATTCTCATTCAACCCAACCCACACACCCATCCCCTCCCTCCACAGAGTCGACCTCTCCAACACCATCTACATAAATTTATTGGTCTTCGCCCTCCTCCTCCTCCTCTTCGAAAAAGTCCGGCACAAGAAAACCGTCTACTTCTGCCGGGAGGAATGGATGCGGCACCGCAAGCCTCCCGAGCTCCCCACCGGTTTCCTAGCCTGGCTCCGTCCCTTGATGGCCACGCCCAAGGAACGTATCTTGCAATTGGCGGGGCTGGATGCTTATATGCTGCTGAGGTACATTCGTATGTGTCTCAAGATTTGTCTTTGTTCGGGTTTTTTGGGGATGGTGGTGCTGGTGCCTATGTATTTACACGGTGATCAGAAGAAACCTGCTGATGGTAATGTGCACACAGTGATGAAAGACCCAAAGCTCATTTCAATGGGGAATGTGAAGGAGCTGCATTGGCTGTGGGTTCCTATTGCCTTTGCCTATTTCACCACCTTCCACACCCTCTACCTGCTCAAACGCGAATATAAACGCTTCTTGACCTTACGGCTGACCTTCCTCTCTGTCGGTGATCCGGACGTGGACATTCAGAAATCATTCTCGGTGATGGTGGATCGGATTCCGTTGGAGTATAGGAGTAATGCGGGGCTCTACGCGCTGTTTGACGAGATTTTTCCCGGCGACGTGCACAGTGCTGTCGTTGCTCTCAAAGTAGACGCGCTTGAAGACCTGGTTCAGGAACGAGCCGCCGTCGTGGATTCCCTCGAAAGAGCGTTGGCTAGCCGGGCGGTAGTACACAAAGAGCCCATGATTTTCTTGCCATCCACGCAGGGGAGTAAATTGTGGAATCGGATCAGGAGGAAAGGGGAGAAGGTCGAGGCCGTCGCGCACCACCAACGGGCCTTGGACGAGCTAAACGCGAGAATTACAAATTTTCAAATCATGGTACGGCAGGCCTCGGACGACATGAACAATAAAGAGGAGGAATGGCAGGAGTCCAAGAGGCAGATGCACCAGCAGCAGCAGCAGGAGCAGCTGCAGACGGGTGTTGCCTCCTCGCAGGGAGGGCAGGGAGGAGGGATAGGGGGAGGGACGGGAGGGGTGGTGGCTGCGGGGTTGTTGCATGGGGTGAGTAGCCGGAGGATGAGTATGTCGCCGATGTTGATGGGGAATGCGGAGAGTCGGAGTAAGGTAATGAGTCAAGAGCCGATTGGGGATTTGTTGGCAATTGAGGTGGCGACGCATTTGGATCACGAGGGGACGACTGTAGTGATTGATGATGATGCAGGGGATACCTCCCGGATAGGAGGGACCATGCCACGGCACACCATTCAACACCCTCATCCTCCTTCCTCCTCGTCCTCGTCCTCGTCCTCCTTGTCCACTTCAGCGGTTGCCTCTTCCTCCTCCTCTTCTTCCTTCAACCTGGCACGGGGCGCGGGGAGGAGCAACAGCAGCCGGACGCTGCATCAGCAGCAGTACCACCAACCACCCCACGCCCCACCAGCTGCTGGGCTGGACGATGGCGTCAGCGGTAGCACCAGTGCGAGCGCAGGGGCCAGCGCCAACAGCAGCAACAGGAGGAGGAATATTGATTCTTCCTCCCCTACTACCCTTGTCCGGGCTGGGGTGCCGCCTCGGAATGGAATCACGTCAGCGACTACCAGTCCTGTTGTTGTGTTGGAGAGTAATGAGAAGGAGGAAGGGGAGGAGGGGGCGGGCTCGGAAGGCACTGATGCTCCTGCGTTTGCCGCTGCTGGCGCGGACGCGGAGGGAGGCGGGGAGAGAGGGAGGGAGGGAGGAGCGATCAGGGAGGAGGAGGAGGAGGAGATGGGGGAGGAGGATATTGTTCAGCGGGGCATTCGGAAGCAAAGCATGTGCGATTTGCTGCGGCGGGCGTCGATGCAGGCGTTGCGGGCGGGGGCCAATACGGGGATGGGCGCGGTGGATGCCGGGCAGGAGGTGACCAAGGCTTTGACTCTTCTCGCGGTTGACACCAGTAGTATGAGCAGCACGGGTTTTGTGACTTTTAAATCCATGACCTCTGCTGCTGTTGCCTCTCAGTCGTTGCTAACGATGGAGCCGTTCATGTTTACAATCAACCCTGCGCCGGAACCGAGGGATGTGGTGTGGCAGAATTTGGCAGCGCCGTTGCGACTGGTGGAATGGAGGGAGGCGAGTACTACTATTGTGATTACTGTTTTGAGTCTGTTTTGGGGGGCGTTGGTTTCTGCTTTGTACAAGTTACAGAGTCAGTTGCAGCTGTGGAGTAATACGGAGCCGTCGTTGCAGAAATTGGGGTATTGGGGGAGGTTTGCCCTTTATTTGGGGATTGATTACGTGCCGACTTTGTTGCTTCTGATTATTCTGGCTATTTTGCCGAATTTTTTCTGGTGGTTGAGTGGGAAGTATGAGAGGATGAGGACGTTTAGTGATATTGATGCGTCGGTTATGTCGCGGTATTTTTACTATCAAATGGTGAATATTTATGCGACCATCGTGGGGGGGGCGTTGCTTGACGAGGTGGTGGCAATTGCCAAAGACCCACGAGTGATTGTTCGGGTGTTAGGGTGCCAAGTCCCTGTCGTCGCCGTCTATTTCATGCAGATTATTGTGACCAAAATGTTCTCCGCGCTCATGTGGGAGTTCACCCGTGCCTGGCCCTTGATTCGCGTGACCTTCTTTCATTACTTCACCGACCACGATCGAAAAACGGCGAGACAACGCCGTGCCCCGCTCTACGTCCCTTACATGGCCTACGGATGGACCTACCCCTCCCTCCTCCTCGTCCTTACCATCTGCTTAACCTACGATGTAATCATGCCCATTGCCCTCATCCTCGGTGCGGTCTACTTCTTCTTCGTTGAGATCCTCTACACCTACCACCTCCTCTACGTCTACGTCCCCCAATTCGAAGGCGGGGGCCGCATGTGGTACAAAGTCTTCGATCGCACCCTCGTCGCCCTCCTCCTCTCCCACCTAACCCTCATCGGGTACATGGCCGTCCTGGGCGCCGGAAACCTCACCCCCGTCCTCCTCCCCCTCCCCTGCCTCCTCGTCCCCTTCCACCGTCACTGCCAACACGGCTACCAAGAAGCCTCCCAAAAACTCTCCTTGCTCGCCGCCCGTCGGATCGACGACTGCCTCCGCGAAGAAGACGTGCCCCCCGCCCCTCCTCCTCCTCCTCTTCCTCCTCCTCGTGCTCCTGCTCCTCCCACCTCCTCCCCTCTTAACACCGGCGCTCTTGCTGGTGCTACCGGCCCTTCCTCCACTCCCTCCTCCCCTCCCCCCCACCCGCTCGGAACGGAACTCACAACCAGCAGCAGCACGCGCAGCAACACCGGCGGTGGCCATCCTCCGACGGGCCTCGGTCGTCGTCGTCGTTCTACTATGGCAATTAACGCTGATGGTAATCAGGTTGAGATCATGCTCCCTCCCGAGCCTCCCCTCGTAGTGGGCTATTTCCAAATAAGTGCCTATGCCCAACCGTCCCTCACGGAGGGGCCTCAGGAAGCCGAGGTCTTGCCTTGGCATCGTCAGCATTCTTCTTCTGGGAATGGTGATGGGGCTGAGAGCGGGGAAGAGAACGATTTGGAGCAAGCTGATTCTGCTGCTGCTGAAGAAGGAAGACAGAGTAATGACCGTCGACCTACTTCGATGAATCAGTCTGCCTCTTCTCTTTCGTCTGCGTTGGCGAAGCGAATGAGAATTTCGGAGGCCTTGGAGGATTTGAGGGTGCCGCTCAGTCCGTCCTTCCCCCAACAGGGGGGGGGGGATGCTTTGCAAGTTTCGAGTAGCACTAGCGGGAGTGGTACCCCGGGAGGAGGGAGTTTTGTTAGTGGTGGTGGCGGAGGAGGAGGAGGGAGGCCGATGTCGGTGCAGCGGCAGCAGCAGCGGCGGGAGCAGCAGCGGCGGGATCAGCAGCAGCAGCAGCAGCGCGGCTCGGGGGATGACCGCCGCAGCTAGATACGTGCAAATGAAGATGAAAATAAATGGAACGCATGAGAGAGTGAGAATTAGGCAGTGATAATCACGCGCAGACACACACAATTTTTGAAAAAGCAACCTCTGCTTGTCTCTTCCTTGTCTGTTCCAAACACGTGCAGGCACACACATATTGAAGCATCCTCCTTGTGTGTGTCTCTCCCTGTCCATTCTGTCTGCATGCATGCATTTTTTCGGCAAAAGTCAAGATAACATTACTTGACGAATACGTAATACATCCCCCCAGCAACTGCTACTGGAGCGAGAGCAACTGTAAAACCCACAACGACGACAACAATGAACGAACGAAGATGAGTGCATGTGTATGTATGTGAAATAACAATTCTGAATCCGGAACCAGAAACCAAGCAACAACAAATTTCGTAGAAGAAAGTTGAATAAATACCTCTATTGACGATATCAAATTTTAAAAAAATCATGCATCTTCTTTCTTTCTTTATGTTTCACCTTTGGCTGCTATGGCCGCAAACGAGGACCCCCTCACTTTTCGGTCGATTCTTGGTGCCTTTGTTTTCATATGTACACATGCAACAATCTCTCCCTCCCTCCCTCTTTCAGTCCCTCTCTCCCTCCCTCCTTCCTTCTCACCATTGTATCGACTCCAAGGCAATCCCATGCTCTCTCAAAACACTCGTAGTCCCCACCCCACCCCCTACCCCACCTGCCAAACCACCACTGCTGCTGCTGCTGCTGCTGCTGCTGCTACTACCACTACTATTACATGTACTTTCCCCTCTCTCCGCCGCTGCTGCCTCTGCTTCTGCTGCAGCTACTGCAGCCTCCTCCCGTTCCCACGCCCGCTGCAAAGCCAAGCGTCGGTCCACCTCCTCCAAAACAGCGGCACTTGCTTGCGAGTCAAATTTCCGCGCAAACAGAAATGCCTCATTATTACTGTTTTTGGCAATCGAGGGAGGGAGGGAGGAAGGAAGCAAAGTGTCAATCTCTTCCACCCCCACCAACAGCGGGGACCGCCCACAGATCCTCGGGTCAGGCTGCAAGCACTTGCTCTGATCAGCCGCCGCGCCCTTCTCGTCCTCCCACACATCAAAAGTCAAATGCAGATAATTCGCGTTGTAATGATGGTGGCAATACGGAGAAGACATTAAAACCGTCGCAAAGAAATTCTCATCTGGGATAAGAATATGTTGGGCATAGGCCGTATAAGGCCCCACGAATTTTTCGTCCGTCAGCAGATAATGCGCAAAATCCCTTGAAATGACAAACCACTGCGACCCCGTCCGCAAGGGTACGCCTCGTGGCAGACCAAACCGGGCGATGCGATGCATTTGGTTGTCGCATTCCACGAAGTAGTGCCACACACGCGGGTTAGGGACATTAGCTGTAGGATCAATAAACATGAGTTGTTCATTCACTGGGTGCTTGGCGAGCGTGGCGCGGATCTGACGGGGGGTTGTCAAGGGGTAGGTAGCTCCACTTAGATTGATGACGCGGTCAAAGAGCAGCTTGAGATAGAACCCGTAGGAGATGGCGTTGAGTGTGGCTTGCACGACGGAAAACCCACCCCAGCTCACGTTCACTCGGCCTTCGCGCATCACGTACACGTTGGGGGTCATTGAGGCGTAGGCCAACAAGGGCAAATCGGCGGGAAGCGGTCCTAGTTTCCCGTCGACGTGCACGACAAAGTGGCTCCGTGCGCAGGATTTCTCTGTCCCTGTTGTGGAGGGTGGGCAGGTGCTCCTGTCTTCGGGGTCGTCTTGCAGGGCCTCGATGAGTCGCACCACCTGCTCCAAGTCCCGGTGCGCCGTGATGACATAGAGCAAGCGAAGGTCCTCGGCCGTCTTGAATATCTCCGGGATGGCCAGGGCGCCGCCTTCGTCAGCACCGCCTTGGGCTGCGCTCGTGTTCCTGCCGGGCATGGGGCACTGATTCTTGACAAAGGGCGACTCGAAGGGGAGGAGGGTCTCGGTCATGTGCGCGGTCAGGAAGGCCTCGTACGCCAAGGACACTTCCTCCGCGCATGACGCGGACTGGGTGTTGTTCAGGATGACGGCCAGGCGGTCCACGGAGTGGTGGTAGAGGCGCGCGGTGGTGTCTTTGAGGAGATGGGCCCTGACGTTCTGTTGCTGCGGCTGCTGCTGCTGCTGCGACGACTGGGCGGCAGCGCCTGCATTTACCAGGGAGAGGAGAGCCCCAGCGGCCAGCAACCACGACCAGCAGCGACCCATGCCTGTCCGTGTGTTGTGGGGTAGGGTTAAGTGGGTGGAGTCAACACGATTTCTGGAGGGCGGGTGGTGGATGCCTAGCCGTTGCTGTCCTTGCTGCGTCGTGCCCATATGCTTCTTCAAACAGCAACCTCCTGGTCCTGGGCCTGGTGTTTGCCTCCATTGTTTGTCTAGCCACTCCAAGCAAGCAAATTTTGAGGCAAAATAACCAGTAAGCATGGAAAAAGGTCTAGCCTGCTTCAAATCAAAAGCAGGTTTTGGGGGCCACTTAGAAATACTTTGGCGTCCATGTAGTGAAGCACCACATGATGGGCCAGTGGGAACCGCAACATGCTCTGGCAAGCACTTGCGGACTTAGGGAGGTCTGGCACATTAAACGAGTCACCAGAGGGATTGGTAAACCTCTTGGTTAGCACACACGATACTCTGTCTCGGTGTCATATTCCTATTATTTATTTTATTTCATTTTAGTCCCTCCCCTCCATGCCTTGCTGGCCCCCGCGTTCACCGAGGCTTGGTCCGTCGTGATAGACAGCAAAAATGCGATAACTTTATGAACTGCAGCTTACTTATTCATGCGAGCACGTGTGTTGTTTATTAGCTACATGCTTGGCTCTCTTTCCCCCCTCCCAATCCGCGCCCTGCTTGCCCTAGGCTATGCCCTAAAGAAAAAGGAAGATATAATAAAACGAGAACCCACGCTCCGAATAAAATAAACATTCCACACACACACAACAGGATAATATACACATCTAATATATTAAAAAGACAAAAAGATAAAATAAAAATTCCATACACACATAACAGGATAATATACACATCTAATATAATAAAAAGACAAAAAGAGAAAGGTTTCTAATCTGGAAGAGAGAGTGGAGACCTTCACGATTCTGCCACCCGCCCAAACGGAGCGGTAACGATGTTCTGTTGCCAGCCTGACGCGATGCCCGTCGCTTTGACACGGAGGAAAGCCCTCCTTACGGAAGGATGCCCCACCATGATTTGAGCGCTGGAAGAATGAATTTTGCCATGTTCGCCCTCCCGAAACTAGATTCCCTCGACTTAACACTGCACCAGAAGCTTGTGCTGACAGTCAGGCGCCACCCCGACCAGCGACATGAATCTGGTATCCCTGCTTTTAGGGTGCCAGCACCGGCATGGGCCGTATTTCTTTGTGTCTTTTGACCTCTCAAAAACGAGCTTGAACGATAGCTCATGAGCGTAAGCCCCAGTGCAATGGTGTGTAAGTTTGTTTCTATCATATATTTCTTTCTTTGTGTTTTTTAGGTCCCGCCGTCAAGAAGGGCGAAGAGAGAAATGAGGTCAAAATCCTCTCCCTCACGCATCCCCTCCCCCCTTTTTCACGAACGTGTTTTTTGTTGTCGTAGCCTGCATTCCCTTCCTCTCTCCCATTTTGGACATCATGGCTTTCTATGCACCCATTCTCCTCTTACTGCTCGCTGTCAGCCTTCTTTACCAGCTCGGTCAAGGCAGAGTCGGCCTCGCCCTTCGCGCGGATGTAGCCGGCCAAAGCGATGGTCTTGAAGTCCCCCTGCGTGTACACACCGTTGGCGTCCACGTTGGCGAAATTGATCTGTTCAAGAGGTAGGGCGAGGAGAGAAAGGAAGGGAGGGAGAAAGAATGAGCCGGCTGGTCCTATCGACGACGATGGAACACAACGTGACACACGACACGGCAACAACAAACCGAAGAGCTACAGACACACATGTACATCCACACGCGAGCCCCCCTCTTCCCCCGCTCTCGCCTCTCTCCTCTTCCTCTGCTGCTCCGCGTCCTTACCTGCACGGCGGCGTGGTCCTTGGAGTGGACGACGCGGTTGGTCCAGGAGCTGTGATATGATGATGATAGGGGTGGGAGGGAAGGGAAAACGATGAGCAACCACGTACAATGACGAAACCAGACGCATGCACAGGCCACACGTCCCTTCCCTTTCTATGACAAGGCAGGCACATTAAGTGTTGGTCCTCGTCGCGACGCCTTGCCACCGCACATAGAAGGCCTCCCTCTCCCTATGCGCTGCCCCATCCCTTCTCTCTCGTGCTCCCCTCCCTTTTTGCAGGCATACTCACCACTTGCGGGGGATGTAGAGGTCCACGTTTTGTCCGACTTCGTTTTGCATGGTTGTGTAGGTGTGGTGGTGGAGGTGGTGGCCTGTGGGCGTGTGTGTGGGTTGGAGAGTGTGAGCAAGAGGCATGATGATGATGGGGGAGGCGAAGGAGAGAGAAAACGAAGCGACGGATGGACGGGAGGCAACCAAGCACCACCCCGTCTCTACCCCTCTTGCACCAACACCACACGGGCCTCCTCTCCTCCTGACACAGCGTGCTGGTCATGGAAGTGGGGACGCGGGCATGGTGTGTCGAGAGAAAGAAGGGGCAAGAGAAAGGAGAGGCTCCGGGCGCTCCTCGCCATCGGTCCGGCCGCCATTACTTCGCGGAATGCCTGGCCCATGTTGCTTTTTCGATGATGCCTTTTCTAATGAACAACAACAAAGACAGAGACGCAGTGTGGGTAAAAACAAACGATGTGATGATGTAATGTTTTCTTCTTTCTTCCTTTTTTGTTGCGCTCAAGCAACGCCAAGCAAGACTGCCCCTCAGCACTCTCCTCGCAATGCAAGGACTCGGAGGGCATGAGGTCAAGGCAAATGGCCCCTCCCTCCCTTTGTCCTAGTCTCCGCCACTCCTTCCCTCCTCCTTCTCTTTCTATAAGAAACCTATGCTCCGTATCTCAATCACTTCTCGCTCTCTTCCTCTTCCTCCTCCTCCACCAACCCATCTACCCCTACTAGCTAACCAAATACAACCTCCCCCCTCTCTCCCTCCCTCCTCCCCCTCCCAACCCCACACCACCACCCTAATAACTCCGCCCCCACAACACCCAGCACGTCGCCTCCTTCCCACTCACAAAGCACTTCGTCCCCGCCGGCAACTCTGGCTGATCAAATGGAATACACAAAGTCTTAGCCGCCACTGACGTGGCAGTCCGATCATCCTCCGCCTCCCCCGCCAAGGCCTCCTCCCGACTCTTCCGCTTCACCTCCTCCTCCCACTCCGTCTCATTCACAAACGGCGTCAACACAATGCACTTCCTCTCCAAGGCAGGCACAAAATCCTTCCATTCCGTCACCTGCACGAGCTTCTCATCCCTCTGCGCCTTGCACCGTTCAAACATGTCCTTCTGAATCTGCTCCAACCGCTGTAGCACCGTCTCCACGACCAACCCCTCCGCCATATCCTCCTTCGAGCCATCATCACGCCTCACTACCCTCACCGTACCCTTCTCCAGGTCCAACGGCCCCACCTCCATTCGAAGGGGCACGCCCTTCTGCTCCCAGTGGTTATACTTCCACCCCGGTGTGTAGTTATCCCGATCATCTAAATGCACCCTCACCATCCCCCCCTTCAAACATGCAACCAACCGCAGCGCATAAGCCTGCAACGCCTCCTTCTTCTCCGCCGATAAACTCGCTTTGACAATAGGAATGACCACCACCTGCTTCGGGGCCACCCGCGGGGGCAACACCAACCCCTTATCATCCCCATGCGCCATCACCATCACCCCAATACTCCTCGTCGTGATCCCCCACGAGGTCTGCCAGGGAATAGCATGCCCCCCCGCCTTATCCTCATACTGAATATCAAACATCTTCCCAAAATTCTGCCCCAAGTTATGACTGGTCGCGCCTTGGATCGATCGCCCCGAGCCATAAATGTAGGCTTCGACAGTAGTGGTGATATGCCCGCCGGGGAAACGCTCCATCTCCGTCTTGCGGCCTTGAATGACCGGGACGGCGAGCAGGTCTTCGTAGACTTGCTTGTAGAGATCGAGGATGTCACGGACCATTTTTTGGGATTCGTCGTAGGAGGCGTGGGCGGTGTGGCCTTCTTGCCACAGGAATTCCCGGGAGCGGAGGAAGGGGGTGGGGTATTTGAATTCCCAACGGACGACGTTGCTCCACTGGTTCAAACACAAGGGAAGATCACGATGGGAGCGAATCCATTTCTTATACAGGGGGTACATGATCGTCTCGCTCGTCGGACGCACTGCGATAGGCTCAGGGAGGTCAGTATCACCACTCTTGGTCACCCAAGCCACCTCTGGCGCGAACCCCTCCACGTGATCCTTCTCTCTTTCCAACGCCGCCTTCGACACAAACAAGGGAAAATACGCATTCTCCACCCCCAACTCTTTAATCTCCGCATCAAACCACCTCTGAATACTCTCCCACATGCTATAAGCCCAAGGCCTCAAAATGTAACACCCACTAATATCATAATAATCAATCATCTCACTATAAGTAATCACTCGCGTATACCACAAGGCAAAGTTATCCTTCTTGCTCACATCAATCCCCAACAACGTCCCCCCAGAGGCAGCCGCTGCAGCTTTCTTCGCCGCTGCTGCTGCTCCGCCGTCTTCCTCACCCCCACCGTTGCCACTGCTCTTCTTCTCCTTTTTGGCCGGAGCAGCAGCAGCAGGAGCAGCAGCAGGGACTGAGTCAAAGTCCAGGACGACGGGTTCGTGGCCTGCAGCCTTGACGTAGGCAAGGATGGCGGTGGCGGGAATGGAGACGGTGCGGTCGTTGCGGAGGGGGTGCAGGTTGATGGTGGGTTGCTCGAGCAGCGCCTTGTCAATCGCAAAGGTCACGGCGTTCTCCGTGTCGTTTAACACGGCCAATGCACTCACCGCCCCACGCTTCACCTTGAGCAGGGACTCTAAGGTCTCTTCGTCGGCAAAACGCAAGTTAGCCTTCCCACCCAGCTTGAGGAGCTTCGCCAGGGTTTTGGTGTCGGTCGTGCGGTCGTGCAAGGCCGTCACTAAAAACGTCCCAATTTTCTTGTCGCGGAGCAACAGATTCTTGGTCAGGACCCCCGGCAAATGGCCCACGTGCTGCGCTTGCTCGTCGATGGTGGTGGCTTCCGGGTGTTGGTACAGCTTGAAGGCCACGTTCAGTTCTTGGAGCTTGGCCAGGGAGGCATTCTCGCCCACCTCGGCGCCGGCTGCCATCTCCACCGCGGGCTCCTTGTCCTGCAGGCTAAGGCTGGCCACGCCCGACGCGTCCGCCATGCTCCTCG
>Ga0209390_10008340_pt1 | contig 12865 bp, 21 predicted proteins | sample BON01_FD_187212 | JGI IMG/M metagenome (GOLD analysis project Ga0209390, IMG submission 187212) | Freshwater microbial communities from Lake Bonney liftoff mats and glacier meltwater in Antarctica - BON-01 (SPAdes) (version 2) | ecosystem: Environmental > Aquatic > Freshwater > Ice > Glacier... | reverse complement strand
TTATGTCCTCGGTTGTGTGTATGATTTAAAAGAAACAAAAACAGGCACTATAAACCATGCACCGTCGATTGTACCTGCTCCGCGTGATACGCTTCTTATTCTCACGTTTACGCTATTATACGTTAATACTAGACCCCTATTAAACTGATCCGCTACACCATCAGCTAAATTGACAGCCTCCGACTTACCAGAAGCACTGTTAGCCGGTGCAAATACATCAACCTGATAGATGCCTAATGTTTCATCAATTCCGGTAGAGCCTAGCTCAACTTGAACCGTGTCTGCTGGCAACAAGGTTTCACGTAAATATTTAGTGCCGGTCACTGGTGAATACTGATGATTCTCCCATGCGACGGCAACGCTATTGGCTACAGCGTAAACATTTAGATTAACGCTTAAGGCTGCTGACATGTCTCTGAATGAACTGCTCATTTTAAAGCCCTTGCTTGCCGTTGAAGTTCGCGTTTAAATTCTGTTACCGTTCTTTTTACCATGCCATGAGGCGACTGGCTTGACCAGCCGTTTTCCAATGGGATTGCATACGGCAGGTTATTTATAAAATACAAGCTATCACCAATATTTGCCGATGTGGACACTAGCCTTGCATTTAGTAATGTAGATAAACCGGTTGCATCAACAGTATTTACTTCGCCGATTGCAGGCTTGTTTACATCTGTCTGCCAATTACCTCTAAATCTCCCGCCCACATAGCCAGAAGGAACATCATAAACCGCTTCATAAGGCAGGTATCTTCCAGTTCGCTTGTCCCACGCCGTCCATAAATCAGGATTACCAACTGGTGACCGCTTAACAATGCTAGCTGCCATCGCAAGAAAGGTACCGCGAAAGACTTTCTCGGCATTTTTTTCTGTCTTAGCTGTAAACCGTTTAAGATCAGATGAAAATGACATAATTAACTCCTAAGCTGTAACTCATAAAGCACCGCCGTTCCCGCTGGATTAGTTTCACGAATAGCAACTACTTGATAAGCGACACTATTAACCGTTACCACGTCACTCACCTCTGGAATACTAGCCACTGCCATTATAAACCGTTTATCTGTCCTTAAAACAGCCGTACCATCTAACCTACTGGTATCAAAGTCTAATAACACACCTTTAGCCGTGTAAGCTGTATTAGTGCCACCTGTGGTTATTCCTGTAGCCGGATCAAATATACCATCGTCATTATCATGCGCCCACGTAGCTGACTGGCCTTTGTCGGTCAGTACCCTGCTGGCTGTCGCCGCTAAACCTCTATAGAAAGTCATGTTCTTGACACCCCAAAGCTTGAGCCGCCAGGATTAGAAACCAGCTTTCTTTCTAATGATTTAATTCTTAAGTTGTAAACAAATGGCGCTGCGTTGTCTTGATATTCAACCTCGATAACGTCAACTTTTTCCTTTTTAACTGCTCGTGCAACTGTAGCAAGTGGATCGTCGCCATCGCCAACCGCTATCGCAACTTCAGCCTGTAAGTCTTTTAATAACTTAGGTATCTCGTCGGAATTAATTATAAATCCGTCGATTGATAAATTTAGAACAGGGTAGTACATGGGCTGCTCTTTTGTTCTCTTGTCGCCTTTAAGATTTAAGCCTTCAACATAAGCAGCAGCAAAAGATATCAACACATCCTTATCAGCAGTAAAGGTTATGCCTCTAGCCGCACCATAAGCAGCTAAATAAGCGCCATCTATATAAGAATTAGCACCAGCGACGATGCTGCCATCTTCTACTATAATTGACATGATGATTCCTTAAAGAAAATTATGATTTGGCGGGTTTGGCTGGCTTTACGGTTTTAGTTTCTGGCTTCAATTTATCGGTATCTTTTAGATCTGATTTATTGATCAGCACTGGCTCGCCGCTTCTGTAGATAGTGATTGTTTCGCATGTATCGGTCATAGCATTTCCTCGGCCTAGTTGCTTACCATTGCAACCTAATTTCTAAGCTGCAACAGTAAGCATTTACCCGAGCAATAAAGCGGTATGTTCCGGCTTGATGTTTTTAACACCCCAAGCTAGAGCCACTTCATATCGCACTTTACGGTAACCAGCGTACATTGAGAACTCAAGCGTTAAGCCTGAGCGCTCATCTGTAACTGTAACCACGTCAGACGCCATATCACCTTCAACAGGTCTTGCTGGCGCACGTGCTGCTAATACAATAGCACTGCGATCAAACGCCATATTACGCGCTGATGTTGCGACAATCGTCATTGCTACAGCTGAAGCAGCTAATGCAACACGTAAGCCAGGCTCGGCTAATACGATAGTACCAGGAGCCGCAACACCTGTTGCCACTACGTACTTATTGGTGTCACCAGCAAATGTAACCACGTCACCAGCAAGAACGGTTCCCGATCCTGTTATAACAGGAATTGAAGTCGTGCCTACAGAGAAACCAGCAGTTGTTGATGTATAAGATGTGCCCGTGCCTTTAACCTGAGTGTTAATTTGTGCAGACTCACGTAAAGGCATTCCCGCCAAATCAAGTAAAACACCTTGTCGCAACATTGAATCAGTACCAGCAGCATTGACCGCTGATTGTTTACCAATAAAGTTAGCACCAGCCGCTGTATTCAAAACTAGGTTGATGTCACTTTGTGGCGCACCGTTATCTTTTAGGATTTTAAGCACGTTTGAGGCATCAGTATAATCGTTAGCAGTACCGAACGGAGTTGTTCCCGCTGTGCCGTATGCACGTGAGAATGTGGACTGCAAGCCAGCCAAATCAGTTTCAACTTCATTAACGATTTTGCGGATTGCTTGTGCGATTTTACCTTGACGGCTATTTAAGTAGCCAGAGCCGTTGTTTAAGCCTTTCTGATCTTCACCAATGAAGCCAAACTCAGCGGCACGCGCTTTAGTTATTACAATGTCTGTGTAGCCAGTAGTCTGACCCGTGGGATCTGGTATAGTCATTGCAGGTGTAATGTCGCCAACATTGCCGACAGGCTCTTTAGCGACTCGAATGTTTTCATTTAATGCAGCACGTTCAGCACTTGCATTCATTGTTACAGATGGAATTAAACCTGTTAATTCACGAGACACTACGTCGAGCGCTTCATAAATGTCAGGAATCAATCCAGTTAATGTATTTTCAGCCATGATAATTTCTACCTAATTAGTTAATTCAGCTTTACCGGCTTTTACTTCTTTGCTAAAAGCACTCCGGCTTACAGGGTTAAGCGCATCAAATTCAGCGCGGGTTAATACTTTCACAGCACCGCTGTTATTGCTGCTCCCAGTAGCACTGCCACCCGAGGAATCAACACCATCTATTAGAAAATCATAGTCTGGGTTTTTCTGTATCTCTAACTTTAAGTCTGCGAGAGTTGACACGGTCAAGTTCCCGTTTATATCTGTTACTTTTATTCCGTCTTCTGCATACTTGAGACGGCCTTTTAGTTCTTTGGCTAGTATTCTAGCACGTTTTGTGTCTTTAGTTAATTCACTCGCTAATGCAAGCGCCGCAGATTCTTCACGTGATGTTGCCGCTTTAGCATCGCGATCAACTATCTGCTGCTGTAGCGTTTCACGTTCCGTTTCTGAACTTTTATACAACTGCTCAAAATCGTTAGCCGCTCTCAATCTTTCTTTTTCTTCTGCCGCCGCTTTAGTTTCAGCGGCCTTTGTATGCTTGTTTGATTCGTTAATCTTATGCTGTAAGCGCTCATTGTCCGCTGTCATTGCGTCAAACTTTGCTTGTAAGTCCTTTAATGCCGAATCATCTGCTGGTGGCGTTGCTGGTGGCGCGTCACCTGCTGGCGGTGCATCACCTGCTTCTGCTCGGTACTTTCTTAATGCTGGTTGCTGATATTTAATGAACATTTCTAACTCCTAGTCACTGACTATTGTGTGCTACTAGCACTTGAAAAGGCTAGAGGATTTAATTCCTTTAGCCTGTCTAACGTGTAAACTTTGCCCGTATCGTCTGTAAATTTACCTATAGATAATTTACCGCTTCTGAATAGCTTCGCTCTTTCAACACCAAGCACTTCATTTTGAACCTCTGCGCTTTGACGCTTTAAGAATCCGCCGTATGTAACATTGCCTGGCACTGGCCCATTCATAGATGCTCGCTCTCCTGTTATTGCCGAACCTAAGTTAAACTCAGGATTAATAACAGGTACGCGAACTGACCGACAATTCCAGTGCAATGGAGGCTGTGGGCCATCTCCTATATTGTATATATTTCCGTCTAAACTTGAACATGAAATCGTGACTCTGGAATCTAAGGTCGCAGTGTATTCTTCGCCACTAATCACATCATCATTGGCCTTGTATGTAGCCGATCTCGCTTGTGCGCCCATGTGATTGGTTGCGGTTCTTACCAGCGCTTCTGCCTGCGCGCGTGTCCTAGTGCTGACTAGATTAGTAATCTCACCCACTACTTCTTGTGATGTTCTGCCAACTACCGCCCCGTCCCTGACAATCTGAGCCACTTCTTTTGACTTGTTTACAGCAAATTGTTTTGCAGCCTGGTCGATAGTGACTTTGGTGAACTTCTTGCCGGCCAATAGCTTCATAGGTACTTTAGTTATTGCAGACTGTATCTGTCTAAGTGAAGGTGCAGATACCGCCTCCGCTGCTGTAGTAGCTACCAATACTTGTTGAGCAAAGAGGGCCTCTTGCGCTGCGAACCTATTTAAGCCTGCGTACATATCTTCGCCGTACTCATTTAATATGGTTCTTGTTATCTTTGACACTTGCCTAGCTAATTTAACTGCTCTAACGCGCTCGTAATCACTTGTTAAAAGCATTTGCAGTTCTTTGGATAAACGCTCCAAATAAGTCAGCAGTCTTTTAGCTTCACCCTTACTGTATCGCTCAATGAATATCTGATGAACGGTTAATGCGTCGATGGCAGCTTGATTGCTGGACATATTAAAATGTAACCAAGTTAAACAGGTTACGTCGACTGCCTACTTTTGCATAAATCAATCTGCCAAAAAATACTAAGACCGTAACGTCATTGACTATTACGAACTTAAATCCTAGCACCTCTGCATATCTTTTTTCCAGTTTCATTCCAATGGGCTCACATCGCCAATGCTCTCGTCTATTTCATCGTCTGACCTTTCTATCCTGCCAGCTTTACGTAGATTAGAGCGTAAATCTTCTTTGGCGATTAATCCGCGATCGTATAACTGTATCTCAGCCATTAAATCTTGAGCAATTAAAGTGCGATCGTAAAACTCATCATTGATTTTATACACGGCCTCCAATTGAACACCCATAAACATACCGACCCAATCAAGCGACTGTGTAATTGCATCTGATGCGTTTTGCACGATGTTAGTTAATACGGAATTGTCGCCTGCATGTTTGATTCTTGCTGCCTCGGCAGTTTCAGCCTGACCGCCTGACTCGACTATTCGAGCGCCTATACTGACCATCTGCGCTTCTTTCTGCTTCATGGCTTCATACGCTGCGCCATTACTTGCCGCCTGCAATAGAGCCGCTGTACCGCCGCCTGTTGTTGCAACACCACGACGAGCGCCGACTTCAATGCCGTTAGGATTTAAAGTCTCAAATTCAATCGCTGATGTTGTGCCGGTATCAATATGAAGCATTGGCTGACCGTGAAGATAAATGCCTTCCTCGTAGTCTGCTGAGTTTCGATAATGGCCGATGTTTATCTCTGCTATATCGTATAGGGCCGCATCGTCTACAGCTGGATCATTTGTATAAGTACCTGCAATAATAAAAGGTATAGTCGTTAATAATGCACCATTGGCTCTTGGCTGATACGTGTGGACCATTTCATCTTCACGCCATACTTCAACTGTATATTTGCCATCGCTTAATTTTAGTACTCGATATTGTGTTTCGCTTTCCTGATCGAACTCGTCGCCTGCAATCTCGTATTCCTCCTGCAATATTACTAATGACAAAACAGTCTCACCGCGTACTACTGATGTTTTCCAGTTGATTATATTCTCAGCAGTGTAGATCTTTATGCTGGCCCGTAAACCCATTGCATTAATCTGTTCTTTGCTCATGCCTTGTTCAGCGGTTGGATAATCTGTTAGTAAACCGATACGGCCAACTTCTAGCAAGTCGCCAACAACTATCTTGGCTAATTGCTTTAAATTAGTGCCTGTGCCTGTTGCATTGTCTTCAATGTACTCAATGCCTGTAATATCAACTTCTGGTTCACGTCTAAACGGCATACCTACTAGTGCGTTTCTGGTTCTTGCTGTTATATTGACAAACTGAGCGCGTTCTCGATATGGATTGTATCTTTTTGTTTTGTCTAGCTCTAGCGGTTCTGGATCTGGCAAGAATAAAGTTCCGGCTGCTCTCACTGCTTTAGCGCCAGATACGCACTTTCTGACCAGCACCCACTTCGACAGGCTGTTGGTGTATTCTGGATTTTGAGTATCAACTGCCATATCATCTAAACCTTATATTCAAGTCGTAAGCTACATTATTAATAGGCCATTCATAATCAATCATATAACCGATTGCTGTTGTAATGTGCTGATATTGATTGGTCTGATCTTCTTGAAATGTAGATCCTTTCTGTAATTGTACAGTAGCAAGACCTTTGTGGCACCATTTAGCTGTTGTTGGGTTGACAAATAACGATACACCACCCGCCGCTGTCTTAACTTTTGACCTTACCGCGTTCTGCCTATCTTTAATTGCTGGATGTGCGCGTTTAACTCTACGCTCGTATGTCCAGCCGTTAGTTTTTAGTACATCCTCTATTTCAGTGTAGTCAGATGGATGCCCGTGCTTCTCGCCTGCCTTGCCTGCTGGATCTCCGTATATCAATACTTTTCTGTTTTTGTGATCTTTGTATTTCTCAACAAATTCAATTGCTGACTGTCTTGATACAGCAGAGGTTAAAACAATCTCATCAAGTAGATAAAGGTTGTCTCCATCCCTAACGCCAATAGCAGAGGATAGCGGTGTGTAGTTCTGATCATGCATCCATAACAACTGCTCGTGAGGCTCGATTAATCTATCTGTGTAATTGTCCGCACTATAATCATCGTATATCTTACCCTCCGCTGTCTCAAAGCTGGCCTCATATTCCTGCCGATACTGTCTTAGGCTTAATCGTCTCTTAGCCGCCTCTATAACATCTGGAGGAAGAATATCTGCTGAATACCAGGTATAAAAGCCAAAGTCGGACTCACTATCAAGCTTGGCCTGTTCAGCTAAATCGTAAAAGTGATTGAGTCCATCAGGTACGCCAAAGATCCAGCACCATGGTCTATAATCAGGCCTTGTTGGATTAACAGTGTCTAATGCGGGGGATATGTTCTCAGCCCATGCGTTGGCCTTCATATCAGCAAATTCATCAAAGCCTCCACCACTCCACGGAATACCCTCGAACCGTTCTGGCTTGTCCATCCCTAAAACCGTGATTGTTGTGTCATTATCAAAGTAAATAACAAGCTCTGTTTCTGACGGTCGTCTAGCGTGAGTGCAAGAGAATGAAAGTAGTTTTAAATCTGTCCAGAATATTCGTTTAGCTTGCGTTTGGGTTGGCGCGCCTGCAAAGTACATCTCGCCAGGATTGCTCATTGCCTGCTTTACAACATACCGCTTGAATCTTTCGGTCTTTCCGCTTCTGCGGCCGGCCGGTGCAACTTTAAAGCGCTTCTTGTCATGCACTAATGCTAATTGAACTGGATGATCTTGTAGCTTATACCATCTAGCCAGGCATCTTTCTTCTGCAACACTCAATCCGGCAACCTGTTAGCTAGGCTAATCATTGCATCTGCTACTGATGTTTGGTTGTTCTGCTGTATTTGTGCAGGCTTTGCGTGTCGATCATTTACGTTCAGCGTTACAGATGCCTTATCAATCAAGTCCTGAGCGTTTTTGTGATCAAGCATGTTTAAGTCTGTATGTGCTTTTAGTTTTGCACCCACACCAACTAGATTATTCTTAGTCAGCAGCCGAATCATCTTGGCATCTTCAATGATGTGCTTTGCTTGATCATTGACACTTGTCAGCTCTTTGTCAGTGAGTTCAGCAAGCTCTTGTTCACTCTCTATTTTTCTCGTCAGGACAGGTGTCAGGTCTTGCTCTATATCTTTGACTATACGCGCTACGTTTGGACGGCTTGTTTTATGCTTGTCAGCTAACTGTTGATGCTTGAACTCACCTGTACGCCAATCTATGATTAATTGCTCTTTATCGAATCTAGCCATTAGACATCTCGTCGAACGTCTTGCCTGTATCTGCGTGTGTGGCTTGCTTGCCTGTGTATTCTTGCCAGCGTTTGATTATTACATCGCAGTATTTTGGATCGTACTCCATAATAAACCCATTTATGCCATTTTTCTCAGCAGCTATTAAAGTAGAACCGCTACCGCCAAAAAAGTCTGCAATAGAAGAAGATGAAAGTTTAAATCTATTTATTATCCATTCAACTAAAGAAACCGGCTTTTGTGTTGGATGAACCCTGTTTGTTTTTTCGCTCGCCTGAGTAAACTGACGAACAACACTGCGAAAGTTAGCCCATGCAAGCTCACAATCAGTCTGATCGCTTTGTCCGTTATTCTTATCCCATACAAGCCAGCACTCACTATCAGGCAATACGGAGCAATAGTAATTAGCGCCCCACCATATCTGCTTTGAATCTGGAAACAGTCCTGAAACCAAATTAAAAGCATCTTTCGCTATATCAGGATTATCATCGCCGATGATGTCTGTTTTGTAGTTAGCTGACAACACGCCCGACTTTGTTACAGCATTCATTCCGTAAGGTGGATCTGTATGTATTAAATCTGGATAGACGCCATCCATCAGATTCTCAACCGCATCAATACTGGTAGAGTCGCCGCACATGACTCTGTGAGATCCGCAAAGCCATATGTCACCCAATACGCTAACTGGCGTTTCTGGCAGCTCTGGCACCGCATCTTCATCAGTTAAGCCTTCGACCTGTTCAGGCTCTAGCAATAAAGCAAGCTCATCAACATCAAAGCCAATCAGGTCAATATCAAAGTCAAGCTCTTGTAATTCTTGCAGCTCTAAGGCTAAAAGCTCATCATCCCAACCCGCATTGAGTGCCAGTTTATTGTCGGCTATTATATAGGCTTTCTTTTGTGCTTCTGATAGCCCTGACAGCGTGATGGTTGGCACTTCATCCATACCTAGTTTGTTAGCTGCTGACAAGCGACCGTGACCAGCTATGATACCGCCTTGCTCGTCAAGTAGTATTGGATTGGTAAAGCCGAATTCTTTAATGCTTGCGGCTACCTGTGATATCTGGTCTGCGCTATGTGTTCTGCTATTATTTATGTATGGTATTAAATCTACCGCTTTACGGTATTGCACTTCTAGCATTTAACTTCTCCACTGGATCAGTTATTAGGACACTGTCCTAGTTATTTACGCTCTATCAATCTATCGAGCTTATCGTTTATTCTGTTCATTGAATCGCGTATTGCATCGAGTGATCTAAAAGAACGAGCTTCTGAATTTGCAATTGCTTCTGAGTTATTATCTATACGTACTTTTTGCTCTGCGATTCTACTATCAATTGTCACTGCCCATGCAGTAAAGCCACTAGCTAGCGATAGCATTGCAAAGACAATACTGACATTTACGCGCTTGTCTAAATGCCACTTTCTTTCGTTAGATCTCTGCTCTGTGAATTTTTCCATGAGTGCCTAGGCCGCCGGTTTAATACTGATTAATTTGACAATAAAAAGCCCATAAAGCAAGCATTTAAAGTTGAATACAGGTAAATAAGGCTATCAGGATTTGAACCTAAACAGGGTTTCCATTAATCAGCGGAGTCTACCCTAGCCTACTGAATGCCGAGCTAACCAATACTCATTAGCCTTATTTACCTGTATTAATTATAGTCAAATATTACACGGTTATGGTCAAAATGTAAATATATACAGCGCCATTACTCGCCTGACCAGATAACTTCATACTCATGCCAGCGTTGCATATAATCCTGCATCTTTGCAGTCTCCTGGTGTATCGGTGCTTTCTTACCCAATCTACGATTGTATTTTTCTATCATTGCGAACATAACCGTCCTATATTCGGCATGGGTTAGCTTGGTAGCCCACTCGTCAATAAGGTCTTGGCCTTCATCGTTAGTGTAGCGTTCTTGCTTACGGCTAGCAGAGTCGCTCACTTTATCCACATTGTTATCCGGCGCATCTAGTTCAGAATAATGCAGTCCATCATTTCCGTTCTGACCAATAGCATCTATCCGGCTTTCTTCTGGAAATTCTTTTTCTTCTACGTGTAATCGCCATGAAATGACTTGGCTACCACCATTTTCCAGCGGCCATCCCACGCAACCTGCCTTAACTCCTATATAGTGCTTTGACTCAATCAAAACATCAACCAGAACATCATCAGCTACAGGCTGAACACCGTTGTTTCTTTTGTACGCCCACTTGTTATCATTTGGTATAGTTGCTGTAATCATTTGCTTATTTCCTCTACAATTTGCTCGAAACTGTGAACGACTTTGTAATGACCCTGCCATTCATTGCACAATTTAATCTGTGAATCTTTTAATGCGCCAGCTTTCCATTCGCCATTTTGCTTTAGTGTTTTTCCTGGATCTTTAATCTCAAACCAAAATGTTTTACCCCTATATCCAACCAAGATGTCGTCCATGTTTAACTGTACTGAGCAACCAATTGACCGCAGCATATCAACTATTACTGGCTGGTTTTCATCAATACGTGCTGCTTGTCTGTATTTACTCATTTCTTCTTTAACCTCATTACAGTGCGATAGTGTGACCGACCTAAATCCTGCTGTTCTTTTGTCTTAGTTGCCATGTAGATTTTAAGCTGCTCTGGGTTTCCGACTAACCTTGTTATCTCGGCATTAATACAGCCTTGGCTGTTTGGAAATTTAGTCACTTGCCCTCTCGTGCTGATAAAATATGCTGGCTATTGTTACGGCTTTCATTGGGTCTTTATCCTCAGCTTAAAACACGCCTGACACTGATAGCCGCGATGATTGAAGCCCTGCCCACAAGCACAGGTTTTTAATGGCTTGGCAGTTGTTAGCTTTCCAGATAGCGGCATTTTATCTACTGGCTCACAAAAGGAATTAATCATTAAGCCAATAACATCTAATTTTTTCATAACTCGCGACTTTTCAAGACATCTATAAGAATCTTCCCGTTAAAGGTAGGCTCGTCAGGAGCGGCATTAAACTTTATTTTGCCTGGCGACTCTGGTAATGGCATCCAGTGAGTTACATAAGCGTTAATATCAAATATTAAGAAATCATATTCACCTTCGCTTTCCCGCTCGTGGTGGAATCCGCAACGCTGTACCATTCCATCTTCTGCGCAATCACTGCACTCACCGTCCTCATCCATAAATTCAAAATAACCGTAAGCCGCTATATATAACTCCTTATCTTTAAGATAGACGACAATAGGCTTGTTGTTTTCTGGCAATCTATCTTTTACACTAATCCAGTTACTCACCTTACCCCCCCATCTTATTTGCGATAACCTGCATCATACGCGGCAGTTGCATCTTCAAAGTAATCCCGTTTGAATTTAAAAGCACCTCCATTAATTCTTCTATAGCCTCTTCACGCTCTAATTGTTCTAGGGTTTTGATGTCTTTATCTTGCTCAATAATCGACTCCAATTCCTTTATAGTTTTTAGTGCAAACGTTAGTGCTGTTTGTAGTTGTGATTTATTTGTCATTTTTATTTACTCCCATAGCAGTTTCAAAAGAATCCATTAATTCATCGTAATCTTCTTTAGTAAATCCGTACCTGTCCATGCTTATTCCCCTTGTGCTGATAAGATGCTGGCTATTGTTACGGCTCTTAGTGGGTCAGCGTCTATCACCACTTGATTTACAATCACCACTTGATTTACTGTCTCTCCATAATAGGCAAAATAGGTATCCTGTTCTTTTATGGGTTGCACATCATACTTAATCATCAAGTCCCAAGCCTGCTCTTTGTTTGTTGTTGGCGTGTAGTCACATTTAGCGCCAAAAGAAGTGCACCGATCATCGCTTACATACCGCCCACCATCTATACTGGGTTCTATAATCCACCCTTGTGCTAATGCACATATTTCATTTAGCTCTGCATTGGTTTTATCTTTTAATTGTTCTATTGTGTATTTCATTTTTATTTACCCCAATCAGCTATTGACTTAATCACATCGCCAGGTACTTGGCGCTTCATTGCTGTATATGTGAATGCAATATGTAACCAAGCATCAGCCTGTGTGCGTCCAAACGCGGTTATATATGCATTGCTGCTGCCATTTGTTTTAACGCTGTCACACTCCACACACAGCGGTAGTAATGCCCAATGCCCTATTAATACTTTTTTATGAATAAATGCCGAGCCATACATGTGATCAACAATTACATGTTCATTACCGCATTCAATACAAGGCTGTTCTTTCACCCATTTCATAAACCGCTTTTCATCTGCGTTGGCTGCTCGCGTGCTTTTTTTAGTTACTGGCCTTTGCATTACTTACTCACGTTTTCAGTATTAGTCCATAGAACCACTGATTTATCGCCGACATAAGCCCTGACTTTAGTCGTGCCAGTCCAAGTCATATCCATAACAGTCACAGGTATTCCGGCCCGTGTAACAATGCAGCCACTACCTAGTAGATAATTTAATGCACGCTTATCGTTGTTTACTTGTGCAGATACAAACTGGTCAAACAAGTCAGCACTCATGCAGGCACCGTAACCGCCTTTTAAAGTCTGTGCGCTAACTGATGCCGATGCTAGTAGTAGTATTATTATTAATTTTTTCATTGTTTTATCTCCAATATTGGTAAAATAACGCCATTGCTAGTGGCTTCAATGTAAACACCCTCAATTAATAAAGAGTATTCGTCCCGTTTAGCTTCTTCACTA
>Ga0209390_10008336_pt1 | contig 12870 bp, 12 predicted proteins | sample BON01_FD_187212 | JGI IMG/M metagenome (GOLD analysis project Ga0209390, IMG submission 187212) | Freshwater microbial communities from Lake Bonney liftoff mats and glacier meltwater in Antarctica - BON-01 (SPAdes) (version 2) | ecosystem: Environmental > Aquatic > Freshwater > Ice > Glacier... | reverse complement strand
TACCATCACTGCGCGATTTAGCACAGTGGGTTTGGTACAATCGCTCATAACCTGAGAGAAGCCCTGTGTCCTACACGGGACCTCTGGTGTAGCCTTGCGACACCATTCACTTTCAGATAAGTTTATTGCCATAAACATTGTTCCCTATAAGGGCGCTCTATAATTCGAGTCGCTCCTTACGAGTCACAACCCTAAAGGAGTCACGACCATCATCTGGTCAGACTCTATCACTAGCACCTCATATGCCATCCTGCTTGACGATAGTGACCTCACCCCTGGGTGTGTAGACATTTTCACAGCTTCTAGAACCTCGGACATAGACAACGTGTACGTAGAACGCAGGTCTTGGTTTCAAAACCCGTATTTGAGGGTCGAAGAACATGACTGCGTGTGTGTGCGTTTCAGTGGATTCCGTGATATTTCAACATCCAACGTTATGAGGTAAGCATTCGAGTCAAGGACAACAAATTTATGATTCAGCAAAAATAATCTGATGGCACAGTCTGCTTTTGTGAGGATATCATGATGTATCATGGATGTCGTGTATACAGCACATGTGATGGCCTTGGATATGGCAAATCGAAGTTGTGTTGGCTGGAAAGACTTTAAAGATGACACACATCCTCCAGAAGTGCAAATTCTTGAAATTCACAACCTGACGATCCAACAGAGGTCTGCTGCTGTTTCGTTTAATTTCAGTGTGAACGATTGCGAATCCGAAGTTACTAAAATTTCATACAGAGTTTATCCAATTCATACGCCAAGAGTGCTTTAAATTGAAGATTGACACGAACTCAAATGCGTCTCATGCAACGGTCTAGCATTCTTCGAGTAAGGATCATCTCGACTGGCACACGTATCACATATACGTCGCTGCAACGGACGCGATTGCTCGCTTTGCTGAAGCAATATCATCGTATTCCTTTGTGTACGACTCCTCACCGCCAGTTCCAGGCAAAGCGGTTTTGGTCGGATCCGCCGGATTATACTATGCAAGCTCTGCAAGTTTCTTACGTATTTTGATGAATCCAGCCAGAGATGTTGACTCAGACATTGATTCAGCTTCTAGTTATGTGTGTGTCGGCAGCTATGACCAAACGGACACGATCATGGCTTGCACGAAACTGGAAGACTTGATTCCTTGCGCAGATGAACCTGAAAGCCTACTTCAACGTTGCTTTGAAGAAGTTACCCTCAAAAAGGGATCACCTCACTATCTTGCAGAAGTCTGGGCCTTTTTTCAAGCAACAAATGGTGTTGGCTTGCTGAGTATTTTCTATGCTGATCCCATTTACTTCGACCGCACCACCCCAGAAATAGGGAATGATTCCATTTTCATTCAGAACATATGGAACCAGAATTTCTCTTGCTCCATAATTCACGGCTCGCTCCTCAAAAGTATAAGCTCAGATTTTTAAATAGTGTTTACATTTTCATTGATTCGGGACGTTGAAAGCGGAGTAGACCAGTGTCATTTTATGTTGGCGCGGCAGTCGAGCGCTTCGTCTGAGCTTTTTACAGCCGGTCGATGGCACGATGTGAATATGCAGGTTCCATCAATTAAGTTGAGCTCTCTGGAGCTCGTCGAACATCAAATGAAATATAAAGCAATCTTCCAAGTTGTGAACAAGGCCGGTCTGAGCACCACCGTAAAATCTTCAAAATTTATGTGGGATGAAAGTCCTCCAGGCTGGAGTCAATCACCGTCTTCGTTGTCAAGCAAATTGAGTATGAGTGGCGGCTTACGCTATGTGCATGTTGGCGACCAAGTGCAATTTTCTTGGGCTAGCCCGCACGCTGGATACTTCTCAGTTGCCATCTGTATTAGCAGTGTAATTTCGACGCTGAGCCACAACACATGACAGGACTTCCAGCAAAGTGTACGCCTTCCACGTATGTAGGAAGCACAACGTCATGTATCGTTGGAGCAGGCATGATCCATCCTGGGAAGGCACTAAGCATTCAGGTGTGCAGCGTCGATTCCATGTGCAATCCAGCTTGCAAAATTAATAATAACGTGGTAGTAAAAGGAATTTGTCCCTTCAGAAGATTCGGAAATCAAGCTCAACTTCATTTCAGACAAAAACGATAAATGGACGACGTTTGAATCTAACCAGACGCAGTCTTTGGAAATGATGTGGACAATGCAAATGGCTTGGCAACTCTCTTTTTAGATATCTCTTCAGATATGCCATATTGCCAAGATTCCGATCTAGAACAAGGTCAAATTGTCATAGGGACTGAATTTTCTTCGGTCCCAAACGCACGGACTGTTTTGCACACACTGGTCTCTGTTCAAGTAACGACCTTTCTGTTCAAGTAACGACCTTTTCGGGTCGAATCATCTCGCCAATGTCTACAAAAGTTTTGTTGGATCTCACAGGTCTAGTATGCAGATTTCAACTCTTTCGAATGGATAGAGAATGTCTTGAGAGTGAGAATTGCAAAAAATTAATCGCCCAAGGTTACTCATCAGAAGAGAAATGTGCGCAAAAGTGAGAGGCGGGCAAAAGTACAGAAAAAATGTAGGGCGGGCAAAAGTGTGCCAGTGGGGTGGGCAAAAGTGTGGGTCAGGGCAAAAATGTAGGGCGGGGCAAAAATGCAGGGCTGGCAAAAGTGTAGTGTGGGCAAAAGGTGAAACCCAGTGCAAAATTGTAAGGCAAAAGTGAAACGCAGGACAAAAAGTGCCCTTTCGTGACACGAAAGATCTAAAGAATCACAAAAATTGTGGGGCGGGCAAAAGTGTGCCAGTGGGGTGGGCAAAAGTGTGGGTCAGGGCAAAAATGAAGGGCGGGGCCAAGGTCTGGCAAAAGTGTAGGGTGGGCAAAAGGTGCAAAATTGTGAGGCAAAAGTGAAACGCAGGACAAAAAGTGCCCTTTCGTGACACGAAAGATCTAAAAAATAACATTTTAAAAAATTGAATAGTTGCCGGCTGAAAACCTCGACACCACAAATGTCAAAACGTGCCGAGCGTGCGCGATGGCGCGCGCAGGAACAGGTACAAGAAAGAGACAAACTAAATTGTAGAAAACAATGTCCAAAAAAGTGATCAAATTAAAAAAAATGTCAAATTTCAAAGTCATGCCACCTCTCTTCAATCTAGAGTACAGGTCGCTGCTCCATGTACTGGCGTTGGCAAGTTGCGCTGGCGCATAGTCCGATGCACCTAGAATGCAAGCTTGCGATCATCACTCGTTTTGCATCTGTGCCATTGGATGGTATTTGGATCTCAAGGCATTTAGAGTTGAATCCAAAGGACGCATACTGCTTTCAAGTGGAAGCAGAAAATGGACAGGGGCTGGTCTCGCTGGCAACATCAGGAAGGGTATATTCAGAATCTTTTCTTCCCACCTTTGGGTCAATTTGGGATGGTAGTCATACCAGAGACGTTGATTGGGTAAATACCAGCCACACGGCTTCCTGTTAGTAGGAACGAGCGGCAGATGAAGTAGCCCACTACAAAGTCAAATTTTTACACACTGGCGTGTTGTTGCTGAATCAGTGCGATCAGCAAAGCATAGACTTGAACTCAACCATTGCCATACACCGAACAGATTCTAATGCATCAACTTTTACTTTCAAGGCCCTCTCATTAGGTTCAGTGGAATACTACTGTTCAGTGTCGGCATGCACCCTTGCAGGATTATGCACCACCTCTCTCTAAAATGGCTTCAAGGTCGATCTCGCATCACCCGTGTCAGGATACTTGGAAGTAAAGGGTGTAGATGAGAAGTTAGTAGATGTGTCTGAAAATACGAATGTTTCGCAACATTCGGTATTGCCCATTGATGGATCGCAGCTCTCCATGACACGAATCTTTCGCAAGCATTGACATTGTGTCCAGACCTTACGACAAATTCATCTTGCGTACATAGCCGCTCATTGGACCAGGCACCGCTGGAAATTTTTGAAGTTTTCATCTCTTAAGTAGACCTAGCGCTTCAAAATCAAACCTTCGACTTTACTGATGGTGCCAAATACTTGTTTTCGATCTCCAAGCCTCCACCACAGTGGTTATTTTTGTGCGATATGAACAATTTCTCCTCCAACATGAAGCATTCAATAAGTGTACAACTTTCAGGAGAAAGTTGCCTATCTCCAAATCAGTTGTATACTCTGATGATCACAGCTACAAATGCATCTGGAGCATCTGCTTCCTCAAAGTTGTAATCTTTCATGTACAACGATACTCCACCCGAGGTGGGAGTCATTTCAGATATTCCCATTTTTGTATTAATCGAGCCTGAATGGAACGTCTCGTCTGTTCAAAATGAACCACAGATTCAACTTGTGAGTGAGGATGTTGACTGGATTTCTCGGCCGGCCAAAGGGCTGCAGATTGTGTGGCGCAACTTTTTTGATGAAGAGAGCGGGATATCAAAGCATCTGATCTGCATTGGAACATTCCATCGCCTTTGTGACATTTTGGAGCTTGTTGATGTGGGCTCTATCCTGTCGTTTTATTCAAGTCCACGGTGGCTACAGAGTACGAGCAAAAGTGATCGATTGTATGCGACTATCACAGTGTGCAACAATGCTCTCCCCCCATTGTGCCGAAATTCATTTTCTGATGGGGTCGGCTTGGGCACCACTCCTCCCATACTTCTCGAAGTGAATGATGATTACAAGAAATGTGTGGACTGGCAACAACAAGGCTTTGTGAACACTGTTTTTGGAAACTGGAAAGCGGTTGATGATAACTCGGATATTGCCAAGTACAAATGCTCATTTCAAATGGTTCAGAATCGAGCAACTGATTACAACTCTATCACGTCTAGGATAATGGGCAAGGTTCTTTTGGCAGAAGATGATAGCGAAATGGAATATGCTTGAGCCATCAATCAAGCCGGTCTTCGATCCTTGTGCTTGTGCTCTGATGGTGTCGAGCAGGGCAAAACATAAATATCGGTGACCAGCAAAGAGCAGGAAGCCTTTGGTTTTTGAGTTAATCGACTCTACGAAGCATCTGGATCACTGACGGCAAACGCTACAGTGTACGTTGACATCAACTCAGTCAGCAAAGATGTAAAATTGCTTGCAGGTCCAGTGATGGCTTCCGAGTACTGTTATTCTAATTCGTCAAAACTTCAGACTCCAGCATCAAAGAATCTACTTACAGCTCCCAACATGAAGGTCGGAAATTAAAGCTTTGTTCTTCGAGTAATAAATTCGAGTGGAAAAGAGGAGTTTGAATTTCGAGCTCCCATCAAGCTTTCTCTGTACTTTGAGTTGAGCAAATTGACTTCAGATACAAGCTTTGGCGACAGAGTTGCCCGACGAATTGAAGTACCCGAGGACTGCTACTGCGAAACGTTTCATCTGGACGATGGACCGACGCTGCCGATACTTGCAGTTTGGAAATGCTGATGCGTGCTGGTATTGAGAGGTGATGGCAATTTGATCCATGTACAAGCACTCTTCATGTTTACATTTGTCACCTGACACAATTTGCCATCGCATTTCAAGCGATGTCAATTGCAAGAATCGAAAAAGTGTTCAGCGATGTTTACCCTGTGTTATCTGCTGTTTTGAACGGAAGTGCATCTCAAGATCCCGATGGCAGACTCACGTTGTACAGTTGGTGTATCCTGTATCCACTCGACTCTGTGGCATTTCTTGAGAATCCAGGCTCTGATGTATCGAAGCTTTCTGACTTGGTTCTGGGGTCGTACGTCATCGAGCTGATGATTGAAGATAACAATTTTGCCACAGCCAGCAATAAATTGCAATTGATTGTGGTGGGAGAGGCAAAAGTATTGCAAGTATTTAGACAGCCGCCCGCATACTCTACTGCTGGACCTCTTGTTGCTCAGCTTATTGTGAGCATACATGATGAAATTGGCTGTCTTGAAAACGCCCACGCTTTGCGTATCTCGGCTTCGTTACTTGAACAAAGATCCAGCTCGATTTATCATTTTACTTTGGCATTTTCGCAAATTTGGCAAGGCCATATTCCTTTTGTTCCTACTGCTGGCTATGAGTCATTTCCGGAACTTGTCGTGTTGAGGTCTGGATGGTTTGTTGTTCATGTTTCTGTAGCATCACTTGAGTCGGCTACCTCGGATCTTTTGAAAATGATACTAGGTCCTGCAACATTGCTCCAGATCCTTGGGTTGGACAAGGGATGCTACTTGCAGGAACATATCCAGAATCAGAGAATTGGTATTTGGGCCTTACATTCACTCGGAAACACTGCAAATGTCTCGAACTTCATGCTTTTGGCGAGTATTCTTGGCTCTTCAATACGCCTCACTGTGTTGAGAGGTTCCAAGGCGACACATTGGACTTCCATCGTTGGTGATCAATTAGACTTCCAACTTGTGTGTTCAATAAGGCCAGATTGTTTTCGGTAGTCACGATCTCCAACCCATGTGCATTTTCACAGAATGTCATTTCGACCAATCTCAAATCCGTTCCAGAGCCTCTTTGTGTTGTTTCTGATTGTGGGTCTGGTAGAATCCGACAAGACGGTTCCTCCGAAAGCATGGGGACATGCGTTTTATGTGCATCTAGCACGTACAAAACGAGTCACATGACTTCACGCTTGAGATGTCCCAGTGTTAGCTCTATCTCATCGCTTGGGAGTACGAATTCGAGTGACAGTTGGTGTGGAACAGGGTTTACGGGTCCAAATGGGGGCTCTCGCTGTCCAAAATGTGATCCAGTCACTTTCAAGGAAGTCATTCAAGATTCTCCGCGTCTCAGTTGTCCAGCAAACCCTGGTGCTCTGGCGGGAAGTGCATCCCGTGCAACCTGTCTTTGCAATGCAGGTATAACAAGGCCATTTGGCGGCGATAGTTGCCATCCGTGTGCAGCCGGCACATACAAGAGCTAGTTGGCTTTGGAATGTGCTCACCGTGTCCGATTGGCAGCTCGTCCTCTTGAGGAAGCGTGCAGGAAGTGGATTGCATCTGTATCGCTGAGTTTGGTAGACATGACGGTGTGTGCGAATCCTGCGACGTTGGCACGTACAACCTGGAAGCACCTCCCTCATTTCGTGTCAATAGACCTGCGCTGCCGGTGCTACAGGCCCTGATGGGGCCCTGTACCTTATGCTTACTAGGCACGTACAAAACAGACTCGGGAACTGCAGTCTGTAGGGACACGTGCCCTGCAAGCAGCACCTGTCCAGAAGGCAGTGCGTCAGTAGACGCGTGCATTTGTTCAATGGGGTTCCATAGCAATGGACTAACTGCCATGGACTGCATCTCGTGCGCAAGAGGAAATCTCAAAATCTTATCAGGTCGGGAACCGTGCACCAAATGTGCGCCAGGATCATACCAAAAAGATGTAAGACCCTGCGTGTGTGCGTGGTGGCAATGTGCCCTCTGAGCTCAAGTTCCTTGTCTGGTAGTGTAATAGGTACTAATTGTTCTTGCAATATCAATTTCTTCGGTGCGAATGGTAGTGCTTGCAAACCCTGTCCAGCTGACTCCAGTTCGGTGCAAGGAAGCCTACATCAGAATTCAAATATGCGTGTCACGACGAATGGACACATTCCCTTATTTTTAGTCAACAATATGTACGACATAAGGGCTCCCGGTAAAAAATCTGAGCTTTGAGCTTTTTGAGCTTTGAGCTTTGGCAACCCTGAATTGTCAATCCAGGTGGGATTGCAATTGGCTGTACTTCATAGGAAATAGTCGAATAGCTTTGCTGGAAGCTTCAACCAATTGCATGACACCATGCCCTGTAGGCTCGACGGGCCCCAATGCTGCAGGGCCCTGCACCCTGTGCCCAGTAGGAAAGTACACTGGGGGAGAGGCGGGTCCCGCCGAATGTGCGAAGGTGTGCCCTGCTGATGCCACTTCTGGATTGGGCAGCGTCTCAGGCTTGTTGGCAGACTGCGTGCAATGCCGATTTCATGGGACCAGATGGCACAAAGTGTACTCCTTGTGCAGAAGGCACGTACAAGGATGATACAGGATCACATGAAAGTTTTCTCTGCCCTATTCACTCAATTATGGCCGTTGCTAGTTCGCTCCCGACAGCATGCGTCTGCAAGGCAGGATATGCCGGGGCCAATAGTTCAAACTGCAGGAGTTGCGCTACAGGCACGTTCAAACATTTTGCAGGGCCTGGGACGTGCATGTCACTCAAACAGTCTGCAATCGTTGTGTCCCTAGTCCTAGGCTTGCAAGTTACGGTGCCCGAGTTCAACGAGCAAAACCAGGAGAGATTCAAACAAGGCATGGCTGGTGCTGCAGGAGTTGTTGTATCCAATGTGAGGATTTCAAAAATAAGCCTATCACCCTGGCCAGACGCTTATTATCCGAAAGTGTCTCAACTAAAGTAAAAGTTCTGCAAAAGACATGATGACTGCCGCTGCAATGGCTGGTAAACTTGACGTTTTTTCAATTAATAATGCAATGCAAAAAGTTCGAATGCCAAAGGTCACAATTATTCAAGGCGCTACTGTGCAAATTAATGCCGCAGAGTTGTAAACACCACAAAATGACGACATGACTTCCTCGAAAGTTTTGATTCAATTTGCTTTTATTACTGGAAACAGTAGTTTAGAACCCTTGCTTGAGGGTCTATTTGCTCAAATCCATTTGAATCTGAGTTGACGTGTTTTCGGGCGGAATCGAACTGGGGACCTGCGGATAACTAAATTTGTTGAGTCCCGCGCTCTTCACCAGAGAGCTAAGGTGACGGATGAATCACCGAAAATCCCTCATGACCCTCTGAGATCTAATGCTCAAGGAATCGACAGGCCCAGCATCTGTAAGCGCTGAACACTCAGGCACTTTCTAACGGAGCGATACGGAAACTGAATTTCCTGGTATATGTACGTATCTCCATCGTGATGTCGACATTTTCAGTATTTGGGCCTTCTTACGGGCGCTCCGACAACAAATTTTGCGCGGAAGAGGGTCAAAACTCGATATTTGACCCTCTTCTGCGCAACGAAAAACTGTGTGGTAATCTGTAGAGCAAGGTTGCTCTACGAAATGGGTTACCCATTTCGTAGTGCACTCTTTGTACCTATGGAATTTTAGAACATTTTTCGCCCCAACTTGTCAAAGTTCTTTTTCGAAAAGAGCTGTTCAAATTTAGTCAACCAATATCAGCAAACGAGGTTTCATCGAACAGAAGAGGTTTCGAATAATTTTTCCGTAAGATGACATGTCAATTTAAAATTGTTTCGATATGTGCAAAATCAGTTTTCGTTTTCTCCGTTAGAAACATGAACATTTTTGGAAGAATTCTCACTCAGATTACAGGTGTACTCCGAATGAACACCGTAGCCGCGAAACGTGACCTTTTAACAGAGCGTACCGGCCTTGGAAAATCAGTTTCAGTATCGCTCCGTAATAACCCCTTCCACACAATCAAATTTATTCCCGAAACTGATATGCTTTTTCTATGTTGAAACTCACAGAGTTTTCACCTACATACGGGGGGGGTTTCAAGTTTTACTACACAAAACATTTCTTGAACAGGTTCATTCCGCACGTTCATCGTGCACGGCCGACGCATGGCCCCTGAACGGGTTCGAAAACGGTCCGAATTTGGCCGAAAATAAAATGGAATACGTTTTGCAGACAACCTGAGATGGAAATTCCATCTTTTTCTCAGCGAACCGGGCTCGGCCCAGTTCGCAAAAGTTACCGTTAAATGGGTTTACGCAGTGGAATTTCCTTAGGAATAAGGAAAAAGCATATTAGAATCGGGGAAAAATTTGATTGTGTGGAGGGGGTAAGAACGGGCCTCAAGTAGCAAGAACTTTGAGCTCTGGCATATTGGCATTGTAATCAGAGTGTTTTTCTTATTCTCTTTACCTACCTTTGTTTTATTATTACTATACCGGAGGCAGAAGACAAAGCAGAGAGTAGATTTAAGGATCATGGTGGAAGAAAAGAGTTCCAGTTCATGCCCCAATTTACAGTGAGAACAGCCTGCAAGACAGAGGCATGAAGATGCACAATATGCATCAGAGGATGTGGGGTTTGGTACAAATGATGATTATGATTCAATTTATGAAGAGTCCCTCCGAGTCCAAACTAGCGAAGGTAGGATGAGCAGGAATGCACAGTTGCAATACAAAATTACTTCACCAACTGCTTCGGCTGCTGTGTTGGCACGACCTGAGAATTCTACTGACGCTGATGAGGAAATCTACGTCGGCTCACACATCTGGCCATCTCAACATTGCAAAACGAATGCACATCCTATGGAAGTTTCGGTAACTTTGGCTGCACCTCTTGTGATGATGGCTGCGGAGCTGGTGGTAGCGGAGGCGCAGCTGTTTATGCTGTGGGTGTTCAGCCAGAGCGCTCCCACGACGTAGAGGAGTCGCGTCCTTCCATTCTTCCTTCCGCAAGCATTGGATTTGACAACCGTCTACCGGATATCGCCGAAATTTGAAAGATTGAAGTTGGCATATATGAAGGTGAATCCCTTGAAGAGGTTGGTGTTGACAACATTGATATTGAAGAAATTCAAGCAGGCCCAGCACCTGAGCGTGGTTTCAACTATCATGTTGCTGGGATCACGAGCCTGCAACAAGCCATCCAAAAAAAAGTGCAAGTGCGAAAGGAACAAGGGTGTCAAGAAATACATTACATAGGTCTCTAGTGACAATTCAAGACATAGCGCCCGCAAACTTCATACTATGTTGATCATACTACATCTGTTGGAGAAGAGGTCTGACGAAATCGACGTAGAATTGGCCTGCAAGGCTCATTTGCACCCGGGCCCCCAGCGACTCGTGCCACCGTGACGCTGATGACTGAAGAGGCACAACACTAGTTGTGCTGGAGAAGGTGAAAGGATCATGTGAGATTGTGACACGATTCTAGCACCACACCGGGACTTTGAGTCACAGTGAATATTAAGGTGAATGTCAGACATCAAATTATGTTCCCAAATCAGCGGCGAAAGACGCTCCACTTGTAGAAAATGCATAATCTTCGAGTAGGGCCACTATGCGAGGGCGGTTGCCTTGTCAAGGGCTTGTAAAGTCTCATGTTGCTCTCTTATGTCATGATGTTTGCGTCGTGGGGGATGGCATGTCTAGAGTGGGATAGGTCGATTGAGAGATGGCATTATTTCGAGCATGAGGATCTACGAGGAACAGTCTGACATGGGCAGGGAATGTGCAAAGGGCAGCGAATGAGGTACGGAGAAATGAAGAAATTTACGATGACTTGTTCAGTTTTTATCTTTTGCCAAAGGACAACCACACCAATCTACGCCACATGCTAGATGGCAAATGAAATAAGGAAAGAGTTTCACGTGAAATTGCTGCTTTTTGTCTCTCAGAGCGACTCAGATATTCAAAGCAAGTATGAAATGAAGAAGGAGAAAATATATTGACCTAATCGTTGAAAAAGATACAGAGTATCATACCGAACGGAGCACTTCTCGGATTTGATTCTTATGCACACGGTCACACATCACAAGATTTTTTTGAAATGTGCAACACGAGGCTGTGATGTTGCGTCACAAAGTTACAGAAGCAGCAGGATTTCTGCTTCTGTGACTTTGTGACGCAACATCACAGTCTCTTTTCGCACGGCTTTCGAGGGGTTACGCTCAGGCTCAGTCGAAAGTTACGTCGTCTACCTAAGATGACCTTAGACTAGGAGACCCAAAATCTTCTTGAGAGCTGAGCGAAGTGGACCGAGAAGTCTTTGTGGCTCCTCTCAATGCATGTCTCTGTCCTATTTGCCTCGTGCCGATGCCTTTTCGTGCCGAGACAAAAGTCCTTGAAAGCCCCGAAAGAGAGAAAGTGAGATCTTGCAATTGACTTCTTTTTTCATTTTCGGTTTGTTCCATTTCTCTGATGCTTTCTTGAGTACAACTATGACTGGTGCTTCTGCCGGCCCCTTAATTTAGCGGAACTCACTTCGAGCCTTGCAAAGACGATCGCGTTGTAATCAGTTATAATTCCATGTGAATGTGTGTGCTCAATCCGCAGGCTTTGAAAAGACCATGTCGTGCTTCATTTAAACCGAGAATATGGGAGAGTGTTTTTACTTTTCATAATTGCGTCTGTTCACCGATACCAGGTATTCTTTCCCCCTACCCAGGGCGCGATGGACCTTTATGTGGAAAACAGGGGTTAAGTGCGAATGATCAACCTGACCATGCACTTAGCCCACGCATGCACATACACACACATGTGTGACAAACTCTTCGAGGATGAGCTCGCGGGGCACTGAAATGTGTCTACATTGATTCAAGTGCTGCTACATTGATCCAAGTGCTGCTACATTGATTCAAGTGCTTTTATTAAACAATGATTTATCATGAAAGTCTTTCGTACTCTCTCACAACCTTCGCATCGTCCCTCTTTCGCCGTGATTCTCCATAGCGCAGAAGAACTGCAAGTTTTACGTGTCAACCGTTCATACAACTGCCATCTGTAGAACTTGTGACTTGGGCTCCAAAATTTGTCGCTGCGCTGTGATCACCCGAGCCGGTGTGTGTGTGCTTAGGTCAAAGAAGAAGATCTGCAGTGCTTACGCTGAGTGACTATGGTCTAGCACGTCGTCTGGCACGAGTCCGAGGTCTCCCCCTGGTGGCCTCCCTAAAAGTTCATCCCAAAACTCTTTTTGAGATTGCTATGGTTCTTTCGACGAACAGCGGCTCTTTTCCGTCAAATTCGCACGTTTCCGCAACTTTTTCGATTTTGCTCAGATTTGGGGAATCCTGGAATTCGACAAATTGTGAGAGATTCAATGCTGACGGGTCGCTGATGGGAAGGACGAATCTTGATAAATCTGTGTGGTAACAACAACGTTCGGAATTGCGACCTATTGCAAAGTGATTTTTTTCCTCGGTGTAGGACCGTCCTAGGGGTGGCAAAGGGATTTTTTTGGCGTGTGTGGACCATGTGGTGAAACTTGGAAAAAGATGAGG
>Ga0209390_10008332_pt1 | contig 12872 bp, 10 predicted proteins | sample BON01_FD_187212 | JGI IMG/M metagenome (GOLD analysis project Ga0209390, IMG submission 187212) | Freshwater microbial communities from Lake Bonney liftoff mats and glacier meltwater in Antarctica - BON-01 (SPAdes) (version 2) | ecosystem: Environmental > Aquatic > Freshwater > Ice > Glacier... | reverse complement strand
TAAGCACACTAGATTTAGCTTCTGGCTTTTGGGCTATGCCTGTTAAAGAAGAAGATAAGGGTAAAACGGCTTTCTGCACCCACCGGCAAAAATATGAGTTTAATTACTTACCCTTCGGGGTACAGTCTGGACCCTCGTATATGTGCCGCCTTATGGACGCGGTCCTACAAGGCCTAGCTTGGGAGGTATGTATGCCTTATTTGGACGATATTGGTATTTGGTCTGACGGCACCGGCGGTACCGTTGAGGAACGTATAGAACAATCCTTCGAGCAGATGATGCATCGACTCGACCTAGTTTTAGAGCGCCTCATTTGGGCTAACCTTACCTGTAAGGCTACTAAATGTTTGCTCTTTGCTATTTCAGCCGAATACCTCGGACATATCATTTCACGTAAGGGCCTAGAGATGGCCCCTAGTAAGATTGACACAGTCAGTAAAACGGTTATCTCTTCGATCAATGATATTGGTGAGGTACGTTCCTTCTTGGGCTTATGCTCCTACTACCGTCGCTTTATTAAGGGTTTCTCCACTATTGCCACTCTGTTGACTGACCTCACGAAGAAAGATATTAACGCGGAGGAGGAGATCAAGAGTGAGGAATGCCAGAAGGCTATACGAACCCTTATAGAAGCCATTACATCAGCCCCAGTGCTCACCACCCCCCGAGGAGACCGCGAGTTCATCCTTAAGACCGACGCGGCCAGTAAGGAGGGTATCGGTGGCGTGCTTAGCCAAGTAGATGACAGCAGCCACGAGAAGGTAATCGCCTATGGGCGACGTCTTATTCCAGCCGAACGTAACTATTCTGTTACGGAAATAGAGCTTTTAGCTGCTTTAGCTTTAGAATCCATACGTAACTGGTGACCCTTCTTATGGGGTCGGAAGTTCCGATTGGTAATTGACTACTCCGCGCTACGCTGGTTGCATACTATGAAGGATACAGTTGAGGGTGGACCCGCCTCACGGTTAATGCGTTGGGCCCTTAAACTTGCTGAATATAGATTTACTATCAAACATAAACCGGGAGCCCTTCATAAGGACGCCGACGGTATATCTCGACTGGTCGCCTATATAGATTTAGACAGGGCCACTTACATTAACGCCGTTCAATCTCTTAACCCTGGCTCCTTCGAGTTCGAATCTAGTAGAAAGGCTCGTACCCGCACCACTACCGCGCGTTCCCTCCAAGCCGCCAAGAGAGCTATACGCCGCGATGACACGAACCATTCTTCTATACTAGAGGACTACCTTCACTCGAACGCCCAGAGCCATCAGACGATAGCTGAAGCACAACAGTCGGATCCAATCACCGGAGAGATTATTACATTCTTAATCACGGGCTCACCATCGGACCCTATGTCCTCCGCTGACCTAAAACACAATAGTTGGTTATTTAAAGAGGCTGGTAGGCGTACCATAAGGGATAACCTTCTACACCGCCATGTCGGATCACCTGGAGATAGCGATAGCCAGTCACCTGCAGCCCTTAGGCTGTACATACCCGCTTCATTGCGCCAAGCTTATTTAGTTTCGTTCCATGAACACCTATGCCACTTAGGTTCAACCCGCATGTCACAAGTGCTCAAGGCTCGATACTGCTGGCCAGGCCAGTCTAAGGATATTTACAAGCATGTTAAGGAGTGCCACGAGTGCACTTTAGCTAAACCCCCGTTTAGGAGGCCGGCCGCGCCCAAAGGTCCTCCCGTTGGTTCTTACCCCTTTGATAGAGTCTTTGTTGACGTCGTCTCGATGGCGCCGACCCATGACTTTATAAAGGGCGAGCGGGGCTATTCTAAGTTGTTAGTCTTTGTCGACTCTTTGAGCAGATGGATAGAAGTTACATCTTTTAATACCGACCCAACTTCAGAACAAGTATTACACGCCTACCTAAGGTACTACCTATCAGACGTAGTCTGCCGCCACGGTACACCTAGAGAGCTCCGCAGCGACCCAGGCTCTAACTTCGTTAGCAACCTTACGTCTACTATACTGAGGCTCACTGGTACAGATTTAACACCTACAGAGGCACATCATCATGAGGGTGTGGGTCTGGTAGAACGCGCCCAACAAACTTTAGTTGCCTTGGCACGCGCTACTAACGAAGGCGGCGATTATTGGGCTGATCATTTACCATTCTTTCTTATGAGCATGCGTGCTTCCCCTAACCGGTTAACTAGTCAATCACCCGCTTCGCTCTTGTATGGGCGTGAGCTTAGGCTTCATTCTCAGATAGGGGACCCTCGCGCGGTAGCAGAGGTAATTACTCTAGACGAGCTACCGGCCTCTATTCAAGAATACGCGAAGCTCCTTCACAACCGCCTGCTTACCTCTTGGACAGCCGCTAGGGATGCCAACTTGGAGTCTCAGAGCGACGCGGTGGCTGACACGACTCGTACTCAGTACACCCATGTCGCATTTTTACGTGGTGACAGAGTCTGCCGCCGCAAACCAGGTCACTCTAATAAACTAGAATATCACTATTCTGGCCCTTACCGAGTTGAAAAGGTCTTAGGCTCCGGCAGGTACCAAATTACCGATCTAGAGAATAAAATGATCAAGGACGAGATACACGTATCTAACCTTAAACCATATTATACGCAGACCGATTTAGTACCCGTCGAGATGGATGAGTATTTAATTGACTCTCTACTCGACCGCCGAGGCCTAGGCAAAGATCGTCAATATCTAGTTAAGTGGCGAGGCTATTCTAGGAAAGAAGCCACCTGGGAGCCACGTACTGAACTCGTACGTCGCTGTTCCGATATGCTAGATGCTTATGACCTATCACCCACCCGTAAACCTAAACAAAGAAAGAGCTCACCTACAGTATTCCCTCCTCAGCCTTCGGCCCAGGAAGTAACACCATCTGACGACCCTGCACTCCAAGACAGGTCAGCAGGTAGGTTCTCTCTCAGGAAACGGACAACAGTGCGGTATAAAGAAACCGCTAGTAATAAAAGGTTAACGCTATCTACCATCCGGTAAGCACATACAAGACTGATACACACACAGTCGAGTACAAACTTCTTTCAGCCATCTTCAAACTCGGCGAGTGGTATTATTATACCACCAGATATGTTGGCGGCCCTCGTTGGCCTTCCCAAACTTTTTCACCACAGGAGCTCACTACTCCTAGCTTTTCAGAAGCTAGAGATAACGCTATGAGAAAGGTAGGATTGTACGAACTCGCCCTGTACGCAGATACAGCACTCGTTTGGAATAACGATAACAAGCACCTGTGGTACCCAGATAAACGAATTATTTATGTTTAAAGACTATATTAATATTATACCTTTCATTTTATTTACCTATACCATTAAGAATGTATGCCCAAAAAAACATTCCCCATTGTTAAAAATCTGCAAAAGAGAGACGCATGAATACCAGGCATTGATCCGCCAAACACTGACGAAGCAAAACTTCCGTAAAAGGGAGAAGACAAAGGTGGGTATTTGTGTAGAACCTTGCACCCATAGGGGGTTCATACCCCCGAGCGCGTCTACTACGCGCTGGATGCCAGTTCTGTGCTTCCGTGATTATAGTCACGATCTCTTAGAACTTAGAATTGATATGGAGCCTTCTACGAAGGATTCACTATCGTTTATACTTAGCAATACCTCGCTAAGTCTGTTCTATTTTTACCAATGGATGATAATTTTGTTTAGCTAACAAGATTATATATATACGGACCTACACCTTAATGATATTGCGTTTGACGATACGAACGGTAGCCTTTAGGCTAGTTACTTAATTTTTAATTTCATGATAGGAATATTTAATCGGAACCAGTTTCAAAGCCAGTAGGCAAGAAACACATTTAATATTAAACTCCACAGCCTGGAATGCAAAGTTTAATTAACCGATTGTTTCGAAACCAGTAGGTAAGAAACACAAAACAACAAGGTGATATTATCTAAACCTAGCCCAGCTAGTTAGATAATACAAACCAAGATCGGATGATAACTCATGTGTTATCAAAGATTATTCGCTTTCAACCAGAAACCAGTTTCGAAGCCAGTAGGCAGGAAACAAAATTAAACTCCAAAGCCTGGAAGGCGGAACTTAATTGAACCTATCGTTTCGAAACCAGTAGGTAAGAAACACAAAAGGACAAGGGATATTATCTAAACCTAGCCCAGCTAGTTAGATAATACAAACCAAGATCGGATGATAACTCGCTATATAGATACTTTACTTTATGATTACTGTACGCGTTGAAATAGAACCGGGACATGCGTAAATACTTATAGTAATAGCACGGCCCTTCTTACTGGATACATGTTGCGACACCCAGTAACGTACGTCACTATACTTTAACTATAGCATACATGCATAGATACTTATAGTAATAGCACGGCCGTTCTTACTGGATACATGTTGCGACACCCAGTAACGTACGTCACTATACTTTAACTATAAAAGAATTGGAGATCTACTCGGTAGTACCTTAATTTTATCTTATTATTCTATTTAGCCTCCACTTGTCTAGTATCGGATTCAGTATACATACTTAGGTATGCTTGCTCAACGGAGTTTCGATCTTAGTCGGGGGGTGTCGCATCCGCGAGAGATATAGAGCCCTAAGGTATTACCTTAAGCTCTATACTTGGAGGTAAGACGAGATAACCATATTATTTAGCACCTAGTAGACAGTAAACCAAGACGTACCGCCACCGAGGCGACGCTACGACTTTAAGGCCGACTACAGGCACGGGCACGACGAGGCGACCTCTAAAAGGCCAACTCGACGTACAGGAACAGGAAGGCGCAGAGCGCCTTGAGTACACAGTTATATCCCCCTTATATAGCAGGAGGACCGTGCGAGCTGGTGTTCTTCCAAACACTGACCGCGGCTACTCAGCTTATATGTATTACCGAGATGTAACCTGGGCAGTCAAACCGGACGACGAGGCCAGTACGCACCGGCCTCAGTCATCATCAGCACAGGAATCAGTAACGGTTTACAGGCACCCATACCCCCTAGAATAATCGTCTATCTTCCAGAGTAACAACTGAGGTTAAACCTTATTCCTTACTCTCTAAGATAACGACCCCCTCATAATAGATATATACCCAGATTCGTGTGAATGACCACTTCAGATGTTCGACAGTTCAGCCGAGCGACGGCCTCAGCGTGTCGACCAATTGACCATTGACGAACCCAACCACCCAACCAACCCAGCAGCCATTGTGATTCTTGCCCCGGCCACCATGCCGGCGGCACCCCAGCTTTTCGAACCAGCGGGCCTACGCCCAGACCAACCCAGAGGAGACATGGACACCCAGTCGACGATCAACCCGCTCGCGTCATCTGACGTGGGCGGGGCGGCTGGCCATGATGCCGCGGCGTGTGTTCGCGCACGCGGCGAGTGTGATGGCGAGCGCGTGTGCTACGCGCGCGATGCCAATTGCGTACTTTCTTCTACAACCCAGTCCCTATCAGCGCGACAAGTCGTAGCTCCACAATTATCATTATACAGTATACACATATATTATTAATACATGAATGGATAATTGATCAAAACAAGTTCAGGCACAAGCCTCACGAAAACCGACCGCCGCACACAAGCGAGACGACCGAACTTTCCCAATACCCTCGGGTTGGGGTTGGAGTACGTTAACCCAAAATTACTAGTATTTTTATATATGAACACATACATATACAGCATCTCAGTTTGCGTGTGCTGCTATGGTTTTCGTGGGGCATGTGCCCTTGCGTGTCAAGATTTTTCATTTTTATTCACACATACATACATATTGCATACTTATATATACACATATATACACATTATATACATGTATGTATGTATAAAAGAATCGGGTTAACCCCTCTCCTCATATCTTGCCGCCACCTCTGCTTACTCTCGCTCTCAACAAAAACAAAGTATTTGCTGAAAATCTACACACCAGAGGAGGGTTGTACGTACACTGAGAACCGTCCGCCCCCCAGTCCCCAGCCCTCTACCCCTATCGTCCATACACCTACACCTACCATCCATACACCTCCCGCGCCCCGCCGTGCGAGGGCCGTCCTCCTGCCAATCGACCAAAAGGGTTAACCCAACCACCGAGTTTAACCTTTTGTAGTATCCTGCAGCAGCAGCCCTCCTGCCACACGGGCGCCCATAGGGACTCGTCTCCTCTGCTCCACTCTGGGCCTACAAAGGCTTGGTCTTAGAGGCTCGAAATGCTGCCTCGCAGCGCGCCAGAAGCCCAGCCCCGGGCAGCCCGTCGGACCACGCGCGCTCGCCAGCGTACCACAGGTGCCACAGGTGGAGCTGAGTCAAAGCCTCAACGCTAAACTTGTCAGCAAGGGCGTCGCAGCGGCGCGCAAAGTGCTGGTTGAATAGCGCCGGGGCGGCATGGCCAGTCGTGGCAAACGACCACGCCATGTTGGACAGGTTCTGAGGGTTGAGCTCGCGCACCCGCCCAGCAGCCTCCGTCCCAATTGCGTCGAAGAGCGCCGGGGCGGCATGGCCGACCGTGGCAAACGCCCACGCTGTGTTGGCCAGTGCCTGAGGGACGAACTCGCGCACCTGCGCTGCAGCCTCCCTCCCAATCGCGTCGAAGAGCGCCGGCGCGGCATGACCAGCCTTAGCAAACGCCCGAGCCGTGTTGGACAGGTGCTGTGGTTTAAACTCGCACACCCGCCCTACAGCCTCCATCCCAATCGCGTCGAAGAGCGCCGGCGCGGCATGGCCGGCCGTGGCAAACGCCCACGCCGTGTTGGCCAGGTTCTGCGGGGTGAATTCGCGCACCTGCCCTGCAGACTCCTTCCCAATCGCGTCGAAAAGCGCCGGCGCGGCATGACCAGCCTTAGCAAACGCCCAAGCCGTGTTGGACAGGTGCTGTGGTTTAAACTCGCACACCCGCCCTACAGCCTCCATCCCAATCGCGTCGAAGAGCGCCGGTGGCGGCATGGCCAGCCTTGGCGAACGCCCACGCCGTGTTGGTCAGCTCCTGCGGCTTGAACTCGTCCATCCGCCCCGCAGACTCCATCCCAATCGCGTCAAAGAGCGCCGGGGCGGCATGGCCAGCTTTGGCAAAGGCCCATGCCGTGTTGGCCAGGTTCTGAGGGTTGAGCTCGCGCACCCGCCCTGTAGACTCCTTCCCAATCGCGTCGAAGAGCGCCGGGGCGGCATGGCCGGCCGTGGCGAACGCCCACGCCGTGTTGGCCAGGGCCTGGGGTGTGAACTCGCGCGCCCGCCCTGCAGACTCCTCCGCAACTGCATCCATGAGGGCATGGGTCGCGCGACCAGCTGTGGCGAACGCCCACGCCGTGTTGGCAAGGTGTTGCGGCTCGAACTCGCGCCTACGCGCCAACGCCGCCCTCTCGATCTCCTTCCAGAGACTCCCCCACGCCACGCCCCGGAGGTCAAGCTTCGCGATGGCATGCGCAGTATTCGACACGGCTTGGGCGTCAAACTTCTGCACCCGGTCCCTGGTCTACTCCCGCAAGGTTGCGAGTCGTGCGCCGTCGTCGCTCCGAAGCCAGCTGCGGTCCGAGGCGCTCACTTTCCCCAGCCTGCTCCAGCCGGTGGCGAGATTGATCTCATTGAATGCCTCGCCATACTTCGCATGCAGATCCAGCAGCTCCCGCGCGCGCGTTGATTTGCTGACGAGTGAGTTGATCTGCTTCGGGTTGGGCGGGTCGGTCGGCGCTCTCGTGTGCAGTGCAGCAGTTGGCCCCCGCAGCGCGGTGAACACTCGCCACGTTGTCTGCGCCACCGGGGCGCTCCTCTGGAGCAGCGGCGTGCGGGCAGCCCAGGCGAGGCGCAGCGCCATTCCAGCCAAAGGACGACCGGTTCGATGTTGGGGAAATCCCGGCAAAGACAATTCACAGACGGTTTAATTCACAGGCGGTTTATAATACAAAGGGGACACAAAAGCAGACGAGACTCAAAGGGGACACGAGCACAAATTCACAGACGGTTTAGATACACTAGTTCGGTGCGTGTGGGTGTTTGCGGGGTGTGTGTGTGTTCAGGAGACTTAGAACTTAAAAAACGAGCACACACGCACAAAAAAATGATCACAAAAACAAAGAAAGAAAGCCCGAACACTGGCGCACGCGCAAACAATACACTACACAAGTAATTATAGACCATCGATAAGTACAAGTAAGCAGTAAGCAGTCCGATAATATTATATAATTATAATATCATGAATAATAAATATATTATATATAATAAGTTAATATAAATACATAAGTTATTATTATTATATATATTAATATTATATATATAAGGTATAAGGATAATAAGGGGAGTCTGCCCAGCAGATTGAGAGTGCGAGTGCGTGCGAAGCGCGCCCTTAGGCTTAGGCACGCCACGCATGCGGGTTAAGTAAGTAAGGGTTAACCCGGGATCCACTCTGGGGAGGGACGACCGCTATATAGTGGTTGGCCGGGCTCGCTGCAACTGACTGTGGCAGAGTCCATCCTACCTACTCCGATCGATCCAGCCCCCGGGGCTCGCGAGGCGGGGATTTTGGTAGACGCCCTTAGAGCCCCCCTTGTCAGGCTCCGGCCGCGCCGGTCCCACCGGTGGACTTGAGGGGATTGGGTTAGAGCTCTATGCCGAGAGACGCCGCTGAGCTTGGCCAAGATATATTGCCAATATTTTATTGCAATAAAGGGGGGGAAATATATTGCGCAATATTGTAGGCAATAAAGGGGCGCTGGGAGGGGGGTATTGCACAATAATGTGCAATAATGCCCCCTTTTCCGTGTCGAGAACGATTTTTTTTCAGACACCTCTACCCATCCAAAACTCGACAACTAATAATTATCAAAAAAAAAACACCTCCACAAACACCTCCAAACACCTGAAAACACCTCAAAATCGGGCGGGGGGGTGCAAAATAAATGGTAATATTGTGCAATATATTGCACAACAAAGGGGGTGTTTGCAAAAATATTATTGTGCAATAAAGCCTCGAAGTGAGCAACAATAACAATATCTTGTAAGGGCCTCGGGTTAACCCGACAATTCACGGTTTAATTCATAGGGGACAGAAGCAGACGGCATCATCAAAGGGGACACGCAGACGGTTTACACGGTACACGTACAAAAAAACACACGTAAAAAAAACTGATCACACAAAAACACAAAAAAAATTCCGAACACTGCGCACGCGCAAACAATACACTAGGGATACACAGGTAATTAGACTATCCATAAGGGGAGGGAGTCTGCTCAGCAGAGTGTGAGAGTGGGTTAACCCGATGTTGGCCGGAAACAGCTGATGATCACGGTAAGGACAATTCACAGACGGTTTAATTCACAGACGGTTTTTATTACACAGGGAACAGGGAACTGATCCGAACGTGGCTTTGGGAGTCTTCTAAGGGGAGCGGAGCTCCCTGGAATATAATTAGATGCTTGGGGGCGGAGTCGACGCCGCGACTTGGCCTTTACAATATATTGTTTCACTTGGAGGCTTTATTGCACAATACTATTTTTTGCAAACACAAACACCCCCTTCCTTTACCTTTATTGTGCAATATATTTCACAATATTATTACCAGTTATTGCACCCCCCCGCCCGATTTTGAGGTGTTTTTCGGTGTTTTTTGGAGGTGTTTGTGTTTGGTGGTGTTTTCTTGTTATTTGGTGGTCGGATTTTGGATGGGTGGAGATGTCTGAAAAAATAATTGTTCTCGACACGGAAAAGGGGGCATTATTGCACATTATTATTGTGCAATACCCCCCTCCCAGCCCCCCTTTATTGCCTACAATATTGCGCAATAAATTTTCCCCACGACCCCCTTTATTGCAATAAAATATTGGCAATATCTTGTAAGGGCCAAGCCGCGACCCTAGTGGCCGCCTTAGACGCCGGCCCACCGCCCACCGCCCACCGCGACCCGCGAGTGCCGCTGGGGCCGCCGCCCCCACCGTGCTGCCATGCTGCTGTCCTGCCCTACAGTTACAGTCGTTGTCGGGCATTAAGCAATGTGACCCCAGAGCCCAACGCGCCATTTCTTAGCGTTTTGTAGCCGCTCCGCGGCGGCAACGCGCCATTTCTTAATATGCGGCCGTGCCCGCGTACATTCTCGTTCCGTATACTCTAGCTCTATAATAAGACAGCGACGAAAAATAAAATAACATTGTGTTCACAAAAAGAGTGTTGCTTAGTAAGTTGCTTGTGCAGAGGCGAGATCACGGGCCCAGGTCTTTTTCTTCTTCCTTAGGAAGATGATGCATCTGAGTGAGGTGGTTTTCCTCGGCAGTTTTTCGCGCGCTTCTGTAAAAAGCGTGTAAACATAGAGCGAGTCACGCAAGCTAACGCTTGCGCGACTCGCTCTTAGCCCCCCAAGCCTGCGACGCTTCGCGTCGCGGGGTTTGCTGCCCGTGTGGTTGCGCTGGGATGTGGCTTCTCTTGTGCCCGTGTGGCGCTTTGAGGATTTGATTGATTGTTGATTGATTGATTGATTGTGCAGGCTGCTTACTTCGCGTGTTGCGCGCTGTGCGGACGGAGAGTGTGTGAGTGTTCTTACTCCCAACCAAATAATGAAGCAAGCCAGGGCACCATGCAACCTGATAATTATAATTATATACACATACATATACATATTATACATATAGCTAACGCACACACATAATACATACACATATTATATATACTATATACTATATACTATTACTATTATATTACATAATATATATGTAGCCATTTCTTAAAGGCCTCCCGGCTCAGGCACGCGAAGCTTACCCCCCCCGGCTGAGCTCCAAACGCACCATTTCTTAAAAAATTATCGGAAACCTAACGCGTCATTTATGAGTCATTTCTTAATGGTTATTAATGATGCCATAGCCATAATGGTGGGGTTTCTTAATGCCCGACAAGGACTGTAGAGCTACGACGAGTAGGGTCGTTAAACCTGTCGCATGGACATGGCATTTGTGAAGATGGAGCCCTTGTCCTGCGCCTCGGCGACAAACGGCGCGAGCAACAACTCGGTAGAGGACCTGCTCGACGAGCAAGCAGGGCTGCGTGGTCGTCGGCCGGCCTTTCCGCCAGCTGGCCCAGGACCAGGAGTTTTTGCGCCACACGCTGTCATGCTGGTTGCTAGATGGTTGCGGCCGTCGGTGGGCTCGCTCGGCACGCCTTGTTTGTTGCTGGCCTCCGGGAACAGCTGCATCGAGAAGCTGCCTCGGGTTAACCCCGCGCACAAAACTCGAAATACCCTCATACTCATACCTCGTCACCTCATATATATATGTTTTTAATAGTATTTTTGTTATTTTTGTTTGCTAGATTTAGTTAGGTAGCAGGGCGGGAGGAGAGAGCGTGCATGTAAATCAAGGCTAGGACTAACCATTAACAACCGAGTTTGTTTCCGAAGCACTGCGTATTCGTGTTAAAAAACTGGTAAGTTGTTCATGGATTGAGTTTTCCGGCTGGCTGTTAGTTATTAATTAATTATCAATAGGTCTCGGCCCAGCTACCAGCTACCAGCTATTAAAAAATTATTTTTTAACATTTGCAAAATGCGATTAACTTTCCTATTTAACTGTCACAGCACATGCAGTACAAAGTTTGCCGCTCGCCCTCGAACCACCATCTCCATCTCCACCACCGCCAGGCCAGCCAGACGAATGAAAACGAGGCAAATAAATAAAGGTAAAGGGCGCCGCAGGCACCTTTTTTTTTGTTTTTTGGGGGGGGGCTATCAATAGGCTAAAACTAGTTATTAATAGCTAAAACTAGTCGTTTAAAAACAGTTGCTTGATAGTTATTAGTAGTTTTATCCCTGCCTATGAATACCTATGAATACAATTAAGTAGTTAATAGGCTGAAGTTAGTCCTAGCCTTGATGTAAACCACGATATTGATTGATATTACATCTTATTATTATGTGTGCCATTTGAGTGCGGAAGTAGTGAATCATTCCAATGCCATCCTCAAATCTCCAACGAATTGCCAACGACATCCCCTTACCCTTACTCAAATGTATTATCTCCTGCAAGACCGCACGCAGGCTGCACGCAGAAGGCGTGCTCCTGCACGTCTTCGTTCGTCTTCGACGACCGGAGCCGCGTATGCGGCTAGTCGCGCGCGGTGCGTGGCGTGCCCAGGGCCTATAATTTAACTTTAAACCGAGATTTCCGGCGCTCACAGTAATCAAAACAAGGTACGTATTAATTAAAGATTTCCTTGAACAGTTGCAGTTGCCTCAACACGTGTGTTAACGACTGTTAACTGTTCAAACACTGTTAAACTAGAGCAAAATTTCTGGAATTTTAGGGTTTCTGGAAATTCTGGAGTTTCCAGCAGAGAAAATCTCAACTGTTCAAACGCGGTTGCGGTTGTTGGCAAACCACTGTTCAAACGGCTGTTCAACCTAAGCGAATCACGTATCTTCTTGAACAGTTGCTGGGTGGAGGTGTTAAAGAACCTTGAACACCTGGGAAAACTGGTGTTAAAGGAGGCGCCGTTAGCACACACTTGAACGTTAAACTATAGGCCCTGGGCGTGCCTAAAGGCGCGCTTCGCACGCACTCTACTCTGCTTAGCAGGCGTCCCCTATGGGGTATGGAGTAGCCTGGTTACTAGTAACTAGTTACTTGTGTAGTGTATTGTTTGCGCGTTAGCCCTGACCTTTTTTTTTTCATGTTCCCTTCTACTCCTACTTATATACTTATTGTAATAATATAAGTAAGTTGGAAGCTGGGCATTTTTCGCTTATTCGAGGTTGCGTATTTTGTGTGCGGGTTAACCTCACCCTGACCCGGCAAGCCAAGGGGCTATTTTTACAGATCTGTTTCTCTACATGTATTCATCTACGCTGTTCAAAGATAGACGTACTAGAACTGCGTTTCGAGTTTAAACCCTAGAATTGCGTTTTTTTTTTTTTTTTTTTTT
>Ga0209390_10008331_pt1 | contig 12872 bp, 6 predicted proteins | sample BON01_FD_187212 | JGI IMG/M metagenome (GOLD analysis project Ga0209390, IMG submission 187212) | Freshwater microbial communities from Lake Bonney liftoff mats and glacier meltwater in Antarctica - BON-01 (SPAdes) (version 2) | ecosystem: Environmental > Aquatic > Freshwater > Ice > Glacier... | reverse complement strand
CACGAAGAGCATGGCCACTGCGTCCGACGCCCGTCGCTCGACCGCGTCCGATGGCTGTTGCTGAGATCATCGCTCCTGGAGGCGTCGGAAGCTCGCCGAACCATTAGGCCGAAGCAGCAGCGCGCGCGCGCGCCCCACCATCAAGGTGGGCGAAGGCCGGGGGTGTGGCGCGGCTGTGCGCAGCCGGGCGAGGCCGCTCGCGGGCCGCAGCGGGCCCCAGAGGCCGCCGAGTGCAGGCCGGTCTAGAGTTGGCGCGCTGAAAAGCTTAAACAGCTATTTGTAGAGGTTTCGGCTCGGGTGGCTACTCAGGCAGGGAGGAGGGTGCCTGAGGGTCCCTGCGCATATCAGAACATTGTATAGCAACGTTACATACGTGCTATGAGACGTCCGATTGGAGTGGGTATTCGAGTACCCCCGGTTTATAAATCAGGCAGCAATCGCTATCTTGGGAGGCGAAAGGCGCGCGAAATAAAGCAAGCGTTTTTTTCAGCCAAAATTGCCTTCCAGGCGCGAGCGCAAGAGCGCAGCGCACTGGCGGTGCCATGGACGACCCCATGGCGGTGGACGATGGTGCTCCGCTGCCCGTCCCTGTGGGCGCCCACACTCCCGACGACCCGCACGACGACGACGCCGAGGGCGGTGCGTGCGCCAAGGACCAGGGCGCCAGCCCGCTGGGCGGCGCGCGCGCCAAGGACGACGGCCCTGCGTGCGGCAGCCTGCTCCACGCGATTTCCACGGCGCGCTTCCAGCAGCGGCTGATCGCGCTCGTCGGTGAGAAGGAGGGCTTCGAGCAGCGCGTACTCTCCCTCGAGCACAAGCTCAAGCGGGCCGACGCGGCGCTCAAGTCTGCGCTCGACGACAAGGCCGAACTCCAAGCAGCGGCGCGGGCCACCGAGCGGCGCGTGCAAGAGGCGGACGCCCTTTCCGACCGCCACCGGGCCTCGCTCGACGCGGAGACGACGCGCCACGAGCTGCTGACGCGGCTGTCGGACGAGCAGGCCGCCGAGGCCACGCGCAAGATCGGCGAGCAGGCGGAGCAGATCCATGCGCTGAGCGAGCAGCTGCAGGCAGCAACGAGCGCTGCGGCCGGCCTGCGCGCCTTCCAAAAGTCGTCGGAGCAGCTCATCGAGTCGTTCCACGCAAAGGTGGGCGAGGTGTCGTCCCTGCTCGAGAACGTGCGCCAGGCGGAGCGCGTGTGCCGCTCGACGATGGTGCGCGTCTCCGAGGAGCAGCGCGGCCTGCGCTCGCAGCTCTGCCGGCTCCAGAGCGAGCAGGCGTCCGTCGAGGGGCGCTCCAAGCTGATCACGCTGCTCAAGGAAGCGCGCGAGGCGGCCAAGGAGAAGGAGGCGCTCGCGATGCAGCGGCTGGACGAGCTCGACTCGACGCGGCAAGAGCTGCAGCTCATGCACGATGGCCACGCGGACGCCCGCGCCACCGCGCGCCAGATGCGGAGCGACGCGGCCGCCCAACAGGCGCTGATGCGCGCCATGGACAAGACGCTTGACGATCAGGCCCAGCAGATGGAGGGCGTGCTCCGGCGCAACATGCTGCTCTCCGAGACCAACGAGCACATACGCGGCGAGCTCCGGCGCAAGGAGGCCACGGTGCAGCTCCTCACCCGCGAGATTTGCCACGCCGACGCCCTCGCCCACTCGGCGGACCGCCTGGCGGTGGTCCGTGCCCAGGCGGAATCTGCCGAGCTCGCAGCCGCTCAGACGCGCACCGCCGCTCTCCAGGAGGAGCTCAAGGCGAGTGGCGACGCGCGGAAGAGGGGCATCGAGGCGCAAGCGGCGGTGCACGCGAGGCTGGCGGAGATGGAGGAGGAGATGGAGCAGTCCCGCGCTCAGTTGGCCGCAGCCAAGGCGGGCGTGGCGCGCGCCCATCCCATAGACAAGGAGCAGAGTGGGGCCGAGGACGCGGCCTTCGCGCCACAGCCGGAGGCGCCGCGCCACGCGGAGCACGCGCAAGCGCCACCGATCGATGCGTCTCGCAGCCGCGGCGACATGATGCCGGCCGAGGTACAAGTGGAGCCTCCCGTGGCTTCGCGCAACCCAGGCGTGGTGGGGGCCGAGGTGCGGGTGGTGCCTCCCGTGGCCTTGCGCGACCCAGTGTTGCACCCCGTGGCCTCGGTCGACCCAGGCGACGAGTGTCCGCTGACGGTGCCGGAAGTGCCAGTGCACGATGCGCGCGCGGGCAGCCGCGAGACGGCCGCACTTCCGCAAGAGCCCGCCAGGCCCCCCAAGCGGCCCATATCGCCCGAGCCGCAAGCTGTTGAAGCCAACACAACCTTCGAGCCCGCGCGGCCTTCAACGGACAAGCCAGTAGATCCTCAGCCGACGCGCACGCACGGCGTGGCCACCACGGCCAAGCCCGCGCCCAAGCGCCTGCGCAACACCCTCGCGATGGTGAAGAAAAATTCGCTCGCCTGATGAGGGACCAAAATGGAATGGCACCCCGGCTTCGTGTGTCTTTCTTCGTCGGCGGGGTAGCCATCGCGCGCGTTTGTGTCTCTTGTCTCTTTACCCTCTCTCTCCCACGCGCTCTTGTTTTCGCTATGCAGCTGCATTGAGCGAGTAGCGCTGGACGACGATGCGTCGCCGTGCCGCCGCGCCGTGTGTGTATCGTATCGGATGCGAGTGCTTGTGTGTGCTGTGTTGTGTGTGTCATGTGTGTGTGCTGTCCCAATGCTCAGAGTGGTTATATTGACACATTGAACCTGCTGGTGATGCGCGACTGTGCGGCCGTTTTCCCGGGCTGTGGGCTGTGGGGGCGGCAGGCATAGGCAGGACGGCTTGTGGTGCAGAACCACGCCCTCTACAATGTTAAATAAAGGAATATAAAAATAAATAGTATGCCCTTGGTGTGTTCAGCGAGTATATATGTATATATATTATAAAATATGTATTATGTGTTTTAACTATTTTTCGAACAACTTTCTCTGTATCTGTATATTAAACAAACAATATGCTATGAAATAGGCTATGAGAGATATAAATATAAAATGATACATATATATATATATGTGTGTGTGTGTGAAAGATGTGAGTTGTATGATATGATATATATATATATACATATATATATATATAATATATATATATAATTCTCAACATGTTTGTGCACATAATATAAATAATACATGAGCCCAGAACTATCCCTCCCCTGGCCCCTGGACCTGGACCTGGAGTGTATTTTTGGTCATATCCCGTTTTTGAGACGGTGGGATACGGTGAGATACAGTGGGATGCAGCTAGATACAGCTAGATACAGTCGTGTTAGATACGTACGGATACCACAGCTGGATACAGTGGGATACAGGGGTATACAGTGGATCTGCTGCAAAATGGCTAGATATAGATCGATACAGGGATACACGGGATACCAAGGATGCGGTGAGTTACAGGCGGGATACGAGTAAAACACAGGCGGGATATCCCAGAAATACACGCCAGGGGGGAGGGCGCGGGAGGGCTAGTACTAGAGTACTAGTAATACGGGACTGAACTATGTCCATATTAAAAGATCGAAATAGCACCCTGGTGGGGGGGCGGGCGCGGGGATTCGGTACACAAACTTATTAAATTTGGGGCACAAACTTATTAAATTTAGTATTCATGAGTATTCATGAGTATTCATGGTTTTATTCCCAAATTGTGAAAAAGTATTCAATAGTATTCAATAGTATTCGACGATATTCTACGAGGTATGAGGTATTCTTCAATGGTATTCGTGGGATACCTCGAATACCCGGGTATTCGAAGGTATTCCATGGGTATTCCATGGTATTCAAAGGGTATTCGAATGAAAGTATTCAGGGTTTACCCGAGGTAAATACCCTTTGGTATTCCATTTTTTATAGGTATTCAGCAAAGTATTTCAAAGTATTCCAAAATCCAAAGTATTATTCCAAAGTATTCCAAAGTATCCCAAAGTATTCGAAAGCATTCGAAAAAGTATTCGAACATCTTGAGAAAACCGAAAAATAACACACGAATACCTTCCCCAAAACCAAAACACGAATACCTCCCCAATTTTTGAGTTAAATGCTTCGAATACCCACAAATGTCTTCCGAATACTCATGGAACACCCATGAATACCCATGAATACCAAATTTAATAAGTTTGTGCCCCGAGTTTAATAAGTTTGTGTCCCCTGCCCCTGCCCGGGGGCGCGGTTTACCCGCGGTGGGCCGGGGAGAGAGAAGAGCGGTATACTCTAGGTATATAGCACATATGCAACAGATAATAATTACAACTACGTAATAATGCAAGCCACACGCCAGCTCCAACGACTTGCCCTTAGAAACACGACACAAGACCGTTGTTCTTTCATTCAATAGTTTAGCTTCGTCAGGGGCAGACGCCCGCCGGCAGCATAAAGCTCGTCTCGAGTCGCACGTCTCGTGAGGACGAGCCGACCCACAGTCGGAAGGTGCCCGGGACCGCAGCCCAGCCGGATCGGTCCACGCGCCAAACGGAGAGGTCACGGCAGTCGAGCGGCATGGAGACGGTCTCACCAGCCCTGCCCGGCGCGAGCGGCCCCGTCTTGGCAAACCCCTTGAGCTGGCGCTCGGGCTCTTCGGCCGAGTCGGGGAAGCTCAGATAAAGCTGCACCACCTCCCTGCCCCCGCTCTCTGGCCCACTGGCGGCAGCGACGTGCACAGCGAACTTGACGCTGTGCGCACCGAACGCGGAGGGCGGCAGCACAGCCCACGAGTAGTCGAACCTCGAGTAGGAGAGCCCGTGACCAAAGGGGAAGCCCACCGGCTGATTGGTCAACGCGAGGTAGCCGACACGCAACGCCTCGATCCCGGTGCCGAAGCTGCAGTTGTAGTAGCCACGCGGCCCGCCCGCGCCGCCCTGCGTCGCCTTGCCTGAGACGGCGGCGAAATCGATGCAGGCGGTGGCGTTGCAGCCGCAGGGCAGGATCGTCTGGCTCTCGTCGAGAGGAATGGTGAGCGGCAGCTTTCCCGACGGGTTGGTTGCGCCCGTGAGCACGTCGGCCAAGGCGTGGCCCGTCTCCAGCCCCGCGAGGAATATGTTGAGGATGGCGTCCGCCTTGTCGGCCCACGGCGCCACCACGGCGCCCGGTGTCATCATCAGGACCACGGTCGGGATGGTGGCCAGCTCGAGCACCTTGCCGATAAAGTCGTCGTGGTCGAGCAGGAGCGAGGGGCGGTCGCGGCTCTCCGCGGCCGTCGTGGCGCCGCAGACGATGGCGACGTCGGCCCCTTCCATGGCGGCGTGCGCGAGCGCGACGTTGTCGGGGAACCAGTCATTGACCACCTCGACCGACGGGACAGCGCGCAGGCCGGCGGCGACGCTCACCGGCGCCAGCGGAATCGTGCGGCCCGAACCGCCGATTACGTAATAGTTGCCGAGGTCCCACTGGGCGAGCATCGCGTCGATGTCGTTGTGTGCGTCGCAGGCGGAGCCCAGCAGCGCGACGCGCATCCCCGGCCAGAGCGGCAGCACGCCGCCCTCGTTCTTGAGCAGCACCACGCTCTCGCGCGCGATCGTTCGCGCCAGCGCCACGTGCTCGGGCGAGGTGGCCACCGCGCCGATCAACATGTGGTCGCAGTGGGGCGGGGTGCACGTTGCGCTGAGCTTGACCAGCTGGCCGAGCACGCGCTGCGAGGCGCCGTCCACCACGCCCGGCTCAGAGGTGGCTTCGAGCGCCGCCGGCGAGAAGTAGTCGCGGCCTCCGTCGGCCGCGTGCGAGTTTCCCGGCATGAGTAGGTCGAGCCCTGCGTTCTGGTACGCAAAGTCGTGTACCGCCCACCAGTCGGACATGACGAAGCCCGCGAAGCCCATCCGCTCGCGCAGGTCGCGCGTGAGGAGGCTCTTGCTGCCGCAGGCGTAGGTGCCGTTGACCAGGTTGTATGCGCACATAAAGGAGGCGACGCCGGCGCGCGCGGCCGCCTCGAAGGGCGGGTAGTAGACCTCGAACGCGGTGCGCTCCTCCACCTGCGCGTTGTAGTAGTTGCGGTTCGTCTCCTGCGTGTTGAAGGCAAAGTGCTTGATGGTAGCGCGCACGCCGCGCGACTGGATGCCCTCGATGTACTGCACGCCGAGCTTGGACGCGAGGTGCGCGCTCTCGCCGCCAATGTACTCCGCGTTCCGCCCGCCCCGTGCGATCCGCGCAATGTTGACGCCCGGGCCGAGCGCCAGGTTGACGCCCTTGGCCAGAAACTCGTCCCCAAGGCTGACGCCCCACGCGCGCACGAGACGCGCGTCCCAGGTCGAGCCGACGGCGAGCGAGCACGGCCACACCGTGACCTGCCCAATCATCTCGGCGCGGGCGGTGCGCACTCCCTGGCTGGCGTCCATGAGGTTGAGCGACGGCAGGTGAAGCCGCGCGAGCGGCGGGAGGTTCCCAATGTAGTAGCCAAGCACCGGGTTGTAGCTGCTGTCGCCATAGCCCACTCCGTTGAGGATACGCAGCTTCTCGTCGGGCCTCAGGTACGGCCGCGGCTGCCCCGACCGCCCACGCTCGGTCTCCGCCCGCCCATGCTCGGTCTCCGCCGGGCCGTCCCCAATCAGCCGCGACACTGCCGACTCCAAGCCGCCGAGCAGCCAGCTCAGGCGGCGGGGCGGGTGCGCGTGTCCTTCTGTGCGCAGCTTAGAAGGACGCGCGTCTTCCCGTTCTAAGCGCAGCTCCTCCGATTCCATTGCGCTGAACTCCTCCGAGGTCGAAAGATACATACTGGCGGCCGAGCAGACCATGAGGACCAGCAGACGAACCATGGCCCCGATGAAAGGAGATGGCAAATTACCGCCCGAAGTCAAATGCGGTTGCTAAGCTGCTGGCGCCAAGCTAGGAGGAACTTTGCCGGAACTTTCATATTCGATTCTATGGCGGCCACATCGACGGCTATCTTGTTGGCAGCCGTGTCGGCGAGTGCGTTGCGTCCAGCAGCTCTCGCGCCGCACCTGGCGCCGACGCGGCACAGCGCAGCGTGTCGTGCGCCCGCGCCGCGCTGCCTCTCGGAAATGGAGTGGCGCAAGCAGCAGGCAGGCGCGGCTGCAGGCTTTGCTACGCCGTCACCGACGAACGGCACGTCCGCGCCCTCCCGAACGGCCAACCCCGCATCGGACGTGGACGACATTGAGATGTTTGGCTCCGTGGGTGGCGGTGTCCTCACGCGGCAAGCGTTCGAAGACTGTCAGAAGATGATCAATCCTGTGGGGCTTGCAGAGGCACGGTTGCAAGCAATTGTTGAGAGTGCTGGGACTATGCCTGCGTCCGCCGCGGCGAGCATGCTCAAGCTGGAGATGAACGGCGCTATTGTCGCCGGGGTCCGGGAGGGTGCACCGCAGATGCGCAAGGCACGTCAGCTGCTCGGAATAATTGAGATGGCTGCAGCCAGCGAAGCGGCGCGGGGGGAGCCGGATGCCGAGAGGGACGCTCTCGCGTCCAAGATGGATCTGCTCTTCAGTCAGGAGTTTGATGCGGATTTTCCCGACGAGCTCTGATTCGGCTGGTGGGGGCGCGAGCTCTCCCATTTGGCCATATTTATACAGTTGTCGTCGAGAGACGATTTTGCCTTCCCTGCGCTGCGGGTCGCCGCCCGCTGCTCTTCTTTTCTACCGAGCCGGCGCCCGCGCGCGCGGCGTGTGTGCGAGGCTTGGTGTGAGCGGCGTGTGCGCCCTGTATGGGTAGAGCTGCAGCGTGCGGCGGCGATGGCTGGGCAGTGCTCGGGCAGTTCAGGAGGAGGTCCGGGTTCGGTCCGAGGGTGTACAGTTGTACAGTTTTAGTACATGGCATAGTCTAGAGAGATCAGCGATAGGAGAAGAATGGATGATGCGATGCGGGGGTGGGCGTGGGCGATGGGTTGGAGGAAGAGGTTGTAGGCTTAGCATTTACGACAAGATTTTTTGATTTGATAAAATAAAATATTATCATATAAATTATTATTATTATTTTATTTTTCACTGCAAAGCCACCAAAGCCAAAGCTTTATTATGGGAGTCAATATCAATCAGCTTGTATTTCCCCCCCCACTTGCAAAGCCTACCCTATTGCAATACTATTGCAAGACGACCATCGCGCAATATACGCCCTCCCTCCTCTCCTCGACCCCCCATTTCCATTTCCCATTTGTGTGCCATACGCCATACACCATCATACAATATCAACATCAATATCAATATTGGTATTGGTGATATGTGATAATGTTTTGATATATAGCCTATTAGAATATAGCACAAGATCAAGAACGATAAGATCGTGTAAAATGTTTAACGTAAATAAATCGTGAAGGTAAAGGTAAAGGCCAAGCTGTTAGCTGTGGTATGCGGTATGCCCGCCCCCCACCGCCCCCACCTCGGCCATGGCATCTTGCACTCCACGCGCCGCATGCATGTGGCACAAACATAAATGTTGTACGTGTACACACACTCTCAAAACTCACAAGTCTACAACCTCGAGCACTGCCAGCACAGGGCCGGGCGCGTGCAGCAGATCAATACATTCACACGGGGGCACACAGACACAGAGCGCATTGAGCACAGAGCGAGCGCCCTCTCCTGAGGCAAACGAGAAGTGCAGCGCCACAAATAAGGCGGCATAATTCCGGAGCTTCCCGGGGGCCAAGAGCCTGGCGAGGCCAGGGCTCTTTGCGAATACAGCGCAAGAAGAAACAGAGAGCCAAAACGCGAGGCGCATGTTGCGCCCGCAAGAGGGGACGCCATGGGATAAACGCAATGGCGGCGAGGCGGCGAGCTACGCCAAGGTTCGGCGACCGGAGGAACGAGCACAGTAGCCAGGGCGCTGCGCGCGTCTCTCCCGGGCGCGATCGCGATGCTCCGTTCACAGAGGACGGCATGCGTATAAATGAAGGGGAGGTGACGAAATTCAAGACAGTGGACGGCGCTCCGCGCTACGGCGTCGCGCCATGCCGGATTCAGCACGCGGCACGCGCCAAGCCAGGCGGGCGGGGGGCGGTACCAAGCCGATCGCTGAGGCTAGGCCATGGCGAAGCCAGCGGGCCAGGCGCCCATGGGCGCGCCGTCGATGCCGCGCGACTTGGCGCGCTGCTCATGCTTGACCAAGTTGGGCTGCCGGGCGCGCTGCTGGCAGTGTGGGTGGGCGGCCGTAAGCAGGCGCTCGTCGAGGATCATGCTCGCGACGTTGGTCGTCGCCTGGCCGAGGAGCAGATCGCTCAGCTGGCCCAGCGGCGCCGAGGGGTCGAAGGCGTATGGCAAGCCCTGCTGATCCCAGCCACCCGTCTTCGCAGCGCCGTACCACGCCTCGTGCGCCCCGCCGGCCGCGCCGTGCAGGGGCTGCGAGTAGACGGGAGGCGCGTACGCGGCGGGTGCGGACGTGCCCACGGACGAGGCCGTGCCGTGGAGGGACTCGTGCGGCGCGTAGGGGTGCGTGCCGTATGCGGCGTGCGCTGGCGGGTCGTACTCGTTGTAGTGGACGTTTCCCTCAGAGGGCTCGGACTGCTGGAGCGAGAAGAGGAGCTCGTGAAAGTTGGCGTCGTCCATGTTACGGATGCCCTCGAGCGCCGGCTCATCGTCGATGCTCGGCTGTGGCGGCGGCACCTGCTGCTGGCGGGGCATCGCGAGCGGCGGCGCGGCCGGGTAGCTCTGGACCTGTTGCGGCCCATTGTACACGGGGTAGGCGCTGCTCTGCGGCAGGTGCTGGAGTGCCATCGCGCTGTTGACCGGCCACGGCACCGCCGTCGCCGTCGGGATGCCCGGCCACGGCGCGTGCGTGAGGGGGTGCGCCGTAACAACAAGCGGCGTGAGCTGCGTGAGCGGCTCTGCCACGCCAACGTTGTGCTTGGTCGCCGAGAGCACCGTCAGCGCGGCCGCCTTCTGTGCGAGGCTGTCGCCCTCGAGCGCCTCGCCCCGCGTGATGGCCGCGCAGATGTGGCCGCGCTTGGGCTGGCCACATCGCCGGCACCGGTAGCCGTGCTCGGGCCCCAGCTTGACGCGCTGGGTCTGTGCCTGTGCCATCCGGTTCCAACGGTTTCGCACGCCGTTGTCCGTCCGACCGGGAAGCTGGGACGCAATCTTGGCCCACCGCCGGCCGTGCTCGTCGTAGAGACGAATGATGAGCAGGTCCTCCTCAACGCTCCAGGCGACCGCACGCTCGGAGGCCTGCGAAGACTCGTCGTCGTCGCGCTCAACCGACTCGGCGGTCGGCGTCGGCGAAGGGGGCACGTCATCGCGGGGCGCAAACCAGAACTCCGCGCCCGCGCCGTCGTGCGCGACCTGGACCATCAGATCCGGATCCGACCGCGAGCGGGCCAGCCGCTTCTGCGCCGGCTCTCCGCCAGGCGACACCTCGAGCTCGAGCGCGACGCGCTTCTCGCGCTCCACGCGGAACCGCTGCATGCAGTCGGTCGGGTCCGACCGCGACCGCCCATGCGTCGGCGGCCCATGCGTCGGCGGCTCGTGCGTCATCGGCGGACGCGAGACTGGTCACAATTCGAGGTCAAAATTTTGGGGCGTTTCGAAATCTATTTTGGACGAGCTTTTTTCATCAAAAATTCTATTTTCTGCTCCTAGAGCGCGCCCTTTTAGAAACTCGGTTAGCTCTAGGATGCGATTTTTCTAACCGTAGGATTTGGTGAAGCGTTCCCAGGAACAAAGTCGGTGTCGCTTCTTCTATTAACCATTTATATTAAAAAAAAAAAAAAATTCAGCGGGCGGCGGCGTTGCGATATGCCGGATCGTCACATCGCACGTTTGCCGTCGATGGACCCGCTTTCGGGCCAAACCCCGGCGGTTCGAGGCCCTTCTGGCACGCACGGACCGGGCACCCTGCGCGCTCGAGGCGCGAGGCGCAACACGGCGCGAGCCCTGGGCCGCTCTTGGGCGCAGGGAGCGGCCTGACGCAGGCTGATATTCTGCTGCTGGCGGTAACGAGCGGCGCGCCAATCGAGGCGGCGAACGACGCCTTCCTCATCAAGGAGCTCGCCGACAGCAGGGATGTCCTTTTCTGGGCACAGGACGACCCCGCTGTCTTGGTCTCGGTGAGCCCCGCTGCGCAGTGAGTGGCGGGCCGCGCGCCACTCTCTTCTGCGTGATGTATAAGCCGGACGACGCGTGCGAGGTACTGGTGCTCCACGCCCTGCTTAGCTGCGGGGGCACGCGCAGGCGCGCTAGCCAGCCACACTCTTGGCGGCGGGACGCTGCACGGCCACGCAAGCGCTCGGCCATGATTGAGACGCCCCACACCCATCACTGGCTGGCCTGGCTCAGAAGATGGTCATGCCGGAGTCGCTGTGGTACGGGGCGTGCTGTGGCGGCGTGGCCGAGAGGCTAGTCCTAGTTGACAGCCTGTGGCACCTTTGCTACGACAAGCCGAAGGTGCCGCGCGGAATTATGTAAGGCCGTGGTGCTGTGGCGCACGGCGCGCTGTGGGAAGCGGCACACGTCGAGGGGGCGCGGCCGACGTCTTCCACCCGGCGTCGACCGTGCTGCAGGGGAAGCGTGCCCGGGCGGCGTGAGTGCCTCGCCGGTGCTGCTGCGTCGTGCTGGCGCCTTCTCTGGGCGACGCGCTTTTTTGTGTTGCTTTTTTTTCTTCCGTCGCTCGGTTCGGCCTCTGCTGGCTCCACAGGCGCCGGGCGCCCATTTGCGATGTTTTGCCTGCGTGTGGTGGAATGTGCCGACATCTTTCTGCACGCTCGCGGCGTCAGTGTTGGATTTTTTCTCAATATATGGGTAGTGTTTTATTATAATATTTATATATTAATATATATATACTATTATATATATATAATAATAATATAATTGTTTTGCCAAAATAAATGTATTTATTCTCTATTCCAAAAAGCATTCAAACGCGGACCAAGCCAGCACGATGTGCGCCCAGCCGCCCCCTCTACCGAAAATCGACCGGTTCGGTCCTCACGCCAAGCGGCTTTCTACTCGGCGGGCCGCTGAAAGCTGTTTGCGCACATGCTGCACACATACTCATTCCGAACCGAGCACCCCGGCCGCTGGCCACCTGCAGCACCCAGCAGAGCGAGGGCGAGCCACCACACCCCGTGTGGGCCGCTCCGGGCTCACACAGAGCTTCACTCGAACTCCTCTCGAACGCGGCGCGGTCGCGCTCGGCCCCGCCGGGCGCGAAGAGTCGCTATGAAGCCATTTAGCCCAACAGATACAAGCACATCACACCCCCGCCCACCCAGTGGCAGCGCGCCGCAATATGCCGGGCGCAAGGCTCGGTGCAGCGCCGCGTGCGGTAGATCGGGGTGCGTCCGGGGACTCCGGCAGCGCACTCGCGCCGGCCACTCGATGCTTGAGTACAGCTCGCGTGCCCTGACGTGCGGCGGGGACGCCTGCGCACAGTGGGCATCGCGAAGTGGGCGGTGCGTCGGGGCGTGCGCCGGGCGCAAAGCGGTGTGGCGGTGATACCTGGCACGGCCGCGCCGGGAGGGGCGTCCTCGGCCGCTCTATGTGGCTTTCTGATATGGCCGAGCGAACCTTCGCAGAGCCGCCTGGTGCGCACCCCAGGGAGTGAGTGGCGCGCGGCGGAGCGGCGCGCCCCGTGAATCTAGAGCTGGTCAGGGTCGTTGGCCGGCCGGCCGGCGCTCGGCGGAGGCGCCGCGGGCACGGGGGAGCCGCCGACACGCCACGACGCGTTATGGGTCCTGGGAACGCGCGAACCCCATTTTAGAAATCCTACGGACCGGGGTCGACCCGCGCAGAAAAAAAAATGTGGCGGCAAACGCTTCGCGAGTCATTGGGTCGCCGTTGGCGCGCTCTGAGCGGCTACTGCAAGCGCGGCGCCGCCAGCCCGGTGGCTTGCAGCCGTGAACTGCACTGCTTCCGCGGCAGGGCGAGCACCAGCCCCCGTCTCGCGCGCCGGTTCCGAGCCAGCGCCCATGCGCTGAACGTCCTCCGTCGAC
>Ga0209390_10008328_pt1 | contig 12874 bp, 4 predicted proteins | sample BON01_FD_187212 | JGI IMG/M metagenome (GOLD analysis project Ga0209390, IMG submission 187212) | Freshwater microbial communities from Lake Bonney liftoff mats and glacier meltwater in Antarctica - BON-01 (SPAdes) (version 2) | ecosystem: Environmental > Aquatic > Freshwater > Ice > Glacier... | reverse complement strand
CGTAAAACAAAGTACGCACTACATAAGGATTGTACAGGTCCATGAGGGTAAGGAGGAGAGAAGGACGGCGCGCTAGGTAAAAAGGACTGGGGATATTTCACCAACAGAAAAGAAGAGAAGAAAAAGAAAGTAAAGAAAGCATTTGCGTCCGATTTTGGCCAGAGAGTAGCAGCAAACAACACTGCAGCAGAGAAAAAAGTAACAAAAGAGATGGAGAAAAGAAAAGCAGTGGGCGGGCTACGGTACCAACAAAAGAGAGACGGCAAAAAGAGTCAGAGGTCAAAACACATACACGTAGATGTTACAAAGCACACAAAAATCACACTGAAAAGAAATTTTTGTAGAAACATGCAAAAAAGGACATGTAAAAGCACACAGACCCGAACAAACGAAGCAAAAGAAGAAGAGCAACCGTCCCCTCATCAAATTGTTGTGCCTTGTGTCTTTCTTTCCCGTGTAATCGTCAACCTGCGACAATCTTCTCGGCGCGTTTCCTCCTAGCTTGCTTGATCGCCTCGTCCTCTTCTTCCTCTGGCTCATCTTGAGTCTTCTTCTCCTCGCTTGCTTGAGCACACGGACCAATTTTAGTAGCCATATTTGTGATGAATATTTATAGTTGTGTTATCTTGAATCTTTTAGCAATTTTTTTTTTCTTTTTCTCTTTTTTGCTAAGTCTGTTTGGCCTGTGGTCAATCAGGAGCGGCGCAGGTTGTAGTTGTTGTGACTGTATCGAAATAGAAGAGATAAATGAACGTATGACAACAAAAACTCAAAAGAGTCAAAGAGGGTGCTTTTCTTTCATTTTTTCTTTCTTTGTCACTCGATCCTTTGTTCGTATTTACATGTCGTCATTTTCATCGTGGCGCTGATGCTTTTTCCTGATCTATTCTTCTTCGTTCTTGATCTTCCAGAATAGCAGCAAGAGCGGCAGGCACGCGCACTTCCATCCGCCTTCGGTGGGGATCCCAGGCGACAATGAGAGGCGTGTAGGAAATCCCTTTCCCAAGCACCACCATCGAAATGTCTTCCTCCACCCGCTCCTGCTCCTCCTCCCGATCGCGGCCTCCATCCCTCCTTCCATCCTCCTCGACAATCGTGCTCAATAACGCCCGCAAAACCGTGGTGGCGAGTCGTCGCAAGCCAGGATGACCGGCGGCAGAATCACCAGCATGCGGCTCTTCCAGATGCCCCAAAAGATAAGCACGAGCCTGCTCCGCGCGGCGGCCAACGGCACAGGCGCGGAACGATTCAATCACGCCTGCAGGACCCACCTTAAACAAGCAAGGCCCCCCTTCAGAATCACAGCCTGCCACAAGCAAATTCAATGCATAAGGCACGATCCGATGCCGCTCCGTATCGTAGACTTCCTGCGCTAGCCGCGTCACCAACCGGCCCACGCGCATCGGAGAGTCATGCACATACCGGTGGGCCAAGCATTCCCGACGCGCCACTTCTGCCAGGGCCAATGCATCCGTGGCCAAGCCCGTGCCTGCCAAAGCTACGTGGGCATCCCCGCGCCAGAGCCCCAAGGCGGCTTGCTGCGCTGCGGGCGCCTGCCGTCGCGACGCCCGCGGAGTCCAGCTAGCCAGCACGGCCAAATCCCCCCCCACGGCCCCGACTGCGGCACCGCCCTTCTTCGTGGCCTCGAGGGCATATTCTAATTGAAGTACCCGGCCTTTGGGGTCGTATATTCGCGTGGAGAAAGCGTCGTAAAAGACACTGGGTGCCGGGCCGGTAGGCCCGCTCGGTGCCGTGAGGGAGGCCGTCGTCGTGCTGGGAAGGAGGAGGAGAAGGGGGAGGAGGGCCAAGGGCAGAAAATCGCGCCGCCGGCTTGGTGGAGGTCTTGCCATGCTAGTGAAGAGCGGTGTGGGCTTGTGCACGGGGCCTGTGGTTGTATTGTGTGTTGGGTTGGGTGTCGAAGTGAGTGCTTGAGCCAACCTCCCCACCCCTTCATTCTTCTTCTTCTTGTTGGTGTTGGAGAACGCGGGGGGCTGCCTTGACCTCGAACCAGCCTGGGCACCTAGTGCGCTGGTCTCCTCCCTTCTCGTACGACGTAGAGCAGGGGGAGCAGTGGGCACATCGTCTTGCTGTGCCGCGCAGGGATGACAAACCGTTGCAGCCCGCAATTGGCGACGCAGAGAGCCTTCTTTCCATCCCAACCCCAACCATCACACTTATAACACCCTTCCATCTCCTCCACGCACAGCCGCAAGACAACGTTGTTGAGTGGAGAAGGGCCATGAGCTTCTCCTTTGGCGGCGGCGGGGCCAGCGGCGGGGCGGGGCTGCAACAACCACCCGCGGGAGGCGGTCTCTTTGGTGGTGCTGCGGCTGCCCAGCAACCACCACAGGCAGCAACCTCGTCCCAGCCACAAGCACCTCAAACGACCAGCTTCAGCTTTGGAAGCGGCGCAGCACCGGCGCCAGCAGCAGTACCAAGCACGAATCCCTTTGGGGCAGCGCCGGCAGCAGCGGCGACACCAGCACCGGCGCCCGCCCCAGCCCCTCCTCCCGGTGGTCTCTTTGGTGCCACGCCCGCGTCTCAAGTGCAACAGCAGCAGCCGCAACAGCAGCAGGTGCAGGCGGGACAGCAGCAGCAGCAGCCAACGTCGTCATCACCGGCCCCTGCGCCAGCACCTGTCTCATCCTTTTCCTTTGGCGGACTGGCCGCGGGTGGAGCGGGAGCGACGGCTCCTGCCCCCGCTCCCTCGACAAGCAGCACAGCTTTGGCCACTACGACTGGCTCTGCAAGTGCTTCTGGTCAGCCCTCTGTGCCACGACCATCGGTCAAGGTAGACCTTCGGTCCCTCTTTGATGGTGTGCTGACGGACCCATGTCTTTTTTCGGACGAGGAGATGAGCGAGCAGTTGGACCAGCTTTTGGAGCCTGGGGAGCCTTCAGTCAGTGCTAGTAATGCGTTGAAACGCGTGTTGCAAAGCGCGGCGTTTCGGGAGCGGGTCGTTGCTTCGTTGGAAGGCAATTCGGCTCGACATTTATATGGCGTGGCGACTGAGCAGACGGGGAAGGACTTTGATAGTTTTGCCAAGGGACGGAAGCGGCTGGCGTTACTCCATGGGTGGGAGCCGGGGAGGGAGGCAGGTCAACTGCAGGGGAAGGAGGATTTGGTGGAGGGCGTGCAGACGCTAGCGAGGTATTTGCGTTTGGGGGAGGGGAGGGCGATGCAGGTGTTGTTTTTGTATTTGAAGGATCAAGTACGGAGGGGGTTGCTTGGTGAGATCGACTCAAGGGAGTATGTCAGTCAGGCGTTGCACGACAAGGTGCGACGATTCTATCACAATCAGCGGGTGTTCTTCCTGAAGAACCTGCAAGAATGCCTGCGGATTGACCTGGACCCCGATTACTTCCAACCTGAGCTCCGACACGAGGTACAGCAGCTCCTCGACGGCCTCAGTCAGGCAGGCGCTGGCGCTCCCTCCTTCGCTGATCGCCTCCAAGGTGCCTTTCGCGCGTTGTGCCAGGACATGCCACCTCGCGTGCAAGACCTTAGCAGGGCCTACCCCGGGACGATGAGCATGCGGCAAGGCCGTTCGCCTGCCTCTTGGGAACGGGTGCGACAGGAATGGGTGGAGCAAAACGTGGTCGAGCAAGGGGAGGTCCTCACCCTACTGCTCCTCGCCTTAGCACAACGCGTTTCTATGGGCTTCAGGGCTTGGTGTCAGCTTCTGGATTTGTGGAAGGATCTGCGGATGGGAGAGCTAGCGCCCGAGAAAGTTTACCTTGTAGCAGGGGACGCAACCACCTTGCGGCGGGCAAGGCGGGTTTCAGGGCTGATGGCGCTGGTGGCCATTCAAGGATTACAGCTGGGCTTGCTCGCCTCGCCCCACACGGCGGGAGGGATAGGAGGGGAGGAGCATCCGTTTGCTGCTGATCTGATGCAGCTGCCCAAGGGAGGGGCCGTCCAAATCGAGGAGCTGTTTTACGCCATGCGGGACCCGGCCCGGGCCGAGGAATGCTTACCAGCACCTGAGCTCATCTCGGTCGTCCTCCTCTTCTTCACCTGCTTTCTGCATCTTTCTGGGCCGGGGCTGCGGGCACGCCTCTCGACTGACCTTCAACGTCGCTTTTGGGACCGCGCGGCCGAGCTACAGGCGTATGTAACCCAACGAGCGGCACAAGCACATTTAGCTGAGCTCGTGGCTACCCTCCTGCTCGACGATGAAGACGCAGCAGCAGTAGCAGTGGCCTCAGATGCTGGAGCGGGTACAGATCAATGGGCTCGGCTGGGGTTTCATGCCGTTTTGCGGCGGGAGGCCGACCGGCTACGTCCTGGAGTATCACGATCTGAAGTAGAAGCAGTGCAGGTCCCTCTCTCCGATGCGGTCAACGCGCTGGTTGCCGCGTGTTACGCAGGTCTTCCTCAAGGCCCGCCTCCGTTGCATCAACAATCCATGACGACCAAAAAATTGGAGTTTCTTGTGTTTTTGGTCGCGACAATTTATCACGGGCATAGTCCTCTGGCATACTGCTTTTGGGAGGTGTCCGGGTTGGCAGCAGGGCTGCAGCTGGAGGCGGCCGACGGTGCCACGGGCATGCAACTTGCCACCTCCGAAAACGCGGGGCATCCCCTCGAATACCTAGCAACAGAAGCACGAGAACGGCACCCGCTGTTGTATTTTCATTTGGTTGCGTCTATGGCTTGTGATGCCACCACGGCCACATGGGTCGCAGTGGAGCTGAGTCGAGCCCCACTCAGCACGCAAGCGTACGATGAGCGTGTGTTGGAGCATTTGGGCGGGCACACTTATCGCGTACAGCAGGATTTGGCGTTTTTTGACCCAGAGACTGGGGTGTCGGTTCCACCGGGCACACAGGGCGAGTTGGTTCAGGAGGCCCCCGGGAGGGTCCCGAGGCTGATGAGGTGGGATATGTCTTTGTGGGCGGCGATTGTGCATCAGCTGGAGGATTTCGCGGGTTTTTTGGCGAGGTGTCATTTGTTGCCGATGCTGGATACGTTGGAGGGGTTGAGGAGGAAGGCGGTGGCGGGGGAGGGGTTGCAAGAGTTGGGGTTTAATACGGTGGTGGATCGGTGTCCGTCTTTGTTTGTGTATGGGCCTTGCCCGGCACGGACTGAGGATGTGGTTAGGGAGTTGTTGAGGAGGGGGGCTTGGGGGATGGTGAGGTATATTTTGCGACGGGTGGAGATGGTGTTGGATCAGTTTTCCCTGTTGCTGGGCCTTGAGCAGCGACAGCAGCAGCAGCAGGCCCGTCGGAAGGCCGTGGGAGGCAGGGACGACTTGCCACCGTTTTCTCTATTGGATGTGCTGACGGAGGCGGATAGTGTCTCTACTGTTGGCATGGCGCCCTTAGCACAACGTTTGCCCGCGCGTTTGTTTGATTTGGTACGGGTGGCGTCAGAGGCCCTAACCGGGCGTACGGACGCGACGGAGAAAGAATCATTGGTAGATTTGCAGGCATCAGCTCTCACGCTTCTGGGGCGGCTCGTGCGGACGAATTCTCCATTGCCCTGGCGCGCTGAAGCCGTGCAGGCGCTGGTGGTGGAGGTGGGTGATGTTGCGGGGGGGCAGGAGCGGGTGCCGGTTATTGTGTGGTTGGGGTTGCGGTCGATGGAGGCGGAGCGAACGTTGAATCAGTATCGGATCACTCGGGACGTGTTGTTGCTGATGCAGAGCTTGGTGGAGAGTGCATGCGATGCCAATTGGGAGGGGAAGGAGGTGGTATTGCCTCCCGGGCTGAGCGATGACTTTGTGACTCGCCTCGTGGATTTTGCCTCTCAAGTTTTGCTCTCCCTTGATAGCTGGACATTTACCCGTAGCCTCGATCGGTGGTTGCTCGCCTTGACTTGTCTAGAGCTCTTGGCTATTTATACCTCCCGGCCGTTTGCTGCTGCTGCTGCGACGATGGCGGAGGAGAGCACGTGGGGGTTGGAAGCTCACCGGCAGTCCCTCCTAAGGCGTTTCCGACAAGACGGAGCGTTGATGCGCGTGCTGCTGCGGTGTGCTGAGTACTTGCCAGCTTTGGCCTTGCATGACAGATTGGAGACACGAACGAAGCGGAAGGCCCCTTATAATTTCTTGGATCAATTGCACCCGGATGGGGTGGAGGAGGGGGTGGCAGAGGAGGCTCAGGGGCTCTTTTTGGCGCGGGATGGGATTTTGCCTTTGGCGTTCGAGCATAAGGGCTTGGGTAGCACGGCCTCAAGGGAGGAGATGGCAGTCCTGGAGCGGCTGGGTGTTGCTTCTCTCAATTCACTCTCGTATGTTATTAAGCACTATTTGGCCTCGCCCACACCTACTGCCTCTTCTCCTTCGTCCGACGCGTCTGGTCCAGGGGCTTTGGAAATGCTCATGCGAGGCGCCGACGTGGCGTTTCCCGGCTCTCAAAGCCAACACCACTTACTCTATTCCTCCTCTTTCAGCCAAGCCGGAGGAGGCCGACGACCCCTCGTCACGCACGTAACTCTTATTGCCAGCCTAGTGACGTACGGAGAGGGAGAAGCCGCGGGAGGAGGGACGGGTGTCCGTCTAAGCGTAGCAGCGATGGAGGTGCTTGGTCTTGTAGTCCGATACCTGCAGCGCAACCGGCGCTTGCGGCAGAAGGAGCTAGTGGCCGTTTTGCCTGACTGGCCTCGGCATTTACCTTACCCCTTCCCTCCGGGAGTGATGGAGGATATTTTGTCGGTCACGGACGCGCGAGGGTTTCGTCGAGGTCTGTTTGCGGCGTTGGCCCGCCCTGGGACCCCTGGGGGAGGGTTGGTGGCGATGCTTGATTTGCTGGTGGACGTGATAAGGCTACAGCCTTCCTTGGCTAAGCACTTGGTTTTTTTTCGACCCCGACCTGCGGGCAGCAGCAGCAGCAGCAGTGGCAGCAGTAGTAGTAGTAGGGTGGGAGGGGAGGAGGGGCCGGATCAGCAGGTGCAGGAGATCTTGCTGGCTGTCTTGCGCAAGGCACAGGCGATGGTCCAGGCTGATTTAGACCGGGAAGGAGGGCAAGGGCAGGGCGGTAGGGGAGGGAAGACGCGCATGCGGGAGGTGAGAGAAGGAGGGTCAGGGATGCTGGTGCTGGCCTCGGCGTTGCGTTTCTTGTGTGTGTGCTTGCGACGTGCCACGCCTGCGAGGCGGTTGGAGCTGCTGGCGCTGTTGGATCCGGCTGTGTGGGGGGTGTTGGAGTGGTCGGTACGAAATGTGATTTTGGAGGAAGCGACTGAAGTGAAGGTAGCCGAGGTGCTGACCCACTGCCACCGGCTGTCGGTCCACCGCTTTGTCCTGGAGATCCTCTCGCTTTTGACCACTGTCATTATTGACCAACAGCAGCAGCAGCAGGAGGGAGGGGGGAGTCGGTATCAATCCCTTCGAAAAGTAGAGGCGGCTGTCCCCAAGGTGATTAAGACCCTGCTGGGTGGACCTCACGTAGCAGCGCTTCTAAACCAATATCTGACTGCTAGCTTTCGGCCTAAGTTTGTGGAGGACCTGAGTCGACGCGCTGCGGGCCCTCAGGGTGAGATTCGATTGACCCACTTCCGGCTGTCGGATTGGGGGGTGATGCTGACGGATAGTAATCCTAGGCGTTTTGGTTCGGAGGGTTTCTTGTTTGATTTGCCTGCGTTGGTACGACATATGCACGCCACGCAGGTAGGCGCGGAGATGAGTGAGGGGAAGCGGATGGATGTGGAGCGGGCGGTGCGTCTTTTGAATCAGTATTATTCCATCTCAGCAGCGCAGCACATGCTGAACAAAGCCTGCAAGGGGCTGCTCATGGTCCTTATAGGGCGAGTACGGCCAGCCATGGGGCAAGCAGAGGTTTGGAACGGCAGTGTTAACATTGACGACGTCGCGCACACCACCCTCCTTCTCCTCGTGGGGGACGAGGCGAGGTTACCTGGGGAGGGGAGCGCTTTTGCGGGCCCTGGGGGTGAGAGCAGCAGCAGCAGTAACAGTAACGGAAGGAGTGATGACCCGAGTAAGGAGGCTGCTCGGCGCTTGCGGGCGGATGGGGTGGACGTGGCAAGGAAGATGCGTCAGCCGATGTTGGAGTTGGTGTTGACGATTGTTGATGGCTATGCGCCTGGCTTGTCAGAGGGTATAGTAAATGACACCCTTCGAACGGTGCGGCAGAGCTTTGAAGAGCTCAAGACCGAGGAGGCCCTGTTGGCGGTGGGTGGCGTTGCTGGAAGCAGCAGCAGTGAGTTGCTGTTGCTGGACTTGCGGCAGTGCCTGCTGACTACTAGTCTGATATTATTGCAGTTTCACCCGCTCGAAGGCAAGGGTTATATAATGAGTGGCCAGTCTCAGCTGGAAGGGGTTTTGGGATATACCATCGGAAGCCTCTCCTCGTTGGACACGCTGCTGATTGAGGGGTCGCAGGAGCCAGCGGCGCCTACTTGTCGCTCGGAGCGCTTGGAGGCTGTCTTGCGGACGGCAGTTACGTTGCTGGGCACGCTTTTGATGCCTCAGACGCAGCAACCGGATAAGTCCTTGCCGGTCTTGTCGGGGCGGGGTAAGGAAGAGCAGGATCAAATGCAGGAGGAGCAGCAGCAACAGCAGGAGGAAGCCGAAACCACCATTTTACGTGAATTCCGGGAGCGTCGCATGTTGCCTACTCTCTTGGGGCACTGGCTCTCGGCTTCTAAGGTAGCAGCAGCTGCTTTTCCTGCCCTTCACGACTATACTACCGTTTCTGGCCACGCCGCGCGCTCGACTGCTGCGCAAGAGGCTCTGGCAGATAAGGTCGTGGAGCTGGCGTTGACACGATTGAGAACTTTGTTGCGGTTCCTGGAGGCGGCTGCGTGTGCTTCGAGAACGTTTTGTAGGGAGTTGCTGCGGGAAGGGTGGGTGACTTTGTTGATGGAAGATCCGGTGGTGGCGTGCTTGGTGCGGGCGGTGGAGGGAGGGGCGCATGTGGTAGGGATGGAGCAGTTGTTGTACCGGCGTGGGTATCGGGCGGATGGGGAGGAATCACCCTATTATGCACTATGGCGGGGCTTGGTCACTTTAATGGCACGATTATTGCATGCCTTGACACGGCCCCATTTAGGGTACGAGGCAGTCTTGGCCCTGCCTCCCGACGAACGAGACCCTGCCCTTGCCTATGCTAACCCCCTAACACCTGACGAGGCAAAGGTCGTGCGCGAGGTCGCGGGCTTCTGGCGACGTCTCAGTCCCCTCCTCCTTTGGCCGTTGGGGGAAGACAAGGTTCTGACGCTCGGCCTGCTAAGGGAGGCACAGAGCGTGCTTGCCCTAGCGCGAGAGATGGCTGTGCACGGGTATACCTGGCGGGTGGCCGAACCAGCGCGGGCGGAGGAGTTACGGGCGCTGATTAAGGGTATGGTGGTACGGACGAGCTTGGTGTTAGGTCAGGCTCAAACGATGGGGGGGAGTGAAGGTGGCATGCCGATTTTATCTGTGTTGGGGGAGGCATTTGCGCCTGTTTCGCCTGCGGAGGTCCGGCAATATCGAGTGTGGGAGGAAGGGCGGAACGCGAGCAACAGCAACAATGAGAGCAGCAATGCTAACGGGAAGAGCATGCCGGAAGGGTTGGAGGGGAAGGTGAATGAGATGCTGATGGCCATCCTGGCTTCAGCTTTGGGGTTTTTGCGTTACACGGGCCCGTTGCGTCTGCCCAAGCACATTCCCTTGACACCTGAAGAAGCAGCACAGGTGGTGCTGGCGGAGGGAACGCGGGTTTGGTATCGCGAGGAAGGGTCTGAGGCGTTGCAGGAAGGGTTTATTCAGAGGCGTGTTCGGGAGTTTTACCCGCAGGAGGCCTCTCGGATGGGGACTTATGATATAGTGCGACGACGGGATCATTGTGTGGAAACGGGGGTGCGACCGGAGCGAGTGGCCATGATGGAGGATCGGGAGCAGGAGAAGGATCAGGTACAAGACCTGGATTTTGACCTGCTCGATTCTAGTACTGGCGTGCCCTCTTTTAATAATGGCCGGCTTTCGTCGGCGCATGTGCTGGTGCTGGCTCGGTATGCCCTTGATTGCTTTCGGAGGCTTTCGAGCGAGGAGGCAGGGAGCGGCGGCGTGGAGGACAACCCAAAGGTCCGTGCAGCAGCGGCGGCGTGGGAGGAGCAGGAGGGGCATTGTATCGCTTTGTTGGTTCATGCCCTTTATTTGTTGCTGGTGGCCTCCCGCTCTTATCTTCGGGCGCGAGGTGGACTCATTCACAACAAGGAGAGGGTGTTGCCTCGCTTCATGATGGCGTTGACGGACGTGCTGTGGGATGCCTCTGAGTGGCGCCTCGGCCGACCGCGGCCGGTGGATGGGATTTTTGACACTACAGGCGGGGGGGGAGGAGGAGGAGGTAATCATTCTTCCCACCATCATCACGTGCCCCTGCATGACATGTTTGCGAGTGTGAGCGAGGCGGATAGCGCGGAGGAGCGACTGATGAACCTACGAGAGCGGATTGATCAGGTGGTGGGAAAGATTAGGGCAGGACAAGAGTTGGGAGCCAATGAGTTGCAATCTGTGTTGACGTCGTGTTTTCGGTGTATGAAAAGCTTGCCCTCGGGGTTGCCTGCTTGGCTAGTGGCGGAGGCAGGGCAGCATGGGTGTGTGGTGGGGTTGGGGGAGTACGCGGCGGCGTTGCGGGCGGCGAGCCAGGATCCGAAATTGGCGCGAATGGTGGATTTGTTGGATGACATGATAGAGACGGTGGGATTGCCGACCTTGCTGCAGGAGTTGAATCGCAAGGGAGCTGCATCAGGAGGAGCAGCAGGAGGTGGTGGAGAAGGAGGAGAGGGAATAGGGTTGGGAATTTCCTATCTCATGCTACCGGAGTAAAGGGGAAAGGAATATAGGACAGGCAGGTAAACGCAAGGGTAAAAAAACCAAATTTGGAAGAGAGAAAAATCAAAAAGTACAAAATAATGCAAAGGAACATTTTAATTCCTTCAAGTCGCGCTGCTGGTGATGGTGGGTGCTTTGTTTTTCGTTGATGTTTCCGGCGTTTTGTCTCGCTTCGTGCGCCATCTCTTTCTCTTTCTCTTTCTCTTTGGCTTTTTTGACTGCCCTGTCATGCATTCCACACATGAACACGCACACACACGCTCGTATCTATATAAACTCCTGAAACATGTATAGATCTCTTTTCTCATTTCTCCTGCCCAGTCCCACTGAAGCACATACCCTTCCCCCCCCCCCCTAAAAAGACAACCCCCTCCTCCTCTCCTGCTATATTTCCCTCCGTTTACACATTCGCGTCCACGTCCGCCTCCTCCATCGCGGGCGCCGCCAATTCCTTCGGGCCGCACTGGGCCAAGCGGTGGAAGAAAAAGACAGGCGTCAGCATCTGACCCAAGAAAAAGAAGGAGGAAGTCATTTGCGTCAAGAATCCTTGGAACGAGAACACCTGTGGTTTGTTGCTGCTGCTGCTGCTGTTGCTGCTGCTCCCCCAGAGGCTGGTGCCATTGCGGAAGGGGGAGGGAAGACGGAAGCGACGCTTCTTCTCCGCCTCGCGGATACGCGCACCCATTGTGTTGTTGGCCACGTCTTCCTCCTTGATGGTGCCGTCAAAAAAGCACTGCACATGAAAGGAGTTGGGCTTGCTCTGGGGAAAATGGGGATCGGCCGCCACCTGGTAATCCTCACAATACACATTAAACCAACTGTTGCTGCGAATGTGATAGAGCGACTTATACCGCAAGAGACGCTTGCACACATCGACCGATTCGCCCTCCAACTCGCTCTCGTTGTGCCGGTCCAGCGTCGGGTGCTTTTCGTAGTACCGGGCCTTCTCCCCCTCGCACAAAATGATCTGCCGAATCAAATAAAGCAATTCCAACTCCTCGGGCTTGACATACCCCCCTCCGGTCATCCAATGCCCCACGTCCAGCTCCGCTTGAGTCTTGAGACAATCCGCCAGCGTCTGAATATTCTTGACACTCTGCAGGGCATCGTCCAAATTACCATCAATGATACGACGGAACAAGAATCCCTTCACCGCGCCGAGCAAGCGACCCGCCCGCGTGGGCGCCGCCGGGGTTTCGGCCGCCAGCTCCTCCACTCCCTCCTGTCCCTCCTCCAACGCCTCGTCCATTTCCTGTCCCTGCTGCTCCGACGAGGGGATCGTGTTCACCGGGGGTGCTTTGCTGCTGCTATTGCTGTTGTTGCTGCTGCTGGGAGACGGACCCAACAGACCAATCGCGGCGCGGAGCTCCTTGGCTTCCGATTCGTATTGCGCGGCCTCGAGCAGACACAGCTCCTTCTCGTTGCCCCCGCCGCCACCAAACCAACCTCGGGACTTGGCGCTTTCGAGGATCGCGTTGGTCTTGCTCAGCAACTCTTCGTGGGTGTCCAGGCTCGTGTGCACGAACGCTCGGGCCACCACTTCGGTCGCCATTGCTGTTGCTTGTCTAGCTCGGGCGCTTGCTTGGACGAGTTGCCTGTGTCGTATGCCGGAACAGGGGTCAGGACGAGATGAGTGCGATGAACAGATAGGTGGTTCACGTGGCTGCTTGGACGAGTTGCCTGTGTGGTATGCCGGAACAGGGGTCAGGACGAGATGAGTGCGATGAACAGATAGGTGGTTTACGTGGCTGCGCCTTGGTTGCGAGTGCATTGCATGCATGCGGGGGCCTGGTCGTTGCAATGGGCGCGTGGAATGCAAGGGGTTAACTGACTACTGCCGTTACATGTACGACCGACGAGCGCATGCTTCATCATCAGCCTCCCCCTCCCCTCAGACAACTCACCAACCCCACCACCTCCCACAGGCACAAGCACAAGGATGGCAAGAATACCTTGCCGGCCGGGTGGCGTCCTTCTTCTCCTCCTCGTCCTCGCCCTGTACGCAGAAGCAGCAGTCGCCTCCATCCCCACGCCCTCCTCCCTCCCGGTGCTGCAATCCCCTTTCAAAAAAGGACAACAAGAGCCCCCACCACCTCCGAC
>Ga0209390_10008325_pt1 | contig 12875 bp, 8 predicted proteins | sample BON01_FD_187212 | JGI IMG/M metagenome (GOLD analysis project Ga0209390, IMG submission 187212) | Freshwater microbial communities from Lake Bonney liftoff mats and glacier meltwater in Antarctica - BON-01 (SPAdes) (version 2) | ecosystem: Environmental > Aquatic > Freshwater > Ice > Glacier... | reverse complement strand
GGATGTTCGACAGTTCAGCCGAGCGACGGCCTCAGCGTGCCGACCAATCAACCATCGACGAACCAACCAACCAACCCAGCAGCCATTGTGATTCGTGCCCCGGCCACCATGCCGGCGGCACCCCAGCTTTTCGAACCAGCGGGCTTATGCCCGGACCAACCCAGAGGAGACATGAATACCCAGTCGAACCCGCTCGCGTCATCTGACGTGGGCGGGACGGCTGGCCATGATGCCGCGGCGTGTGTTAGCGCACGCGGCGAGTGTGATGGCGAGCGCGTGTGCTACGCGCGCGATGCCAATTGCGTACTTTCTCCTACAACCCAGTCCCTATCAGCGCGACAAGTCGTAGCTCCACAAGCACAGAACTCCGGCACCAGCGCCGCGGCCATCGCGCTCGTACCGCAACCATTTACCATCGAGAACGCAGGCGCCGACGCACCCGAGGTCTCCACCCCCAATCGCTCCATCCACTTTTCGCCCGCTCCTCCCGTCGCCGACGACGAGGGCTGGACGGAATGCCTCGGGAAGACCGCACGAGGTCGGGCCAAGCGGTCTGCCGCATGCGGCACTTCAGTTCCTTCCGCTGCCGTCTCCGCCGTCCGCCCTTCCGCTACCGTCCCGGCCGTCGCTCTGCCGGCCGCCCTTCCGCTGCCGTCCCTGCCGGCCGCCCTTCCATCCGTTCGACCGTCCCTGTCGTCCGCTCTGCAGTCCGCCCTTCCAACCGCTCTTCCGTCCGTCCTTCCGCCGGCGTTACCTCTCTTGACGCTGTCGCTCCCCCCGTTACCCTCTTCGTCCCTTCCGCTGCCGTACCCCTCCCGTCCTGGGAAGGCGTCTCCTACGACAGAAACGGGACGCCGACCCATCCGTCCATCCGTGCCTTCCCTTCCGCCGCCACCCCGTCCTTCGCCCCTTCCGTGGCCCTGCCCGCCCCTCCCGGCGGCGTTACACCCGGTAGCGCTGCCTCGCCTGTCGTCCATTCCATTTCCCCCGCAACCATTCCTCAGGCTGTTTCGACGAACGACTCGCCCATCCCGGTGGGAGCGTCGGCCGCTTCGACGAACGACTCGCCCATCCCGGTGGGGGCGGCGGCCGCTTCAACGAATGACCCCAAGAGCATCTCTTCTTTCAACAACACCCCGTTCTCCGGCGCCAACCCGCCCGTGCAAGCTAGCGCGTACGGGACGAGCCCATCTCCTTCGCCCGTCGATCGTCCCGTTAAATCTGGTATTAAGCCAAATGCAGCTGCTGGGACTAAAGGCCCAGCCTGCTAATAATACCATAATTACCGGCGACACCTCTTCCGACCCCGCTCTCTCGGCCACGAAGGTCAAGGGGTCAACGAAGAGGCAGCGCGAGAAGAAGAAGAAGAATCTTACCACAGATGACGGGATTAATGCCCCGCCTGTGCTACCACCCATCACCTACGTAGTATACGACGACCCCAATGTGTTTACCGCCAAGGATAATAGCGCTTACCATCGCGCTCAGGAACTTAAGAATTCCAAGTATTTCACCCTGTCTACACCTTTGCCACAGGCCCCGAGGCCGCTCCCACTCTGGATGGGTCAGAGCCTTCCACCCCCATACCACCAGCCCACGTTCCCCGTCAGATTACACCACAAACCCCTCGTATGAGCCGGCTAGAAAAGGAGGCCGCAAAGAACGCGCGCAATACCCCGAAGATGGTTTCTATTTCACCCACCCTTTTGCCCAAGATCGTCAAGGCGGACCAGGCACCCACCGCGGGTATTCCACCCGTGCCTGAACCCCTTGAGCCCACGATCTTGCCCCAGGTCGTCGAGGCGGGTGACGTCCGTGGAGCAGCAGTGCCCCCGGTTACCCCCGAACCAACCCTCTCCCCGCTCGACGCCGTTCCCCCGGCGCCGGTTGTCCTCACTGGTGCCCAAATTGCAGGCGCTCGCCTATCCCTTTATCGGAAGAACCTTGAAACGGAACTCCCAATTTTGGTGGCCATGGAGTTAAATCTCGCAGCCCGTACTTCCATCACCACTACAACCACTCCTTCTCAACACGGACGCCTTCTGATACGTAACCTTGCTGCACTCTCCTATGCTACAGGGAAACTTTCTACTTTAGAGGCCATCAAGGACGCCCGGATCTTAGCCATCCACGTCTCTGTAGCGCGTCGTGTTAGCCAAACGGCGCATTCCATCTTACTCACCTCCGCCTTGCAGGAGCTAAACTCTCATTTGCTCTTACTTTCAGAGGATGGTCTCACGCCTTTTAGCTCGGAGAAACTCTTACACCATCTTAGCCAAACGGTCCCTGCGCCCCTTAATTTAGGCGAACCAGGCCTCTCCGCTAAGAAACCAACTCGTAAGCGCACGCAGGCGCCTGATTCGATTCGCCTATCCCGGGCCGCCATGCGGCAGATTAAGGCCGCCACCCTTAATCGGGATGATCTTCTTAAAGAGCAGGAGCGGTTAACCGCTACTAAGGATGGGCCTTTTATGGTCCCCGGATCACCCCCCCCGGTATTAGCTGTTCCCTTCGTTCCACCATCTTGGGCGGCGATAACGACCGGTGGCTACCGCCACCATCGTATCCGACGCAAAATCCACAAACCACACCACAGACCCTTTCGCAAGGAAACAGGCAGGGAAAGGCGCACTAACCGTCGTAAAGCTACTCGTAGCTGTGCCGGTCCCGAACCTGGGCCCCGCGCTAACCGTCGTAAAGCTGCCCGGCCGTCAACCTCGTTCAGCTGGTGCACCTCACGCCACTCCTTCACGTTCATCATACACCCCCTCTAGGCCTTATCGCCCTAACGGCGGTTATAGGCATAGAGAGGGAGACGATGACGGTAGGGGTAGACCACCACCACCACCACCACCACCGAATCCCCCCCGGGGGAATTTTCCCTCCCGAAGGATTCGATGTCACTTTTCGGACCACGCCGGCCAGTGCGAGCACCATTGCAGGCCAGATCATAACGATAATTTCCCTTTCAGAATAGTTAGGAAACATACCACCCTCACATTTTGCTCTGATGACTGCATGGGGGCCTTTCTGGTCGACGAGCAGGATACACTAATAAGCCAACCTTGGCCGCCCCATTATAAAGCAGCCGCCGGCGAGATTCTTAACACGCGTGTTCTAGAGCTCCTCCGTGGCCCGTGTCCCGATAACCCGAAGAAAGGACACACCTGGCCACTTAGGAGCATATTAGAATTAGAACGGACGGTTTACGTTATGGAAGGTATGAACCTACAGGATAGGTCACAGTGCGCCGTCCTCTCGCGGGTCTTATGTGACGCTATCGATCCCATTATCGATAGCCACGTTCATGAAGACTATCTGATTAGCGTGAGTTTGCTTCGTTGGGCTACCAGGTATGCCCATCAACACCTTTTCAGATTAGTCGGTATTTTCACCGACTCGAAAGCTCACTGCGATAAATGGGGCCTTGAGCTACCCGGCATGGCTCCCACTAAACGGACCTATGTTCTGGAAGCAGGAAGCGGCGGGAAACGTCACCAGGAATCTACCAACTCCTCTTTTGATCGCTCCCCTCACTTATCCTCCGCTTCCTCCTCCTCTGACCCACCACCTCCACGGGAGCCAACTGCTGATTTAAGGAATAGGGGACAAAGTCGGGGGGGAGCCAGCTCCTCCAACTCAGTCCATCCACGACCCGCGAGCGGCTCGAACCCTCCGGTATCAAGCGGTTCTATTCCTCCTAGCCTTAACCAAATTCCTACGTTTCCGCCCGGCGTTGACCCTTCACACGACGCCAGCGCCAAACTCCGTTCTAAAGTATTCGAACTGCTAAGGCGCCCATCGGCTAAGCATAAGCATTCTTTGGAATATTGGCGGTCGATTACCGCAATCATAGGACACTGTATGGATTCTGCTAACCCGCCGGAATGCGCAAATTCCTAGCCACCTATCTGCACGCTTGCGCTGGGGCCAACCATATCTCACCTAACAATGAGGATGCTATTGAGCATACCGCTTGCTTAGGATTAATAGCGTGGGCCGATTTCCCTGGTAATAAATATCTCTTAACTTCCTTCCAATTTCGCGCCACGCAGATCCCGGCGTCGCTATTGGAACACCATCCGGGAGATAATTATTACCTTAGCCTCTCCTCGCACTATTCGGCTACTTCCCTACCCTCTCCACCTATTCCGCAATTTAACGGGATTGCACTAGTCTAACGGAGTTTACCGAGGCTGATAGACCTATCCACCTACGGAGATACTTTGATGCCCTCGAACTTTGACCCCTCACCCGGGGCCGGAGCCGTCCTTCGCGATAGTATTCTCCAGCTTCTGGTCCGGCCTCAGGCCCCCAACAAATGTTGGTGGAGCATTACCGATCTACTAGAGCAGTTACTAAAGCTACCCGTGTCTAAAGATTCCAAAACCGCGGAAGTCTTAGACAACTACTTGCGTGCGGTGGCTAGTCTTGGAGCCAATCATCCCACCGGCGATCATTAAATTCTTTGCGGAGGTTTGTTGACTTGGACCAAACTACCCAATTATAGGCATTTAGTGGTCACATTCGAGACCGGTGACGGCCGTGGGGCAACACTGCCCCCGGTCACCGATATCGGAGAGAACTATTATTTAAAGCTCCCTAGTCTTACTCCCCAGAGTAACCAGGTTCGCCCCGCGGCCCATCCTGACCCCTACCCCGCGGTCAACAAGCTCATTAGGGAGATAGTTACCGACTTACTTTGCTTCGAAGGGCCAACAGCACTTTATTCCTATACCGTTAAGGAGCTTCTAGTACGTCTCACGACATTATCCGTAAATATGGGATACGCTAAAAGGACCGGGATCCGCCTATTTCGCAATTACCTCAGGATGTGCGCCGCAGAGCACTCCTTACCCACAGTGGATGATCAGCTCGTATTTTGCATTGGATTTCTTCGATGGGCCAAGTTCCCCATAAATAATTGTATCTACGTTATTTTTGAGTCCAATCTACCCGGGTCTCACCCAGGAGACAGATGGCGCATCAAACTTAACAACGATCTTGATCCTAGCGATAATGCGACACACCCCGCCAACAGTCCGGTCCCTATTGTCCCATGGACGGTTCCTCCCACCGGTAACCCATCCCCCGAAATCGACGCCATCCTTAGTAAACTCATTACGGATTCACTAAGGACACCTTCACCCTCCGGTGATCGTTGGTGGACCGCGGGTGAGCTTCTATTGGGTATGGATGTTAGCCCCACTTATTTAGAGAGGGGTACACTCCTCACCAACTACCTGCACTCGTGGCGCGGCTACACCCACCCAATCCAAAACTGGGACATCCGCCGCGAATCATTCACGGGACTAATTCGTTGGGCCGATCAACCAAGTAAAAAAACTATCTACTTGGTCTTGGTCAACAAAATCGTTGATGACAACGGAGAGATCAGACCAGAGGACAGGTATTACCTCAGTCTTGTTGAGACGGTCATCCCCTCCTGTTGGCGGGTGGGGTTCCCCTGTGGGCGGTTTCCCCCCTTGTGGTGTTTCCCCCCGTGGTGTTTGGGGGCTGCCCCCTTCCGGTTCCTGTCGCGCGTAGCTGCTAGCTTTCATGTCTCTGTGTCTTGACGTCTCTGGCGTCCCTGTGCCTGGCCGACCTCCCGGCGCCGGCCAACAACATAGCAGCGGCTGGCCTGCTGCACAGCAGTGCAGCATGCAGGTCCAAGGACTTCCACACCCACGAGCTGGTAGCAAGTACGAGAATGACCTGCGCGCCTGCAGCGCCGACCACATCAACTCCATGCTCGAGATGCTTGAGCTCCTCCTCTCGCGGCTCCCGGCGGCGACGCCCGCACCGCCACCGGCGACACCGGCGGCAACGCCAACGCCGCACCAGCAGGATATCGCGCACGCCGAGCAGCGCTTCGACGAGAAGGCCGCCTTCGACGCGGCCGTCGAAGCGACCGTCGCGCGGATCGACGAGAAGGCCGCCTTCGACGCGGCCGTCCAAGCGGCCGAGCAGCGCTTCGACGAGAAGGCCGCCTTCGACGCGGCCGTCGAAGCGGCCGCCGCAGCGGCTGTCGCGCGGATCGACGAGAAGGCCGCCTTCGACGCGGCCGTTGAAGCGGCCGCCGCAGCGGCCGTCGCGCGGATCGACGCCAACGCTTCCCACGCAGCGCACGGCGCGGCGACATCAACACGGCCGCGTGCGCAGGACACGGACAACGCGCAGGGCCTCGAGCAGGAGAACGAGAGGCTGCGCATCCAAGCGTGGATCGAGCCCGACTACACCGTGGCTGCGCGGCAGGGGGAGTTTCAGGAGCTGGGCCAGCCCACCACCGTCGCCGTCGCCGCCGCGGAGCCCGAGCCGGGGGTGTTTTGCGGGCGCAAGATTAACACGACCGCCGCCGCGAAGATCTTCGCCGTGGTGCACCAGGACCACTACATCTCGAAGTCGACCGCGGCCGACGCGCCAACGGGCAGCACGCTCAACGAGCCGGGCGCGCTCATGACCGACCCGCGCCCGCACGCCTTCGGCACCAAGAACGTCAACCTCACCGTCTACTTCCGCGCCATGGTCAAGGTTGGCCCCCTCGCACGCATCCGGACTGACGACGAAGTCTACACTTAGAATATTGCTCGCGGCGGCCTTCGGCCCTTCTTTTTATACGCAGGGCAGACTAAAGGGATAACCCTCTGATCGCCTCTTGCTGGCATAGAGTATTTTGGCTACTATGTGGCTACACGAGCCAGCAGTGGGGGGTGCCCTTAGTTTCACGCGGAAGTTTGAGGATCTTCTTTGCTGGCATAGAGTGTTTCGGCTACCCTGTGGCTACATGAGCCAGCAGTGGGGGGTGCCCTTTGTTTCACGCAGAAGTCTAAGGTTCTTCTCCCACCTCTGCCAATCTTGCACCGCGGCCCTCTTCTTGTAGAGGACTCGCGGTGGGGGGGGTGTTGGCGGGTGGGGTTCCCCTATGGGCGGTTTCCCCCCTTGTGGTGTTTCCCCCTGCGGTGTTTGGGGGCTGCCCCCCTCCGGTTCCTTTGTCGCGCGTAGCTGCTAGCTTTCATGTCTCTGTGTCTTGACGTCTCTGGCGTCCCTGTGCCTGGCCGACCTCCCGGCGCCGGCCAACAACACCTCCAATCCTGCACCAGCCATCCCTGATTTGCCGCTGCCACCTCCGCCTCCTCGAGACAATAAGGGGCCGCCCATTAATGTTAAAGGTAACATGGGTGTCCCTGCGACCCCCTCGGACCGCTTTGCATCCCATCCAGACCCCAATCCCACGGTCAATCCACTCCTGGGTAAGACAGTTACTTCTTTACTCTGTTTTCAAGGGCCGACATCACAGGATTCGTATACCGTTAGCGAACTTGTAAAGCAACTCACAGAATTATTCGAAGGTATGACGGCGGATAAAAGTACGAAGTTTGCTTATTCCGCCGGTACCTACAATTGTGCGCCGCAGAGTACTCGGTAACTACAGGAGACGATCATCGCATCTTATGTATGGGTTTGCTTTGATGGGCCAAGTTCCCTAAAAACAATCTTACTTACATTTGCTTTGAATCCCATCCACCTGCTTCTCACCTAGGTGAAAGATGGCGCGTGAGGATTAACGATTTCAATTCGGACGAGAATTCACGTTCCACTCAGGTCACTACACCCACTCCGTGCGCGGCTCCCTCTATGGCTTTATTTGCCGACGAAATCCTTAGTAAAATCGTCACCAAATTGCTAAAGAAACCATCATCCGGGCGCAATGATTGGTGGACTGTTACTGAGCTTCTATTTCACGCCAGAGAGGAGTGGACAGTAATGGGCCCCACTCAGGTAAGTAATCACACGTTCTTCACTTCGTACCTGCACTCCTGGGTGGGCGAAACCGAACCAATTCAAGGCGCCCCCCAACCATCGTGTGTAGAATTATGCACAGTGGGATTGATTCATTGGGCGACTCAGCCAAACAAAGAGTCCATATACTTGGTCTCCGAAGGCCCGCGTCATATGGACCTAGCGGAGGATGGCGGGACCGACTCCCCCAAGAAACTGTGGTGTATTAGGCTTATTAAGGCGGACACTGACTCCATCACTTCACCCTCGCCTCCAGCTCCCCCTCCGCCGGACGATGACCCCCCAGAGGATGAGAAGAGAAAGGATAAGCCTAGAGGTACCCCAGGCCCTAGCGAGCTCTTTCGAGCCATGGAACGGCTTTCTAGCGGCCTACAGGGTTCCACTTCCCAAGGCGGCAACACAGCCCCCGCTCCACAATCTTCTTCCACCCTACCACAACACAGCCTCGGGTTCAACCCGGATAGTGCTCATGCAAATGAGGGTGGTAAAAAGATCAACATACCTCCTGGTTTTATTCACCCAACCGCCCACGTGGGGAAGATGTTGATTTTTGGGAAGATTATTCTTCGGGCGATAATAGCGATGACTGTGTGCCCCCGCCACCGCCTCCTGATTCACCTCCACCACCATCGCCTCCCGGCTCGCCTCCCGATAGCTGCAAACTTGTATACCGTGCGGAGACCCCGTGGCCAACCTCCCGACCCGACCTAAGCCCCGCCGCGTTACACCTGTAGCACAGACGGAGTCGGAGATCGAATCTATTCGACGTCTCAAACTCACTAAGGAGGCTCGTGATAGGGAGGATATGTATGAGGCGCTCCACGGTGAAAACGACCGTAGAATAAACAAACTCAACGCGATCACTATGGCCGAGGATGCTGAGCTTGCGCGCCAGATAGAGGAGACTATCGTGCAACTGCATATTGACCAACTTCCGAGGCTCACCGTGCCACGTAACCACAGCATGTCCACTCAACACCATTCTCCCCCGGAGGTAGCTCAGTGCTCACTCAAAGATTGCAACAAGGATGCCTTTGTTATCTGGGGTACAGCATCCCTTTGTTGTAGCCGTCGCCACCTTAAATACCTACAGGCCATACGCTCAAAAACCAGGTGCGCACTCCCGGAATGCGAACGCCCGGTCCACTTCAGACCGGACATACTCCTTGCATACGATTTTTGCTGTATTAACCACGCCAAATTGGCAAATAAATATGGTAATAAACCTAAAGCAGGACCAGGGGAAATCAAGTGTGGCTTTCCAGGATGCGACAACCTTGTCTTTTATTACTCCACCACAGGCCACTACGATTTTTGTGGTATGACCTGTAAGGAAAGAATGGCTAACCTTCCAGTCGCTCCCCCCATGTTGGAGTTAACTTGTACTCGGTTTACCACACTTGCCGACGGCGCTGTACCCCCGCCTTCCACTCCTCCTTCCGCTCCGGAATCGATTATTAGCTACGGCACGCCACCGGGCTCCCCCTCCATCTTGACCACGCAACCAGCGCCTCTGGCGATTCACCCGCCCCACCACCCAGCGCCTCCAGCGATCACGGATACATATACACACATTCCATTGGCGCTGCTGCCTACTCCAATTCCCGAAAACTACGTTAATATCTTCCTTAGGGCCGCCCATTACGTTGCAGATGGCGATGACCCTTCTCCGCCTAAAACACTTTCGGTGCTCGACACACACAGCGTACGCAGCACGCCACCAGTTACACTGCCCCTACCACATACAGGGGTAGCTGTTTTCATAGTTCGTATGGAGAATGAGCCTGGTGAGACCCCCTCATCTAGCTCTCACGTTCTCCCCCGTATGGACCACGAAGACGAGGCTCCACCACCCTCTAACCCAGCCTCGGCTCCAGCCAGTGATTACTACAAATCCGAGAGCGAGTCTCTCTCTGACTCTTCTTCACATGGAAGTATACACGCGCGGACCTCGGTTTGCTCCTTTTTTACTCCAAACCTTAGTCTTTTGAGCCGCGCCCGTTACGCCTTTAGCGCCGCTTCGCGAAGCTACTCGGCCATATTTAAAGAAATAGATAACTCCCCCGACGTCATTCGTCGCGGAGCTACTAGAGCCATCACAAACGCTCGTTCTAAATTCGGCCTCGACTTGCATTCTCGTCATTCCAGGCGGGTAAACAAGTCGCGACGGACATATAGCGGCGATCTAGACTCTGACCCTATTTCACTTACACCTTCGGCGGGAGGTTCGTACAATGATTCCGAGGACGAAGCATCTCCATTAAGGGGGGGAGAAGCCAGGACTCCTGAGTTCGCTCCTGGATATGGTCCTTCTGACACACCCGGTGTCCCACCAGGACCTCCTAGGAGGACTTTCAATCCTGAACAAGGCCATCTCTTCTCCTACCCTATTTCCACGGCGCCAGCTGAAGGAGCAGCGCCACCCTTAGCGCCCTCCATTTCACCTCTTCCATTTACGGCTCCCCTGGCTTATAGTGGATTGTCATCCCCTCACCTTAGACTTTCTACTCCTGTCCCCTACCCTCCCCCAAACCCTAATTTTGGGATGGATAGTGGATATGATGCTTTCCACCCGTGGTTTGACCCTAACGGCGATCTCGCGGATCGCGCCTCCCTTTCGAGTGCCAGATCGGAACCCGTCGCTGCCCCAGTCCCGTCATGGTTGGATTTAGGGTTGGAGTTAGGGTTAGGGCCTGTCCCACACGTGCCGGTAGTTGCCACCACTCCCCACGTGCCTGTTATCGCCACCACTCCACATGTGCCGGTAGCTGCCACCACTCCCCACGTGCCTGTTATCGCCACAACTCCACACGTGCCCGTACTTGTCACAGCCCCATACGGACCCATTCCTACGGTGCCACGCCCCGCTAGCGCGTATGCAGAGAGTAATGCTTCTGCCTCCGATGACCTGCGGTCAGAGAAGAACTTCCATGCTCGCGAACAGGCGGTTTACGATCAGGAACGTAAGCTTACGCTTGAAATCCAGAAGTACGAAATCCTAAACCAGGAGGCCCAACTTAGGGACCTACGGGCAGTTCACGCGGAGCGAAAGAGACTTAAGGACGTAGAGCTAGCTCAGATGCGTGCTCAAGACGAGACCGCCGCTAACCCTCCACCGCAGCGTCACACCCGGTTTGACTCACACGAGCCTACACGCCTTCATCAGCGGACCTCCACGGTCCCTCTTGTCCCCGCCACTACACACTCGGCTGAGCTCCAGGCTTATTTTAATGGCCTAGACCCTACCGGAACGGCCGCCTTTGGTAACCCCAATCCCGTATCAGCCCCTTTGCATACACCCGGGCCGGTTTGGTTCAACGCCCCCGTCACTCCCCAAACTCATATGCCAACCCCTGGCGTATCAAGGAAGAGTCTGGAAGAGAGTGCCCTATGGACGAGATGAACCGGAGATAGAGTCTTACAAAACGCCTTGCCCACGGGCCCCCTACGGTAAAGTATTCCACCCGGGAGACCCTAAAGACCAAAGGAACGTCTCCACCGGAGCCAATTCCAGCCACTGGATGGCCCTCTTTGAGCTTTCGGCTTCGGAACACGCCGCCGTCTACATAAATTCCGAAGATTCAGAGTGGGTTCGCCTAGTACTCTCTATGATTAGGAATAGATCAAACGATAAATGGCATAGTAACTCTATCTATTTGAGGGAGATCTTGACGCAATGGCTAGAGGCTCGCACTCTCCAACGCACCAAGGGTAAGTCTAAGGACTCGACAACCGCCCTAAACATGCTAGAAGCCCTAAAGTTTCATGGCGATTTACGGGCCGGTGACGATGCCACTAAAATGGCGGAGGGATGGGACACGTTTCGACTAACCTTTATCCGCGCCATTACTAACGCACTCACCCACGGTTGCGATTGGATGGAAAGCCTCGCCTGTTTGCATGTTTGTAGCCGCGCTCTCAAAACCGGGCAGCAGCGAGTACGATCCATCGTAGTTACGGCCATGAAAGACTCGTCTCTCCTCTGTAACCCCGTCCTTCACGCCATGGTGATAGTTACTAAACTCGATAGCTCCTTCTCACTGGGCGTCCCTGGCTATTCCAGAGAAACACCTTCCGCCGCATGGGAAGCGTGTGTCTCTCGCCTGCCGGGCGAAGACGCTCTTACTCTAGCCAACCGCGTCTTTGACAGCTATCTGCAGAAATTAGGAGACGACATCGACCACCACACCGTTTGGAGTAACGAGCAGTATGCTAGTGAGATCAACACCCGTACCGCTAACTGTCTTGGAAACGATGTTAGTGACCCCGCCCGTGGCCGCGCTAACCATCACCAGTTTACCCTTCGTTGGCACGAGGCACAACAGAGGATTTGTTCCGGAGGTTGTAAGGTACAGGAGATGAGTAATACCTACATCGCCTCTCACCACATTCAGACCTTCGAATTGGCTAATGACGCTGTAAAGGTATTTAACGCACAACACCCAAGCAGCTCCACTCCCAAACGCGTAGCAGCCGTTCAGTCTCCAACCACTACCACTCCAACACCGAGCCGGAGGGATGACGGAGACCTTCACAAAATGGTAGCCGCCTTATCCAAACAGATGTCCACCTTACAGACCAGTACGAAGAAAACGCTTACTTCGACTGTTGCAGTAGCCACCCCTCACACACCACGCGCTCCCGCCCCACAGCGCGGCGGCGGTAAGGGGGGTAGGAACACCAACACTGGTCGCGGAGGAAGGGGACAACCCTATAACGCGGTCCCTAGGGTAGTCGTGAGTGGAGGCGTAAGCGGATTACCCCCTCCTAATAGTAGGTCGGACCCATGTGAATGCAACTCCAATGGACGCAAATGCGCGCATCCCGAGGGCGCCACCGGTAATCCTAGTAACGTTAACTGGACACCGGAAAACTGGGAATACGGTATATTCGTTGATTTTGATGAGTGGCTACGTCTAGGCAGTTATGACGAACTCACTACCCTTCTGGCCCAAGCTAGACCCAGCGATGACACTTGTTCTACCCACCGTGTAGGTCGCGCTAGGAGCGATAACGGAACGTGGACCAACGATAATGGATGCGCTTACTGTCTATTTAGGCCTCGAGCCCCGGCT
>Ga0209390_10008324_pt1 | contig 12877 bp, 4 predicted proteins | sample BON01_FD_187212 | JGI IMG/M metagenome (GOLD analysis project Ga0209390, IMG submission 187212) | Freshwater microbial communities from Lake Bonney liftoff mats and glacier meltwater in Antarctica - BON-01 (SPAdes) (version 2) | ecosystem: Environmental > Aquatic > Freshwater > Ice > Glacier... | reverse complement strand
AGGATTCGCGGACGAGGTGGGCAGGCGGGGAGTTGCGGTTGGGCACGGTGTCCACATACATGGTTGGTAACCTGCGATATCTGATCTACAAGTCAACGATTAAATGCACATTTACATGGCTACAAATGAGCAGTTGTTTTGAGGAATGGAGGCACAATCAATTGCAAATCAGCGAGTTATCGACGGATTAAGGGTGGAAGTTCCGGTTAAGGGCGTTGAACTCGTCACGATTCTTGTGCGCGTTGTAATCGGCAGCGACACTTCCGTAAACGCTTGCGTTTTCGAGGTCGGTTCCAGCGGTGCCGACGTATCCGTTGAGGAAGCCATCGGGTGCGCCATTGACTCCTCCGGTGGTTCCGGTCGTGGCAGCCGCTCCGTTGCCGACATCCCAAGGGGAGATCAGGTTGAGGGTGGTGGCGACGCCTCCCGCAGTGTAAATCAGCTCGGCCTTGAAGCGGTCGGTGGTTTCGAAGTTGGAGCCGGTGCTGGTATCGAGGGCCCGCAGGCGGGCGCTGAAGTAGACTTCGCCCCGGGTGGTGAGATCAAGGGTTTCACTGCGGACAACCCGCAGGGCCGGGCCGGCGCTGTCCAGGGTGAGAGAGCGAAGGGCGGGATCATTGATCCATTGGGGCGCAGGGTTGGTGGCGAGATCGGTATTGACGTTGGTCAGGACGCCGGTGAGGTCGCTTTGACCCACGGCATAGCGGCCGGGAACGTTCACCGTGATGGTTTGGGTCGCCAAGGGGTAGCTCACGTCCTTGATGTCAAAAGTGAGGGTTCCCGGGGTGAGCGGTGCGGGCACAGCGAAGGTCACGAGTCCAAAGTTGCCGGCGACTGGCGATACGCTGTCGGTCTGGCTGTTCCAACTGGGGCCGCCGTTGGTGCTGGTGATCTGGACGTCGAAGGTCACCGTGTCATCGCTAAATCCGGGACCGTTTTCGACCCGCACGATGTTGGTAGGGGCGCGGGTTGTCAGGGCGGGTAGCTCAAGAGTGAGGTCCACTGTGGCGGTCTTGGTCGAGTCCAAGGCGTCGGTGAGGATGATGGTCCGGTTGGGGATGAAGGGGGCGAAGGGGCCAAAGCTGACCGGTTTTGGAGCGGTGTAGAGACCGGAGGGCGGAGGGGCGTTGCTGGTCCAGCCGGTACTGGCTCCGAGATTCACCCGGGTGATGGTCAGCGGGGCGGAGAAGCTGTCATCGGCGGGGTTGGGGGTTCCTTTGTTGTCAAAGACGATGGGACCGGCGTAGGCTTGGAGTTGGGGAGGGGCCTGGTCGATTCTGATTCCGGTGATGGAATAGGTTTCGCTGGTCGAGTTGCTGACCGCTTCGATGACGAGCTGGACGGAGTTGGCACTGGCCGGGATGACATGGTTGAGAGTGTAGGAGAAATTACCGACGCCGGGAGCAAGCTCTGCTTCGCTGAGAACTCCGTCCGGGGTGATCAGGTCATGCCGGGCGATGAGATTCACGGGGCTGGCGGTGTTGCCATTGATGATGAGGTAGGCGACGAAGGTGTCGTCTTCTTCGTGGCCGGAGGAGCTGTCGGTGACTTCGAGGGTTCCGGAGAACTGCAAGTCGGGCTGTCCGGCGGTGCTGATGACCGGGGAGCGCAGGGCGTAGACGAGCGGGGTTCCGCGGGGATTGTTGAGAGAGGGGACGCGGGTGGCGTCGTCAACAGTCCAGCCTGGAACGTCGAGTTTCCCAATCGTGACGATGGGCAGGTTGGTGCCGAGGATGTTGTTCGTTCCGATCAAGCGCTGGGGGAAGAGCTGGACGGTGGTCGTGCAGGCCGCGTTGTTGGAGTCGGCGAGGACGAGTTCGAGAGCGCCCGAGGCAAACTCGGCGACGGGGATGTTGGAAAGGGTTACCGGAGTATTGTAGGCTCCGGTGCGGCCGATGAGGGCGCTGCCGACGGGTCCGGTAATTCGCCAAGTTGGTCCCACGATTCCTTCCGGGGTGACGGTAATGCTGCCGCCGAGGGTGTCGTCGGCAGCATTGCCGGGAGTTCCTTTGAGATCGCGGGTGGTTGCAGATCCGGTGGCTGAAATGAGGCAGTTGGTCACCTGTGTTTGCAATTGTGCTGCGAGGAGGAGGTCGGAACTGGCGGCATTCGTGTTGTGGACAGAGATCGCGAGTGTGTGAACCCCGGGGTTGAGCCGTTGGATTGACTTGAGGACCACGGCGTTGCCTCCCAGGGCGGGAGTTGCGAGCGGGTTCCCGCCGGTTGTCGAACCTACCGGCAGCGAGAGGTCGGCCCAGCGGATGGGGTTTTCGGTGTTTGCGATTCCGTTGGCGGTGGTGAGGTAGTCGTCGAGACCTGTGGCAACGGTATTGACGCGGAGAATTGCTTCGCCATCGAGGTAGACAAAGCCACCATCGTCGAGAATGTAGCGAATTTGGGGCGTGATATGGAACTGTCCGTTATTCGGAACGGTAAAGGTGGTGCGGAAATATCCCGTGAAGCGTTCGCCACTGGCAGGGATGGTGAGGTTGGTGGCGATGCCTGAAAACTCGGCGGGTGCGGGATCGGGTGCGGTGACGTAGTTAATTGTTCCATAGCCAATGGGCGCCCTTCCCGAGCCCGCTTCAAATCCGGCACCTGCAGTGGTGAAAGAAGGACCGGTGTAGGAGGCGTTAAACTGGGCTGCGGGGGCAAACCACGGGGTGGTGCCATCGGGATGCGGGGTGGTTGTTCCTGATCTGGCGGGCAGGGCGCCGGCGGTTGGATGCATGTAGTTCCAGGGGTGATTCCAATCGACGAGGGTGGTCGATTGGGCCTGCAATTGGAGAGGGAGGAGCGTCAGAACGGTGACGGCAGCCAAGGCGGTTGCTGATGATTTCATGGGATTGTGTTTGCTTGGTCCGAGTCGATGGGTGCAAGGAAATCGGGGAGAGTAGACTATAAGCAAATTTGGACCTGTAGATACAACCGAATATGTTGAATGACTTCTATTTTCTTTGATCTCCAGGGAAGTTCCAGAGACTTAGTAAGAGGACGGGGAGTTCGTGTGACCGCTTTGCCGATGATCTACCCATTGAGGCTGAGAGTGTTGGGAGAATTCGAGAGTTCCCGGGCTCCTTCTTTTGAAGGCCGTTGAAAGATCGGCGGGGTTTCGCGCGAATAGCTCAATTCGCCCATGAAGTCTCTTCGAACCCTTGCCCCGTTGGCCCTTGCTCTCTTCGCTCCGCTCCTTTTTGTGAAAGCCGAGCCCTCAAATGACACAAACGAGCCTGCGGGCCCCCGTCCGCTGAAGGCCCTCCTGATCGCCGGAGGTTGCTGCCACGATTACAAATCCCAGCACGAGATTCTCTTCAAAGGGATTCAAGAGCGGGCCAATGTCCGCGTCGATGTCGTCTGGACCAACGACCGCTCGACCAATCCTCCTCTCCCCATCTACGACGATCCCAATTGGGCCGAGGGCTATGACATCATCATCCACGATGAGTGCGCCGCTTCGAACAAGGATCTCAAGATGATGGAGAGCATCCTCAAGGTCCACAAAACGATCCCGGCGGTTCACCTTCATTGCGCGATGCATTCTTTCCGGAATGGCACCGACCAATGGCCCAAGCACCTCGGCCTCCACTCCACCGGTCACGGACCCCAGAAGCCTCTGTCCATCGAATACGTCAATCCCGAGCACCCCATCACCAAGACTCTCGAGAACTGGGTGACCCAAAACGAAGAGCTTTATAATAATCATGAGATCTTCGATGCCGAACCCCTCGCGCTCGCGACCCAGAACGTGGGAGATAAAGAGAACACCGCCATCGTTGCTTGGACCAATACCAAGCAGGGAGCGCCGTCATTTTCGACCACGGTGGGCCACAACAACTATACTGTCGAAGATCCCCGCTACCTCGATCTCGTCACCCGCGGCCTCCTCTGGGCCGCCGGACAACTCAACGACGACTACCTCAAGCCCTACACTGGTTCCAACTTGGTGACCGAAATGTCAGTCGCCAAACCCGGCCTCGCCGCCCAGCCTCCTGAGGACGCCACCATGGTTACGGTCACCGCCAAGGACGTGCAGGCAGGGGAGACTCACTATCCCTGGAAGGCCATTGATGGCGATGAAAAGACCCGCTGGACCGGCAATGGTCCCGGCATGCCCAACTGGCTCCAACTCGAGTTCGAAAAGCCCGTCACCGTCACTGGAGCCGAGATCCTTTGGGAAATGCGTGACCAATGGTATCACTACAAAATTGAGTCCTCCCTCGATGGCAAAACCTGGACCACGGCATTCGATGGCTCACGGAACGAACGCCAGTCCGACACCAAGGACAGCTTCACGGCCAAGGACATCAAGTTCCTCCGCGTCACCCTACTGAAGCAGCAAAACGGACAATGGCCCGCCCTCTGGGAAATCAAACTCACCGGCGAAAAAGGCCCCCTCAAGCTCTTCCCCATCCTCGAAAAAGGCGACGGACCCAAGTCCAAGGTCGCCTCCCAGGGCCTCGAAAAATCCGGCAACATCAAGCCCTTCATCCCCGAAATCTCCCCCGAAGAAGAAGCCGAAATCCTCAAAGACACCGAGGTCCCCGAGGGTTTCGAAAAGACCCTCTTCGCCAACTGGCAAACCGCCAACTACCCCGTCTATGTCGCCGCCTCCCCCGGCGGAGATCTTTACGTCTCATCCGATGGCAATGGCTCCCTCGGCCGCCAGCCCGGTCGCGGACGCGTTCTTCGTCTACGGGACAATGACCACGATGGTCGCGCTGATGAGGTGACGGAATTCGTCCGCGATGTCGATTCCCCTCGCGGTCTTATTTGGGATCACGATCGACTTTATCTCCTCCACCCGCCGCACATCTCGGTCTTCTTCGACCGCGATGGCGATGGCGTCGCCGAGGAATCCAAGCGCCTTATTTCCGACATCGCCTTCGGCTTTGCGGACCGCCCCGCCGATCACACCACGAATGGATTGGAAATGGGCATCGATGGCTGGATCTACATCGCAGGCGGCGACTTCGGTTTCCTCAAAGCCACCGGCACCGACGGCCGCACCCTGCAACACCGGGGCGGGGGAGTGATCCGCTTCCGACCCGACGGTTCCGGCCTCGAAATGTTCTCCACCGGAACGCGCAACATCCTCGGCACCCCCATGTCGCCGACTCTCGACATCTTTGCCCGCGACAACACCAACGACGGTGGCGGTTGGGATGTTCGTTTCCACCACTTCACCGGACTCGATGCTCACGGCTACCCACGTCTCTACAAGAACTTCGAGAAAGAGCACATTCACCCGCTCGCCGATTACGGTGGCGGCTCCGGTTGCGGTTCGGTTTACATCTCTGAACCGGGATTTCCCGATGAGTGGAACAACGCTCCCTTCACCTGCGATTGGGGGCGCGCCGCCTCCTTTCGTCACACCGTGACGCCCTACGGCGCGACCTTCAAGGAAACGACTGAGCCTGCCCCCTTCATCAAAATGAACCGCCCCACCGATGCGGATGTCGATGGCATGTCCGCTGTCTACCAAGCGTCCTGGAAAGGCCCCGCCACCTTCAACTGGGCCGGTCCGAATCAAGGATACATCGTCCGCGTGAGTCCAAAGGGCTACCAGCCCGCGCCGCTCCCTGACCTGGAGAAGATGACCAATCAGGAGCTTGTCGATGAACTGGAGTCTCCGTCGCACATTCGGACACTGGCTGCTCAAAGGGCCATCCTTAGAAAGAACTACGACGACGAAACACGCAACGCGCTCAATAGACTCATTGAGTCAAAGGATAAGTCCCTTGCCGCACGAGTGGCAGCTGTTTACGCAATCATTCAGTGCAATCCGATTGAAGGCTTTCCCATTCTCTCGCGGGCGGGCTCCTATCCACAACTTGAACCCTTCATCCTAAGAGCTTTCGCGGACGCTTCAGATGGACCTTTTTCTGGTTCGGCAACCTTCATCAACAGCGCAATGGAGCGTGGGAATCCTCGCTCGATCGTTGAGGGTATTGTCTCACTGGCTCGATTAGATCATGAGGGTGCGAAACGCGGAGGGGCTCCAGCCATTGCCAATCAACTCTCCTCCCCCGACCTCCGCATCCGCCACACCGCTTACCAAGCCTTGGCAAAAATGTCCGCGCATGAGGCCGCCTTTTCCAAGATCGACTCCGATGACATCGACACCCGCAAAGCCGCCGCCTGGGCCCTCATGCGGATGCACAAAGTTGAGGTCGTCGATGAACTCCTCAAGCGCCTCGCTTCCGAAAAAGACCTCGCAAAACGTCGTCCCCTCCTCTCCACCCTCGCCCGTCTTTACCACAAGGAAGACGAGTGGAAGGGCGACTCCTGGGGCACCCGTCCGGACACCCGCGGACCGTATTATCAGCCTGTCACTTGGGAGCAGTCCGAGCGCATTCTCAATGCCCTCAAGGCGACCCTCGACACCGCACCCGCCGAAGAGGCTGCTTTCATTGTCAAGAAGCTCAACAAGAACCGCATCCAGTCCAGCGAAGCCCTCAACCGAATCATCGAACTCGCTTCCGAGGATGAGACTCTCATCTCTGCTGCCATTTCACAGATTGCCGCTGCGAGTGACACACCATCGAATGCCATTCCCTTGGTCATCAAAGGAGCCCGGAATCCCGAGACTCCGCCGGGTGCGCTCGCCAATGCCGTCGTTATCCTCGCGAAGAGCGATGACAAGGAAGCCCTGCTCGCAGCGTTGACCGCATTGACCACCCTCGATCAAGCGAAGGGCTTCGGTAAGGACCAGGCTGCGGCCCGCGACGCTTTCCTCAACGCGCCCAAGCTCGAAAATCATCACCTCATTCTCGAGAAGATTGCCGCCGAACAGCCTGATACCCCCGAAGGTCACTGGGCCTCCATGGCCGTTCTTCAGCTCGCTTCCCGCAAAGGTGGCAGCCCGGAATCGCGCGAGATGTCGCTGAAGGCCATCGATGGCGCGTGGGCGGATCCCCAGCAACGGCTCGCACTTATCAAGGCCGCGACCGATCTCCGCAACCCTGTCATCAACGACCGTATCGCTGTCGCTCTCAGCGATCCCGATGCCACCGTGGCCAAGGCCGCCCAGGCCGCCGCCAACCGCCTGAAAATTCAGGCTCCCGGTGAGGACAAGACACCCAAGATTGCCACCTTGAAAATTCCCGAGGCCATCGCCCAGGTCACCCGGCACAAAGGGGACGTTGCTCTCGGCCAGGCCGTTTTCGCCCGCGCCACCTGCAATGCCTGCCACACAGTTTCGCAGGCCGAAGCCCAGAAAGGCCCTTACCTCGGCAACATCACCGAAACCTATCGTCGCAAGGAACTGGCCGAGTCGATTCTGGATCCCAACAAGTCGATTGCGCAAGGCTTCGCGACCAACGTTTTCAGCCTCAAGGACGGGAAAGGTTTCGCCGGATTCGTGACCGATGAGTCAGGCGACAGCGTCACCATTCGCGACATCGCCAGTGCCGAGCACTCCTTCAAGAAGTCCGAGATCAAGGATCGCGGCACCTTGCCAACCTCACTGATGCCTCCGGGATTGATGTCCGGCTTTACGGTCCATGAAATGGCCAGCTTGCTCGACTACCTCGAGGCTTTGGCCCAGAAGAAGTAGCACCAATCTCCCCGCAGATCGAATTCTTCATGGCATCCCACCGCAGAAACGGGGTTGGCGCTTGTCAGGTCGGGGACTCTCGGGAATGGTGGCGAATTCCATGAATTGGCTCGATTCCCTTCTCAGTGTTCCCCGTGTCTGTGAATTTCTTCTTGGCGAGGAATGGACTCGGGATTTTAATGTCCAGTCGCTGGACCGGGGTCTCCGTCTCGTGGCCTCCGGCAGGGTGCTGGATATTGATCACTTCATCGGAAGCCAGTCGGGCTTTGTGGCCACGGCCCGGGTTCAGGGGTCGCGAATTCAGCCCTACAAGGTGAGTCTGAATGGCAGGTTTGAGCGGGGGGAGTGGCTCTTTTGGAGTGGCTGCGCTTGTCCGGTTGGTGAGGATTGCAAGCATGTCGCGGCCCTCTTCTACGAGATGCAGAAGGCAATCCGGGAGGCTGAAGAGGATAGGGGCGGGAGTCAGGATCATCGATTCTGGCTGAACTCCCTCACCAGTGCCCTGGGACATGAGGCCAAGCCGAAGAAAGGGGCCAAGCCGTCCCGCCGAAAAGCGGCGTTGGCCTTTCTCGTGACCTTACGGGATGACGGCCTGCTGCGGGTGGGCTTTGGAAAGATCGCTTACCCTCCGAATCACCGTCCGCCCAGAGTGGAGAATGCCAGTCTCACCCCCAACATCCGGACCCGGGTGCCGGCCTACTTTCAAGAAGGGGACGCCGAACTCACTTTTGCTCTTCAAAACCGCATTCCGAAAGCGCCGAATTCCGATCACCATTGGTATGAAGTCCGGGTGCTTCAGGGGCCGTATGCCGGGGCGATCCTCCCCCAGTTGCTCGAGACGGAGCGGGTCTTTCTGGCGGACGAATTCACGGCGGCCCGCTTTGCCTCTTTTCCTGATCCCATCAAGGCCGGGCCCTCCCTGGCGCTGGCTCCCCAATGGGATGTTTCTGCGGACGGAGATTGCAAGCCTTCGATTGGTCTCCCGTCCCGGAATGTCCGACTCATCGAAGTGGCGGGGCCTCATTATCTTGATTTTGGAAAGCATCTCCTCGGACCGGTTGAACTCGCTCCAGGCCATTCCCTGGCCTTGTTGCGGGCCTGGCTGAGTGGGCCGACGATCACCGCAAGCGCGGCGGCACGACTGACGGCGGAGATGGAAGAGCAGGGGATTTCCGTCGTTCTCCCGCGGCCGGTGACCTTGGAGGAGAAGGATCTGGAGCACGAGGGAGCGCAGCCCATTTTGACCTTTTTTAGAGGACCGATTTTGAAATCCATCCAACGCGCGGTCTTCGGTGGTTCGACCCGGGTGGCCGCTCCACCACTCATCGGCGCTTCTCTTTCTTTCCGCTATGCCGACCGGGAACTCGACTACGCTCCGGCCTTTCCAAAGACTTCCCGCATCGCTTCCCGTGATCATCTTTTGGTGGTGACGCGCGATGTGAAGGCCGAACGATTGGCTCTCACTTCCCTCGCCGAGGCCGATATTCTCCCGATGCTTGAGATTTTTGAGGAGGATGCCCTCAGCGAGAAATACCGGCAGTGCTTTGGGATCAACGAGGAAGTCGGGGATTGGGATTTCGCTTGGGCGAATCATTTGGCGGTGACCTTTCCAACGCTTGAGCAATCCGGGTGGGAGGTGCGCTACGATTCCACCTTCGACCTCTGCGTCACCGAGGCGGAAGAGATGTTTACCGATCTCAGCGAGGATCCCTCGCAAGGGATTGACTGGTTCAAGTTCGACACCGGAATTGTTACCACCGAGGGACAGCGGCAGAGCCTCATGGAACTCATCGCGAACTTTCTTCGCTCGAATGATGACATTCCTGATGATGATGATCTCAATGACGAGGCGCGGATTCTCGTCACGGATGAGTTGGGCAAGTCTTTCTTCAACCTACCGGCGCGGCGCTTCTTTCGGATCGTGAGGTCTGTTCGCGATCTTTTTGACCGGCCGGATGACGGGCTCCACCGGCTTGAAGCGGCGGCAATTGCCGAGGAACTTCAGCTTGATGAGTCCAAGACTCTCGCCGATCTCCGTGCTCTCGGAGAGCAGCTGAAAAAGAAGGAACCCCACGTTCCGGTGGCCATTCCCTCAAAGATCAAGGCTGAACTCCGGGACTATCAGAAAGACGGTTTTCAGTGGTTGCAGTTTCTCGCCCGCCACCATTTGCATGGCATTCTGGCAGATGACATGGGACTCGGAAAAACCTTGCAGGCGCTCACGCACATCGCGGCCGAGATTCAAGGGAAGCGGAACGAGGGCAAGCCATCGCTCGTGGTGGCCCCCACCAGTGTGGTGCCGAACTGGGCTGCGGAAGCGGAGAAATTCGCGCCAAGTCTCAAGGTGATCGTCCTTCACGGGCTGGATCGCCAGAGCGAATTCAAGAAAATTGATAAAAGTCATCTGGTCATCACCTCCTACGCACTCCTGCAGCGGGACCAGGAGGAACACCGGAAGCACCACTACCACCTCGCCCTCCTCGATGAAGCCCAGTATATCAAGAACCCGAAGGCCAAGGTCTCCATCGCGGCCTGCAAGTTGGACGCGCAACACCGGGTCTGCCTTTCCGGCACGCCGATGGAGAATCATCTCGGAGAGCTTTGGTCGCTCACGCGTTTCTTAATGCCCGGGTTGCTGGGAACACAGGACACTTTCAACAAGGTCTTCCGGACGCCCATCGAGCGTCACCGCGATGGTGATGCCCAGCGCGCTCTCAATGCCCGGGTCGGGAATCTCATCCTGCGCCGCACCAAGGACCAGGTGGTGCTCGAATTACCACCGAAGACTGAAATTATTCACCGGATCCCCCTCAATAAAGAGCAGCAGGAAATCTACGAAAGCGTGCGCACGGCCATGGATTCCAAGGTCCGCGACGCCATTGCCGACAAAGGGTTGGCCCGCTCCCAGATCATCGTGCTGGATGCCCTGCTCAAGCTCCGGCAGGTCTGTTGCCACCCGCAACTCATCAAAACCGAGATCTCCAAGTCGGCGAAGCGGTCGGCCAAGCTCGACTTTCTCGTGGACCTCCTGGCGACCTTGATCGAAGAGGGGCGCCGCATTCTTCTCTTTTCGCAATTTACCACGATGCTGGCAATGATCGAGGACCACCTGAAGAAGGAGAAGATCAAGTATGTCAAAATTACCGGGGCAACGCGGGACCGTAAAACTCCGGTTGAGCAATTCCAGTCGGGTGAGATTCCGGTCTTCCTCATCAGCCTGAAAGCAGGGGGCACCGGCCTCAATTTGACGGCTGCCGACACCGTCATTCACTATGATCCTTGGTGGAACCCGGCGGCGGAGAATCAGGCGACCGACCGGGCCCATCGGATCGGCCAGACCAATCCCGTCTTCGTGCATAAGCTCGTTTCCGAAGGATCGATCGAGGAGCGTATTCTGGAACTGCAAGCGCGGAAATCCAAGCTGGTCGAAGCGTTGCTGAGCCAGGAAACAACCAAGCTGCGGCTGGACACGGACACCTTGAAAAACCTACTTTCTCCAATTGGTTGAGGAAAGGCGTGATGACTCACGATTGATACCTCCGATTTTCAAAAAAAAATGTTTTACGATAGGAGACAATTTGATCCCAGCGGTGATGCACGCTTGCTCGCTTGCTGGGGAAGGTTTGATCAGAAGAGATCCTGCGGTCTCACGAATACAACCATCCCCATCTGGATTTTCGATTGGGGTAATGATGTCGCATTTTGTGGAGAAACGTAAAAGAAATTGGGATGCAGATTTAAATTGGAATTTTCAACTGCCTAGTTTGGAAAGCATCTCGCAAATACAAATCCGCGATCCCCCCCCTAGGCTCATCCTCGTGGGCTTTTGTAAAAAGAAAACCCATTGGTTCCCGCGAAGTGAGTTCGAATGAGGCCCGATGATGAATCTTTAGAAATGCGCGGGGCCGGCCTTCCGGAAGCGGAGCGGAGCGAGCTTCTTTTGAGTGCGGCGGGCATCGCCGCTTTTAATCAGATGGCAGGGTGCCCGGCTTGGATTCCGCTTTAACGCTCCGATTCTCGGACCACTCAATAGCTTTCGAGGCGGTCGCGGGAAGCAAGCGGGCGCGCGTTGGGATTTTCCGGGTGGGGGAGGCTGCGCTGTATTCGTTGCGCTAAATCTGTCGGGAAGACGGTGCCTCCGCCCATTGAGGATTTGCGATTCCTCGAGATTTCATCAGGGAGGGGTTCTGAAGTGGACCACAGAAAGAGCAGAAGGAGTTGAATTTAGGTTGGGGAGCTTTGGATGGAGTGATTTGACCACAGAGCATGCTGAGTGAACTGAGCCTTTGAGAGCGATTCAAGACGAAGGGCCAGGCAAGCAGGACAATTATTGAGGGCCTTATCCCTGTAGTTATGGGCTTTCCGTGTCATGAAAGAAACCACCAAACCCAGAAAGGAATGGCAGATCTTGAGAAGGGGGATTGCCTGACCGGGAAGGTGATGGGAGGAATGGTGCTGAAAAAACCCGGATTTGGGGCGGGGAAGCGGAGGCGGTTTGTTTCCGATGACCGCACGTGTTGCTACCATTTGATGTCCCGCGTGACGGGCGGGGATTTGCTCTTCAATTACGTGGAGAAGGAGGCGTGTCTCGTTCCCGTAGTTGCGCCGATTGAGAGGCTTTGGACGTTTGGTGGTGCGAGACGCGAAGAACCACCAACCCGGATTGGGCAGCGGTCAGGTTTTGGGTGGTCTTCAGTTCGAATACCAGTATGATGGCATCGGAAATCGCACTTTTTCGAAATTTAGAGGAGACGAACATGGCGGCGATCTCCGCACCATGCAATACTCGGTGAACTCACTCAATCAATATACCAGCGTCAATCGCACGGATCCCAATCCGGATCATGGCGCGTATTACGTCGTCGGGTATGCCGGGGTTCCCGTCTCCTCTAATTCAAACGCCATTGAGGTCAACAACGAGGCCGCGATCTTGCAGGAGTCCTTCTTCTTCGCGAAGCTCACCGGGGCCAATGCCAGCGCTCCCGTCGTGGTCCCCCTGACTCTCGAGGAAACGCCCGATGGCGGATCAACGACCACCAGCACCCTCAGACCTCACTAAACGACCTCGTTTTGGCGGGAGGGGGGAGCAAGTTGATTTCCCTCAAATTTGGGGGGATTGGGGAGCGGCATGGACTTGTTAGGTCGCGGTGGAGTCGTCGATGCGCACGCTGATTTGTTCCTTGCGGGTGAGGCGCAGGCGGAGGGGACGGCCGCTGCCGTCGGGTAGGGTCAAGCCGCTGATGTTGAGTTCCTCAAGGTGCCGCTCGACGATTCGGCGCAGTTTGGGCGGGTAGTTGACTTGCGGCACGAGGTGGACTTCGA
>Ga0209390_10008322_pt1 | contig 12877 bp, 6 predicted proteins | sample BON01_FD_187212 | JGI IMG/M metagenome (GOLD analysis project Ga0209390, IMG submission 187212) | Freshwater microbial communities from Lake Bonney liftoff mats and glacier meltwater in Antarctica - BON-01 (SPAdes) (version 2) | ecosystem: Environmental > Aquatic > Freshwater > Ice > Glacier... | reverse complement strand
CCATGCATCCCCACCCCCCTGGGTACCGAGCGCGCCGGCCCCCCCCCGCCACAAACCTCTATACCATATCTATCTTTTTTTCTTTCTTTTTTAGAGCGAGAAGAAAAAGAAAAGGGAAAACAGCCTATAGAGGTTTGTCCAGTCAGGCCGGAGCACCACGTTGGCCGACCGGCGTACGAGCCTCTACAGGCCTGTTCCGCGGCACGTCTACAGGGGGGTTGACGGGGCGTCGAGCGTGGTCGCTAGTGGCATGCCGAAGTCGGGGGCGGAGATACTTGGCCGACATGGCTTCATGCCAATGGCGGGGACGGAGAAGAGAGGGTGGGGCCACTCCTCAGCCGGGAGAGAGGGGGGAGGGGGGAGTGGGTGGGAGGGGGCTTGGGGGAGCGGAGTGATGGGTTATGGCGCTCAAGCGGAGCGGAGTGGCAGTTCCAGGTTTTCGTTTCAGCGGAGTAAGATCGATTGCCTTTAATTTAATTAATCGTTCGTAAAATTTATTTTTCACATCAATGATCAATCATATATATACATATATATATAATTCGTAAATATCATCACTAAATGCATTAAAACACAAGTTTACCATCTTGGCCGCCCATACGTCTTGGATTTATCTTCGATGGCGGTACTGTTAAGTAGGCTAAACCAGACGCGCAGCTGCCTGGGTGTTAATGGGTCTACTGTGTGGCCTAAAATGGTGGTTAGGGTAGCCATACCTAGGAAGGCCTGGGGAAAGCACACGTCGTGTGTGCGTGCAACTTGTTTTTATTTGTGATGATTATTTATTCAAATGCGTTTAATTTTTATTGCTCGTATACATTGCTATTTAGTGTACAGCCATCAACTACAGCCAAGGGTAATAAGTCAAATACTACTATTTGACCAACCTTGGTACAGACTTGGTTGCCACTGGTTATGAGCCACAGGATGTTGTATGACTTTGTCGCAATAAAAAAAAAGGGAGGACTGCTAAAAGAGTGTACAAAACCCGCCTCTGCCTCGTAGATACCTCTGTCTGAACGACCCCACCGGCACTGGCATCCACCAGGGCAACTTCACCTCTATATATCATAATTAAGAAGGAAGTGACTTGTGCGTGGTCATGGCAAAGCCATGGGTCACACACCACGATGTGTGATGCGGTGCGGTCTCGAGCCCGATACGGCCGACATCGCACAGAAAATCTACATCTCTGGCCGACGTCGACCATGTTGCGCTGGTATTTTGTTTATTGCAGGTATAACAACTGCAAACGTAGCACCGTCACCACACCAAGCATATCTCCGCTGTAGCTGCAGGGCCACAGCGGCACATGCAGAGCAAGCCACAACCATATGGAGTGATGTCTGACATGTCTGCTGAGTAGCTAGAGTTGCCTTCGTGGCCAATGTCGGCGGCGTTGTGTGATACTGTGGTCATGTTGCGGACATGGCACGGATATCGCTAATGCGCATGTAGACAGCCGATTGAGTTACCTACGCGATGTACTCTTCGCTGCTGCAAGAGGAAGCCTTGCTGTCCAGTGGACTCGGTCAAACTTCCAGACAGTCCGACACGAGTCGCATCAAACTCATGTAATCCTTTTACATATGCCGTTTGGATGGAGGTTCCCGACGCGCCGCCGTTCAAACGGCGAATCCCAGCGTGCCGTGGCGTTGCTACCCTTTCAAGCCACTAGGTGCAGCACATCCAAGCAACAAGTCTGCAGCTATGCTGCGGCGGGCTTGCATCATGTCACCCTGGCTGTAGCATAGTGGAGCATCGCGACTGAGAGCCTCGGCGGCACAAATTGTGAACACACCACAGTCAACACCATTTTTCTGCTGGGGGGTCGCGTAAATAAGCTCCATGGTCCAATCTCGAGGGTCTCTCGACACCTGAACGTGCTGAGGTTCAACAGGGCGTCTTAGCAGCCATGCTAGCACCGCCGACCCATAATCCAATGACCGCACGCAGTTCAACGAGTCGTACACCCGCACTCTTCTTTCAGCCGGTGACACCACGATCAGGACCCAGTGCCGCGCATAGTTGGCCGGGACAAGAATCAACCTTGCTCCAAAAATATCTTCACCAGCCTTCCACCTTGTCGAAACTGCATCAGGGTCCATCACCCATTTGGTAAAGAAATGCGACGAGACAGCCTCCACACGAGATCCGGTGTCGCTGGTCCCTGATCGCAGCACCAGCAGGGAGAAATACGCGTTGATTATGTTGTCGTTCACAAGCATTCCATCTTTCAGGCTTGCAAAGTCGTGCTGCCTGAGCGTGAAATTTCCAACCACAGCAACAACTTTCTCTGGGTCCTCAAACACTTCACACAGAGACGGTGTCAGGACCGACAGCGTATGCCGCACTTGTAGCGTCTCGCACCTCTGCAATAGAAGCAAATATGCACCCTCGAGCAGCTGTTGGGCACCGCTCCAATCCAAGGTATCGTCCATATTGCTGTCGTCGTAGTGAACCCACCTTTCTCCACGCCTAACGATTGCGGTGAAATGACCGTGAGCGAGACTTTCCCCGAAATGCACAATCCCCCCCACAAGCCGGCACAACGCACGGTGGCGTTGTGGCATGAATGCACCGAGATATAAGAACTCTGGCACTTCAAGCCTCGTGCCGATCTTCATCGCAGCAAACTGACCACCGCTTGCGAACTCGGGCGTCTGTGTCTTAAAGCGCACAATATGCAAACATGCATAGTCAGACATGCTGTCCAATATCACTTGGCGATGTCGGTTGGCCCCTTGCCGGCCACAGATCCCCGCACACGTATTGGTTGGGCTGTCGGTCTCCACTTCCCCGGACAAAGACACGTCTTTGGCAAGACATGTCATCAAGGCAACGGGAGTTATGGACACATTAATTGGCAAACGGATCGTGAAGTAGTGGTCGCTTGTCTCCTGGACCCTCTCATGCCCACACGATTTGTCATTGACAGTCTCTACGCACGTGAAGCGCACCTTCGGTACGTAACTCAAACTGGATTCAATTGCTGCTTTGCCGCGAGTGCCCATGGATGCCAGTATGGCTTCGAGGAACTCTGCGGTATCCTCCTGCCGCCGATGCCTGGGTGACCACGTCCACGAAACCTCAGTGGAGTCCGAGATGGCATGGAGGAGGGTGTCCATGCAAAATGACCGCGGCTGGTTCCCAAGGCAGAATCGAAAGGCGGATGCCAGCGCGACGGTAACAGGCCCCTCAGCAGTGAGCTCGGGTTGCAACAACGCTGCGACAAGTGGGTCCACACGGGATAGCAGTTGTACCGCAGCCCCTGCAAAGCAGCTATTGCCAGTGTTTCGGAAACCCCGGCTTGGCGCTTGCTCGGAAGGCTTTCTGCTCATAGAACTTACAGTCGCCGCCGGTTTGGCATCAATGTTGCCTCGTGTGGCCCGGTTGCTCCGAACGCCAACTATATCAGGTGCAAGCTGTTTGCTTTCAGTGACTTCATATGGATTGCTTTTCATGCCCGAAGTCACCCCGTTGCCGTGTAACTGTGTCTTTGCTTGCTTCGCACGGGTTTCTTGGCCAGAAGCAGCAGCAGACAGCCGAAGGCGCAACTCATCCACGCTTCCTGCTGATGACAACCCCTTGGCCTTTGCGGCTGCCCGAAGCTCACGCAATCGGAGGCTTTGCAGGTGAGGTGGGAGTGGGTTGCCTGTCACGTCTCGCCTGTTGGTTTGGCGGCCAGATCTGGTAGTGTACGCCGTGGCATGTCCCTGTGAGAACAACGTAAAGTCTTCTTCCTTATCAGCTTCGTCCGATGATTCAGAAGATCCTGACGATTCAGACACTGGCTCGGAGTCGGTTGAGGCGGTATCGCCCTCTCCAGCGCGATTGACCAGCGGGCGATGAGTCAAGCTCTCGATTTCCTCCTGGCACAGACAAACGTCATCGCTGTTGGTGACCGGCTCCGGCTGCACTTTGGCGAAAATAGCTCGCGTGTCTACCTTGTCAATGTGCAACGATCTGTCTGGCCGCAAGCCCGGGGTATAAACCCAAGGGGTATCCGCTTCTTCATACCAATGAACCATCACAAATCCCGGCACGATGTCTTCAGCGCGCAGGCGGCCTGATGAACGAGCTCCAAAATAAACATTGACAGCAGCCGAAGGAGCTAGTTTCGCCAACCAGAACATTTTGTAGCTTTGCTTCCGTGTGCACCGAAGAAGGACGAAATCTCCTCCGATGGCCAGAGACTGTTCGAAGCACCTGTCAGGACCAGCGCTGCTACTGTCGACATTCTTGCTGCCAACATCATCCATCTGGTTGGCACGCGAGCTTGCACCATCTTTGGCAGTCCCGAAATTTTGGGAGTTCTCGAAGAATGTTGGCTTGTCTCGACGCCGTGTGCCTTGGCGCACACGGGCATGTGGAGGGATTGAGGTCACAAATAGCACCATCTTGCAAATATCATTGTAGCTTTCTATTGTGATGCCCATCTTCACGGCAACTGCGGCAGCGGAGCCCGGCTTCTTTGCGCTTACGCGCATCGGGATGGGGCCATGCCGCTTGACTTGCCGATAGGCCGTGTCAAGGTCCTGGGTGCAGTGCGGCCCATGCTGATGCTTGACGCTAGGGTCACTCACATTAGCCTTCTTCCCGTGACGCTGAGTAAAGACTCTTTGTTCAGATACGGACCTGGCTTGGAGGTATAGCATCTCTGTTGGCGCCTTGCCAGTGGCACCGCCGATACCTCCACATACCACCCCGAATTGATGCTCACATGGGTAGCTGGTTAGCGCCTTCGGGGATCCTGCCCTGGAGAAAATGTCAGCTGTAGAGTACGTCGCCCCGACGGGCATCACTTCGGCTAGGATCTGGCGCAGCCGCTGAAGCGTGCGAACTGATATCTGTGCGTTGTCTCTCGACTGACTGGAGCTGGTGCCGTTCGGTCCACAGCACCATCGTCCTCCCATGCCTATGCACTCCTGAACAGCAGATGGCCAGTTGACTACAAAGTCGGAAAAAGATGTCATTGCTGACAGCAAATTTGGAAGGGAGGATTTGACTTCCTTGTGGTCATGGCCGAACTGGATTGCGGACATAAGACCGCGCATTATGGCAAGGCACCGCTTGTATGGATCGAAGCGGGTAAGAACATGCACAGCGCCGCTGGACAGGACAACAATGAGGGACCGGCCAACGGAAGTGGCGCAGCGAGCTCCACGCCAAACATCTCCACCTGGTCCTTGCCACAGCAACAGGTCATCGTGGCACTCCCAGATAAGGGTATTGTCTGCGTCACTGATGGCCCGTGTTGCGCCGGTGCTGCTGATTACGATGATGGCACGGTCTGAGTGGCGACACACAACGTCAACCAGTGAAACATTTGTCATTACCGCTTGCCACCGGTTGCTCACTGCTGTAGCCGTGGTGTCGGAAGCCGTCAGGGAGACATTTCTTGTGCACAGGCGCCACTGACTGTCAACGTCCTGCGCCGTAGACCATACCTGCACGTAGCCACCGTTCGTCGATTGCTGCAGGCACAGTCGTCGCATCGATAGTCCGTTTGGTGGCAACACCGAACACACACGCGAAAACATCGTCATGTCGTCCCCGGGAGCTGATCGTAGTATCTCGATGCATCCAGCCCTCAACATACACCCCACAACGGCAGATGTCGCCGACACTGAGATAGGACGCACAACCGGCCCACCCACTACTTGGGAGCGCGTACTCGTCAACGTTGCCACAGCGTGGGGCTGTGGGTCCTCTCCAGCGTCATTCAGTCGCGCACCTTTGGTCGGAGACCGTGTGGAGACCAAAAGCAACCCCGCGCCGTCACACACAAGCAGAGCCGGTGAGCCAAGGTGAGTGATAACTGTCATATCCATCGCCTCTTTAAGCCCACCCAGTCCGGCATATGGAACCATGGGCTGATGCAGCTTGGCGGAGTACAGATCTGATGACGTTAGAATGTGGATCGAAATGCACTCTTTGGACACTTGAAGAACAACACAGCGTGCGTTCCCTCCCCAGCGTTCCTCTGCCAACGATGACGAACACATCGGCGCAAACAGGTCGCCGTCTGGAATTTTCTGTACCGTATCCTGCATGAGGAGCCGGTCCAGTTGCTCACTCGACATTCTGTCCGGGTTGAACACGACATCAGGGTGCACTACCTTGAATAAAGGCTGTCCCACAACAAGTAGTGGCGCCAACATTGTGATGTTCACAAGAAACTCGTCGATGATCAACCACCAGTTGCAACAAGAGCGGTGAACACAGCGAACGGCATGTGGAATATCGCCCAATGGCAGCGGCATGGTGTTGGCAATAGACCACTTCTCATCAAGTTGCTTGTTGAGACTGAGCTGAGAAGCCAGACAGTCTGTGACCCAAAGCACATCCCAGCAGCGAATGCACACTTTTCCCGCATCCAGGCACCTCTCACACGCGCGAGCCCCGCCATGGTAAGAGGTGTGGCCCAGCAGTTTGCAAGCAGTACATACCCGCCTGTTAGTCTTGCAGTCTGCGCATGACCACTTGCAATACTGACGAACGTAGCTGGGAGTCGCCTCCAACCACAGACCATCCATGATCATGACATCACGGCAGCACTGGCATGCGCTAAGACGAGTGAGTGTTTTGCGACGTTGTGCCATAAGATCTGCCGCCGTTCCCCCTTTCGGACGCCCGTAGCAAGAGATGGGAAGCATGACACCGTAGTCTAGCCGTGTTCGAACTGTCTCCTCCACTTCGTCATGAAATTCAACGGACTTGGTGAGAAAGCTTATCGTCTCCTGCTCCGTTAAGCCAATAAGGTGTTCCACAGTGACTTCACCACCACCGTGGCGCAGCTCAGCCCCGACCACAACTCCCGATGGCATATGCACCTCTGCAGACTTTCGCACATTCAGGCCATCTGAGCTGAGAACACTGAGGGTGATCTCTGCCACCAGGTCACCGGTGTGGGCGTGGAACGCAAATATTGTTGGCCCGGGCCTGTTACTGGGAACCTGGCCCGGTGTTGCGGCATTGATGGTGTCGAAGTTGGTTAGTGCATCGCTATCAAATTTGACTGACTGGCCGACCATATTGGCACCTAAAGCCTTTCTTGTGTCACGGTACGCTGGAAGCCCCATGGTGTCGGCAACAACATTATAGGCGCTCTTCTTCCCGGCCAGCAGCACACGCTGAGCAAACAGCCTCAGCTCCTTGATGGCGGCGGGGGACAGCGCCCGAAGCACAGACGAGGCCTGCCCACGTCGGCAAAGCTTCCACAACAGGCTAGTCACTCCGATATCGTCTTTTTCCAGCACACCACTGTTCAGGGCCGCCAGAATGAACAAGCCTTGTGGGCTTTGATCGCCCCAGTCAAGCGTCACAGGCCGCAAACGACTGGGACTGATCTGTAATTGTCACATGTCATTGTGGACGGCCTGCGAAGCTGCGACAAACCGATCCTTCATGTAGTCGCTGTACCCCGGCCAAAATTCACTGCCTGACTCGTCAGGCGCGCTGAAAGGCATGTTGCTTGTCCAGAACACAGGCCTGTAGGATGCAGGATCGCGCAGGTATCGCTGACGTTCGTTGTAGAAGTAGAGCTCCTGTGGCGTCACGTCCTCCAGGCAAGGCAACAACGGGGGCTTCATCCAGCTCATGAGTCCGACGGAGTCAGAGCTAACGGATGCACGCACAAATTTGCTTGGAGCCACCTCGCACTGGTCGTCAGCGATCTTTCGAGATCCACTGTGCAATTGGTCGCTGACCTCCACACGGAGATATTGTAATTGCTGTTCGGAAATGGGAGACCCCGAGCGTAGAAACTTGGGCAAAAGATCACCCTTTGGCGTTGAGCTGAGAAGCATGCTCATGGCGGCACCGTGCCCAGACATGCTGTGTTTTGGATCCGTCGCTGAACGTTTTGAGCCTGGCGTGCAAGTGGACATGTGCCTTTTCAGCGCGTGAAGGTTCCAGCAAACGCGTGTTTGCGTTGCGGTGGCACCCTGAGCAACCTTTCTGGCCTTCGCACTGGGGTTGGGCTTCAGTGCTTTTGAACACTTAAAGGTGCCACGACAATGGCCACAAGTGAATGTTCCATTACCATTCAGTGTGTGCACCGCGAGACCGTACTCATCATCGACTTCGGCTTGTCTAGTGGCCAAGTGCTGCACGAGATTGAACTGGCTGGCCTCGGACTGGGTTGTGTACTCGACAGTGACAAATGCGCAACGGCGCTCCGCCAGGTCAGAATCGGCGGAGAGAATAGCCGCGAGGTACCGCATAGAACACGGCTCAACTGCAACACCAGTCACGCCATCCACCTGCAGCTCGAGCGCGGATCGTGTCCAGTCATACGATTGCCCAGAATCAGTACGAGGCAGAATGCGTGGAACAACAGCTGCCGCTGCTCCTAGCTGCCTGGCACGACGCAGTGCTGACGCTTCGGCAAGAGGGACGTCATCATCAGTGGCGGCAGACAGAGCATGGAAGAAGAGCATAACAGGGTAGGACTGCGTCGCTTGATTGCAGTCCGGGCACATTGTGCACGAACTTTCCATGGATGTGCTGCAATTGATGCAGGCCACCACCCGCATATCGATTGTCCTCTTTGGTGGCTGTAGCTTCAAGGCCTCAGCTGTAAGGCGCGGCGCCTGTGTCGACGACGTTGATGCGAGTGTGTCTCTAACGTGGGTTCCTCCCGCAGCGACACCGCCGCGGTGCTTGAAGCGGTCGCATTCTCCACAAAGTGGCCCACAAATAGAACATTGCCTAGTTGCCAGAACCTGCTCCTCGGTGTCTTCCAAGCAAGATCCACAGAAGAGGGCTGCCGCCTCTATCTGGGGCGCCTGCTGCAACACAAATGTGACACTACTGCTTTCGTCTCCCAAAGCACGTCTGCCACAGGCGGTAAACCATCCGTATTGTTTTCGTGGTTGTCCTTTAGCTGCGGGTCCAACCGTCGCAAACAGACAAAGTGGGGGATCTCCGCTGCGCGGAGTAGCAGCAACGCGGGCTTCAATTGCTGGGTTGTGATGCAACAAGGTGACAGAAGTTGATTTCATCTTCTGTGCATCTGAACCTGGATACTGCCGCGGCTGCACTTCAAACATCACCTCCTCGTGATCTCCCACGATCTTCAAAGCAGCTGCCAGCGCGCCTACTGTGTCAACTTTGTACCGTCTGGCATTCCACATGAAGTTGACATGAGGAGAGGCCTGGTTGTACGCGCAAGCTTCGGCACAGGCTCCAAGGAAGCGAGAAAGGTCAAGGTGGTCCAGGCGTTCCTCATGTTCGAACATAAACACGGCTGGATTCCCGTCATGTGACTGAACGTAGATATTTTGACGCAACGCCATATTGGCGAATGCTGATAGTGTTCAGCAATATACCTACGGACCGGTGAGAATCGGATAAGTGCATGCACATGACGGGCAGGCATGTGCAGGGTAGCGATGCGTTGCAGCAGGGCCCGCGGATGGTATAAAGCTAGGTGAGGTGGCCCTGCCGGTGCGATGCGGCGGGTCTGTGGGGTATCTCACCGAGGCTAGACGTATCGATCTGAGGTGTGCCGGGCGAGACCTTCCGGTGCAATGTTTGTCCAGCGTGGAGTGTATACCGGGGCAGTGCAGCCGAAGGTTGTTTGTCTGGGGCCGGTGTGTCCACGTTGCGACCGGTCTGCACAATTGCGGAGAAGGACAGCATGTTGGCGGCAGTGAGATAATGTGCGTACTCAGGACATATCGGGTAGCGATACGTTGCAGCAGAGCCTGCTGGCAACAGATGGCAAGGTGCGGTGGCCCTGCCTGTGCGATGCGGCGGGTCTGTGGGGTATCTCACCGAGGCTAGACGTATTGATCTGAGATGTGCCGGGCGAGACCTTCCGGTGCAATGTTTGTCCAGCGGAAGCGCAGCTGCGTGCCAGGCACTGTGTGCTCGGGCTTGGGGGCAACGACGGGTGTGTGGATGGATGGAGTATACAACGGGGCAGTCAAGCAGGGATCTGTTTGTCTGGGGCCAGCGTGTGTCCACGTTGCGACCGGTCTGCACAATTGCGGAGAAGAACAGCATGTTGGCGGCAGTAAGATAATGTGCGTATTCAGGACCTATCGGGGAGAGACACGCTGCAGCAAAGTCTGCAGGCGGCAGATGGCAAGGTGCGGTGGCCCTGCCTGTGTAATGCGGCGGGGGTATCTGGGGTATCTCACCGGCGCTAGACGTATTGACTTGAAGTGTACCGGTCGAGACCTTCCGGCGCGATATTGGTCCAGCAGCGGCGCAGCTGCGTGGCACTGTGCGCTCGGGCTTGAGGGCAACGACGTGTGCGGATGGAGTATACATAGGGACATTCGAGCCTGTGCGCGTGTGCGTGTGTATGGGACAGTGTTTGTGCGGGACAGTATCATCCGGAATCCGCTGCTGGTGTGTCCATAAGGCGAGCGGCCTGCAAAACTGTGATGAAGGGCGGTTTGTGGAATTTGGTGTAACGGCCGTAGGCGAGAGGGCGCATGTGGTTTACCGGCACTCATCAGGTTTTTGCACCTCACTGTGGAGCTGTGTGGAGAGCAAAGGGTGTCCGTTAGTGGGCCAACGAATTATCCCTAGATATTTGGAATATGTCAATGGAATGCATGTGTGTTCTACTCCATTTTGAAGGCAAACGCAATCATGATCTCTGCAGCTGCGGCAAAAGCTTTTCGATTTTTGAGTTATTCATTTATTTTGTTGGTGAGCACTGAGCAGGCAAAGCAGCTGCACAGCTGTATTTTTGAGTTGACATCCCACCCACCTCGGGACGATGACGAGCGAGGGGAGTTTTGGGCCCGGAAAAACTAGCTATGTAGTCTTTATGTGTTCTCTTCCTAAAGCAGTCGCTGCTTAAGTGTGTTGATGGAGAGCAAAGGGTGTCCGTTAGTGGGCCAACGAATTATCCCTAGATATTTGGAGTATGTCAATGGAATGCATGTGTGTTCTACTCCATTTTGAAGGCAAACGCAATCATGATCTCTGCAGCTGCGGCAAAAGATTTTCGATTTTTGAGTTGACATCCTACCCACCTCGGGACGATGACGAGCGAGGGGAGTTTTGGGCCCGAAAAAACTAACTATGTAGTCTTTATGTGTTCTCTTCCTAAAGCAGTCGCTGTTTAAGTGTGTTGAGCCAATCAAGCTATGCTCAAGAGCTACGTACTAGCTAGTACCAGGTACAGTACAGGACTGGTGAAAGTTCTCTGTAAGCGGCGCTGAGCTCAAGTCAAAAATCCGAATATAATTATCATGAAATAAAATCCGATTATACGATGCTGTGTACCAGCAGGTACTGCTGTACTTTGCCTATCGATATCGACGCCGCGCGAAACTTAAGATTCGTACAAGTGAGATAAACTGAGCATGACAAGCAGTGGCACTCCTCTCAAAGCGGCTCGTCCAGGCCTAAGCGGAGAGGAGTGAGGGCTCTGGGGCCCCAAGGGGAGCGGGGGAGTGGCCTCCACGCCCGGATCACTCCGCTAGCGGAGCGATTTCAGGCCAAAATCCCGTACGCTACGGAGGGACCGGGGTTACCGCCCTGAGGGTATACAGCACTGGGAGGCGGCCGCTGTGGCTAGGATATAGGGGTATGATCGGCTCTACGCAGTCCGCCGGGATGATGACCCGGTGGGCAAGTAGGCTGTGGGAGAGGGAACATGCTGTGCCGTGTCCCAAGCGGCAGATGGGGACTGTGTATTGTCATACTGTGCACTGGTGTGACGGTAGTGTAGTGGCGTCAGCAGCCAGGTGTATGATTGGGTGGTTGTCTGGTACTCTGCGGAGATACCGGTGAAGTGAGATAGGAATGTCACAGCGGTGGCATCCTTGGGATTGAGAGGCTGACAGAGGCTGTTGTGGCTGTTGAGCGACAGCTCATGATCAGGTGATCTGTGTCAGTCAAGCTTCAGGAATCGGGCTGAGGAATAATCCAGTCGTATCCGATCCGGGGAGTGATGTTCGAGTGAAGACGGCAAGTAGGCCGTATATAATAGGGTCTTTGTCGTCACACGCCCCCTTCCGAAAAATGCTGGAGACGCCGTGTTCTGGACCGGGTAGTTCATTGCAACTCTGTCATTGCGCGGTAGTGGCGTGTTGCTCCTTAGCAAATGTTTGTGATATCCGGTCCAAATCCTTGCAGGAGACCAATGCGTGGCTGTTGTAGCACCCGGCACGATGTTCAGGCCATCTGAGGAGCTTCGCTCTTGCTCGGGTCGTTTCAAGCACACACACGGACAGTGTCACGGGGCTGTTAGCTATTGCCCAGCTTACACATCTTGCCCGGGGTATGAAATTTTTGACAAGCACGCACGGGGGAGTGTCCGGAAGAGCTGCTCGCTCCAACCCGGCTAACACGTCCTGCACCGTGGTCTCAAATCCATCAACAACCACACACGGGGGAGTGTCCGGGGAGAGCTTCTTGCTCATACCCGACTAACACACCCTTCACCGTGGTTAAAGCCCTCAACAAACACACATGGGGGAGTGTCCGGGGAGCTGCTTGCTCCTGCCCGGCTAACACGCCATACCCCGTGGTTAAAGTCCCAACAAACACGCACGGGGGAGTGCACGGGGAGCCTCTTGCTCTTGCCCAGCTAACACTTCCTGCCCAGCGGTTTAAAGCCATCAACAAATACGCACGGGCGAGTGTCCGGAGAGCCTCTTGCTCCTACCGGCTAACACATCCTGTCCCATGGTTTTAAACCCTCTGAAGGAGCCTCAGGGACTCTTGCCCGGGGTACGTACCGTTGGCAAGCCCGGGGATAGTAAGCTCCTCGCGCATCATCTCGTGCTGCAGTGCAGTGGTCCATGAAGAAGGCTTCAATGTCCCCATGCACTGCCGGGGAACCTTGCTCTTGCTGGGTTGGTTCCACTCGTTCCTGCATGCCGGGTAACGTTCGACCACCCTC
>Ga0209390_10008314_pt1 | contig 12883 bp, 5 predicted proteins | sample BON01_FD_187212 | JGI IMG/M metagenome (GOLD analysis project Ga0209390, IMG submission 187212) | Freshwater microbial communities from Lake Bonney liftoff mats and glacier meltwater in Antarctica - BON-01 (SPAdes) (version 2) | ecosystem: Environmental > Aquatic > Freshwater > Ice > Glacier... | reverse complement strand
TGTCAATGCGGTTAACGCGAGACTCTTGATCCCACAGCTCTACGTCGCCGGTGATGCCGCTTGTAATCGGGCCGTCTTTGCCAAAGTCCGCAAAGTCAACATTGATTATTTGGTTGCTGGTGGCTCCAACTTGAAAGGTCATTCGTCCCACACGTGGTGGTGACATTTCAACGCTAGATTTACCGCCAAAGCTGCCCTCAGTAAAGCCCAAGTTCTTCCAATGTGTTGGGTCGGCATAGCCGTTGGTACCTGCGGCAACCGAGAACTCTGAATCACTTGTGAGCTCAACGCTGCTGTACAGCGTCAGTGCAGAATCAGACGTAACAGATCCGCCCCAAATACCTGTTACGGCAGAGCTTCCTAAGCTGTTGACTTGTTGCGTTGCAATGGCCATTTGCACTAAACCAGTGCTACTGTCAGCGCCATTAATCGTAAAGCCTGAGCCTGGAATTGTTGATTGAATAGTCACAGCGCCGTTCAAAACGCTCACCGTTAGGTTTGTCAACGAGCCATTGTTCATTCCTGTTTCTACTGCCGCCTTGACGGCTGCGGCGATGGCTGTAGAGTTAGCAGGTGCCCCTACAGTTGCCGGAATCGTGGCTGTTGTCAGTGACACGCCATTGACCTCAAACGTCACCGTCGCAGGTGCGGTTATAGAATTGGCTATGGTGACCGTGCTGGACTGGGCAACCTCATCACCTGCACTTAAACCAAAGCTTGATGGGCTTAGCCCTGCAACAGCACTGTCAAACCATACAGACACGTTGCGACCGTCGCTGGACGTCAATGTCAAGCCAAAGCCGTTGTTGGTAGCGCTAACGCCGTGGCTGTCAAGCTTTCGGTTGATAGCAGCCAACACATTTTCTCGACGCGTATCAGCAGGCTCGTCCTCTGTGAGTGTGACCTCCACTTCAATACCATTGATATACAGCGACTGAATACCCGACTCTGGAAATACGCTTGGTGAGCCCGTCGTGGTGGTCTTGCCAATGATACTGGCAGGCTTAACATCTGCTGTAACACCTGTTTGCGCAGTAATACTGTTGATGGCTACGGCAATAGCAATGGCGCTTGAATCAGTTTGACCGCTCAAAACACCGCTTGGTGAGCGAATATCACCAGATGAAGTAGACCCTGGGACTGCTATACCGTTTAGCACCAAGTCACCAGTATTTAGTTTTACATTACTAGCATCTGCGTTGGCCTGAACCTCGGCTACGTCAATGTAGCCACTGCTTGCTGTCGTGCTTGCAGTCGTTGTGAACTCAATCCCTGGCACCTTTGACGTAAAGTGAATTTGTGAGTTGGTTAAGCCCTTGCTAACGTCTACTGCCGCAGCCATTGCACTGTCGTTTGCAACAGCGCTAACAAGCGCGTCTATAACAGTCTTGGCCAAAGTGTCAGTCGCTACAAACGTTTTGGTTCTACCATTCAACGTGATGCTGAACTCGTCTCCAACGACAACCGTACCCGTCACATCGATAGATGTAATTTGTGCTGTTGGTGGAAGTGCAACGGCACGGTCGCTATTGGCAACCGTTGTTTTATTTGCCGAGTAATCGCCAGCAACAAAACCAACATTGGTTATATCGCCAGTAGAGGTCAAAATGACTGGGGCCTCAACTTTTGACTCCAAGGCTATTGAGCCTGTGGTCAACCCCTCACGCAAGCCAGTGCGTGAGGCGAACGTCGTATTTTCTGATGCTGTATTAAAGAAAACCTCAATATTGCGGCCATCGGCGGCCTCAAGACGGATGCCTTTTTCGTTGCTGCCGGTATCAGTTGCAACCACGCCAGTACGTGCTGTCATTCGATTAATTGCTTCAACCGTATTGGCACGAGACAGACGCGTATCGTCAAGAACTGTGGTGATAACAGGTGATGTGTAGCCGTTAAGCGTCAAGGTGCCAGTTACGACCGCGCCTGAAACCATAGCGGTGCCAGTTAACACAGCCTCGCTGACCACGGCTTGGACGCCTGATAAATTTGACACTCTGTTGATGGCTACTGCCTTTGCGAGTGCGCCTCCAGCATTGCTTGAGGCCGAAACTGTGTCATCTTCAGCCAACGACGGACCCACCGTGATGCCATTAATAATGAGATCTGAGGCACTCAACAACGGCAAGGCCTGGTAAGCACGAGCAACTGACATCGTTACGCTAGGAGCACGGTGGTTGATGTTCTCACTCAAACCATCTGAGCCCAGCATGGTGACTGTCAGATCGTCTGAGATCACCAACCCGTTGTTGCCTGCCGTCACGTTGGCTGTGGTGGTTGCCGAAGCAATTGTTGCTGTGCCCGCAGCAGGTGAACGAATGAGCGTTGCATGTGCGCTAAATGGTGAACCTGGAGTCTTGGCTGTTAATGTAATGGTGCCGTCACGTGTATAAGCAGCTGTAACCAAACTACTCAAATTGGTATTGGCATTGATGCCCGCTACAAAGGCCACAGCCTCGCTTGCTGTGGTTGCACTAGCCGTGGTGTAACTGTAAGACAAGTTACCAACGTTTAATCTCATTACGTCACCAGATCGGTAGGTGCCGCTCAGGGTGAACGTGTCGACCTGTGCCACATCAGCCTTGGCAAAAGACACCGTGCCATTTGCCGCGTCAACGGTGCCTGACAGTGACACGGTATCGCCATCATCGACGTCATAGGTGGCGACAACGCTGCCATAGTTGGTAGTTGTGAAAGTAGATGCGGTTGAACCCGTCGAGCCTGTATCAACGAAGCTGATGGCGGCTACGTCACCATCAGCGAGCGAGTAGGTGATGCTTAGGCTGCCATCCCCGTTGTCTGAGATAGTTCGACCAGATGCCAACGCAAATGCCGTGTTTCCCGTTAATGCTGCCTTGACCTTTGCGGCCACCTGCTCTGCCGAGTCGTTAATAAGTACGGTTGTTACGGCTACGCCACCAACGGTGATGGCCCCACCCGCAGCGGCAGGGCCAAATGCAATCTTTTGTACTTCGGCTGTTTCTGGCACTACAGAAAAAACCAACTCGCCAGATTTTTCATAAGCGCCTGAATTGGCAAATGTGCTGGTCGTACTTGCCACTACCTGAGTGGCCACAGTCGCTGTGGTGCCAGTAGTACCTGTATCAACAAAAGACGTATCGGCGATGTCAGCATCAACTCGGTTGTAGGTCACATTGATTGAACCATCGCCGTTGTCCGTTGCAAGACGCCCAGCGTTGGCTGTTACAAAAACGCCATCTGTCAAAGCAGTGGCGACATTGGCAGCAATTGTTTCTTTCGTATCGCCTGCTGTCACCGCAACGGTGATACCACCTACGGTGATGTTGCCGCCCCCTGTTGCGGCACTTAAAGCGCGGGTTGCTCCTGAGGTGCTGGCTGCACCACTTGCATTGGCAGGGTCTGCGTCGGCTACGGTGTAGGCAATATCAAGGTTTGCTCCATTCACGGTCGCTGTTCGGCCTAGGGACACAAATGAGGCGTTAGCCTCAAGTGCCGCTTTTGCCTTGGTAGACAAAGTAGTCGCGGTATCGCCTACCTCGACAAGGATTGGCACTGTACCAGTTACCCCGGGAATTGTGAGTGACAGTGCACCTGCGGTTGCGTTAGGCGTGAAGGCTAACGTTTGAGTTTCAGGCGTACCCGCGTCAGTGGAGACTGCTACTGTTGCGCCTGTTGTCAGTTGGGTTAACGCTAAATTGAAATCTGTATCCGCGTCTGCTTGAGAATAAACAAAATTTACAACACCAGAACCTTGATTAACAGCCAAGCGGCCTAAAGCCACGAAGCCACTGTCGTTGTTCATAGCGGCAACGGCCTTCTCTGCCACTTCGGCAGCCGTGTCACCTGCATTAACCAAGAAATTGACGGCCGTGCTGCCGTCGATTGCAACATTGATGGCGCCATCCGCTGCAGACACGCCAAACGTAACAGGTACAACCCGCGTTGCGGCATCTGTGAACGTCATGAGCTGCTGCTCAACGGGCTCAACAATAGCCTTGTCTGTTCCTGTGGCTGTTGGTGCAGTCAGGGTATCCGGTGTTGACTGCACTTTGTAAACAGGTTGCTCGCCTTGGGCTACACCATTCGTGCCGTTCAGCAAGGGGTAACCGTTCCATTCCGTGGTATCGGATATGCGAACAATTTCTTGTTTAAGTTGTTGGAATTCCAAATCTAAGTAGCCGCGCTGCTCGCCAGAGTTGGTATCGTTGATTGCTTGGATGGACAATTCACGCATACGCTGGAGCATATCGGTAATTTCGTTGGTCGCACCCTCAGCCGTTTGAATCAAGGAGATGGCATCGCCCGCATTGCGGACCGCCATATTCAAGCTTCGAATCTGTTGCGTCATTCTGTCAGCGATCGCCATACCGGCGGCATCATCCTTGGCGGAGTTAATGCGTTTGCCCGTTGAGAGTTGCTCCATCGCCGTTGCACCTTCGCGGCCTGAAATCTTCATGGCAGCTTGTGTATAAAGCGCTTTGACGTTTGTATTGATTACTGACATGTTCTAACTCCTGGCCCTCTGGGCTTGTGGATGGTTTGACTCACTACCTTTAGCAACTTATTTATCTGAAGGTACTAAAGAATTTCTTCATAACTACGATAAGCAACTGCCGTGCCAGCTTTTAAAACCTATTAAAAGCAAGCTGTTACAAGCTAACTCTGTTATTTGTCACGTAAGTCACCGTTGAAAATAATACATAGGTATTAAATTTATGTCTCTAGGCTAAATCTTGCCACCCGCGCGGCGACTAAGCGGCAATGGGGCAATGGTTTGCCGTTTTCTTGACAGGCAATAAAAAAGCCGAGTAACCAGTGGTTGTCTCGGCTTGATGTTGGTGCCACCTGCACGGGGCTACCACGGTTAGCTGGCGGCTTAATCGATGGCAACCGCTTCGTGCGACATACCCGCCATCTCAAACAGGGCTATTTGCTCCGCCATCAATTCCGCATGATCTGGGTAGTGGTTTAAGCCCACAATAGTGGCCGCTAGGGCGGCGGCAGGGTCGAGATTCGAGCGCAGTGAGCGCACCAACATGACATACGAGAAGGGCTGCACATTGACACCTTGTACATCGATCAGCTTGGCCAGCAACGCTATAGACTGCGCCCAGTCTTGACGCACTATGGCCACCAATGAGCCAATGGCCAAAATGTCATCACTCTCTGGGTGTAGCGCCAATCCGGCCTCTACCAAAGCGTCTGCAAGGTCTAAGCGCTCGTCGCCCACCAACTCTTGTACGGCTTCCCGTATCTCTGCTGGCACAAAGCGGGCTACAGTGCTGTTGCTCAACATACGGCCAACGCTGGCCTCTTGCATTAATGTTTCTACTAAATGGGACATAAGTCGCTCCTAAATGTGTTGAATTACACAATAATGAAGCAAAATATATGCCCGCATTTTCTTCAACCCAAGCCACATCTGACACGCCACCAACAGGCAACAAAAAACCGCCTCCAATGCAAGCACTGGGGCGGTTTTGTGAAAAAGCACCGCCTTGTGGGCGGCGCCTTAAGTTGCCGATTATTGCAACAAAGACAACACAGATTGTGATGACTGGTTAGCCTGGGCCAACATCGCGGTCGCCGCTTGTTGGATGATCTGTGAACGCGCCAGCTCGGTCGTCTCAGTGGCGTAATCCGTGTCCATAATACGGCTGCGTGAGGCTTCTGTGTTGGTCACAATGTTGGACAAGTTGTTCACCGTATGGGTCAAACGGTTCTCAACAGCACCTAACTTGCTACGCTCACCGTTAACGTATTCCAAAGCGGAATCAATGACGGTCAAAGCGTCGCTAGCACCATCCTGAGTGGCCAAACTGATTTGAGCCACTGAAGAATTGGATGTACTGCCTGAAACAAGCGTTACGCTGGACGAAGCTGACGTAGATGTCCCAACATATCCGGTTTTAACGGTTACGGCATTACCTTGACCGGTTGCAGGCGACCAGGTGGCCGCATTACCGCTGCTAGCTCCGAACGATGTAAGCGAGATGGTTCCACCAGTTGCATCAGAGAAGTACATCGTGCCGTCAGTATCCATAGACGCTTTGATGCTAGAGCCAGCGAGCGCGTCGTTGACAGTAGACGCAAAGGCAGAAGTACTGCTGATTGAACTAATGTCTACGGCCGATGAGCTTACCTCGTAGCTGTTGGTACCATCAGAAATGCTGAAGTTAACCAAATCGTCGCCCTGCAACTTCAGAGTTGCAGTGGTGGCAGCAGCAAGCGTGCCAGTAGCTGACGCAGTAGCTAGAATCTCATTATAACCGATTGATACCGCATCGCCTTGACCTTCGGCCGGGGTGAGTGTAGCGGTTAATGCGTCGTAGCCTGTACCACTGACGAAAGCACTAATTTCAATGGGGCCGCCAGCGGATTGGTTAAACGTAATCGCGTTACCCGATACGCTGTATGAAAACGTTTCCGTCTTGTACGCTGTATTCAGGGCTGCCATCTGAGCATCCAACGCGGCTTGCATATCAGAGCCGTCAAAAGCTTCTGTACTATCCCAATCTGTTGCACCCAAGGCCGTGCCGTTCACGCTAAAGTTGACGTTCATCTCGTCGAGATTCAGTTGCATGGTCACCTGGGAGGCGGCAGATACTGTACCTGACACCGCAGACGAATTGGTAAGCAAGCTGGAGGCTGAGGAGTCTGCCACACCAGCTACGGGTGCCGCCGTGACGAGTGAAGTACCGATTGTATTGTTCACTACAGTGAAGCCAAACACCCTATTTCTTGAGTCGGTAATCACAAGTGACGACGTACTATCGTCCCAGGTAACTTTGACATCGGTCGTATCGTGTGTTGCGGTTGCACCAGTGACAAGCAGCGCTGTATCAGTGTCTGATAGGATAGCCGCCTGTACAGCTGTTGCCAAGGCATCGCCAGTCAGGTTGTTTGTACCGTCCATGATCGTGCCAAAATTAATACCGCTGGCAGTGCCATCCTCACCGTCGATCGACATCGTATAGTCGGAGTCGCCATCAGTAAGCACATAGCCAGCATTGAGAGTTTCCGGATCAATGTATATCCGTCCTGTACTGTAAGTATTGGCCTCGCTAGCCAACTTCACGCCATTGACAGTAGCCGTGTTGTACGTTGAGCTGTAGTTCTCGATTCCCATTGCACGGCCGTTGTTGCTGGTGATAGTCAGCGTGCTGTCCTCATATTTCACAGTAAATTCGCTCGCGTCAAACGACGCGTCATCACTAAAGTTTGCCGCCAAGCCAGTAGCCAAGGCCGTTTTTACCGCTGCCACAATAGCACCGCTGTCAGCCGCATCGACGTTCACTTCGACGGCCGCCATTGCAGCCATCACGCGACCGTCGCTATCGGTGATGTCGAAAGACACGAGGTTTGTTGGGCTTGCACCGTCCGTATTGTTAAAGGTGACGGATAGGTTGCTTGATGAAACAACACCCTTGAAGTTAACCAGATCATCAGAAACGGCTGCCTCGGACAACACAACAGGATCAAAGTCAGCATCAGCCTGACCGTCAACCATTGCATCAAACACTACGAGAGAGGTGCCGCTAGCTGAGTTGTAGGCAGACAGGGTTGTCTTGGCGCCGCTTGAGTTGGTAACCATCAAGTTATTACCATCCCAGGCCGCGGATATCGTGTTTTGCGTGGTTTCGTCCACGCTAAGAGCACCGTCGTTCGCAGAGTCAGTGCCAAACAAGTATCCGTCGCCAGCGCCCTGAGAAACACTGATCGAGCGACCTTGACTATCTGTAACAACCATGGCGGCGCCAGTACCACCGGTCACTGCGACGTCGTCGCCAAACAGTGACTGAATCTCGGCATTAGCTGCGGTGACCAGATTGGCAACCGTCGGCGAGGCACCAGTCGTACCAAGCAATCGACTACGCAGGTCGATCGCAACAGGGCCGCTGTCACCAACAGTGATTGTGAATCGTACTTTTTCGTAATCATCGGAGTCTGATAGGTCTAACGCATCAGCATCGAGCGGCAGTGCAGAACCCGTGATGACGGTATCGACGGCCGCGTTGGTCAAGGCAGTGTTTAAATCCTCAGCGAAATTGGCTTTAGATGTTTCACTAGACAAATCGACAGCCGTTGCAGCAAAAGTAGTAGCTATACCGGTCGCGGCGTCGGTCAAAACAAAGTCGTACGTATCACTTGTCTCAAAGCCTAGACGTATGACTGCAGGCGTAGACGCGGTGCCAGCCGCAGAGACGCCAGACACGCCAGCGGCAACAGAAGTTGTGGCAGATGTCGTAGCGACAGTTGATGACGCAACGCCCAGTTGGCTGGAGGCCATGCTGCCTATATCCAGGCCTATTGTTTGACCGGCGTTAGCGCCAATTTGAAACGTCTTGCCGGCGAAAGAGCCGTCCAGCAAATTCGCAGAGTTGAACTGCGTAGTTTCAGAAATACGATCGATTTCATCTGACAGCTGCTGGACCTCGGCCTGAAGGTATGAGCGGTCAGTTGCGGTGTTTGAGTCGGAGGCGGCTTGCACTGACAGTTCACGCATGCGCTGAAGAATGTCAGAAACCTCTGTCATAGCACCTTCAGCGGTTTGCACAATGGAGATTGCGTCGTTCGCATTGCGAACGGCCATGTTCAGTCCACGGACTTGAGTGGTCATGCGTGTAGCAATACCAAGGCCTGCTGCGTCGTCAGCCGCAGAGTTGATACGACTACCGGTTGACAAACGCTCCATAGCGGTGGAGAGCTTACGGTTGTTTACGGTCAAAGCATCTTGAGCGATCAATGATTTCACGTTTGTGTTGATAACTGACATGGTGTTTCTCCTGAAAGAATTAACTTCTAAAAAAGCAGCTGCTGTGGGGGCCTTGGACTGCTAAGGAACTTGGCGGTAGTGGACTTTCACCCTCTACTCACCCCTGGCAGCGAGGGCAAAAACCCTCTCTGGTAACTGATGAATCGGTGCCTAAAAATAGTTCTTTAACGAAATTGCAAAAATATTTCGCGCCATCACATCTTCTGGTCCAACAAGAGGCCCTTGATGTTCTCAATGCTGTGCGCCACCTTGATGACCACCTCATTGGGAATTTGACGCACAACTTCACCAGTGGCGGTGTTACGAACGGTGATAACTGGGCGGTTTAGGAGCTCGTCCATAGAGAAGTTCAAGCCGCGGCCATTGCGCTCAACTTGCTCGTTAAGATTTTCTATAGCTGCGTGGAGATTTTCGCGTACAAGGTCTTGGTCGAGCAAAGGTTCGGTATTCACAACAGGACGGGCTAACGGTGCAGGTTGTGCAGGTTGTGCAGGTTGTGCAGGTTGTGCAGGTTGTACACCCTGCTGGGCTTTTGGCAAAAAATCGACCGGCGCTTGCACGGCAGGGTTGGCCACTTGGTTAACAGATATGGACATGTCTGACTCCTGTGAATTCCAGCACAATGGCGCGGTGCGCAGTGCACATCACCTAAAAAGCGATTGATAAACTGGTTTTTTTATATCGACAGGAATTTGAAAAACTTAAGGCAATCTTTTAAATTATTTTTAAAAGCGGCCTACCTTGCGATCACCCCTATACAGCTGTTACTTATTTGTGTACATCGCCATCATGCCGTCAAAGGTAGCCGAGAGGCTATCGCGCATAGCGTTGCTTTGACCAACTACCGACTCCATGATGCCAAATTGCTTGGTGTAACGTGCGAGCAACGCTTCCATTCTGGTATTCAACGCCTCAAGCTTGTCTTGGTAGTCGGCGACGCGAGACTCCGCTCCATCGCTTTGCGCCATGATCGTGCCACGAGAGCTGATCAGCGCTTCAATTGCATAGATTGCGTCGCCCGCTATACCTCGGCTGGCAACACCGTACTGGGACTGCTTATTGGTACCCGCACTGAAAGCGGCAACAACCTCATCAAAATTACCAGTAAGCGCAGCATCAAGATCGTCGTCATCCAACGACATCACCCCTGTGCGGTCGATGTCCAGCCCCAAGTTACGAAACGCTTGAATAGAAGTACCACCCGTAGACGAGTCATCCATGAACATGGCGCGCAGGTCAGACTTAATTCGTCTAACTGTACTGTCCCCTGACAATGAGCCGCTGTACAAATCCTCCGGGTCGTCAGACCTGGCACCCGTCAACACAGCAAAGTCGGAAATGGCGTCGTTGTACGACTTAACCAAGGCCAGAAGGTTTTCTTTAATGGTTGCGGTGTCACGGGTAATTTTCAAGTCGGCTGGCTCGCCCACATTTGTGGCGAGTACGTCAATAAAAACACCCGGTATGACCTTGTCAAATGCGTTAGAGCTGCGCGTAATCAGCAAGCCGTCAACAGTGATCTGCGCATCCTGCGCCGTCTGGAGACTGGTGCTAGCCAAATCAACCGCTGCCAGCGTACTACCGGCCACAAACGATGTGGCGGTTGCCGACGTCATGCCCACGCCTGTTGTATCCGAATCAACGTAAGTAAGGGCTGGGCTCTCACCGTCAGAGGCTGCCCATTGCAAGGTCAAGGTATCTGTACTGGCACCAGACACAATGCTTCTGCCGCTCACGCCTGTTATAAAGTCGGCAGCAGCCAACGCAACGCGCGCCGCCTCAGCCACCTCGCTGGCCGTTTGACCCTCAGTTACGCTAACCGCAACACCGCCAACGGTAATAGTTCCGGTAGCAGTGGCCGCGGCAAATGTCAATGTATTTGAGGTGGCCGTGCCGCTGGCATCGTCTACCGCGTAACTAAACGCACCATCTGCGCCGATAGGCCCAGATAAGGTGATGGTGTACGGGTTGGTATCGTCTCCTGTATCGACCAACTGCGCCGTGACGGCTTGGTCTGCTGCGTTGATGGCATCAACAATGCCCTGAGGGGTATCGGTGGCCACACGAATACTGTCTTGCGCCACCCCCCCCACAGTCAGGCGAACACTGAACGGGTTGCCACTGTTTAGGGCGGTTGTAGTGGCGGCAAACTCGTTACTGGCGTTGCGCTGGACCTTCGCAATTTGGTTAACCTCAATGGTATGTCGCCCAGGCACAGCGTCTGATGTGGTTGCCACCGTCAAGTTGCCAGTCTGACTGTTGGTAACTGAGCCGGCATTGAAATCGCTGAGGTCGTTGAGTTTTGCAAAGGCTGTTTTAACATTCTCCAAGGCCGCCATCAGCGCTGCATAGCCAGCTACTCGCCGCTCTTGGTCATCAATTTTTATATTGATGGCGTTCTCGCGTGGCGCCTTCTCCACCTCAACTAAACTTTTAGCCAGCGACTTCACGTCTACACCTGAACCCGCGCCAAGTGCGCCAATGATGTCAGTTGCCATAGTGATCTCCCAGTTTTTTTACCGCCATATCAGATAGATCGGCAGCTACGTTGATTTCTTTAACCACAAATTTAGTTGTGGGATGCTGCAGTGCGCTGTTTATTTGATGTAATTGAACAGGTTCAACTGCGTGATTTTGGAAAAGCTGCTTTGCGCAGCCTCCAGCGACAACATGTCTTTGTTCATTTGCGTAATGGCGGTGGCGAAGTCCAAGTCCTCAACGTCTGAGAGCAAGGTCTTGAGACGCAGTATGGTTTCATCGATCACAACTTGCTGCGCATCGACCACGTTCATGTTGGTACCAACATGCGCCAAGGCCAAGCTGATACTGTCGGTCATGGCGCTGAACTCACCCAGGCCAATTTGCATACCTGCGCGGTCAGAATCTTGAACGGCCTGCACCATGTCGTCCATGGCCTGGAAAAAACTCACCCCCTCAGGGTTGCCTGCTGCGTTGGTGCGCAAGACACGTTCAAACACATCAGATCCCGGACGGTTGAGTTGCACGGCTCGCTGATCACCCACCAGCACGTTGACCTTGGTCTGGTCACCGTTGTACACAAACGCGCCGGTTGCATCCACGCCAAAAGCAGGCTCGCTGACCCGGCTGCCACCAAATAAGTATGTCCCACCGGTGTCCTGCGAGTTGGCCAAGCTCATGATTTGATCGCGCAAGCCACCCATTTCTAAAGCCAAGGCTTGTCTGTCAACTGGGCCTAACGTGTCATTGGCAGCCTGTATGCCCAGCTCGCGCATACGTATGATGCCGTCACTGACGTTTTGCAAAGCGGTTTCCTCGGCACGGTAGCGGGCACTGGCGGTATTGAGGGTGTTGATGAAGCTGTCATTGCGCTGAATGATGCCCTTAAAGCGCGTGATCACCGCAGCTTGATCAGGTGCATCGCTGGGTGAAATGATTTGCTTACCCTGCGACATTTGAGCTTGCGCACTGGCCAACTTGTTTTGCACCGTGCTCATTTGGCTGGTAGCGCGGTCAAACAGCAAAGAGGTAGATATTTTCATACGTGTGTCCTAACGTGTCGCAGCTTTAACGCAGTGCCAATATGGCATCAAATAAGGTGGTGGCGGTTTGCATGACCTTGGCAGACGCTTGATAAGCTTGCTGAAACCTGATGAGGTTGGCGGCTTCTTCATCGAGGCTCACGCCCGATATGCCATCACGCGCTTGAACGGCTTGGTCGTACACCACGGTGAGTGCATCCTTGGATACCGAGGCTTGCTGCGACATGTTGCCCACCACACTGACCTGCTCAACATACGCTTGCGCAAAAGTTTTACCGCCTGGCATTGCCTGGGCTGTGGCCAAGCCAATCATGCGCAGCATGCCCTCGTTGTTGCCCAGGCCGTCGCTGTTGCCGTCCACACCAAACTTGTCGCCCAGAGTGGGGGGACTGGTAAACGTCAGTGTCACGCCGCGGTACTCAATGCTGGACGGAAAAACTGCAGCGTCAAACGTGCGGCTTGCCACCACAGAGCCACTGACTCTGTCGGTGATGGTGTACGCGTTGTCTGCGGTAAACGCCACATCAAAGGGTTGCGCGCGCAACGACTGTTTGGCGTCTTGTTGGCTGGCGCTGTAGCTGGCGCTGGCGGAGAAGCGGCCCGCGCC
>Ga0209390_10008310_pt1 | contig 12893 bp, 7 predicted proteins | sample BON01_FD_187212 | JGI IMG/M metagenome (GOLD analysis project Ga0209390, IMG submission 187212) | Freshwater microbial communities from Lake Bonney liftoff mats and glacier meltwater in Antarctica - BON-01 (SPAdes) (version 2) | ecosystem: Environmental > Aquatic > Freshwater > Ice > Glacier... | reverse complement strand
TATATATATTTATACATAAATGAATTTATATACACATACACACATATACATTTAAGTAGATATATATATATATATATATATATATTTATAATATGTATATTCCATTTATGCATTCACAATATGTACGCATTCATTTGTCGTTCTCTCTACCCCTTCTCTTTACATTGATCGTGGCGACAACCCATAGAATGTCTCATCTTTGCAAGGATAAGTTCCTTTCTTTGCAACGATAAGGGAAAATACTATATCTGGCCCCATCGTTAATGGCTAAATTTCAAAAAGAGGCCTGTCAGATAAGGCACCCTATGGGTCTTGGCCGCCTTGTACTCTAGAATCTTACGTCCATTTGGAGCACCGATAGCCCCACAAAACGCAAGCTTTTGCTATCAACATCGGCAGTTGACATTGTAATGAAAAAAGTTTATTGATTTATTTTTACTTTTGTGAAAACCATTCGACTTCCACACCCGTGACAGGTATCTGAGTATGTGCGTGTGAAATCTGTATATATATATATATATATACATATATATATATATACATATTTACATACATATATGCATCTATAATATATATATGACACACACATATATATATATGTATATGTATATATGTATATGTACTATTTGAATATATACATCAATACATTTACAAATGTATATATTTACATAAATGGGTACGTACATGTATGTATATATCAATATATACATGTGTGCATAAATATATATATATATATATTTAAATATGTATACATATCTACACATGTATACATATATAACAGAGACAGAAGCGAGACACCCTATCTGAGGCTACAGTCACATTAAGAACTGTGGTCACGTTCGTTACATGTTTGATTTCTAAATTAGAAACTCTGTTCTAAAAATCAAACATGTTTCGAACTTGACCACAGTTCTTATGTGACTGCAGCCTCAGATAGGGTATCTCGCTACAGACACAGACATAAATATAGACACAGACACACGCATACACATGCACATATACACACATACACACACGTATGCGTACACACACGTATACGTACACGCACAAGTAAACATACGCGTATATACACACATGCACACACATGCATACACACACATACATCCATACATACACACATGCACACACACACACACACACACACACACACACACACATACACACAAATATTCACACATATATGGTATGCACTTGGCCGCATTGATTCATGCTTGCTTTTATTACTTGTAACAGCAATTCAGTACCGTTGCTTGAGGGTCTATGTAGCTCAAATCCATGTAGATTTGAGTTCTCGATCTTTTTTTGAGTTTTTGCCGGAATCGAACCGACGACCTCGGGATTAACAGTCCCACGCTCTGACCAACTAAGCTAGTTTTACATCGTCCCGGATAATCCCACACATGAAGAGTTTATTTTTGATAAATTAAATTTTTTGTGTGCGCGTGTGTGTGTGGTTATGCGTGTGTGTGTGTGTGCGTGTTTATGTGCGTGCGTGTGCTTGCGTGTGTGCGTGTGTGTCACGGCGGTGTGTGTGTATATATGTACATTATATAACATCTCGCTACCGCTGCACAATTTGTTCTTTTCATTTTTGATTCTCACCATTCACGTATATATATGTGCTTGAACCTACAAATTGTTTTGACATTCAGTCGCCCACTGACAAGCCTGTCCTGACTGGCTAGCCTCAACTTGTTGAGCTGAAAACGTGTGAAAAGTCTCAGGATGGGCTTAAAATGAATGTTGCCGCGGCACATTTTATTTTGATAAGCCTGGGAGCACAGAAATGGTCTTGAAAAAACGCCCTGGTCCACGTGAGAGAGAGAGAGAGTGTGCGTGCGTGTGTTTGTTTCAGGCACCTCATGCCGTCTTTATTTGGATCCTTTTTGACTTGCCTTAGGGGTGGGTAGCTCATATGTATTTCTGGCCCAGTCCATGATAGACTGCAAGAAAGATGCAAGATTAGTTCGTCATGAACAAAGCCTGTAGCAAAACCACAAACGTCTCTAGCAAATTTCATGGCAGACTTTTGAGAAAGATCACCTTGACTGTCTTTGCACAGTCTTCTGCATCCTTTTTAGAGTATTTTTCAACAGGATGGACGCCGCGACGAGGGTATCGAGAATCTATATATGCGTCAGAAAGAAATTGCAGTTGGTGGCGATCCACAGGCCATGCCTCGTTTGAAGGAATCAGACCTGACATTTTTTCAAAAGTTACCTGCATAGTACAGTGTAGTATCTGTACACGTAGCTCTACGTGTTGAATAGAGGAGTAGAAAGGTACTTTTCAAAAGGTCTACCAGACATATGCAACACAAGATCATGCGCCCCTTTCCCCTTTTTTTCCTCCTCCGAAATACCGCAGGTGCGCAGCATAACCCCCTTAATTGCAAACTCACACGCCTGCTGCCCATCCCAAACGCTATTTGCCCACCTCTCATTATCAAAATTGATCTTGATGCCCTCTCCCGAATGCATCGCGGACTGCCAGTACCCATCAGCCAGGTGCCTATCAAACTCCCGCGGCTCTGCCGCAGGCTGTGTAGTTGCACGAATTCCTGCATTCTGCTCTAGTGCCGTGTGTTGTCTCTTGTGTCGCGACACTGCCTCTGCCTCCCTGATTTTCTCTCTCTCAAACTCTGCAAACCACGAGTTGGTCTGTTCCTCCCTATCATACTGCCACCTTGATTCCGCATCTGCTCTGTCTTCTCTCTCCTGGGCAACATCTGCGCGCATAGAGTCCTCGTCGCGCACGAGGGTGTGAAGCCATGTGAAGTCCTTATCCTTCTTATACGAAGCCTCGTGCCGGCGCAACACTTGAAAATACTGCGCGGCATATGACTTTTTGCATTTATCAGGGTGCCACGTCAAAAAAAGCCTTTTTAAAACCTTTTTGTAATCAGCTTCTGGTAACGTCTTTATCTGTTGGAGCATAGTGATGAGGCCAAACCAGTCTGAAGCAGCGTCCTGCGGAAGGAGATGGTGCGTTTGTAAACTATCTGACGAGTTGGCTGCAGTTATAATCTCCAGACTACCCTGCACATTCTTGCAGGTGCGATCAATTTTGAAGAGGTCAAAGTTTGAAAGCTCCACGGTCGTCTCTCTTCCACGGTCAACAGTATACAGACGTATCAGATGTGTGCCTTGCGTGGCCCTTGATATGTGCCTTGCGTGGCCGTTCGTTGATTTTCCGGTACTGTTGAGCGGGTTGTTGATGGCGCTGCATGAGTTGCGTCCCATTTGCCCCCAGTCGCGCGCCGAGTCGGGCCGCGACTGTTCGGTAGACAAAGTGTCACCTGCACGTGTGCGCAAAGTGTCCTCGCCACTCATGTGCGCTGAAGCCTTTTCCTTTAGACTGCCTTCAGGAGTGCTGTGATCTTCAGTTGCGGCCCCAGCAGCAAACCCGCTGACGGCAGGCGCGGGGGCTGCAACACCAAACCCACCTGCAGCCGCGTCAAACCCGCCTGCATTCTCAAGTATGTGCGTGTGTGTGTTTGAGTGTAGGCAGGTGGGCGGAAGAGAGAGAGAGAATGTGCGCGCGCGCAAAAGTGAGCGAAAGTGAGAGAGGGAAAGCCAGCAAAGAATGAGAGAGAGTGTGTATGCGAGAGAAATATCAAGTCCGATGGAAGCGGGGCAGAGAGTGTGCGCGGGTTTATGGCGCCAGTTTATGGTGCTAGGCGCTGGTGATGTGCTGTTACTACACCTGCGTCAGGTGTGTGTGTGCAAGGGTGAGAGCTCGCGCGCCAGAGCGAGAGCAAGCGAAAGAGAGCAAAAGAGATGAGGTACGAGAGAGCAAGCGTGGGTGGATGATGCCGGGGGCTGGGTGATGGAGAAGATGATGCTGGGTGATGGAGAAGTGCAGCTACACTACCTGCGCCAGGCTGGATCTTGGTCCTGCCCGCCTCATAATCCTGCACCCGAAGCTCCTCGAAGGAATACTTGTGGTATTGCGGCATATGTGTTATGGCCATGTACTGGCCCTCTGTGGTGCTTGCGTTGGTCGTACCATCAATGCCCTGAGTTTGTGTCCATTTGGCGGCGGCAGTGCCCTGACCAGGAGCTGAGCCGGCTGCCGCACCGAACCCGGTGAACCCGCCCGTGGAATGTGTGGAGCAGGAATGTGCTCCAAAGGAATGTGCTCCAAATGCGCCATTGGCAGGGGCACCAAACGCACCTGATGAAGCAGGAGCTATGAGCCCACCTCCAGCAGCAGGAGCCCGGAATGCAGCACTTGCTGCAGGGGCGCCAAAGCCACCAGAGTTGAGCCCAGAGTTGAGCGCATTGAAGTCACCGCCCGTGGTGACCGATCCAAAGGCGACGGCGGCAGTAGCACCAAACGTGAGCTTGGGAGCCCCAAACGCAGCGCCGTCGAAGGCACCTCTTGTGGCAGCGCCAAAGACTCCCGTAGCTGCGGGCGCACCAAACCATCCACCAGTGGGATGCCTGTCGCCAAACGCGCGAGCATTTGCAGCAGGTGCACCAAAAGCACCAGCAGCAGGCACGGCACAACTTCCATCTGTAGCTTGACCAAAGCCTGCGACTGCGGCAGGTGCGGCTCCCAAAGCAACCCCGTTAACATCAGGCGCTCGAGCTGCAACACCGCACCCACCTGCAGCCCCGCCAAACCCACTTATGCTTTCAAGTATATGAGTGTGTGTAGGTGGTTGGGTGGAAGAGAGAATGCGCGCGTGCGCGTGCGAGAAAGCGAGAGAAGGAGAGAGAGGGGAAGAGCAAGAATGAGAGAAGAGAACGAGAAAGAGAGAGGGAGAGAAAGAAAGAGGGAATGAAGAGCGAGTCCGCGCGAATTTATGGCGCCGGTGATGTGCTGCTACTACACCTGCGTCACAGGTGTGTGAGACAGAGCGAGTGCTCGAGAAGCGCGCGAGAGAGAGCAAGCGAGACTGACCTGACACACAAGGCGCAGCTGTGTGTATGTACGTATGTATGTGTGTGTCAGTATGTATGTATGTAAGAAAATACATGCATGTATGCATGCATGAGTATACAGACGTGCTCATGAGTACATACCTTTAGCCATTTGTCGATCGCGCACACGGGCGAAAATATACGAAGAAATTCCCTCCCTGCCTTCGAAGAGAAGAGCGACCAGCTCTTCCACGTCAAACAAACAATTTGGGTTCTGAACCAAAAATTGATGTTCTTCAATCGGCACTGGCATCCCTGGTGAATCCCGAGAATTTTTTTCCAGGCTCAAGATATCTTTTCCATAGTCTGGATATTCTCGAGCAATTTCACGGAGGAGACTGTCTGAACCCTTGTTCCAGTGCTCGAGCATTTGCACCATTACAAGCTCACCATAGCTCGACACGGGAATCTTATTGTTCTTGAGAATAGACGCAATTTTTTCAGCCAGAGTTCTCACGAAAATTTGTACCACGTCAATCTCCCCACTTTCAAGCTGGGCTGACCGCACCCAAATTGTGTTTGTGTATGCGTCAAAAAACGCTACCGCAGATTGTTCACTTGCGGTGAGTTTTTGCCCGTCTATCTCTAATGTAGTGAAAAGATCGATCACCCAGTTGAATGTCACTGAGTTGAGCACTTGCGAGATTCTGGCAGGTTTGAAGTCATGATTGTCGATAATGAAAGCCCAGATGCACTGGGAAAATTCAGCGGAACGTACAAAATCTTCAAACTTTAGTTCTTCTGATGTGCTATGGACAATTTGCCCCCTTTTCCCGTCACTCACACCCCCCAGGGTCTCCCTGACGCAGTTTGAGAGCTTGCGAAGCTTTGTGTACTTACAAAGAAGATCAAAGTCCGCATCCTTCAGCGAGTCTTGATCCACGAAGCGCAGTTTCTGCTCGTTGAAAATCTCCTTGCAGCGCTCTTGCCATTTCAATCTATCATTATACAGTAAATTGCCACCAGAGACAATTTTTTTGTTTTCATCTATCAGGAATAAATCGTAACATTTTGAGGATTTTGACCTATCTGTGTCTTTGAGCAATTTTGACACGCACAGTGACGCTGCTTTGATCACGCGTACTTCTTTATCCAACACTGTACTCTCCTTTTCTCTCTCTTCTGCACCTCCCCCCGCCTGTGATTGCACCTGCTCGTAGACCTCGAGAGTACATTGCACCCAATCGGAAATGCCTGGCGACTCTCGCACCCCCAGTGCTTTGAACACAGTATAATGGTCCCGGTCAACTTCTTGAAACATATTCTGCTGGTGTGCTTCATCTGGGAGTTTTTCGAACACGTGTGTAGGTCGGAGCATTTCAAATTGGCCGCCGTCGGCGCGCATACCACTCGCATCTTTTTTCCGATGTTTATAAATACACCGAAGTGTCTTCAAGACAGCAAGCTCCTCTTTTTGTGACGGTTCATCTTGCAATAGACGCTGCAATATATCATACATGAGCAACACATCCTGGGCTAGCAAGGATGATGCTCCGAAACATGACGGGGAAGGCAGGTGTTCGGCGGCTCTCGACACGATACCGAGCTGGGAAGCAAGCACCCTCATCGGCAGCTGCTCGTTGCTAGTGTATATTTGCATCTCATTGAGCTTGGAAGCATAATGTTGGGTTAAACGCGCCAGCTGGCTATCTGTTTTTGTTTTCTGAATAATGGGGAGAATTCCCCATGTCAGACGAGCACACTCTGCCATTGCAACGCCTTTCATGGGCGATAACCACACACGATCAGGCGTCATCTGATCGATTTCCTTGTCAGCGGCGCGCCCCTCCACACACTGCTGAATAAAGCGATTCGTGTTTTCTGTGCTTGCTCGTGGATTGTGTCCCACCACCTGAAGAATACGCAGACTTGCCGCTTTGTGCAGATGCTGCATTTCCTTGCTGCCATGTGTGATTGTGTGGGGTTGCGGTTCAAGGGTTGACAGTTGCCACACCTCTCTGAATGCACGACACAGGGCCTCCACAAGAACATAGGATGCGTTCTTGTTCTCTTCAGAAAGAACCTGATTACACGGAATATTGTCAGAAATTCGATCCAACTCCTCAGCACACTTCAGGAGCAGCTCAGGCGAGGGAGTTTCTTTCATTCCAAGACGCCCTAGCAGCTTTGTATGCACCCAGTACGTCTCACTCGGCAAAACAGACTTGAGAGCTGATTTGAAACATTGAGCAAGATCAGACCCTGGGTCGGTCAGCTCCGACGGGGACAAACAAAAGGCTGATGAGGCGTTGATTGGAATGACAAACTTGCAATCTTTGAAGGGACCATACACCTTGTTATACGTGGAGGATGATTCGTCTCCCCAGGCTTCTAGCTCACGTAGAAAGGGCTGGATGCTGACATAACCAAATTGTGCATTCTTTGCCATTGCTGCAGGGACGTACTTGACCATGAAGTCAGATACCCCGCATATGATGACTCCCAGCCGTAAATACAGCTCTTTAAAATGCGTAGTCGGCAGCGCCAGAAAGCAAGCTTTCGGGATATCTAGATGATTTATAATCGCGTCGGCAGGCTTCCTTTTGAGATTCTCATCATTGTACAGACAAAAAAATCGATCATGACGATTCAGCGCGATGATATTTTGAGCATTAGGATCCATGGGCGTTTTTGCATGAACAAATAGAGGCAGCGTCTTGATCTTTTCGAGAAGTTCGGTCGAAATATCCTTGCGTTTTGAAAAGTATTTGAGACACTCGGCACACCCTTTGATACTAAGTTTGAAAGTTTCCCGGCGATGTGCTTGTTGCAGTAGCGACACAAATGCGTCATGGCCGAAATGGACGCCAAATGCCAGCAGCAAATCACGCTGGGGTTGATCGTTAATTTCGGGATCATTGTAAAGAATTTCCACCCCGCACTCTCGCAGTATTTCTGCAATTTCCGATTGCCACAAGGCTTCAGTTTCGTGTAGGGAAAATGTGCTCTTAATGCAATCTAATTTCAACAGTGAGTAATCAGTACAATCTTGAGAAAAGACCTTGAGAATCGTCCAATCAGCAAAATCGTCGAACATAGTACCACAGAAGGATGCAAGGTGCCTATCCTTTTTGGACGCCTCATGTGTCTCCCACATCAGCTTCCAGAACGAACTGAGCCAATTTGAAACCACACTTTTTTTTTCTTTGTGAAACATTTCGTGGATGGCGTGACGATGCTCAAGAAGATCGCTTGGCACCAGTCGATGAATATTGAGGGTGCGGCATGCAAACAGCACATCCTCGAGTTTAACGCTCGCCTTGCGTAAGACATCTCTCGAATTAGAACAAATAAATTTTTCAGATGCCATTGGCAACAGATGAGATCCTTCCCAAAATACCCTTTTCTTGCCGAAACGAGACTTCCTTCTCCAGCTGTCACCGTTACCTTCCGGACTTGAGCAGCACACTAAAAGTGGTACTTCGCACAGGATGGAAAGGTCCAGCTTGCCCTTAGCATTGCCTTTGAACGCGCCGCCGTTATCCTCCTTCATACACGTGCATTCGTTTGTCACGACAAATCGTAAGAGCAAATCGATATTGCTCTGGCTTTCGAGTGCCTTGGGACGTTCAAACATTTTCAAAGATCTTAAAAAGATGCAGAGCTCTTGTGGAGTCAAGATGCTGTTGTGTTGCCTATTCAGCTTTGTTGCAGCACGTCCAAAAATGGGATGGAGCGGTTCAGGGAGGGTCGCTAGTTGCAGCCCATCTAATATCAGCAAGTCCTCTAATGCTCCTGGTAAACCAGGTGCTCCCCGAAGCGGCACGGGGGCAGACTGCCAATTCAAAAAATTCTTCTCTGTCACGACAGGAAATACAGCATCATTACTCTGAAGCATTTTAAGAACCAATGCCTCCCTTAGCACACTTCGAATCTGTGCAGATGCTTGATTTTTAGCATCATCAAGAAGCCCAAGGAGCTCAAACCAACATTTGACGCTTTTCAAATCATTCACATCTTTACCGTGTTGAAGAAGGAGTTTGCGAAAGCTCGCCGCAACAGGCCCGTTCAGCAATGCATGGTTCCATCTTTCAGCTGGAGTTTGCTCCTTGTTCGCCTGCGGCATAGGAATCTGCTTTCGGCAGGAAGAAATATTGAAGCACCCATGGACCAGGATGACTTGACCGTTGCTTGGCTGAAATACAGGAAGATTTCTGAGCGGCAAGTAACAGCACATGCTGCCTACTCCATGTCGCTGTGTTCCCGACATCCGCACTGCCACGGCACCATGTGGCAACATAGCAGTGCCAACAGAATTCTTATCTATGATTGGATGCAGAAACTCCCAAGCTAGCTGCAGCAGCTCAACATCTACGGAGAGCGAGTGTGATACAAGCCACGACGAGCTGACAGTTGCACAGTCAATACTTCCGGAGATTTTAACTTTGGCAACTGTTTCTTGGGGCAAGAGTTTCAAGCGCTCCACCTCATCCCAGGCGCGTGGCAGCGTCTGCATAAGCGATGATAGGCCCTCACCCTCTTCTTTTTTTTGTAGATCCAGCATTTTTTTATCATCCTTATCTTCAGGCACAACCCAGACAACTAACCTGGAAACAAACTTTGAGAACAGCAACAAATCTTCAGCCTCACTGATGAAATGCTGCATCACTTGCATTGCCATATCTGGACTAAAGGGCAACTTTCGAAGATCTTGCGATTGACACGTCCGGAGGGGCAGTCGGAAAATCGTTGGATATTGTTTGAATTTGTAAAAAGGCACCAGCATGTTTGGAAATCTTGCGTCGAGCTCTTCACATTTATATTGGCGTCCGTGTCTCTGTCCAAAAGCCACTGCCATTTGCATGGGGTCGAAGATATGCAGGCGTTCATTTGTGAGCAGTTGAATTGTATTTGTTACTTGGTAGAAGCTGTTGAGACCGATGCCGAACCTGTTGTTGGTGTTGTTGTTGTAGTTGTGTATTCAGATACCGGCAGGTCCCATAATGCGCAGAAAAACGACTACGCATACTGACCTAGCTCTGGAAGAGAGAAGGCTCTGAAAGAGAGAAGGCGATTCGTTCTCCGCTAACTGCGCGTGTGAGCTAATTACTAACTAGCAGACAAATACACTTTAACCTGTTGTTTCGAACGTAGAAAATTCGCGTTTCCCCAAAACCATTTGGGGCCAACAAGGTCACAGCAGACTCTCACATATCCTAAGTTGACTGTTGAAAGGATATGAACGTACAAATCACCTGCCACATTTAGAAAAGTCACTCCGCTTTATCGAGTCGCCAAGACGCTGAATCAATTTTATGTCCTCAGTATTTAACGATTTCGAAGACATGAACAGCAGCGCAGGACCCTGTAAAATTTTAGCACGGTCGTCTACAAGTTGATCTATGGCATGGGATCGTGCATCGAACGCAAAAGTTACTTCTTCCGCACCAGCATCATCGCAGTTTTGAAGATGCTCGTTGAAAATATCGTGAACTTCGTTGTACTGCTCGAGAATACTGCAGAGTCGAGCTTTTAGGTCCTCATGCTGACCAAAGTGATCGCCGGGATCTTTGTCAGCTTCGCACATTTGGGCTAATTTATCTCGCACTGAAGTGGCACCAAGCGTCCGTCCAAATTTGACACTGATATTATCATCCAGCATTTCCACGTTCCCACTTCCGACCCAGGGTGCGTCATTGATAGAAACTTGGCTGACAGGCAACATGCGACCTGAAACAGTGGGCACAACCAGCTTCATGTTCTTGTTCACCTTTTCTTTCAGAGTATATGCAACTTCACAGGCAAGCTTTACTGCCAACGACTGAGAGTATGCCGAGGGATCTTCATTTTGCAGGATTTGCAGCTGATGGGTAAGAACTTCTGTAGAAAATCGTTCGGTGATGCCCACTACCTTCAGGATGGTAGATCCAAGCGTCGTTGCCCACTTCGCAGACAACAGACCCAAGCAGGGGTCGAGCTTGTATTCTGAAGTGTGTGCCACATGCAGGGATGGCAGCAGAGAATATAGACCCTCATTCCTTGAGACAGGTACCCATGCTATATCAGCAAGGGGTTGTAAACAAAGTTCCACTCTTAAAGGCTCTTGAACCATACGCGATAGTTCGCAGCATGCTACGAAAAGGTGCTCCACCAAATCTTCCGACGCCTGCCCATCGCGCGCGAACGTGGCCAGTTTCTCGATTTGCCTTACAATCATTTCAGGCTCAAGCGTTCGAAACGTTAGAAAAGACGGAATTCTCCAGTCGCGACCAGTTTTCGGACTCGAATTAGCTGTGGATTCCACTGCCCAGACCACTTTTCTTGCACTATATGGCAGTAGCGTGTTTGCGGCCATCAACGCAATGCAAGTCTTTGAAGGCTGATCCGAAGCAGAGTCCCACCATTTTGGCATTTTGCTTGGTATAAATTTCACATTATTCATCAGTTGCGTAGTGGGAGATTCGATGTTAGATAATTTCTTTGTGGCGACATCAATGTGTGCTGATCTTTCTTCAATGTATTGGAGGAGCGCAATTGCCCTTTGCATGAGATCAGAGTCCGCAACAGTCTGCGCCTCGTCCAAGCAATCAAACCAAGTAAAATCAGTCTGTAAGCCCCACAGTATCAACGACCTCAGGATATCCTCTCGTATCGCAGACGAATTCTGATGGACCACAACTTGCAAACTATGATCCAGCGACAAAATATTGATCTTGTACTTGTCAAATTCTTGCAAGTACTCTAAATCTGGCGAAAACAAGTTTTGAAGACAGTTGAGGGTTGAGGTGCTGGAACCTCCATAGAAAACGTTTCTGAGACAAATGAGGTTGTGCCAAAGGGAGTGCTGTTCTTTTGTAAAGTCTTTTGCAAATGCGGCAAGTGCATGGATCAATGCGGAAAGCAAAGTAAGGTGATCTTCCACCTGAGGCAAAGATATTATCATCCGAAGAACATACTCTATGTCAACTTCTTGCAGGCACGGCTCGCTGAATCGCTTGCATCCATCCTAAACATGTGAGACACATTGATTAGGACTCACAATATGACAAATCAATACAACATCTCTGGATGCTGGTATAGTGACTGAAACTGGATATTATATATATATATATGTATATATACATATACGTGTATACATATATATGTATGTGTGTGCGTGTGTGTGTATGTACGTGTGTGTGTGTGTGTGTGTGTGTGTGTGTGTGTGTGTGTGTGTGTGTGTGTGTGTGTACGTGTGTGTGTGTGTGTGTGTGTGTGTGTGTGTGTGTGTGTGTGCGTGTGTGTGTGTGTAAGTATATATTTATAGTGCTCATTGGCAATTATCAAAAATTAAAGGAAAAGCACGTGCGCTATGACCGATCACTAGGCGGCCGCTCCCTGCATAGTTAGCGCCGTGGGACTGTATACATACGTACATATATATATGTATTTGTATATTTATGAATGTATATGTATATGTATATGTATATGTATATGTATATGTATATGTATATGTCGCTGCGGTCTCAAACCCGTGGAATTTCTCATTCAGAATCCGAACCAGAATGGCCCATTCTGGACGGATTCTGTTCAGAATCCGATTGGGAATCCGATTCAAAATGGAGTTTTGTACCAGAAATAGTGCTTGGCCCCCAAAGAAGCCCAAATGGCGTGCTCAGAATGGCAAGTGCAACCAGCAGTGCGAGCTCAGCCACCCTCTGGCGAGCGCCAGTGAAATGATGACTGGTAGTAGCAATTTGAGCATGTGCTGCCGCTTTCCTCTCCAGAAGTTTGCTGAGCTCGCGCTGCCGGTTGCATTCATTCCCAATCGGATTCTGAACACAATCCGTCCAGAATGGGCCATTCTGGTTCGGATTCTGAATGAGAAATTACACGGGCTTGAGACCGCAGCGCGTATATGTATATGTATATGTATATGTATATGTATATGTATATGTTACATGTATATGTATACGTACATGTATATTTATGCATATATATATATCTATATATGTGTATATACATGTATATGTATACATATACATA
>Ga0209390_10008306_pt1 | contig 12895 bp, 11 predicted proteins | sample BON01_FD_187212 | JGI IMG/M metagenome (GOLD analysis project Ga0209390, IMG submission 187212) | Freshwater microbial communities from Lake Bonney liftoff mats and glacier meltwater in Antarctica - BON-01 (SPAdes) (version 2) | ecosystem: Environmental > Aquatic > Freshwater > Ice > Glacier... | reverse complement strand
GGCTGATTATACCAAAGCACATTTGAGAATTTGAAAGGGAAACGTTTGGAAGACAGATGAAAGAACAGTGTCGCATTTTGAGAGAGGAAACATTTATCAGTATTATCATCAGCATCATCGCAAGGAAGGGAAGACGTTTAATAAGACCGACAAAGAAGAAGAAGCAGTAAGAACAACAGCAAAAATGAATGCAGAATCAAATAAATGTCCGACGACAGAGAGAGATAATTATCCATTTGCCATTGAATAAATATCCATTTGCCATTGACAACTGATCAAAAAGGCGATAGAAGAGTGAGAGTGAGAGTATTATCATGTTCTAGAAACATGTGTGAGTGTGTGTGGGGCAGAATCCGCGACACGAATTTGTGAGTGGCTTGTGCGTCTGTAATGGTCTTATTGAGAGAGTAAAATGAAGGAGGCTGCGCGTCATGACGTTTGTTGCCATTCACGCAAACAACAAGAAGAGTCTGACCGAGAAAAAAAAGGGAAGATGGGGGCATCATTGTCTTTTTTATCGCGGAAGGGCCTCGAGATATTTGTGTGTGTGTGCAAAGCGTCGTGACGCGAGTGTAGGACGGGAGGAGGGTTCTGGCGGAGAGAAATAATTGGGGGCAAACGGGGGGAGAAGCTAGAAAGATGGAGTAGATCGTAGAGAGATTAAACATATGGGATGGCTTTTGTCAGCCGCTGCAGAGCAGAACAAGCGCTAGAGTAGGCATTGCAAAAAGGGGAGGAAGAGTGTGGGGGCACGCTTTTCTTCTTTTCACGCATGCCTTTTTGGTGTATGTGTTGTGTGGTGGATGATGAAAGGGGCAACCTTTTCTCGTGGTAAATTCTTATAATCCCGTGTGCTTGTCTTTTCTCCCCGTCCATGGTTTACCGACAGGGCTTGGAGCCTATGTCCTTCTATGTGTGTGTGTGTGCGTGTACTGGAATGTGAATGTAGCGAGAAGGGATTTCTCCACAACAAAGCAATGTGTGTGATGTGCTGGTAGGCGGGTCGCGCTTCCCTCAATGGGAGGGGACGTGCCGTTCGAAAAGGATCATTTTAGCGAGCAGGGTCAAACGAACGAGAGTGGTTGAGTGAGCTCCGGAAAGTCACAAGGAAAACTAAAGAGGCGGCAGGGGTAAGGGTTGGAAGTAGCGAAAAAGACAAGTGGGGGCACGCGTCGCTTTCAAAGCGACTATCACCCCTTGTGTCAGGCAGATGATTCTGGTCCACCTTGTGAAACAGGAAGCAGAGAGGAGAAGACGACTATTTATTCGATTATTTATCATGCCTTTCTTGTCGATTTGATGATAGTGAAAAAAGAACCAAATGATCAGCTCTAATTGAATTTTGTCTTATTTGTTTCTGTTTTCGCTTCCTTTCATCTCTGCCTTCTGTTGCTCTTGTCGCGTGCATACAGGGCGAGTGGGCTTGGTCTAGTTGGCGGTGGACTGACCTTGCGAGTGCCCGGTATACCGAGAAAGACACTGGTAAGACATGACCCGGTCCAATCAAAACTTTGTATCTGAGCACAAGGTACTGTTTTTATTTCTTTTCATTGTCTTCCCCATCACATTTACTACCCACGGGGCCGTCTGCACTAAAGCAGGCCCGCTTGGCCGCCTCCAGGCCTTGCCTTTCTTTTTCAACCCCGCGTTCACTTGGTTTTACAAATACACAAGCCGATTTCCAATTTTTAGGTAGCTAAGGACCACCACGAGCTATTTCGGTCCATCCGCGGCGCTACATCGAGCTGGAACGCACGTGGTGTGCCATTCAGGAGGCGCTTTTTTTAACCTCCCCTGTCTGGAGGTCGACGAGACTAGCTAGGACACAAGAACGCGGCACCTGAAACCCGACTGATTGCAGCTTTTCGTGCACGCCAATTCCCTCAAGTTGGGAGTGGTGGCTGTACTTTCCACACAGCCACTCTTTCTACAAAGGGGGTTTCTGACGCTCTGCCAGACCACCTTCTTTTTTTTTTCGACGAACGACCGTTTCATCGTCATCGTCGCCATCGTCTCCCCCCGCGTCTCTGTCTACAAGTGTACAACCCCCTGCCCCTGACACCAAACCCTTGCCTTGACCACCTTCCACTGACTCACGATAAGCTTGTTCTCATGTGCCTGCCCCTTCACCCTCTCCATGACCACACAGGCAGCCAGCAGGCAAAGCGCAAGCGCAGACACGCAAGGCCCATAGCCCCCGATCATCATCACAAGGAGCAATCAAGCGACCAGGAAATGAACTTCGACCTCTTCAAAGGCGCGTTGAACGAGACGCTCCAGCATGCCAAGCAGCACATGGGCTCGGCGTTGGAACAGGCCGAGCAGTTGTTGGATGGTGTAGACGCCCGCCTTGGAGATGACGAATATGAAGAGTTCGAGGCGATGGTACCACCGTCTGGCTTTGAAGATGGGGTGGGTGGTTACCTGGACAACAAGGAAAGCAGCAGCAGCTACGAGTACTACGCCAGCACCAGCAGCACGATCAACGACGCCAGCGGTAGCAGGGCGACGTCGCAGTCTTTTGAGTCCCGAAAGCGCACGTTCTCGCCCTTGTCTTTTTCTTCCTTCTCCTCGGCGGCGAGCAGCCTGGCCAAAGTGGGGGGCGGGCTCATGGCCGCCGGTGCTTCGATGGTGAACGACGACGACGATGAGAACGACGAGGAGGAGAATGAGGACGAAGTGGCGGCTTTGCACGCAGACCACGGTGGCAAAGGCAAAGATAAGAGCAACAGCAAGCGTCAGGTCGAACAGGAGCGAGATCAACTGCGTGCCGAAGCTGATAATTTGCGTCATGCTTTGAGCGAGCTGGAAGAATTGGCCGAGGTCCAACAAGCTGAAAGAAATGCGTTAGGGGCTTTAGTCCGTGAGGCAGAAGAGAAAATGAAGGAGATGCAAGAGCAGATTGATCAGGCCGAGGGGAAGGCCGCGGGGAGGGTGACGGCAATGGCGGCGCTCAAGGCCGAAGTAGAACGTATGTCGACTGCGATGAGGACGCAGGGAGGTGAAGTGAGCGAGTGGATGGCACGTGTGGCTCAGTTGGAGGGGGGGGAGAAGAGTGAGGTGCAGCAGCTGACCGTGGCGCTGGAGAAGGCTCGGGGGGAGCAACAGCGGATGCAGGAGGAGGTCACGGTGCAAGTACGAGAGGCAAAGGAGAAGATGTTGATGGCCGAGAAGGAGTTGTTGAACATGCCTGCTTTGCGTGCGGCCTCGGCGGCATTAGAGGAGAAAGTGACTTCTCTTGAGAAGGAGGGGGAGGAGCTCCGTCTTGCGCTGGCGGCCAAAGCACAGGAGGGAGAGAAAGACCACCAGCAGCAGCAGCAGCAGCTGGCGCGGGTTCAGGCGATGGAGGAGGAGATGCAGTTGCTGTTGGTGGGACAGGAGGAAGCGGTTAAGAACCACCAGCTGGCCTTAGCAGCAGCGCAGGCCTATTCCCAGGGGTTGGAGGAGGAGCTGATCCGAGTTAGGGAGCAGGAGGAGCAGCAGCAGCAGCAACAACTGCAGCAGAAGGCGGAGGAACATGCTGCGGTGTTGCTGGAGCAGGAGGGGTTGTTGGCGTCTTTGAGGGAGGAGATGGAGAAGCAGCAGCAACAGCATGAGGAAGAACGTCTGGCAGCAGAAGCACGCATTGTTGCATTGGAAGGAGAAGCGGCTCGTGCGTTGGACGAGGCCACGAATCAGGTCAACAAGGCGATGGAAGAACAGAGAACGCGTGTGGCAGCTCTGGAGAAGGAACTGGCCGACGCAAATGCTGCTGCTGCTGCTGCTGTTGCTGCGGGTGGTGGGGAGGGAGGAGGAGGAGGGGGTGGGAAAGGAGGGAAGAATAAGAAGGGGCTGATGCGTATTCGTGTACAGGAGTTGGAGGAGCAATTAAGGCAGGCGGCCAAGGAGACAGCGGCGCAAAGGCTGGCGACCGAGGCGGAGATGGAACGGTTGAAGGGCGAGTTAGTGGACACGAAAGAAGCAGCAGCAGCAGCAGCAGCAGCAGCAGCAGCAGCAGCAGCGATTGAGGCGGGGAGCGAGAAGGAGGGGGAGGATTTCCAGGCTCGCATTGACGTGTTGGAAGGTCAACTGGCTGAGGCCAAGGAGGCTATGGAGGCAGCAGCAGCAGCAGAAGCAGCAGCAGTAGTAGTAGCGGAGAAGGAAGCGGTAGAGAGTGCTTTGAATGCGGAGCGCGAGGAGATGGAGGGTTTGAAAGCACGTTCGCAGGAGCTCGAGGCGCAGCTGACCCAGGCACAGGCAGAGGCGGAAGCAGCAACAGCGACGGGTAGTGGTGGAAAGGAGGAGGAGGAAGGGAGGGAGGAAGAGGTCAAGCGTTTGAATGCAGAGCTCGCTGCTGTGGTGAGAGAAAAGGAGGCGATGGAGAAGGAGAAGGAGGGGATGCAAGCACGCTTGGAGGAGCTGCAGGGGGGAGCAACAGCAGCTGCAGCAGCAACAGCAGCTGCAGCGGCAAGGACCATGGCGGAGGAGGAGGTGGAGCGTTTGGAAGCTGAGCTGTCGGCGGCGTTGGGGGGGAGGGAAGAGGCAGAGAGGGAGAGGGAGGGGTTGAAGGCATTGGTTCAGGAGTTGGAGGAGGAGCACAGGGCGGTGGTGCGAGAGATGGCGGACACCGCGGAAATTGCGGATGCGGAGATGGGGAGGGTGGAGAAGGACTTAGAGGAGGCCTTGGCTGCGCTTACTGCTGCTGCTGCTGAGCGCGAAGAGGCTGCAGAAGCAGCAGCAACAGCAGCAGCAGCAGCAGCAGCGGTGAAGGAAGAGTTACAGGCTCGTGTGGTGGAGTTGGAAGGGATGGTGGAGGGAGGGAGGGAGGAGGGAGGGAGGGTTGTAGCGGCGCTTGAGGAGGTGAAAAAGCTGGAAGAGGAATTGAGGAAGGCCAAGGAGGGGTATGAGGAGCGAGCGAAGGGAGAAGCGGTCAGGTGGGAGGAGAAGCTGCAGGAGGCGATGGTGGCGCTGGAGCAGGCGCAGCTCTTCATTCAGGGATTGGAGGAGGAGAAGAAAGGGTGGAGGGAGAGTAATGGTCGACAGGAGGAGGAGGTGGAGGGGCTTCGAGCTCAGGTAGAGGAGGCGAGGAAGAGCGCGGGCAAGGCGGCGGTGGCGCTTGAGCATGAGAAGGGCCGGCAGGAGGAGGAGGTGGAGGGACTACGTGTTCAATTGGAAGAGACGAGGAAGAGTATGGGCGAGGCGGCTGTGGCGCATGAGATGGCTTTGTTTCGAATGAAGAGGGAGTTGGACGCTGTGATGGACAGGGGGGAGAGGGTTGAGGCTGCTGAGAAGGAGGTGGAACGGTTGGTGGAGAAAAGGAAGAGGGACATGGAGGAATTTAAGAGGTTGAACAGTTATATTCGGGAGATGCAAGCGGAGCGTGCGAATGAGGCAGAGGCCTTGGGGGAGGAAAGTGAGGAGTTAAGGGGGGTGGTGGCGCAGGCCCAGGAGGAACAAGCAAGGTTGGAAGTGGCGATGGAAGGGCTGCGAGCTAGGCTGCAGGAGAAGGAGGCAGAGTTGGCGGGGTATGAGGCAGGGAAGGAGGAGAGGATGCTGGCGTTGCGCGTGGCTGTGGAGGAGCTGCAAGGGGAGTTGGAGAGTAAGACGCAGGAGGTCGAGTTGTTAACCACGTCGCTGGCGGAGAAAGAGGTGGCGCTGGTAACAGCGGCAGCAGCAGCTGTGGAGCAGCAAGCCGGAAACAATGATCAGGAGAAGGAGGAAGAGCTCGCACAAGTCCAGCAGCTCCTTCGAAGCAAGGAAGAGGAGACGATTGCCCTACGTGCGAGCATCACAGAGCTTGAGATTCGTTTGGTGGAGGGAGAGCGTTTGGCTACAGCTGCTGCTGCAGCGGCTGCAGCGGCCGCGCAGAAGCAGGAGCAGACCGTGGTGGATTTGGGGCGTCGGCTGGAGATGGCTGAAGCGGCCCGAGAGCAGGTGAGACAAGAGCTGGTGCATGCTTCGTCTAGCTTGCAGCCCGCTATGGTTCAGCGGGGGAGTAGTAGCATGAAGGCTGGAGGGAAGGACGGTGGTGGCGGGGAGTTTGATTTGGAGAGTCAGCAGTTTTTGCTGTTGCAGAAAGATGAGGAGGCGAGGGAGGAGTCGTTTACGGCGCCGCTTTATAGGAGGTATCCGATGCTGGCGAGGCTGCCGCCTGTGATTGATAATGTTTTAAGTCAGGTTCGAAGGCGCTTCCCGGAGCAGACGACGTGGGTAGAGGAGAATGTGGTGAGGCACGTGAATGAGAAGAGGATGAGGGTGGCATATCTTGTGTTGGTGCATGTGTGGTTGTTGTGGAGGTTGCTGTTTTAGGTGTGTTGAGGGGTGGGGATATGGAGAGGGAATGCGAGGGACAAGGAGTAGTAGTTGTAGTAGGAAGGAAGGCGGGCGGGGTGACAACAACAAGGGGAGAAATCAGACATATTTATAAAGGCGAAGACTGAATTCATTACAGAAAAAGAAAGTATCGTGTAGACCACCACCAAGGTGTCACTCATATCTTTAGCTCTTTCGTGTTTCTATTCTTTATTTGAGTTGGTTGTTGCGTCATTCCTCAGGTAGTACTTTCTTTGTCTCTCTCCCCGTCTCCTTCTCCTGTTCGGCCCGCGTCGACTGGCAAGCATCAGCGCCCATCACAGCTTCCTCCCCTCCCCTTTTAAATAAGCATCTTCCACCTGCCCCCTCCCTGACCTTTTGCTCTCTAAATTTTCCAGGGGGGAAAGGAAGGCACTTATACACCAGCAGACAACGATGCCGTTCCTGCTGCTCCTGCGGCTCCTGCTGCTCCTGCAAGCAGGGCTTGGGGCTTCAAGCGGCCGACGCCCGTGACGAATGCGAAGATATTGTTATAGATCCTGCATAAATAGAGGTGGTGATTGGAGAAGGAGGGGAAGTGAGGTAGTGGGCTGTGATGGTGATGTCCGCAGTGCCCGTCGTCGTTCATTTTCCCGCCGTCTGCGTCTTTATCCATCCTCTGACTCGCTTACCTGCGCGGGAGGAGAAGAACAGGGGACATGGCAAAGCGACCATCCATTCCCACAATCACGTAAGGCCGTTGTTTTTCTGCTGTCACTGCATGGACCAAGGCGTGGGTCACGTTCTCGGCCTTCCACATGATGGGCGCTCTGTATTAAAGGGAGGGAGGGAAGGAGGGAGGGAGAGATGAGATGAGGGAGGAGAAAATGCAAGTGAAGGAAACCATATCTTCCCCGCTTCGAGACACCCAAACGAGCTACTACTACTGCTACTACTACTATCTATTCTACGTACCTGGCCGCCTTGGCGCCCTCCGTGAGCTTGGTATAAAACTCTCGGCCATACTCCTCCTGTAAATAAGTGGTGTGCGTGTTGAAGAGGGCAAATGAGAAATAAAAATGTGAGTGAATGAATGTGGGTACACGACTTTTCAGTATATGTCTTTGAGCATTTGTACTAATGTGAGAGGTGTGAGGTTAGGTAGGTAGGTGCTTACCCCCCCTCCAACTCTTTCACATCCCTTTCTTTGGTCATACCTGAACGCTCAACGGGAGGGTCGCAAACAGGTCTTGCGGGAAGTACTCAATCTCGATTTCGTGCCAGCAAGGGCAGACAGAGGCGACGTCGATGCCCCACACTTTAGCCTCGAACATCAACGAGCTCATCCAGCCGTCGCAGGCGTGCTTGGCCGCGGCGTAGCCTGGAGGGAGGGAGGGAGGGAGGGTGGGTGTTTGTGGGAGACACATTCACCTCACTAGACAGGGCATCAACCATCCTCTCCCTCCCTCCTTCTCTCCCTCTCTTCTACTTACAAGATGCATTGGGTTGGCCAGGCACGATGCCCGCGTTGGAGTTGAGGGTGACGATGCGGGCCTTGTGCTTGGGGTCGTGACGGACGTGTTTCTGTGGTTAGGAGGGAGGGAGGGAAAGGAGGGAGGGAGGGAGGGAGGGAGGGAGGGGAAGAGCGGAAGGCTGGTGCGACAAAAGAGAGACCGAAATTTTCTTTCCTTTCCTCCCAGGCAGTAGCTTATCTTCACCTTCATTCCATTCTTAGCTTACCTTGAGCAAGGGGAAGAAGGCCTTGGTCACGCGAATGAAGGAGTAGAGGTTGACCTCCATATGCCTGTCGACATGGGATAGAGAGTGTATAAGTGTGTGGTATGTGTGGGAATGAGGCCTATTGCTCCACTCTTCTTCTTCTTGAATGCCCAAGCCAAGAAACATGATTATGAGAGGAAGGAGAAGACAAAGGCTAATTCCGGTCCTCCTTTCTGCGAACCCACCCCACCCAATGACCGACGTACATTTTATAGTTGTCAATGGACATCCACTCAATCAGCCCATCCTTGCCCACCACCGTGTTGTTATTGTTGTTCACCAGGGCATACAGCCCTTCCGGGTGCTGAATTACGAGCTTCTCGGCCACTGCTTGGATGTCGGTCTCGCTGCTCATGTCCATCTTGACGGGGGTGATATTGCTGCTGGTGCTGTTGGCCGTGGCTTTGTACACGTCCAAGCCTGCCTCGGTGCTGCAGGCGGCAATGACCTGCATTATAAAGTGAAGGCAGATTTTGTTAGTGAGGAGCGGGGAAAGTGTATAAGGCATATTAACCCAGACAGAAGAAATGAAGACGTGGGACCAGACCAACACTATCCAGCCCCGCCTTGCCCGACCACTCCCGGCATCCTCACCGTCCACCCTTTTGCAGCCAACGCCAGCGCCAGGTCCTTGCCGAAACCCATGTCGCACCCTGTAATGAGCACAGGACCGCAGGGCTGCCTATAGCCCTTCATAGTCACAAGATCGTACGCAGCCAAGGCCAAAGTCCCCAGGAAGATAGTGGTGGGCATGAGCAACCAAAAGCCCAGCCAAAACCCATAAAACGCCACGTCCGTCACGTAGTCCCGGTGCAAGAAGTCATTGAGCTTGCTGAAGCAGCTTTGTGGTGGTGGTTGGGAGGGGGGGGGCAACGAGGCTGCCGCCGGCGCCGGAGAGTCGTCGGCGGGTAGCATGATGCTGTTGCTTGTGGTGGGATGGGGAAAGCGGGGGGAGTTGTAAGTAAACTGAGTTGAGTTGGACAAATGGAGGATGACAAAGTTGAGGCTTGATGCCAGGTTGTGAACTCACGCATGGCTTGCTTTTTGTTGGCTGCGCGCGGGATAGGCGCCTTAGATCGCTGTTGTGGTGGCTGTTGGAGAAACGACGAACACGAGAGGTTGAAGTAAACCTCCCCGAACTTCTGCAAAACTTTCTTGAACATTTGTTGCCACTACCCGCGCCATGCTACAAAAAAAGGCAAAATATTGCTCAGAGGACAATTAGGGAGAGGCAATGTTTCAGGAAATGCGCTACGCTTGTGTTTTGGTCCACAAAAGTCCTTTGCCTATTTTTTGAAAATGTCGTAGACTTTTGGTCGAACCAGCCAAAACGTATGCACCAGTTTTGTTGCCAAGGCATTGGTTTCTGATAGGTGTGGTGTTACTTTGTCAAGATGTGCACGTGAGGCCGAGATTTCAATGTCCCAAGGTGCGGGTGGGGTCCTTTTCCATCAACAACGAAAACATCATCAGAGTTCTTGCTTTCCATCACCTGCGTGAAGAGAGGGAGAGGTAGCCGTGGGGAGGCTAATGGGTCACATCCGCATCAATCATGGCCTTGCGCATGCACAGATATGGATGCCCACGCGCCCTGCTGCATGTTGGGGTCGATGTGTGGCCGCAGAGAGGCTGGATTCCTGATTTTTTTGGCCACTGCTCTTTACAGAAAAGCGACCAATACACACACACAACCACACACACAGGATGGCCGCGACAAGAAGCAGCAACAAGGAGAACGCGGGGCAGGGCGTCTTTCCATCACGGCGTGGTACCTCGGGTTTGAGCATGGGGAGCAATCAGCGTTGCAGCGCGGGCGGAGGCGACGTCGGAGGCGAGCAGCAGGCGATGCAGGCAGCGGTGCAGGCGAAGCGGCTGCAAGAGGCGCTGTCGGAGTCGCTGGCGGTCAAGGCAGCACTGCAGGCAAGCCAGGCGGCGACGCAGGCCCTCGCGCTAGAGTTGGCGACGACGAAGGACAAGCTGGCGGATGCCATTGCAGACCTCCAGGATAGGAACAACAACCAAGAAGAAGAGGAGCAGGAGGGCGGAGGGGGTGTGCCCAAGCGCCAGCGCCCGAATGTTGTGTACGAGGGGTAAGAAAATCTATGGACAGGGAGACCGCTCTGCAAACCACGTGAGTACGAGGGTTGGGGGACTTAGCGCAAACGGGATGGGGATGGCAATAAATGGCTCAAGGCACCCCACCACCAACTCCCCCTCCCCCGCCCCTTCCCTCTTTCTCTATCCATAACAGAAAGCCCCCCGTCAACTGAAGCTGATGTGCAAGTACGCGTCGGAGATGGCAAGCCTGGAAGGTAGGCATGCATACCTCCCCCCCCACTCCTTTTTAAATGGCACTTTCAAATGGCTTAAATCCCGTTTCCACACCACCAACACACCCAGGGCGCTCGGTCTTGATCCTCGTCGCCGATGAGAAAAATTACTGCGGGAAGAGGTATATCATTTATGGGGCCGCCTATGTACATGACAAGACCAAGACGGAGCAAGTGCGGTGGGTCCCCAATCTGAGGCAGGTCATTCAAAAGCTCGCCGCCCTCTTTAGGCAGTCGAGCATCACCCTTCTCCCCGAAAATCGGCAGCAGCGCCAGCGGAAGACCACAATGTATGATACCTACGGTGAGTTGTACACGGGAGAGGGAGGAGAGGAAGAGGAAGAGGAAGAGGAGGAGTGAGGAGGGGGAGGAGGAGGGCTGAGGGGTGTGGATGAGGGGGATGTGTTGGTGATGTATAATTAGTAGCACCAGCAGCAGCAGCAGCTGCTCCTCCCCCTCCTCCTCCCCCTCCTCCTCCTCCTCTTCCTCTTCCTCTTCTCTCCTCCCTCTCCCGTGTACAACTCACCGTAGGTATCATACATTGTGGTCTTGCGCTGGCGCTGCTGCCGATTTTCGGGGAGAAGGGTGATGCTCGACTGCCTAAAGAGGGCGGCGAGCTTTTGAATGACCTGCCTCAGATTGGGGACCCACCGCACTTGCACCGTCTTGGTCTTGTCATGTACAATCGTCTTGCCTCTTCTATGGAACCTGACGGGTCCTCGTCAAATGCTTGCAGCACTTCAAGAAGCGACTCTTTAAGTTGCTTTAAGGTCGCCAAGGGCTTCTCTGCATTTAACAGTTCGAAAATTCTTAGGTCACTGTGGTTGATGGAAGGTTGTGTATGTGTGTGTGTGTGAGTGTGTGGAAGAAGAGCGAGGGTGGGGCCAAAGAAGGAGTCGGGCAAGCCGGCCGCGGCGTCATGTTGCTGGCTGGGTTGCTCTCCCTTCGGTTCGGGTGTGGGCACGTCGTCGACCCCCATGGCTGCTATTTGCCTGTCAAGGAAATGTGACGCCGAAGTGAGCCAATCAGGAGTAGTAGCGGGGTTGTTCTCCTCTTTATTCTCCTTGACTTCGGCTTGGGGAGGCTGCTTGCGGGGGGGGCATGTGCGTCGTCGACTGGCATGTTGGAAGGCTGGGATTTTTCCTGCCTGCCTGCCGAGGGGTAAGGATTGAAAATGTGCATGTTAGATCTATGCGAGGTTCTTGCGTGTGCTGCTGCTCTCACTGTTAGGAGGCGCTCGCGCAGGTGCGGCACACCACAGAAGAGAAGCTGTGGTGTGCACACAAAAGAACACACGGGATTTCGAGCCGTTAATTTTTGGCGAAGGATTCGATCAACACCCATGATGATGATGCCTGGCTGTGGTCGTTGTCCCTCCCACACGACGTCTCTCTGTCGTTGGCCCCCACACACACGCCCGCGCACTCACCACGACGCTGCCTCTCACATCTCTCTTTCACACACAGGACGGACGCGGCGCTGGATTTGGAACCACTTGCAGGGGAAAGGCGCACAGACGAGACCAGCCTTCTTCGCCCTCTCGCTTTCGTGCTGCTCACGCCCCGTCTTTTATTCAACAAGAGCCACACCCCCGCCGCTGCCGCTGCCATCGCCATGTTTTACGCGCAGCTCATCCTGGGCAAGAAGGGGACGTTGGGCAAGGTCTGGTTGGCCGTGCACTCCGAAAAGAAACTCAATCGGAACATCATTTTCTCCACGGATGTTACCAAGAGCGCAGGTGTGTACGTGTGTTGGTGTCAGGAGTGAGCGCAAGCGCAGCAGTGAACCCTCCCCCTTTCCCGTGGTCTTGGCCAGGTCCTTCCTCTTTGTGTCTCCTGTGTCTGTAAATTGCGGTCCTGGTGGTCTGGCAATCCTGGGTCCTCGGGACGACACCAAACTCACTCTTCCCTCCCTCCCTCCCTCCCTCCCTCCCTCCCACACAAACAGACCGCATCGCCAACCCGAAAGGAGAAGCCATGCCCCTGCGTGTCTCCGGCAGCTTGTTGCTAGGCGTCGTCCGAATCTACTCCCACAAAGTGCGTTATTTGAGCACGGATTGCGACGAAGCCTTGAGCAAGATGAAGGTGGCTTTTCGACCAGGTGCTGCTTCCTCCTTCGATCCCTCCTCCTCCGGTGCTCCTCCTCCTGCCTCTCCCTCTTCTGTTGGTGCTGCTGCTCCTGGTGCTGCTGCTGCTGGTGGTAATGGTACAGCACGCACGCCTGATCAGCAGCTGTCTCAGACGGAGAGTATGACGACGAGGAATGGAGGGAGGGAGGGAGGGAGGGAGGGAGGGCTAGGGGTGGGGACCCCGTGTCGTCGTGATTCGTTGTCCTCCTTTTCTTTGTCCCAGCGGCTGACGCTTGAAAATGTCTTGCCTCCTTTAGGGGAGGAATGGATGGAGGCAGCAGCAATGACATTAGCGAGAAAACAGGATATCCGCATGCCGGAGGGGGAGGGGGAGGGGGAGGGAGGGAGGGAGGGAGGGCCGGGGAAGGAGGTGTCGCAGGAGGAGAGG
>Ga0209390_10008305_pt1 | contig 12896 bp, 5 predicted proteins | sample BON01_FD_187212 | JGI IMG/M metagenome (GOLD analysis project Ga0209390, IMG submission 187212) | Freshwater microbial communities from Lake Bonney liftoff mats and glacier meltwater in Antarctica - BON-01 (SPAdes) (version 2) | ecosystem: Environmental > Aquatic > Freshwater > Ice > Glacier... | reverse complement strand
TTATATATGGGGAGGAGGGGGTAGCCCCCTAGATCTATTGCCGATGGCACGAATACATAAATGAGTATAAATACACACATAGAAATATATATATGTGTATCTCACTATATCTATATCTATCTATATCTATCTATGGAAAAATATATACATACCATGGATATATATATACATATACATATACATATATACATATATGTATATCTATATATGTGTGTGTGCATATACATATTATATTGTAGTATATATATACATATATGTATATGTATGTATGTATATGTATATATGTATTATATATATATATATACACACACACACAAATATATATATATATATATATATATATATATATATATATATATATATATATATATATATATATATATATATATATCGGGAGAACCCGATCTAATAAAAAGCAAATCTGCGCGCAGGTTCTTGTACTGGCTTCTTCCTCCCAGTCTTATAAGGATCATAAGGATTACAACTAGTTTAAACGCGTATTACCAGCGGCATCTCCGTGTGCTCTACGCGCAGGTTCTTGTACTGGCTTCTTCTTTCCAGTCTTATAAGGGTTTCTTATAAATATAAGTAGTTTAGATGCGTACCACCAGCGGCATCTCCGTGTTCTGCGCGCAGGTTCTTGCACTGGCTTCTTCTTCCTAGTCTTATACGGATTATCAAAAGTATACGTAGTTGAGATGCGTACCACCATCGGCGTCTCCGTGTTATTTGCGCAGGTTCTTGTACTGGCTTCCTTTTCCTAGTCATAAGGATTATCAAAAGTATAAGTAGTTTAGATGCGTACCACCAGCGGCAACTCCTTGTGCTCTGAGCGCAGGTTCTTGGAACTGGCTGCTTCTTTAAGTAATAGACTGCTTCTTTAAGTAATAGAAGTAGTCTCAAAAGTATTAGCAGTACTAGATGCGTACCACCAGCGGCATCCCCGTGTGATATGCGCGCAGGTTCTTGTACTGGCTTCTTCTTTTTATTCTTATAAGGATACTCATATTATAAGTAGTTTAGATGCGTACCACCAGCGGCATCTCCGTGTTATCTGCGCAGGTTCTTGTACTGGCTTCTTATTTTTAGTCTGATAGGGATGCTCATATTATAAGTAGTTTAGATGCGTACCACCAGCGGCATCTCCGTGTTATTTGCGCAGGTTCTTGTACTGGCTTCCTTCTTCCTAGTAGTATAAGGATTATCAAAAGTATAAGTAGTTTAAATGCGTACCACCAGCGGCAACTCCTTGTGCTCTGCGCGCTTGTCTTGGAACTGGCTGCTTCTTTAAGTAATAGACTGCTTCTTTAAGTAATAGAAGTAGTCTAAAAAGTATTAGCAGTACTAGATGCGTACCACCAGCGGCAACTCCTTGTGCTCTGCGCGCAGGTTCTTGCACTGGCTGCTTCTTTAAGTAATAGAAGTAGTCTAAACATTATTAGCAGTACTAGATGCGTACCACCAGCGGCAACTCTTTGTGCTCTGCGCGCTTGTCTTGGAACTGGCGCCGCTCGAACTTGTAGAGAAGCACCGACCCGAGCGACTGAGAGCAAGAAACGTGTTTGCCTTAGAGAGGACCCCTCTGGTATAACCACCTCTATATCATTTAAGTACATACATATGTATCTGTATATATATACAGACACGCACATACACGCACACGCGCGAGCGCGCGCGCGCGCGCGCGCGTGCACACACACACATATTTGTGTGTGTGTGTATATATATAGATATACATACACACACACACACACACACATATATATATATGTATATATATATACACACATTAATATATATATATATACTATATATACTATACATATAGCATGATACTGGCGTTGATCGAACTAAAAGAGCAGCACGGAACCAAGCGACTGCGGACGGGCAACGAAACGAGTTGGCGTTAGAGAGCCCCCCTCCGGTGTTGTTCACACACAAATAGAACGAAACAACGCAGAGAGGCGCGTTTGTGTTAGAGAGATGCACTCGGCTGCACACCAATTCACAGCGTCAGCTATGAAATGGCAGCTGATATCGTAGAGTCTCCGGCTCTGCCGTGCCCAGCGGCTAGGAGAATGGCGCGTTTGCATCAGCCCGAAAGAGGCTCGTCGTGTGTATGTGTGTGTGCGCGCGCGTACGAGCGTGTGCGTGTGCGTTCGTGCGTGTGTGTATGTCAGATTTGAGCCTCCTCGCTCGCTCGCTCGCACTGGTTGAAGTATGAGCGTAAGCCGTCACGCAGACCACGTGTAGAGCCGAACTGATGTACTGGTCCGGTTAGTATTAGTGTTAACCTGATTAAAGTAGGAGCAGAGCCCGTCGCAGACCTCCGTGTAGAGACGCTCGTGGTGCGACTTCTTCGCCTTGGCCGCCACGAAGTCGTTAAAAATGCTGTCGATCGTGGGCGAGCGCGGCAGCGGCACCAGCTTTCGTTCCCTTGTGACGCGCTCCCAGTCCTCGACCAGCTTGAGCTTGAGCCCCTGTGGCAGCCGAAGCGACTCGCGCACTTCCGCAACGATAGACTCGTCGCCAGGCGCCACGCCCCCCCTGGCTTTCTTACTCGCGTCCTCCGCGGCGCCGGCCTCGGCCGCCGAGCCCGCCCCGCCGCCGTCGCCCGCCGAGCCGCCAGCCGTGCCGTCCTGCGCCTTGCGCTTGTTGTGCGCGCGCTTAAACTCCCGCACACGCTGCTTCTGAAGCTCCTCGGCCTGCGCAGTGTCCTTGAGCAGCCGCGACTCGGGCACCCACTCGTCCCAGTGCTCGTCCCAGCCCGAGTAGTGCACCTTGTACAGGCGCACCTTGGTCGCAGCGGCACCCACACCGCTAGTCCGCTCAGCCTTCTCCAGCACCTCCGCCTTGAACAGCAACGGGCCGTGGTACGCGTACACACTCTCGTCGGGGGTGAACGACGCCTCGGCCTCTGCAGACGAGCGCGAAGGCATGGCAGCGCGCGGCGCGATTTGTTGGAGACGCTTGAATGCGTCGAAACATAAGTTGCCCAGACTAAAAAAAAACTCAAGGCCTTTGTGTGGGTTAACCAGGGTTAACCCCGCTTTGTTTCTGTGCTTAGCACCAGCGGTAAGCGGATATCTTTGGAGCCAGCGGCTACCTCGGGTTAACCCGTAGCTCTACGTGCGTACTTTAGCCACACTGCAATTGCGCAATTGCAATGTGAGACGAGTAAGGGGACGTAGGAGGTGATGCGGAATGGGTTCCGCCTGACACTGCATTGCCTGCCCTCACGTAGAGCAGGGTTAACCGAGCTCTACGAGTAGAGCTACGGTAGTCGCGTCGTCATGCTGGCGGCGGATATCAAAACCACGCCGAAAAATAGTTTCCTCCACAGGGATTCGAACCCTGGTCTCCCCGGTGAGAGCGGGATATCCTGACCAACTAGACTATAGAGGAAAGACAGGTGGTAAGTCAGTATAATCAGCGGTACCGATACCTCACACAATTTTTCCCGCATGGCTGCGGCACTGGGGGCGAGCCGGACTAAGGGGACTCCAACGACATCCCCTTAGCCGGACCTACATAGCGCCCCCAGGGCGCGTCGGACTATACCCCACCTCCCACGCTGACTTCGGCGCGTCGTGGGTTACTCGTAATATGTGCCGCCATGGCTGTGTAGTGTGCCGCGTAGGGCTGGAACGGTGGGAGAACACGGCCCAGGGCGTCGGGCGTCCGCTCCCGAACGCGCCAGCTCCCGCAGCCTCGTTTTGCACAGGTAGCTGGAATCACAAGACAAAGTTCGTGCCCAAGCGCTACCACACACGAGTAACAGATACCGGGGGTGTATGATCTCTTTTTTTTATTTTTTTTTTATTTTTTAGCACAGCTCATTCGCGCCAAAATGACGGCCTCCACGCTCACCGCGTTGCGCGCTGTGGCTGCGCGCTGCCAGGCCGCCGCATGGAGCTTTACCGACGAGCAGGCCGCCGAGGGACATGCAGTCGCCGAAGGGTTGTGCGATCTCTTCCTGCCGCCTCCAGCCGCGGCCTCCTTGGCCTTGCCGCAGACGCAGCCACATTTGCTTCAATGGCTGCAGCTTATGCCAACCGAACTCCTGTCGGTCGTCCTCTCCCACCTAAACACGCACGATCTGACTCGCCTCGCTGCAACGTGCCGCTCGCTCTGGCGCGACGCGCCCGCTCCTCCGCCGCGGCCGATGCCACTGCTGCGGCCCATGGGGCCGGTGGAGACGGAGCTCCGGCGGCGCGCCACGGCACGCGGCCTGCGCATCGGCTCTACCCTGCCTGTGGGCGCCCTGTCATGGGTGCCGTACCTCCTGAGGTGCGTCCTTCGCGATGCGCTGCGGTGCACGCCCCGGTCGCAATGGGTCAAGGCCAGCCTCTTTCTAGACGCAGACCTCCGCCTGCTCACTTGCGGCACTGAGAATTCAGGAGCGGGAGAGCTTCTCTTGGGGCAAGACTGGGGGGCCGATGTCGATCCCGACGAGCTTCACGCCATCGGCTCGCCCACGCCGGTGCCGTCGATGCAGGGCATTCGCATCGTCAGCGTCGTCGCCAGCTGGCACTGCCTCGCGCTCAGTGCCGAGGGCGAGGTCTACTCGTGGGGTGACGGAAGACACGGCTCGCTCGGCCATGCCGATAGGGGTGCGAGAGCCGTGCCGAGCCGGATTGAGTCGCTGAGCCGGATCGAGAGCATCGCGGCTGGTAGCGGCGCGACCAGTGCGGCGGTCGATGAGGTCGGAACACTCTTTACGTGGGGTCGGGCGATAGATTTCGTTGATGAATCTAAATCTAGGCCATCCGGTCTGGGCTACGCTCTCGACTCTCAAACTAGGTCTCAGCTGACTCCGAAGAGGGTCGAGGCGCTCTCGGAGGATTGCGTGGTGGGCGTCGCCCTCGGTTTCGGCTTTACGCTGGCGGTGACCGACGCCAGCGCCGTATTTTCTTTTGGATACTGCGGTTGTGGCTCGCTCGGCCACGGCTTGCTGGAGGCCGAGGTACTGCCCCGACGGATCGAAGCCCTGGCGCGAACGGGGTGCCGGGTCGTCGCCGTGACTGCAGGCGATTTCCACGCCCTCGCGCTGACCGAGGAGGGCGAGCTCTACGGGTGGGGCGATTGGGAAGGCAATGGCCACGGGGCGAATGAGCACACTCCGCGTCAGGTGGCCGCGTTCGTCGGCCAACGTGTCAAGCACGTGGGCGCAGGCGCCGTATCTTCGTGCGCCGTGACGGAGAAGGGCGAGCTCTACACGTGGGGGGGCGGCGCGTTTTTGGGGGGCGGCGCGTTTTTTCACCTGGGCCACGGGGACGAGGAGCAACAGGACACGCCGAAGCGGGTGGAGGGGCTGAGCGGAGTCAAGATTATGGCGGCGGCGATCGGTGACGGTCACACGCTCGTGGCCGATGAGGATGGCGTCATCTGGGCCTTCGGCAAACGCTTGGCCCTCGGCCTCGGCGATCCGGGCGCGGCTCCCCAGGATCATGTATGGGAGCCCGCTCCGATCCCCACTCTGCGCGTGCGCGCCCACAAGTCCCCAGACGTGCTGCCATTCCGTTTGTGAAGCGTTTCGCGCCGCGTGGGATGCGGTGGACCACGGCGGCGAGGTGGTCAAGGCATGTTCCGCTGTTGGTCGCCTACTCCGTCGCCTGCGAGCCAATTGCAACACCTCGCGGTGTGGAGAGTTTTTTTTTGGGTGGGCGCCGCCACTTCTACTTCTGCGCAAAGGCTGCGCTCTGTCCCTGGCTGTGATGTTCTTTTCACTGGCTCGCTCGGGTTAACCCGAGTGTTAACCCAACACTTTTTCTCAAAGTTGGCGCGAAGTCGGCCGGCGGTCGGATGAAGGGGTGGTTCTTCGTGTGGTCGTTTGTGCTGTGGTTCTTGTCGTTGTCGTGTATTTGTGTGTGTGACCTGCGTCTCTGCTGCACTCATCTTCTTCTTATACCTCTAGAGCTATGAGCTATATAATTATATAAGCCCAAGTCCAAGTCCAAGTAGAGAGCAGTAGCAGTAGTACTAGTAGCAAGTAAGTATACTAAGTAGAAGTAGCTCTAGAGCTCACCGTAGTTTATATTTATAACGAACTACGAACGTCGTACTTATATACATGTTTAATGCGTTATCCGTTATCCATGAGCATCCATGAGTATATTCTGATGTGCCGTGATAAAATATATAAAATATGTGTATATATGTATATGTGTGTGGTCCGTGGTCTTGTGGTGTGGTCCGTGTGGGCCCTTGGTTAAGCCTTGGGTGGTCCGTGTGTGGTCCCTTGGTTAAGCCGTGGCCTTGGTGGTGAGTGGTGTGCTATAGCTATAGGCTATAGGTATAGGTATAGGTATAAGGGTGCTAGGTGCTAGGTGTCGCTCGCGCGAAGAGTGAAGATGAAGGGAATAGGTAGAAGGAACACGCGACCCCAGCAAATAACTAGGGCACATCATGCCAGCCTGACGGCTCCGCCTGACCGTTTGTTCGAGTCGCACGACCCGGTCATACAGCCACGAGGCACTACGCAACGCGCAACTCAAAGCACGAGCAGAGCAGACGACAGGCGATGTACGACCACGAGCACTGTCCACCCCGTGGTCAACAGAAAACAGAAAGCCTAAAACTGCAGAGGCCCGCCGCTGTTGAGAGTCAGGCCCGACGGCCTGGCCACCGCCGCGTGTCGTTAGCGATACACCCAAGCAGCGCACACAACACCACCCGCGCCAACCGCTCACCACGTTCGCCGACCGTCCTTCTTGACGTGCAGAATCCACTTCTCGAGCCGGTCCATCCGCTTCAGGTCAAACTGCGCGTCCTTCCACAGCACCTTGCGCTGCTCCTCCTTGGCCACGCGGTACACCTCGTGGAGCCGCAGCCGCTCGGACTTCAGGTGCTCCGCCAGCGCGTCAACTTCGGTCGTATCCCACACCTCCAGCGCGGGATAGTCTGCAAACAGGCCGGAAGAGAGCGTGAGAGGAGCGCCGCGCTGGGCGGAAACAGCTACACGCGCCGGCCTCACCTAGCGCCTGCCACTTGGGCGACGCCGGGAACGCCGGGAACGCCGGGAGGCTGCAGAGGCTGCGTCTCGTGGCGCCAAAGTGGCCGCTGGCAGCGGCGAGCGGAGACGCGCTGGAGGACGCGAGCGAGGAGCCGAGCGAGCCGGCGCCGATGCGTCTCGACTGCGCCGCCGCCATGCCGGCTCCGGTGGCGCGGCGGAGCATCGCGAGCGCCATGTTAGCTCGACTCTAGCTCGTCGACTTCGGCCGTGTTGGCGCGCTGAAAAAAATGCAGCAGGGAGGGCGGGGGATTGGCTGGGGGGGGGTGGGGGTTGGCGGGTCGGTGGGAGAGGGGAGACTGCGCTGTGGAGAGCGGAGGGGGCGCTGGGGAAACACGGAGAAACACAAGAAATTACGGTACGAAGGTTGTCCACCATTAGCCTGCAGCAGACGCGCCACACTGCGGCAGCCGCTCAGCAAAGGTATGATTATAGCTGCTCAAGGTAACGGTGGGGAACGGGGCTGAGGAGGAGCGAACACTCTGCTACAAAGTAGTACAGCCTCCATCCTTCCCTCTGCGTGTCAACCCCGCCAAATCACACGCCTCCCCCTCGACTTGCTCGTCCGCCCCTTCCCCCCCCCAAAATATGTATTCACGTAAACTGAGCCTTTCGGGAGAAAAACTCGCGCGATTTTGGGTCGAAATGCCCGCAGGTCCCCGGCCGGCTTGGTCGGCGAGCTCCGATAAGCGGCATGCACCCCACCTACCAGACATGATGGCATGGTCAGCGGGCCTGGCGCGGCCGAACGACGCGCGGCAGCAGGTGGCGACGCTGGAGGCGGAGCAGGTGGTCCTGCTCGCCATCGGCAGCGGCGCGTGCGTCGTCGTCGCGCTGTGCGAGCCGTGCGACGTGCTGCAGATGCTGGGACCAGAGGCGGACGAGGTGAGCTGCGTCGGCTGGTGCGTGCGCACGCGGAGCCTCGCCGCTGGTGCCGGCACGGCAGTCACCGTGTACAACCGCCTGAGCCCAGGCGGAGGCGGCGTGGCGACAGCGGGTGGCGAGGGTGGCCGCGGCGACTGGCACTGGGAACAGGGCGTGCGGCTGGACCACGATGGCCCGGTCTTTGCGCTGTCGTGGACGCGCGCCGCGGGTGCCGCGCGTGCGCTCTGGGTCTCCGCGGGCGCCGAGCTGCTGCTGTGGACGCACCCGGACGAGGGCGCCGACGCGCCGTGGAGCGTCGCGTGGCGCCGCGCGCTCTCCCAGCCAGCGGTCCTGCTCGCGAGCTCGTGCCACGGCGAGCCGCTACTCGCGAGCGCGGGCGGTGCTGAACGCCTCGCCAAGGTCTGGCACCCGCAGCCGCCCGACGATCCCGAGGCGGCTGAGCGGCCGCGCGGCCGCCGGCGTGCCGGGGCCGGCTCCGGGGCCTCGCCGCCGTCTTCGTTTTCGTTTGCCTACCTGCCGCACCCCTGCGCGGTGCTCTCGCTCGAGTGGCGCGCGCCGACGCGTGCCTCGCTCGCCTTCTCGAGCGGCGGCCGGCGCGGCGAGGAGGAGGCGAGTGTGCTGCTCTCGCTCTGCGCCGACGGGACGCCGCGGCTCTGGCTGATGACGAGGGACACGCCAGACGCGCCGCCGCGCTTCAGTCTCTGCGCCAGCCTCGTGCAGGAGGTGCCCGCCTCCGGTATCGTCTCCGAGGGCTCGGGGCGGGGCTCCTTTTCGGCGTCGCACCACGGCGCACGGCTCGCGCTCTGGCTCCACCCCTCTGCCGCCCGCCTCTTCCACTCGCCCTCCGCCTCCTCGGCCGCCGCTTCGGGCGCCCTCCAGCCAGCATCGCCCAGCCACCCACGCAGCCCGTACCAACCGGCGCCCTCGCCCCTGCTGGGCCTCGACGCGGGCGTCCCCGCCCTGCGCCCCTCGATGCGCGAGCGGCACGACTACGTGCTGGCCGTTCGGCCCGACGGGACCGTGGTCGTGTTCCTGGTGCATGGGCTCTCGGCGCACCCGCGCTGTAGCCCAAAGGTGATGGTCTGGGCCTCCCTCCCACAGGCGCTGCCGCCGTGCGAGCGCTACCTGGCCGCGACAGGCTACTGCTACTTCGAGGCGGCGGCAAACCCACTCGCGCTCAAGGCGCGGGGTGCGGCGGGGGCAGAGGCGGACCGGCTTCCGACGGAAGTGACGCTGGTGACGCACAGCGTCGCACAGGCGATTGCGGCACAGGCGCACGCCTGTGTTGCGCCATCGTCGCACGAGCAGCCTGGTCCACCTGGACCTGGCGGCGACGGAGGCGAGGAGGAAGAGCAGTGGCTTCGTCGGTATGGCGGTGGTGGAGGCGGAGGCGGCAACTCCTCTTCCGTGGCTGCGACCGAAGCGCCGTTTCGGCGCATCACCGACCTCTCTCTCTCCAGCATCAACGTCGAGCGATCCCACTCTGGCGCGCGCCTCCGCCAAAAGGCGCTGGGCGGCCACGGAGCGGCGGCCGCGGTGCTCTCGGTGGCCGCCCACCCGACACTGCCCCTGGTCGCCAGCCTCGACTCTACGGGGGACGTGCTGCTCTGGGCCTGCCCCATCCTATGCGGACCGCCGCGTGACGCAGCCAGCATGCCAGAAGGAAAGAGCACGCCGGACCCAACTGGCCAGCACGGTGGAACTGGCCAGCCAGACGGAAATGGCTCCGGCGGCGGCGAAAGCAGCTCTGGCGGTGGCGGCGGCGGTGGCGGCGCCGCCCCCTCCGGTGTTACCAGCCCCTGGTCGAGCCCCAGCGTCGCCTCTGAGTTTTCGATCAGCTCGCCCGAGGAGGAGGAGCAGGAAACCGGCGCACGAGGCGTCGACAACGGTGGCATCAACAGAGTTGGTGTGCCAGCGTTTCGCAGCCGTGACGCTGGCACGGCCGCCAGAGCCACCACAGCAGCTGGAGCCGCCGCCGCCGCCGCCGTCGGAGGCTCTTCACACCCCTTCTTTGGTACCGGCATGTTGCGCTGCGAGGCGCACGCGTCGCTCGGCGCGCGCGCCGTGGCGTGGGTGGCGGGGGCGGAGCCGCCGGCCCTGCTGGTCGCGAGCGAGGGCGGGGTCACCGTGCTGCGGCGGACAGCGGCGGGCGCGTTCGGCCACGCCCAGTGGACGCGTGAGGGACGTGTCCCAGTGCCGTGGGCCGCGGCCGGCGCGGCTGCGGCGCCTGGCGCTTGCTGGCTGTGCGCCGAGCTTACCGGCGGCGGCAGAGGCGGTGGCGGAGGAGGAGATTCACTGCCAGAGGGGGGCTCCGACGTCGTCGGTGCGAGGCTTCTTATTCTTACGACTGTTAGTAGTACTAGTAGTAGTACTAAGTAGTTGTAGTCGTAATAATAGAAGAAGAATAAGTAATAGTAGTAGTAGAAGTAGTAGTAGTAGTAGTAGTAGTAGTAGTAATAGTACTCATATTAGTCGGATTAGTATGATTAGTAGTAGTAATACGCAGTAGTAGTAATAATAGAAGAAGAATAAGTAGTAGTAGTAGTAGTAGTAGTAGTAGTAGTAGTAGTGGTAGTGCTACTACTTATATTAGTCGGATTAGTATGATTAGTATGACTATTAGCTACGCAGATAGGCTGACTTTCGTCTCCTCTTCTCGCTCCGACGCCGGTGCAGCATCCTCCGCCGCATTTAGAATTGTAGCCAAACTCCACCTCTACCATCCCCATGTAAAAATATCAACGGGTCACACACACACACGCCGACAGAGAACAACACCCCCGACACACACACACACGACGAGAAAACACCCCAAACCCCCAAACGACCCCCCCCCACAAACACTTAACAACGCTCGAAGACGGCGCGACGACGGTGCGTGGAACGTGAACTTTACCCGTCACCGATCCCTCCTACTCGCCCGTGCCCCCCCTCCCATATTTTGTTCTACAGCTGTGTGTGAGATGTGTGTGTGTGCATGTGTGTGTGAGAGAGGTGTGTGTGTGTGTATGTGTGAGAGAGAGAGGTGTTTGTGTTGACCTGCGTGTTGTCGTACCGGTGGGGAGGACGCCCATCTTGGCCTTTACAAAATGGTCATTTGTTTATTCTGGGATTGTGCACGAGCCAATTCTATTATCCGCCCGAAACGCCTCCTTTAGTTCGCCCCCCTGTATTTTCACAAACAACATCGCGCAATGTATGCTTCCCCCCCGACCCTCCTCTTGTGTGCCAGGCACCATACAATATTGGCAATGGCGATATCGTGTAAAGACCAACGCCCATCCCACATCGGCGAGCCAGAGCCTCGTCCTCCCCGTTACCGAACCCTCCTGCAAAACCCGTACCCCCGCACAGGTCTGTCTAACAACAGCGACTAAGCACGTCGGGTTATCCCGAGATATCCAGAACTGAAGGGCGGCCCTGCATCACTCACCGCTCCGATGGGTTGCCTCTTCCTAGGTGGTGGTGGCGGACCAGGCGGGGAGAGCCACGCCCTAAAGTAAACGAATATCTTGTAGGCCAACTCACCAATCTGATGGGTTGCCTCTTCCTAGGTGGTGGTGGCGGACCAGGCGGGGAGAGCCACGCCCTCGTCTTGCGCGGCGACGCACGCGCGGCGCACGTATGGAGCGCTGTCCGGCCCGGCGCGCCCCTCTGCTGGCTTGGCGAAGTTTTGTTTTCGGATGGGTCGTCTTCGGAGGTCGACGCGCCGGCTGCAGCGGGGGGCGCGGACGACGGAATAGCAGTCAACGAGCCCGCGGCCGATACCGGCCGGGGGCCTGCGGTTGGTACCGCGGGGGGCCCGGCCGGCGCTGATACCGGTCGGGGGCCCGGCCCGCCCATTCGCCACGCGGCGGCGCTGCGGCGGCTGCCCGGCGGCGCAGAGGAAAGCGATGGCTACCTGGGCGCCCTACTCACGGCGGACGAAACCGGCCGCGCTTGCTTTTGGGCCGTCCTGTGCCGCGGCTCCGTTCACAGCGGCGGCTCCGACGTGCACAGCATTCACAGCGGAGGTTCCGTTCACAGCCTGGACGGCGGCGCGAGTGGTGGCGTGGGCAGTGGTGGCGTGGGGGGCGGCGGCATGGGCGGAGGCGGCGGAGACGGAGGCGGCGGAGACGGAGGCGGCGGCATGGGCGGTGGCGTGGGCAGTGGTGGCGTGGCGGGTGACGTCGCTGCTTCTTCCGGCTGGACGAGCCTCGCCGGCGCCGGACGGAACGGCGGCGCGCTGCGAGCGGTCCTTCGGGTGTCTCTGCTCCTACCTGGCCACGGCCCGGTCTGCTCGCTCGCCTGCCTACCGAGCGGCGCGCGCATCGCCCTGGTGCGTGCCGGCAGCACTTTCGCCCCCTCCGCTACGGCCACCGCCTCCGCCGCCGCCGCGCCTGTGCTCTGCCTCCTCGACTGCACCCCTAGCAGGGGCGTCCCCGCTGTGGACTTCGCAGTGGCCATTGGCGCCGCGGCGCCCGACCAGCACCAACAGCACCGACAGCAGAATGGGGCGGCCGTGGAGGGTCCTGTGTGCGTGTGGCTGGGCGAAGACACACTGGCCCTCTGCTTCGCGCGGCCGTCACACGCGCGCCAGGCGAGTGGCACCCACGGCTCCTCTGCCGGGACGCTAGCCACAAATGCAAGCTTCGACTATACTACCATCGGTAGCGACCCGACCGCCACCGCCAGCATGCTCGTCTTCGCCGACCGCACCGCCGCCAGCCCCGGAGGCGGCGAGGCCGGCTTGGGCGGCGCTGGCGGCACTGCTGGCAATACTGGTGGGGCTGGCGGCAAGACGGACCATGCGCATGCCTATTTCTGCGGGGCTGGCGAGCTGCGCGGCTGGTCCTGCGTGGCAGACCTCCCGCTGCACGCCATCCCTACCGCCGCGGTCGCGCTGCGCCAGGTATATATATACAACTATACATGTTTTTTTATCTATCTATACACACACACGCATATATATATATATATATATATGTATATATATATATATATGTATATATACACACAC
>Ga0209390_10008298_pt1 | contig 12904 bp, 9 predicted proteins | sample BON01_FD_187212 | JGI IMG/M metagenome (GOLD analysis project Ga0209390, IMG submission 187212) | Freshwater microbial communities from Lake Bonney liftoff mats and glacier meltwater in Antarctica - BON-01 (SPAdes) (version 2) | ecosystem: Environmental > Aquatic > Freshwater > Ice > Glacier... | reverse complement strand
AATCGGCTAAAACAACTGTGGTGCCTGGCGAGATTAGCCGTAGGGCGATAGCCCCGGTTTCTACGTGCACCGAACGCCGAACAACCGTGGCTATCGCCCAATCGGCTAAAACAACTGTGGTGCCTGGAGGTGCCTAGCCCAGCGGCGCAGTTTTGGAGGATACTTTGGAAATTCATGACAAACCAATGGGTTACTTGATTACGTGGACCGTTTACGGCACTTTTCTTCAGGGTGACACTCGTTGGTGGCGAAAGAGAAGCAACGGTGAGCAAGCGCCACAGCCACTGCTCGAACAGTGGCATCGTGATCGACTCAAACATGAGGTTATTCTGCTCAACGATGAGCACCGCAAAGTTGTGAGATCCGAAATTGAATTTCATTGCAATAACCGAGCCTGGAAACTCTGGGTTGTGAACCCACGAACAAATCATGTGCATGTCGTGGTGACGGCCTCCGAATACACTGGCGAGAAAGTTCGCGACCAGTTGAAAGCAAATTGCACACGCGGGATTCGGCAGATTGATATTCGATTTACTGATCGCCCAGTGTGGACAACCAAAGGCGATGTTCAATTTTTGAAGACCACCGTTGATCTGGAACGCGCCATTGATTACGCCGGCGAAGCACAGGATCGAATGGGATTAGGGAAATGAAGATGCAAAGAACCGAGGCTATCGCCCATCGGCTAGTTATATCGGAGGTCGCATGAACGCTGACTCCAAAGAAGCCGCTTTTCAACAGGACATCATCGACCAAATGGTCGCGGGCGGTTGGAGGCTGGGCGAACCGGCCAAGTACGATCGGAAACTGGCGCTCTACACCGAAGATTGCCTGGAGTACGTCAAAACAACTCAGCCCAAGACCTGGGAAAAGTACGAGACGCTGTACCCGGCCAACCCCGAGCAGGCGTTCATCGACAAACTGGCGTCGCAGCTTTCCAAAGCCGATCCACAGGCCAGCGATAAACACTTGCGGACGTTTGGCACCCTGGGCGTGCTGCGTCATGAAATTCGCGACAAGTCGGCGTCGCTGAAAATGTGCCAGTTCAAACCCGAGCACGGCTTGAACCCCGATACGCTGGCGATGTACCAGGGAAACATCCTCCGCGTGGTGCCCGAACTGGTTTACAGCCCGTGGACGACGGGGGTTGACGATTCTGAAATTAGCCGCATGGGCGATAGCCCCGGTTCAACAAAAATTAGCAGCATGGACGATAGCCCCGGTTCAACAAAAATTAGCCGCATGGGCGATAGCCCCGGTTCAACAAAAATTAGCAGCATGGGCGATAGCCCCGGTTCAACAAAAATTAGCAGCATGGACGATAGCCCCGGTTCAACAAAAATTAGCAGCATGGACGATAGCCCCGGTTCAACAAAAATTAGCAGCATGGACGATAGCCCCGGTTCAACAAAAATTAGCCGTGTGGGCGATAGCCCCGGTTCTGAACCAGAGGACGACGTGATGGAACCGGGGCTATTGCCCACACGGCGAAGGGATGCGGCGGTGGCCAAGAAGTGGCGGATCGACTTGGTGTTGTTCGTCAACGGTATCCCTGTCGCGACGATGGAACTGAAAAGCGAGTTCAAACAGGCGGTCCAGAATGCGATTCGCCAGTACAAAAAAACTCGGCTTCCCAAAGACCCCGAGACGAATCAACCCGAACCGCTGCTGACTTTCAAACGCGGTGCGCTGGTTCACTTTGCTGTCAGCCAGTACGAAGCCTACATGACGACGCGGCTGGCGGGTGACCAGACAAGGTTCCTGCCGTTCAATAAAGGCACCAAAGACGGTGGGGCGGGCAATGATGCACCCAAGAATATCCATGACTACGCCACCGGCTATTTGTGGAACGAAGTTTTAGCTCCAGTGAATCTGCTGCAGATCATTGGCCGCTTCATCCATCTGGAAATCAAAACCGACGAGGAATGGGACGGTCGCAAGACGAAGAAAGAATCGCTGATCTTCCCCCGCTATCACCAATGGGACTTGGTTCGCCAACTGGTTCAGGCCAGTCGCGAAGAAGGCCCCGGCCATAAGTATCTGGCTCAACATAGTGCCGGTTCGGGCAAATCCAACAGCATCGCCTGGACGGCCCATCAACTTTCGTCTCTGTACAACGATAAGGGCGACAAGGTTTTCCACAGCGTGATCGTCGTCACCGACCGTTCGGTGCTGGACGATCAATTGCAGGATACGATTTACCAGTTCGAACATGCCGACGGTGTCGTGGGACGCATCAACCGCGAAGAGGGCCAAGGTTCAAAGTCAGAGAAACTGGCAGCGGCTTTAGAGAGCAGCCAGCCTATCGTGATCGTAACGATCCAAACCTTCCCTCACGTTCTCAAAGCGATTGAGAATAGCGTCAGTCTGAAAGAACGCTGCTATGCGATCATTGCCGACGAAGCTCACAGTTCGCAGTCTGGGCGAACCGCCGGCAAGCTGAAAGAGGTGCTGTCCATCGAAGCAACGGACGAAGACGAAGATGTTACCGCGGAAGATAAAGTGAACGCCAGCGTTGAGGCTCGCAAGGGCTCGAAGAACCTCAGTTACTATGCGTTTACGGCAACGCCCAAAAGTAAAACCTTGGAATTGTTTGGTCGGCGGCCCAAGCCCAACGAACCTGCGTCCAAGCAAAACAAGCCAAAGGCGTTCCATGTCTACAGTATGCGCCAGGCGATTGAAGAGAATTACATTCTGGACGTGCTGAAGAATTACACCAGCTACAAGGTGGCATACAATCTGGCCCAGAAAGTGGCCAAGTCAGACAGCGAAGTGGACACCAGGAAGGCGAAGGTGCGGCTTGGGCAATGGGTTCGTTTGCATGACTACAATATTTCGCAGAAAGTGAAGGTGATTGTGGAACACTACCGCCAAACGGTGCTGGGCCTTTTGAACGGGCAGGCCAAGGCGATGGTGGTCACGGGTTCGCGTAAAGAAGCGGTGCGTTACAAGCTGGAGTTCGACAAATACATTGCCAAGAAACAGTACAGTCATTTGGCCGCAATGGTGGCTTTCTCGGGCGAAGTCCAGTTCAGCAAGGATGATCCAAATTGTGACGCGCTGGTGGGCGAAAAGTTCACCGAAAGCGGCATGAATCCGGGCCTGAAGGGTCGTGACTTGCGAAAGGCTTTTGATACCGGCGAGTATCACATTATGATCGTCGCCCAAAAGTTTCAAACGGGTTTCGATCAACCGAAACTGTGTGCGATGTACGTTGACAAGAAGTTGGGCGGGTTGGAATGTGTCCAGACGCTGTCGCGTTTGAATCGTATGTTCCCAGGCAAGGAAGATACTTACATTTTGGATTTCTATAACGATCCAGATGATGTGCTGTTGGCGTTTCAGGAATACTACGAAACGGCGAAGTTGCTGGATGTGTCGGATCCGAATCTGATCTGGGATATCTTTGATAAGCTTCGGGCCACCGGCATCTTTCTTTGGACGGAAGTCGTGCAGTTCATCGAGGTCTTTTTCGTCAAAAGCAAAAGCAACGCGGCACTAGGTAACATCTGCAAGCCGGCAAAGGACCGCTGGCAGTCACGTTTCGTACAAGCCAAGTCGGACTACGACAAGCATAAGAAGCTATTTGACCACGCCAATAAGTTGGGCGATCCAACGTTCATCGCCAATGCCGAGGGTGATTTGAAAGAGGCGAAGAAGGAACTTGATGCGTTAGGCATTTTCAAGGCGGATTTGGTTTCGTTCGCCAGGTACTACGAATTCATGTCTCAGATCTGTGACTATGACAGCACTGATCTTGAGAAGCTGAATCTTTACGCTCGTCATTTGGCACCCCTGTTGCGGGAAGAGGCCCCACAGGATGACCCCGTCGATCTGACGTCTGTCGCACTTAGTCACTACCGATTGTCAAAGATTAAGCAGCAGGACTTGTTGTTGGTCAAGGAAGGCGGAGAAGGGCTGACGCCGGGCTATGATATCGGCAGCGGGAAAGCCAAGTCGAAGAAAGAGGAGTGGTTGTCGCAGATCATCTCTCGGCTGAACGAATTGTTCATTACTGATGGTTTGACCGATCAGGACATGATCAATTACGCGTACACGATTCACGATAAATTGCGAGAGAACGAACGGGTCATGCATCAGATCCAAAACAATTCGCCCGAGCAAGCTTTGTTGGGCGACTTTGCCGAAGCCACGGACAACGCGGTTATCGATAGCAGTGATGCCCATGAAAATCAAAGGACTCAGTACCTCAATAGCCCCGAGATCCAGGTGAAGCTACAGCGTCTGTTGTACGACATGCTGACCGCCAAAGCCGGCTAGAACCCGTAACTTTCTTCCCCGTTACGGTAATGACCAGATAGCAGACCACGATACCAGTGCCAGGCGAGCAAGTGTGAATGAACGATGAGCAACTGTGATTAGTGTGGATTAGCGAAGATTAGTGTTCGCCAATTCCCAACCACTAATCTTCACTAATTGACACTAATAAAGAATTAAGTCAGTTGCGGACCTAGACCGACCAGATAGCAGGCCAGGATACCAGTGCCAGGCGTGCAAGTGTGAATGAACGATGAGCAACTGTGATTAGTGTGGATTAGCGAAGATTAGTGTTCGCCAATTCCCAACCACTAATCTTCACTAATTGACACTAATAAAGAATTAAGTCAGTTGCGGACCTAGACCGACCAGATAGCAGGCCAGGATACCAGTTCCAGGCGTGCAAGTGTGGTGCGTGCAAGTGTGAATGAACGATGAGCAACTGTGATTAGTGTGGATTAGCGAAGATTAGTGTTCGCCAATTCCCAACCACTAATCTTGACTAATCGACACTAATCGACACTAATAAAGAATGAGGAAAGCAGATGTTGAAACAGGAAGGTTATGACTTGATGGGTGCGGCGTTTGAGGTCTACAACGTGCTTGGCTTCGGCATGGCGGAAGAAATCTACCCACAAAGCCTTGAGATCGAACTCGGCCTCCGTAACCTCCCGTTCCTCAGCAAAACCGTCGTCGATGTTGCCTACAAAGGTCACGAGTTGACCACCAAGTACCAACCGGACCTGTTGGTGTTCGGCGAGATCGTTGTCGAACTCAAAGCCGTCAAAGCCCTCGCGCCAGAGCACGAAGCCCAACTGTTCAACTACCTGCGAATTTCCAAGAAGCAAGTTGGATACTTGATCAGTTTCGGCTCGGCGAACGAACTGGAATGGAAACGGTTTGTTGTAACAGGGAAAAATTAAGGAACACTCATCGACCAAAGCTTGCTCCTTGCCGACCGCCCAACCGGCCAAAGTTCTTCACGCAGTCCACTCACGTCTGGCCGCTCATTAGCAATCGCTCCAAAATCGTAGCCAACCCCGCCGAATCTTTCTCGTAAATCGATGGCAAAGTCAGCGGCACCCTTTATCAGCATTTGTCTTGAACCGGGGAAAAAAGAGTGTCTGAAAATCAGAAGCTTAATTTTTTACACGTTGCTTGAATGACGATGGATTTGCGATCGATTGAAAGTCGCGTGTTGCCTGTGGACTGAGCGGCTAGGCCAGAGCGTGTATGGTTCGAAGTTGGATCGTTAGAAAGAAAAAGCCACCAACCGTGCAAGGTTGCAAGGTTGGTGGCGATGAACTGTTTTGGTCAAGGCAATCCAGACAAAATATTAGGCGACTTGTAGATTGCGGTGGTTCTTGGCCCATGAAATCCAATCATTGATTTCGTCCATGTCGGGCGTTTTTGCCGATCGTAAAATCTTTTGGCCTTCTTTGGTTTCTGCGAAGGGCACAATCGCTTGGAACAATTCGTTGGGAGTCATTCTTAAAATGGATTCTGGGTCGTAAAGGTCGCACGCGACTAGCAGTTGGGCATCGTGTCCCCGCAAATTTGGAATTCGGCAGACCAAGCGCGCTTGATGTTGCCAGTCTGAGATCACTTTTTCGTTGATTCGGCTATGCCCCAGTTGTTCATTCAAGCTTTCAGGATCGCCGGCTAGAAACTGTTCCACCGTTACCACGCCAAAACTAGCGAAACGTTCGGCCATTTTCGGTCCAATCGACGGGGCTCGTTCCAAGTCGTCAGCTGGGTTCAGATAAAACGTCAGGGATCCCGTCGCCGGAACCACTCGACCGTCCTCTTCGCGTTCGGTATGAATTCGGACCGATCGTGTGGTGTTGGACGGGTCATAGTTGGTTGCATCACGATCACGAGTGATTCGCTCCAGACTGTTTCGAACTTGCGCCACATTGTTGTCGTGATCCGAATACGACCTGGGGTTGGCTGGATTGAATCGTCGTCGGCGATCGCGACTGTTTCCAGCCCGATTGTCACTTCGTCGCCAAGTGGAGCGATTTTCCGTTAGTGACCGCATCCAACTGTTGACCCTCGCCAATTCGTAATCGGTTCCGCTTCGCATGACCCGTTGTCCTTCGCTGGTGGCCAAGTAAGTTTCCAAGCGTTGTAGAACATCGTGGGCGGACAGGTCTTCCAGCATTTCGGGTTCGGAAATGCCGCTGCCAACCAAAAGCCTTACATCGTACGGTCGCAGTCCAGGCACGCAACACAGCAGCCAAGCTTGGCTTTGCCAGCGATCGATCTTTGCTAGGGTGATGCCGCGGGTGGTTATCCCCAGCGGCAATTCGTCGGGATCCAAGTCCAGTAATTGAGCGATGATGGTCACATCGTTGACCGACAGTGAATGTAAGGCTTCGCGATCGATCAAGTCCAGTTCCGCCAAACGAGTGTGTTCGGTGATGATGCCTGCCACTTTTTGGGTCGTGATCACGGGGGTTGAAAGGACAGGTTGCGGTAGGGCCAGCGGTTTGTGTTGGGTGCCAGGCAATAACACGATCGGCCATTGGATCGTCAACTCTTTCGCTTGGAAGTCGGGCAGGTGGAAAATGGCATTCATTTGTCCATGGGCTCCGTTGAAGCGATCCGAAAGATAGCGATCGCCCATTTGTTTGCCATTAGCCAACAGGATGAATTGTTGGCCACCGATTACAAAATCGTACAAAACTTCGCGAGTCGCCTTGCTGCGAGTTTCATCTAGATTCGCGAACAAATCATCGAAGACCATTGGGATGTGAGTCCCTGCGTCCGCCATTCGTTTCGCCACCGCCAAGCAAACACTCAGACAAACTTGATCTTGATCGGCGCGGCTGAGCGAATCGAAGCCTCGATCTTTTCCGTTGTTTTCACGGACGATGAAGCGACTCGAAGCGGCGTCCACCCAAATGTGATGGATTTGATTATCCGACATGTGTCGGCACAATTCGGATGCGCGTTCTAAAAGATTATCGTAACGTCGATTCCACAGCGGATGGTCTGCGGCGACTTCGGAACGCAAAGCCACCAAGCGACCTTCGAGGTCTTGGATTTCATAATGAACGTCTTTGAGTTCACGTTTGAGATGGTCGACATTCAAACCGCCAAGAAATTGGGTTCGCTGGGCAAGCAGCCGTTCAAGTTCGGTTTGCTTGTGATCCAAGTCCAGTTGCAGCGAATGAATAAGAGCGGTCGTCGCACTGTGATCAGCCAACAAGTCGTGCAGTTGGCGTTCTAGGGCAGAGGTGTCAACATGCTTCACCGCGGGTTTGGGCGGGATCAATTCTTGGCCCAAAAATTTACGCCGAGCCTCTAGGTAGCCTGTGTGGCGTGCGCATTCGCAGAAACTTTTTTCGCCACGAATCACAAGTTCGTATCCAGCAGGATCGACTTCTTTGATGTCCGATAGTAGGTGATTTCGCCGCATCTTCAGCCAAACCATTCGCTGCTTCATTTCTGCAGCACAGCGGCGGAGGTCTCGAGCTTCGGCACTCAGTCGCACCCGCGCAGTTTGCAAATGATACTGGCTTAGATCTTGGCACAAGGCATAGATGTCTTCCTTGGCCTGTTCTACCTGCTGAGCTGGCGTTAAACCTCGGATGTGTTCTGCAATTTCAGAGTCCAGAGATTGGAATTCACGGTCGATAATTGTACGATACTGGTCGCGATCAAATTTAACCGCTTCATTTAGAACATGGGACAAATGTTCCATCCGTTGTTCCAAGCTATTAACGTGCAGTCGCGCACGGATGGCGGATGTATTTCGGGCCTTAGCTTCGTGTTCGGAGAGTCTTATTCGTTGATCGCGAATTTCACTGCGCCGATTGTACACATCTCGTTGCACCGAACGAGTTCGCTTGATTTGACGTTCGATCTTGTCTAGCTGGGCGTATCGCTGCGAAAGTCGATCAGGTTTTGCCACGGGCGCTTCCTGATAAGTCACCTCGCTGCGAAGACGTTCGATTTCACGCCGGACGGATTCTACTTCAATGTCCAGTGGTCGCAAGTGACTTTCGGCATCTCGTAAGCGTGATTCTAACGTGGCAACGTCTAGACGAGAGGATTCGATCTGGCGATCAAGTTCGAGGACTCGCTGTTGATAAGTTCGTTCGGCGGCAGTCAATTCATGTTGGAGTCGATCGCGACGTGAGACCAATTGGCGCATTTGGGCCTCGAGGGTCTCCAACGATTGGCGGCGATTCTGCGCTTCCTGTCGCCAGCGCAGGTGATCGGCTTCGCTTTTCCAATAAGCTTGTCCAGTAGCGACTACACCCATTCGTTCGGTCAAACAACGTACCATGCGTCGTTCTAGATCCGGCGAATCGATCAAGCTAACATTGAAAAAGGTGAAGTAGTCGGTGGCGTTCAAGTCACCTAAATTTCGAGACAATGATTGACTGGAAATTCCACTGCTTACATTTCGCAAAACATCGGCGGTCGCATTCCAATTCGCATTGTGTCTTTGCAATTGGAAAAGATTGTCGCCGATCTGAAGCTCCAGCTCACCCGTCGCGGTTGCATCTTGATCGTCAAGTAAACGACGGCGTGTGGTTTCATCAAAACCATAGAAGATGCCACCAATCGCGCGGCGAATCGTCGTTTTGCCCGATCCGGTGGGCCCGACAATAAGATTAAGTCCAGGTGAAAAGTTCTTGATCTCGATCGCTTTGAATAGGCCGATATCGTTGAATGCAATCCTGGCAATTTTCATGATGGGATTCTCCTTACAAATGTATTGGCAACAGGCAAGTAAGTTATTGCCTTGGGTTGCATGCTGAGGGATCAAGTTCTTGACCGGCCGCCTGGACAGCAAAGTCAAAGGCTTTGTGTCTACCGACACCCCGAAGATCCGTAGTGGTGCATCTTCGGGCGGACGTTTCAGCGACGATTGGATTCTGGTGTCCAGCGATTCTTCGCGTGCAGCTGGGGTGCGTACGTAATTCCAGCTTTCAACAGGGGGCTTTGGTGGAAGTGATCAACCACCAAGAGTTAGGACTGTGAACGATCGTTACGAAACGGAATTCACAAGTCCGTCTGGGTTGATTTTGAAGACGCGAAGGTTTGTTCCAGCGGACGGCTGGCCGTTGTATGACAGCTAGGGCCATCGTTGGTCATTTGAGTTGCGTCGGACCGTCAGGCATGATAATCCACACTTACCAAAATCTCCTAGATCAATCCTTTTCCCAAAGTGCCAGAATTGCCTCTAAATCCCCAAACGCGCGTTTAGGTATTCTAGCACCCTAGTCTGGCCGGTTTTGTCGGGAGCCTGGCTAGTTTTGTCGGGAGCCTGGCTAGTTTTGTCAGCGTCATCTGTCTTAGGGCATCGATGGGGATTTTAACGGCTGGTAGGGGGCCATGACTGCCAGCAAATGTGACCAGTGAATTGAGGCGAATTTTTTGTAAAGTCTGGGGCGTGATTTTGGGCAGGAGCGACCCTTTGGCAATTGGCGGCGGGACCTCTGCTGGCGACTCAAAGGGTAGCTAAAAACGCCGCAGAGCCTTGGAAGTGGCTGTTTCCGAGGACGATCAAGTGGTGGGACCGTGGGGTGCCGCTGGTGTGGCGATTGGGACTACTAGGCGATAGGGCAATTTTTCAATGGCCTTGGGGCTTGCTGAAATGGCAAACAGCGGTAAAAGTGAAAGGTGGAATATGTGCAAGCATTCAGATCTTGCCGAGCGGTTCCACTTAGGTTTGCCGCAGCACCAGCGAAATTATAGAGAACCAGAACGATGCCAACTCGTGCCGCCGTAGATACGTTTACCATTGAAGAAGCCCAGGCTCGCTTACCTTTGGTCCGGAGTATCGTGCGTGATTTGAAGAATTTGGCTCAGCGGATGGATCAAACTCGAAGCCGGTTGGAAGCACTCAAAGTCCGCCGTGGCGAAAAGGCCGCGGGCGATATTTACGGTCAAGAGTTGCAAGCGGTCGAAGCGGGTTTAGAAGACGACGCTCAGCGATTAGAAAGCTACGTCGAAGAACTGTTGGAATTGGGTATCGAGCCGGTAGATTACTCCGAAGGTGTGGTTTCGTTTCCGTCCTTGATGTTTGGCCGCTCGGTTTGTTTGTCTTGGAAGTATGACGAACCGGCCATTGAATATTGGCATGAAAACGATGAAGAATATCATCATCGCCAAGCGATTGGTTCTCGTCTGGGTAAGTCCGTCGAACAAAACAGCGTCAATCGAATGGAAGCCCGGTTTGATGAATCGGTTTAATCGCGATCGATTAATCCTTGGCTGAGGACAAGACGCTAGCGCAGGATTGGCCGGTTGTAGAGCGGTAGTTTCAACGCCTGCATCTATTTCATCGTTCCCCTCTTTCTCTAGCTTAAGACGACGGTCCATGCATTGGTTTGATACTCACGCCCACATTGCTAATCAACCATTATTGGGCGAATTGGACAGTTACTTGGCCAAGGCCACTCAAGCGAGTGTTGTTGGAATGGTGGCCGTCGGAACCGACCTAGCGTCTTCGCGACAATGTGCTCAGTTGGCAGCCAACTATCCCAACGTTTGGGCTTCGGTGGGAATTCATCCCAACGAATCGGCCAAGGCTGGGTCGGAGGATTGGCAACAGATTTGCGAACTGGCAGCTCAGCCAAGAGTGGTTGCGTTGGGCGAAACGGGATTGGACAAGCACTGGGATGATTCGCCGTTTGAACTGCAGCAGGAATACTTTCAGCGGCATATTGATCTGTCGCGATCGACGGGTTTGCCGTTTATCGTGCACATGCGTGATTGTGAAGAGGAAACCGTCGAACAGCTTCGAGACAACGCCAAAGACGGTCCGTTAAATGGGGTCATGCATTCCTTCACCGCATCTTCCAAGACAGCGGAACTTTGCCAGCAATGGGGAATGTACATCAGTTTTGCCGGGATGGCGACGTACAAGAACGCTTCTGAAATTCGCGATGTTGCTAGCGAAATTCGCTCCGATCGTATCCTGGTCGAGACCGATTGCCCTTACTTAACGCCCCATCCTTACCGAGGGCAACGCCCCAACCACCCTGCCCTGGTGATTCATACCGGTCAATGTTTGGCCACTCAACGAAATGTAAGTTTCCCTGAATTTGCTCGGCAAACCACAGAAAACGCCTGCCGATTGTTTAAGATACAATTGTAGCCGTCGGGCGATTGACCTGCCGCAGAAAAGGCGATTTTGCGGGTCGATGGGTGACGGTCAGCGAGTGGCGTTGGTGAACGTCTGGACCCAGCGTGACATCTTTGCAGTCGCTGGGGGGAGTCGTTGCCGTCATTAACGGCCTTGTTCTACGAGAGATCTAGTCGGAACCAAGTTCGCGATTTCCAGCCGCAGCCCACGAAAGTCTGTTTCTAAGTGGCGTAAATGAGGGTGGCTGCTTAAAAAATCGGCTTTCTGTGAAAGATGTCGACGGTGTCGGCGAGTAGAACTTTGAAGACCGATTAGGTGACCTGCCTCAGGTGGCCGGAGGATCCCTGTTTTGGAGACCACGGTCTTGATGAGGGTGCCCAAGGCCAACACGGCTGGTTCGCAGGCTGGTTTTATTGGGGCTGGTTTGTTGCTCCGCGGGCCGTTGGTTCTTTTCGATTACGATGTTTAACCTTAATGGCACACGGACATGGACAGAATTCCGAAAACGCGAGCCAGTTTGATCCTTCGCTTGCCGTCTGCCGATGACGCTGCTGCGTGGCAAGAGTTTACCGAAATTTACGAGCCGTTTGTGTATCGATTCGCACGGCGGCGTGGTCTCCAGGATGCGGATGCCCGCGAATTGACGCAGGAGGTTTTCTTCGCCGTCGCCAAAGCGATTCGCAGGTTTGAAATCAATCCAGAGCGGGGTCAATTTCGAACATGGTTGTTTCGGATTGCAAGGAATTGCGTCTTGAAATTGATCGCGAAGAGGCGTGGCTTACTGGCTGTTGATTCGGGCGTTTGGCGGAGGGTTTCTGAATCCTTGGACGATGGCAGCGACGGTGATGAGATGGAATTGCAAGAGTACCGCAAGGAAGTGTTTTTGTGGGCGGCCAGTCGCGTGCGAAAGAGTGTGAAAGAATTGACTTGGCAGGCGTTTTGCTTGACGGCGGTGGCAGGTCAAGGCGTGGATGAAGTTGCCGCCAAGTTGGGTGTGACACGAGGTGTGGTGTACGTTGCTAAGAGTCGAGTGATTAGCCGCTTGAGAGAAGAAGTTCAGCAATTTGACAAGGAGATGGTGTAATGCACTACTCTGATAATCAACTAGAGCAATTGATGCAGGCGGACGAAGGCGATCTGCTTTTAAAGGCGCAATCGCTAGACCATTTAGAACAGTGTATCAAGTGCCAGGATCGTTTGTCTGAACTTTCAGGGGACGAAACGTGGTTGCATCGCTTGGCTGACGAAGATGCATCGATCAGTGACCAATTGTTGGGTGATGATTTGTCGGACGAGTTTCATCTGGATGTGGATCGATTTAGCGGCGGCAATGCGTTTGGCTTGGCGTCGGCATCGATCACCGTATCGATTGGTCCTTCTGGAGATTGGGAGGGTGCGATCCGTCTGATGCGCCTTTTTCCAATGGATTGAATTGGTATTGAAAAAAAAGCAGGCTTCCCTGAAAAGTTGTTGTTACTACGCAATAACCTTCAGGAACGGAAGCCTGCCATGAAATTT
>Ga0209390_10008295_pt1 | contig 12906 bp, 14 predicted proteins | sample BON01_FD_187212 | JGI IMG/M metagenome (GOLD analysis project Ga0209390, IMG submission 187212) | Freshwater microbial communities from Lake Bonney liftoff mats and glacier meltwater in Antarctica - BON-01 (SPAdes) (version 2) | ecosystem: Environmental > Aquatic > Freshwater > Ice > Glacier... | reverse complement strand
AGTGAAGGGGTGGGTGGGGGAGGTGGTGATGAGGAGGCCGGATCGGTTGTTGATTGCGGCGGCGGCGATGGCGGGGGTGGCGTTTGCGCTTGTGAATAAGAGGTAGATGGATAGATGAAATAATTATGCATGTAGGGGGGGAAAGAGAGAGGGAGGGAGGGATGGAAGGATGGAGGGGGTGCGACCCATTTTGGAGTGGAGTAAAGGAGGGTCAAAAAGACGAAAAGGAGATTAGGGAAAGAGGGTGTAAGAACAGAGCAAGAAAGAAGCGGTAGATCCGGTAGATACGGGAAGCGGGTTAAGAGGGACCATATACTAGCAAGAAGGGTACAAAACATACATACATATATAGATCAAGGGAGAGTGTGCATAAGGTGGATGGAGATCCATGAGGAGAAGTGAGAGCAGTTGCAGACAAAGAAAAGAAGAAATGTGTACAGGCGCCGCGCAGAAACAAAAATGCTTGGGTCTAGGTTTGCTTTAAGGTTGAATTATTTTTATTTTTTTCTTCTCTTCTACTTTCTCTTTGTCCCTTGTCCCCTCTCCTTTTGTGTCCTTTGCCCGTCTCCGCCTCTCCCTGTGTCTGTCTCTCTCTCTACAAATCGGCACACACAACGGCTCGCCCAAACCATCATATGTAAAAACATTACCTTAGTGTAATCCCCTCTTGCTCAACCACTTTCCACACACAACGTTTTGTGTGTGATAACAACAACCCCCTCTCTCCCTTCTTCCCTCCTTCCTTCCTCCCCCTTCCTCCCCCCCATCCTCCTCCTTCGCTTACAACCGCGCCGTCGGTTTCGCCGCACTCAGAATCGGTCCCAACTTGGTCGCCATCCCCATATTCCCCTTAATCTTAATCTGGCCCTTCATAAACGCCTGCTGCGCGCTTAATTTTCCCTGGCTTACCTCAAAGAAAACATCATCCGCCATCGTCACGGTCAGGTCTGCAGGCCCCGTGCCCTTGCTCAAAATCCCCGTCCCGTTCTTCAAGTCCAGCAACCACTTCTCGCCGTTAATATCCCACTGGATGACCCCCTTCATTTTAGCCACCAACGCCGCACCCTTAGTAGGCAAGACCTCCGCAAGCTGGTCGAAGACCACCTGTGCCTTGGGTGCTGCTGACACGGCCACCGCCGCAGCAGCCGCGCCGGCCGCCTTCTTCTTCTTGCTCTTCTCCAGCTGCTTGCGGGTGGCGGTCAGGACTTGGTTGAATTTCATGGCTAGGCTCATGTTGCCCTTCACCTTGAGCTTGCCCTTCATAAACGCCTGTTGGGCATTGCTTTTCCCTCCGTACAACGACGCGAAATCGTCGTCGGCAACCTTAATCACCAGGTCGGGTTTCACGCTTCCCTCTCCCGACATGACAGCGCCATCCCCGCTCTTCAGATCCAGCGTCCAGGTGCCGACATTGGTGACCTCGAAGCGGACGATGCCTGTGAACTTCTGCTTGAGCGCCGGGCCGATTTCTTCGACGGCCTCGCCTGTGGTTTGGGTGGGAAAGAGACGGGTAAGAAGGAGTGCGGGTAAGTGCCTCCTGCGCTTCGGCCTTCTCTGGAGACTGCCATTAGTTGCTTGTGCTGCGTGACACAGGGGCAGGGGGCAGGGCCAAAATGGGGAGGATACTTTTCTGCCCCAAGAAACAAAATCAAATTACGCCGTCGTCTCTACACTTACGCATTTCGTCGAAGATCTGGGGCGCGTGCGGCATGGTTGTCGTAGGGTGGTGTTGACGGGGGGACCGCGGCGGGAGAGCTCTTGTGCTGTGTGGGGTGTGTGGAGGATGAGGGTGTCTGCGTGAAAGTGTGGCGCGGTTGACTTGAAGTTATCGGGGACGCGGATGACAGCAAGCAAGGCCAAAAGCGCATGCCTAGACTTGAAGCATGCCTCTGGAAGCGCTGCGGCTACCAAGGAGTCCTGTGTGGCGTTGTGTCGGGTGTGTGCAGGCTGTTAATAGTGGCTCATGGCTTGTGTGCTTGGCGTCTGCGAAGTCAAACGAGGAAGAGCCCACTGGTATTTTATGACGGCTAGGCTACTCTCGCCGAGTGACGCCTCGCGGAATGCGAAGACGCCTTTTGACTGGGACGCCCAAGACACCACAAGGCAGCCAGAAGACGAGGCTTTGCGTACGCAACAAGGGCCAGGCGATCTATGAAGGCGGGCGGCGCGTGTTTCTTGTATTTTGTATGTAGAGTGGTGGGAAAAGGGAAATCACAACCTCCCCACCCCTCTTGCCCTCCCTCCTCCCTCCCCCGTTCCAAACACGGCACACCACCACACCCACTCACACTCCCCCCGTCTTTTCCTCCCCTACACATCCCACCGTAGGAAATGGACGCAACAAACAGAAACGGAGGCGCGGCTACTTTAAGCACCACCACAGCCGCCACCAGCAAGGACGACGACGACACCCCGCGCAACGTCTACCGCGACACCAATGCCGTGCCGCGTAATCTCGACTCGACCACGCTCCACCTCGGCCTCAAAGAAGGCCAAATAGCCTCCCGCATTGTCACGGTGGGCTGTTCAGGACGGGCGGCCGTGATCGCCAAGTCCCTGGACAGCATGCAACCCATCTTTCAGCATGCCTCGCCGCGGGGCTTTACCACCTACACTGGTACCTTTGAAGGAGTAGGTGTGTCCATAGTTGCCATTGGGATGGGCCTGCCCATGATGGATTTCTTTGTGCGAGAGGCCCGGCAGATCGTGGCGGGGCCCTTAGTGATTGCTCGCTTTGGGACCTGTGGAGTCCTGCAATCGCATGTGGCGGTGGGCGGCGTGGTGGTGGCTTCACCCGGCTCTCTTTTGATAATGCGCAACCCCGACGCCTTCTTGCTTTCCTCCACTACAAAACCCGCGATAACAGACGTGAAAAATGGCGGTGGTAAAGCTCCCACACCATCTCCACTCCCCTACTTAGTCTTTGCGCCCCAATCATCCGACCCCGCCTTGTCCCTAGCCTTGGTCTCTGAACTCACTGCCGAGCTCGGGCCCGCCCGCGTAACACTTGGACTGAACGCCTCCGCCTGCATTCTACTCGTCCCAAGGCCGCGAAGACGCCTTCTTCGACGACCGAAACATGGACGTGCTTGACACACTGCGAGCTCAGCATCCTTCCCTTCTTAGTATGGAAATGGAGACTTTTCAATTGTTTGCCTTGGCAAACGCCAGTAGTGGTACTGTCCGTGCGGCGGCTGCGAGTATTGGGGTGGCGAATCGACCTACGGGAGATGTGTGTGAAGAGGTGGTTTTGAGTCATTTGGAAGCGGCGGGGGGCAAGGCGGTGGTTAGGGCATTGGCGAGGTTTGTGTTGTAGTGCTAGAGGAGTAGAAGAGTAGGAGAGGTGTGTAGGTACATTTTGCGGCACACCCGCGCGCTAAAGTTTTTGACAGATAACCTTCATTGGGACAATCATGACTCTGTGCGGCGCGCGCTGCTTTCTTTGGTAATATGATTGTAATATTGGTAGAAGAAAGGAGAAATTCGCGCTCACAAAGAATTCACGAAATTTGGCAGGCCAAACAAAACTGCTCGGAAAATAGAAAAGAAATATGAATAGAACACTATCACATAGCACTAGTTCTCGAGTAGACAGTAAAAAGGAAACAAAAGCAGCACAAAGTAAGCTAAGCAGGGATACAAACAGCCAAGAGAATAAATAAATCAATGAGGGTCGTATTTCTTTTCTTCTTGTACACAAAAAGACGTCACACGCCAGCCAGTAAAAAAATGGGGGGTTTGCGCCGTTCACTGCTGCTGCTGCTGCTGCTCCTGCTCTTCCTGGTCCTGCTGCTCCTTGCTTTTGCTTGCTACTGTATCGTTGTTCGCTGTGGGCTGGGGCTCTTGGTCATGTTAACTTACTGGTAGTAAGGGAAGCCGCCGTTGGTCAGCACCGCTTGAGTCGCGATCCCACCGAACGCAAGCATAGCCAATCGGCCGTTCTTGATCTCAGCCACCTGGTAACGCGCGTACTTGGAGGGGTCCTTGCCCAAGCCAAGGGGGTCAAAGCTGAACTCACCCGCCGCTCGGTCAGAGCCCTTGCTCATCTCGTAGATGGCCGCGCCCATCACCACCTCCAAAAAGCCAATCGCCAACAGACCAACCGTCATGTCCCCGCTCTTGACAAACACATCGTGTGCCTGCAACGCGTTGTACCCCGCGTACTTGGCAAGCGGCAAGCGCAGGCCCAAGTCCACCGCCACCCAGCCCAGCACCGCAAGCATGGCGAAGCGGCCGTGCTTGATCTCGGCCTCCCTGAACCACTTAAGCGCCGAGAGGCCCGTTCGCGACTCGTCCCACTTGGTGGGCACCATCAAGTAAGTGAAGTCAAAGCCAATGTCAGACAAGCCAAGGGGGTCAAAGCCCACGTCCGCGGGGAGGGAGCCGTCCAATGCCTTGGGAGCCTCGAGGAAGGGCACGGCCTTGCTCTTGACGGACAGCTGGGTGGCGGGGGTCTTGGGGGCGGAGGGGAGGACAAAAGCGGAGGAGAGGGCCGCCGTGGCGGCGAGCACGATGGCGGCGGAACGCATGGTTGATGTGATGGGGGTGGGTGGAGGATGGAGCTGTGTGTTTGTGGGAAAGGAAAGGGAGGGGTGTGGTGAGTGTGGGTTGCTGGGAGCGTGCGCTTGGGGATGCGGAGCAGTGGCTGCTTGTTGTGGGAAGATGTGTGGTCACGGTGCTGGGGTTATTGAGTCCGATTGCGGGCATGGCAAAGGCGCATGCCCATGCAAGGAATGGCACGCGCGGGGAGGAGGCGGCGCGTGGGGAGGCCAAAGGGCAGCAGCACGCAAAGCCCCGCGCGTGCAAACGCCTGCGCGTCTCCGTTGAGAAGTATGATCTGCACCCACTGCGAGATCGCGGGACGCAGCCGAGGGCTAGCCAGGAACAAAAGGTCCAAGGGCGTAAAGATCCCAAGTGCTCGGTTCCTTGGGCTTGGCAGCTCTGTTGTAGGGAGGTCGAGAGCTGTGAGGTTGGGCATGGAGGGGGTGGGGAGGCTATGATCGAGGGTGATGACGCTCTGACCTCCGTGGTGTCCAGGGCGAAAGAGGCTGCCTCCTACACACACAAGCAGGCAAAGAAGAGGAGCTAACAAGAGGAATAGTAGAGTAGTATAGTAACAGAAGCAGAAGCAAAGTGGCAGTTGGCCTACCTGCGAAGATCAAAGCTCAAACTGGGCAGCGAGGGACTGGTCCTACGAAAGGACTGCTGGTGGACCGCGGCTTGCTTGTCCGACGACGCAAACGCAGCAAAGCGACGCGCGACGACGAAAGGCTTCCTGGTTAAGGACCTTAGGTCGTTGGTAATGCGGATTGGCCTAGGTTGGAGGGATGCGAGCTCCGGCAATGCATAGAGGAAGGCAATGAAGCAGCTCGTGTAGGACGCGACAACACCAACATCGTAGAACGGCCAGATGACCAACATCGAAGGCCCATGCGCCTTTTGGTGTTGTGTGGGCCCACATACACAACACACACACACCCTGCAGCTCTTCTCGTCGTCAAGGTGCATGAAACAAAGGCAGCACAAATCTGTGCGGCAGTACTTCACGCGACGCGCGGGCTTGGACCCTGTCGAGTAGTCTTGTTCGCCTAACAGTCGATGACCACGCGAAGGCCCATACGCCATGCACTTTTCGCGTGTGTGGTGTGAGTCTGGGCCAAGCCTTGGAGTAAAGACACACACACACGATCCCCATGTAGCTCTCATCGTCACTTCCCAACACGCAAGCAGCAAGAAGCAGCACGAAAAAGAGCTCCCTCCACTGCTGCCAGTGGACGACGAGACGAGAGCGAACGAGCGAACGACACCCCTCCCTGAAACTCCTCTCCTTCTTCTCCCCCACCCGCCAAATTACTACGTGCGGGTTCATGCTCCTTCCACTCTACGCACATGCTCCTTTGACCTTTCCTTTCCCCTTGTCTATACACATACAGGCGCCATGCCCTCCATCTTTGGCCTAGGTGGAAGCGGTAGTGGTGGCAGCCGGAGTGGCAACGGAAGAGGGGGAAACAGCAGCGACGCCGGGCCTGCTGCGGCGTCTTCTTCCACAAGGCGGGCCAGCAATGAGCAACTTGCTGCTGTCCAGCTTGACCACGCTGCTGCCAAGGTCGTGAAGCCAGTGGTGGACGGCAGCAGCAGCAATGTGGTGGGCTTTCGACTCTCCGCTCCACCACCCGTCGTCACACGCACCAACGTGCCCGACAATCACATCCTCTTCCAAGGCTGGGTCACGGACGAGCGGCGCGAGGATGCCAAACCAAAAAGGTGCGTGTTCGGGGTCAATGTGATGGTGTGCAAGGAGTGGCTTTACTGTTGTTTGCGCTATGGATGTGGAATGTGCTCGTGTCCCTGACCCAATGCGCTTCGGGGTCGCGTTTTGGTCGACTGCCGCAAAATTCTCTGCATTGAGTTCCCTCCCATAGCACTGACATCAAGCTTCCATCAAATTCTATTGACCTATGCAACTTTTGTGTCCCCTCCTTCATGTATCAGAGCCTCTCCATCTCAGCTGCGGCACCACTCCCACCTAACCTCTTCCACCCATCCTCCACCCACCACTGCATCAGGTTCCTTGTGCTGGAAGGCAGCACCCTAAGCTTCTACCAAGACGAGGAAAACACCAGCCCCATGGTCGGGCAGGAGAACGTGGAGAAGCTGCGGCTGGCGGGCGACTCGGTCCTGGACTTTGTGCACGTGCCTGAGGACAAGAGCAAGCTGGTGTTTCTGGTCAAGGGCGGCGGCGGAGCGGGGGGGAACGACAACTCCACCTTCTCCTGTGACGGCGGCCGGGACAACAACGAATGGATTGAGCGCATCCAGGAGACAATTGAATCATTCAAGCGACAAAGCGAACACGAGCTGGGTGGCTTTCTACCGGGTCAGTCATCCGTGATGTCTACCCCTACCACGCGCAACGGCGATACCGCCACCTGCATGGAGCGTGGCACCCCCCTCGGCTCGGACGGCCGACTACAAATGTCCGCCCCCTCCCTCCCCTCCAGCGAACAAGCGTTCAGCCGTCCTTCGGTACCAGTACCACCACCACCACCACCACAGCAGCAGCAGCAGCAGCAACAACAACAGCAGCAGCCAATCATCGCCCCGCCCCTCGTCCCTCTGCCGCCGTCGGCGCTCTCCACCCAAAATCCCCACACCTTGCACCTCCCTTCCTCCACCACGCGCACCCAGCCCGCCAGCACCACCACCGCCACCCCGCCACAAGCACCATTGGCGCAGTATCAGCAACGGCAACAGCAGCAGCAGCAGCATGACGTGGACGGGACCCCTGTCCCTGTCTCTTCCTCGCAGCAACCCACCCCTTGGGGGGAGGCGGTGGATGAGGAAGGGAAGAGGAACGAAGACGCTCGTCGGTTTTCGGCTCACTTACCACCCGCTCCTGACATGCTCCGTAAGGATGCGAGCTTTGCAGGTCTTGGTGGTGAGGGAGGGAGGGAGGGAGGGATGGACGAGACGACCGCAGGGCTGTTGGCGGTGACCTTCCGCACTTTGCCTGCTGCCACGGGGGGACAGAAGGGGGAGGAGGAGGGGGGGGAGGAAGAAGTGGTGAAAGCTGCTGGGGCAGCCCCGTCAAGAGGAGGTCTGACGATGAGCGCCTTGGAAGAGCTAGCGGGGGGTAAGAGGCGGCCGAATCCCGATAGGGAAGACATGATCAGTATGGAGGAGCGGAAGCAGCGCGTGGAGGAGGGGATGCGACGGACGGCGAGCGCTAGTCGGGATGATGCCCGGATTGGCGCGGAGGAAGCGGATGCTGCTGCAAGGGGTGGGAGCAATATTATTGGGGCGTTTGGGGAGTCAGTTCGGAACGAGGGCTATCAAGGCTGGGTGAAAATGTCGAGGCGGAAATGGTACATGGTCTTGCTCACGCCCGGCATGCCCGCCACTGCTGCTGCTGCAGCAACCGCAGCAGTACCAACAGCAGGAGCGCCAACAGGCTCTGGAATCGCCGCCACCTCGTCAGCAACATCCATCAGGCTGTCCTCCCCCTCCACGGCTGCCTTAACAGGCAAAGAGAGCTTCCCTCGCCTAGCCCTATACCCCAACCCAAGCGACCTACAAAGTCACAAGCCACCAAGAGAGACCATCGTCCTGACTGCTGATTGCATCGTTGAATCCCGCCGGCTACCCATCGCAGCCACCAGCTCCAGCATCAATGGTGGTGGGGTCGGCGGTGGCAGCAGCAGCAGTGGGCGTAAGACGTCGACCTCTTCGTTTTCAACTCCGTCGACGGCCGCGACGCCGACTTCGTTTGCAGAAATGCTGGAGCCGGACACGGTGCTTGACTTGTTGCTGACCAGCAGTCGGACGGGGCTACTCAAGACTATTACTTTGCAGTGTTTTAAGGTGGAGGAGGAGAATCGGTGGATCTCGGAGTTGCAGCAGGCGATTGGGGCGTTGACGGGTGAGGAGGAGTATGAGGGCAGCCCGGGTTTTTTGGGTGGCGTGGGGAGCCTTTCCCGCGAGCTTTCGGAACATATTTTGCCGAGCGTTTGCTGTACCCTCTCGTAAAAGATGGTGAATAGGAACTTAGGGCGATGTGTTTGTGCAAATCACCGTGCGTGCGTACGTGTGGGCTCACACCACACAAAACAAAGCAGCTCTTCATTTTTATTTGCGTGTGTATGTATGCATGTGTGTTTCTTTTATAGACGGACCCGAACAAAAACAGAACCAGCCAGCTTAAATGTCTTTCTGACAATCCAAAGTAACTAAAATTTGCTTGCTTTTTTGAATACACACTTGTTGCTCTAATTTGCTTTATTTACCAATTTTCCTCTACTTGACTTGACTCTTTCACAAAGCTAGACAATACGTCATTCACGCAGATTCTCCCATATAGCCTCAAAAGCCATCGCAACCGCCTCGGCACCCGGATCAGCATGCCCTTGGGTCACTGATGCCGGCACGTAATTCGCTCGTCCCGCCATCGCCTCCATCGTTTTCGTCGCCTCCGCGCCAGCTCTCGCGGCCACCGCAGCTCCTTCCGACCCTTTGCCCGCCAGCAAGGCCTCGCTTGCGGGGATCCAAGCGTCCAACATCGTTCGATAGCCCGGCTTGGCCCCGCTATAAAACGCCATGCGCTCCACGCCGTGCTTCACACCGATGGCCCATTGCTCAGACGTAGGCACCACGGCTTGCTGCTCGGTTAGAGAGCGCGCCAGGGCACGAAAGAAGATTTCGAGGAGTGCCCCCGAAGTCCCTCCCATTGAGTCGCTGATGGCATTGGCCACGGAGATGATATAATCGGAGGCATTGCGCGGTTGTACGCTTACGTCAATCAGGGACATCGCTGCCTTCGCTCCACGCTCAAGCGTCACACCACAGTCGTCGTCGCCGCCCATCCGGTCCAGCTCATTTAGATGGTCTTTGGTCGCGATCAAGGCACCAGCCACGGCTAAGGTGTAGGATCGGTACGAGTTGATCGCGTAATGAAGAGACGACGATGACGAAGTAGAAGCGGATGAATCGTCAGTGCTAGCCTTGCTGCTTTCGGGAGCAGGTGGTACAGGCACCGAGGCTCCTGTTGATCCAGGTATGCGTTCTTCCGCCGACAACCAACCTGGGGCTGTGGTGGGCGCGTCCAATCGAGCCAAGCACGCTGGCGTTACCTTCAAAATGGTGAGCGACACACCAGCCATCTCCAAGGAAGTCATAAAAGGTCCGACAAACACACGGTGGACGCGGGCAAGAATTGGCGAACTCTCCAGCACCTCCACCGCCCGTCGCACCACAAGACTCAACTCGATAGGTGGAGTAGCACCCAGATTATTGACCAGCAGCGCAATGTCTTGATTCGGAGCCAGCGGCAGATACCCATGCCCTCCCTCGCCCTCCTTGCTGATGATGGTTTGGAGCATCCGCTCTGTCAAGACGTCGACAGGCTGCAGCGGCATACGCTCGATCCCTTCCTCCCCGTGAATTCCCATCCCCAGCTCGACCGTGTCCCCATCCAGCCGCGTCGAAGGCGTGGAGCCCGGCACCGTGCACACAGAAAGCGCCAAGCCCAAGGAGCCCATGTTCGCAATGGCTTCCTCGGCCTCCGCCTTGACCTGCGACAATTCCAACCCCGCCGCGACCGCTGCTCCGGCAATTTTATGTATCAAGACCGTCCCCGCCACTCCCCGTCGGCCCGTGATGCCCTTGGCTTGGGGCAAGGCACAATCGTCCGCTACCACCACCATCTCCACTTGCAACCCCTCGCTCAAAGCCTGCTCGCGCGCCATGCCGAAATTCAGGAGGTCGCCCGTGTACCGCTTGACGATGAGCAAGGTGCCTCGAGGTCCAGTGACGGCCCGAATGGCCGCCAAAACGCTGGCCACGCTTGGGGAGGCAAAGACCCCCCCAAGCACAGCCGCGGTCAGCATCCCGTCCGCAACAAAGCCACCGTGCGCTGGCTCGTGCCCGCTGCCCCCGCCAGAAATGAGGGCGACTTGCTGGGTTTTCAGGGCTGCGTAGTCGGAGCGCAACAGGACATGTAAACCCTCCAAGCGGGCGAGCGTTTTGGGATGGGCAAGCAGCATGCCTTGTAAGGCCTCCTCCACCACATTCTCGGGCGTATTGATGAGCTTCTTGGCCCGGTGCGGCGGGGTTGGGGCGGCCATGACTGTGTGTTTGGTGAGGGGAGAAAGAGACGGGAGGTTATTTTGTGGTAGAAATTTACGACTTGTCCTGCTTCGAGCCCCGGCTTTGGCACGTCCAGGCTCCCGCAAGACATCTTGTCACGGCGCAAGGCCTGTAACAAGGTGTGTGCCGTGAGGGAGTGGGGACTTGGACGCAGGCCATGACGACGCGGAACAAGAACGCCTTGGGGGGAGGTCGCAAGCCGGGAGGGGAGGAGGTTGCCTGTCCCAAAATCACGAGCTGCATACAATTTCTTGGCTCATCCGGCCCTGGAGACCATGCCATGGTGTAGCCTGTGTCTGGTAGTAGGTAAGTAAGGGGTTTGTGAGCGGGAGTGCCCAGCTTGTCCGACGGGACCCGATTTTGGCGCGGAGCAGCCCGTCGGCGAATGTTGCTGCCTCGGTCCAACCGCGTTAGATACACTCGATGCATTTGGTCCTTGCTCCTGCTGCTGCTCCTTGCACTTCGATCCTTGTCCCAGGCGCACGCACCAGGGTGTGCAGGGCAAGGATGTGGTGGAAGGGTGGTGGTGGTTGGCAGGCGTGGAGTGGCTGTGGGGCAAGAAAAGCACGGACCCAAAAGCTTCGCTCCACACGACAAGTTGCTTGCACTCCAGTATCATTCGATGGCCCTCGATCCAAGCGCACGTCACTCACCTCGTTCCCACATCCAACCCACACACACATGCACAGGACGAGCATGCGCACCATCACGAGCATCGGAGCGGGGGCTTTGGGCCTGCTGTGGGTGCTGAGCGTCTCCCAGGTCGCCGCTTTCAGACCAGTTGCCGTGCCAAGAGCAGTAGCAGCACGAGGAGGCAAGATCACGACAGCGTCGTCGTGTGTTGCCGTACCACTAGCATCAGCATTGCCATGTAGACCGCTTTACTCCACCGTTGCGTAAGTACATGCGAGCAGGGCTGGTGGGTTGCTTAGGGACGGGTCAGGGGGCTGGGTCTGGTTTGCGGCGCTGTGGGAGGAATATTCCCGTGTGTAGGAACAAATGCTCTCCCCCCTGCTGCTGCAACTTGGCTACCTGCTTGCATGCTGTGACTTCTTATGCCACTGTTGTTAATTGTATGATGATGCTTGGGTGTCGTTGATGCCTGGTGAGCGGGAGGAATGACAGGGGCCATGCCCTGCTCTCTAACCTCCCACAGTTCCACCTGCTTATGTCCCCCTTCTTGCCCTATCAAGAAGCCTTTCCCCCCTCCTCATTTGCCTACACCACGCTACCACTCCTCTTTCAATCGAAGCATTACGAACATATCTCTCATATCCTCTTCTCCCACCATTTTTCCCGCCATCCCTACCACAGCGAATCAACCGACGCCGCGTCCGAGGAGGTGGCCGCGGAGGAGCTGGAGAAGGATGTGCTCAAGTCCGAGTGCGGAATGGACTACGTCCCCTTGGCCAACATGCTGCTCATCGGAGATTTCAAGGCTGCGGACCAATTCACCCGTGATGCGCTTATTCAGATTGCGGGGGAGGGGGCACGGAAGAGGGGGTATGTGTATTTTACTGAGGTGAAGGGGCTGCCCCAGGCGGACATGGCGACGATCGAGAAGCTCTGGCTCAAGTACAGCAAGGGCAAGTTCGGTTTCACGGTCCAACGCGCGCTCTGGAACCAGGTGACGGTGGGCAAAGATTTTGAGCGGTTCTGCCGGAAGATTGGGTGGAATATGATGGAGAATGGGATTGAACGTAAGCTTAAGTGGTTTGGGAACTCTGAGTTTACCTATGATTTGGACAAGGCCCCCACCGGCCACCTGCCTTTGACCTCGGCCCTCCGTGGCACGTCTTTGTTGAAGAATTTGTTGACCTACCCTATGTGGGATACGGATTGGAATAAGGAGGAGAAGAAGGAGTAGAGGGGAGAGTGAAAGAGAGGGGGTTAGGTCACGGGTGGGGATGGAGGTGTGTGTATAGGGGGAGATGAGAGGGAGAGAAAGGAGAAGGGGATGCATCGTGTGGCTGCGTGGAGAGGTTATGAATGAGGACGCGGCGGCGATGTGGATGCGGCGGGCGAGCGGTGGCTGCAGGCAGGAAGGGAGGGAGGGATGGGCGGAGCGAGGAGTAGAGAGGAGACGAGGGACGAGGGAGGGGTGTGGATTGCACACATGCATGGATCCGACATTTTCTGTAGCTTGATACAGCACATTCTCTTTTTTCCGCAACGAAACGATGACAAGAACAACCACAACAACGAAGAACCACGTGAAGGAGGCAAGCAACACACACGCGACCTCCCCCTCCTTGAGGAGCAAAA
>Ga0209390_10008293_pt1 | contig 12912 bp, 18 predicted proteins | sample BON01_FD_187212 | JGI IMG/M metagenome (GOLD analysis project Ga0209390, IMG submission 187212) | Freshwater microbial communities from Lake Bonney liftoff mats and glacier meltwater in Antarctica - BON-01 (SPAdes) (version 2) | ecosystem: Environmental > Aquatic > Freshwater > Ice > Glacier... | reverse complement strand
GACATTGGCCCGCTCGGCGTCGATCTCTTGGGCACGGGTGTAGTGGACGCCTTTATCCATCTCGGCCTGGAGCTCGGCGTGGCGGGCCTCAAGGGCGGCTTTCTGCTCGGTGATGGCCGCATCGGATTCGGCAAGGGCCTGATTCCGCTCTTCCATGGCGGTCGCGGCTTGGTCGTCGGGGAGATTCGCAAAGGAATTCGCTTTTTCTTGCCGGCGACGCTGGAAGAATCCCGCGGGGCCTTCGTCTTTGAGCCCTTTCTCCTGCACGTCGAGGTCGTAGGATTCCTGATCGAGTTGCTTGCGTTCGTCGTCGGAGCCAATCGCTCCTTGGATTTCCTGCAAGCGGCCTTGGCGATATTTCTCATCCTCATGCCATGTAGCTTCGGCTTGCGCGGTGGCTTCTTGGTTGATGCCGCCAAAGATTCCTGTCTTCGGGCTCGGCTTGGGGATGGCAGAGCCGAGAGCTTCTCCCTCGTAGGTGAGGGACTCCCGATCTTTATCGGACAGCTTACCGGGCCGGGCGGGATCTCCCAGGGTTAACCGGATTTCGGCCTGGCGGTTGGAAATCCCCTTGATGGCCCGGCCATGCAGGGCCCGCGCGCTGGCCACGGCCACGGCCCGGTTGGCGGATTGGATTCCCTCCTCGGGGTCAATCGCCTGCCAGGGTGTCGCCTGCGTCTTGCGGTAAATGTAGGGGTCGTTCGGGTCGTCCGGGTTCTCGCCGTAGGAGGCGTTTTTGTCCGGGTCTTCGATGGTCTTTGCCCCGGCGGTGTCGGTGCGCACTTGGTAGGCCCCGCCTTTCTCGTCGTAGCGAGGGTCAGTGGTGCTCTCACGGTAAAGAGGCTGCCCGGTGACGGCATCTAAAACCGGCTGGGAGTTACCAGCCTCGTCTTTCTTGAATCTCTGCCCGGTGACGGAGGATTTTTTCGCTATTCCTTCGTTGCGCTGGCGGCGAGCGGCGGTCACCGATTCCGCGATATTGAAGGCTTCCACCCTCTGGCCGTAGTCCTCAATCTTGGCGTAATTGCGTTCTACGTCGTCGGGATCTTGCGAAAGCTCCGGACGCTTCGGGGCCTTAGATTTGGCCGGCGGTCCGGGCTCAATAACATCGTCGTAGTCATCCGGGGTTGATCCCGGAACGCCTACAAATTCATCGACGGGCACTTCATTCGGGGCGGCCATTGATTAGCGTCCAGCAAACATAGGGTTGCGTGTCGGACGAATGGCGGAGGTTGCCACTCCGCGGGGCTGAACCGGGCGAGGGGTGGCCTTTCCCCTGGGGCCTCCAAAATTAGCATTTGATTTGTCCGAACTGCGGTCGAATTGTGGTAAACTCAATCGAACCGGTGGGGCGGTGCCGATGCCGGAAGCTCCAATTTGACCAGGCCCATTCCACTTTGGTCTATTCACGGGAGAACCGTCTGCGTTGACTTGATGCTGAACCGGGGTTCCCTGCGGATCGGAAGCGGCCGCAACTACATTCGTCTCCGGTGCAGCGGGGGCTCTCGGCGACATCCCCGGCGCGGTCCCCGGTGACTGGAAGGCAATGGCGGAAGCCGGGGCGGTGCCGGTTGATTTTGCAACCGCACTTGTCTGATCTCGCTTCGAGGTGATATTGCTCATTGCCATGATGTTTGGGGCGTGATCTTGACGGGGCCAGAAACCCCAGGGCTTCCTGCCAAAGATTTGACCCGATCAGCCAAACTTGGAGGAGGCGCAGGAGGCTGACGATAAGCGCGATCCGCTGCGACCTGCACCGCTCCTGACATCGCGGACCGCCTCGCCGCTTGCTCTTGTTTAATCCGATCGGTGCTGCCGCTTGTGAGATCATTGCCAAACCCGGTCCGCGTAGTCCTCGAATCCAAACTCTCACTCGGAAAAAATGATACGGGTTTTGCCGGAGTGGAGGCACTTGTCCGCCTTTTCCGGCCTTTCCCGCCTTTGGACCGGCTGCCGCTAAGTCTTTCGTTATTCTTTCGTTTCGCCACCATCGCGGCGATGTTCTCACGCATCACCTCATTCTGGAGCCCCCGCGTTTCGCTGTTGGCCGCCGACAATCCCTCTTGCGACTTCCGGGCATCCTCCATCCATTGCTGATCGCTTGAGGCAAGCCCACCGGGATTCCCCAGGCTCATGGAAACATCCCCTCCAAATGGATCGCCTGCTCCTGGCGAAGGTCCTTCCAGTCTTGCAGTTTGCCGAGCCTTCGATTCGGCTTGGTTCTGGGCGGACTGCTCCATCGCCGCTTCGTAATCGGAGTTAGATTTCGATGCCATGCCACGGCAATTACCCCAAAGGCCTTTCGCTGTCAATAGCGGTCGCGTCCTGATTCATTGGTGCCCGTGGTGAATGGCGTCCGCCAAGAGTTCTTCTCGGATCTCGGCTTCCCTCGAGTCCTGGGCTCGGAGTTGCTCGAGTTCGATCTCCCCACGGTGACGCTCGATGGTGGCCGCAAGGCATTCGAGCATCCAGCGGTTGAATTCGGTCCGGTCCCTAGCCGCACAGGCGGCCGCCTCTCGAAACATCGATTGCGAGAGCTCCAGCGAGTAGGTCATTTTGCACCTCCTTTCCCGCGATCAAGGGTCTGGAGCAATTCCACCGGGAATTCGTGCCGGATGTAAAACTTCAGGGCTTCCTCGGTGGTGATCTGACGCCATTTCCTATTGACCCGGCGTTCGGCCGGTTTCTTGAGCAAGAAGGTCATGAGGTCACTCTCGGTCCGCACTCGTTTCCATTTTTCCCCATCGCGATATTGCCGCGACACTCGTTCGATCCCACACATGGAGTTCTCAAGGTGCAGGATCTCCCCGTTGTCTGCCTCGATGCGCCGGATCATTGTCCGTCCTCCTTCATCATCATTCCGCTGGTCACGGCTGAAATTGTCCGGTTCAGGTTCCGAAAGACCATTCCGGCCCGGCTCCAGGTCTCACGGGTAGTTTTGCCTTGATACTGCGCTGCGGTTGCTTCAATTTTCATAAGTTGATTTCCTTGGTGTTTTGGTTATTTTTTTTAAATGGATATGGATGTTCTTGAGTTCAACGTTGTTGAGGAGGAGGACGGATACGTCGCTCGCTGGGATAATCCCATCGGAGGAGGCATCACCACCGAGGGCGATTCGCTCCCGGAGTTGCTCGATATGGTCAAGGACGCCGTAAGCGGGTATTTCGACCCTCCTGGCCGGACGGTTCGCGTGGAGTTGAATTTTGTGGCGAAGCCAGCTTTCTTGGTCCCGGCGTGAGGATTCCCCGAGATGTTTCCGGCAAGGATGCAGCCAAGGCATTCCGACGGGTTGGGTTTGTCCATCTGCGCACCACGGGTTCGCACTTCATTGCGAGGAAGGATGGGATCACTTTGGCGATCCCCCTGCACCGGACTTTGCGTCTCGGCACTTTGAAGGGGTTGATCGATCAGTCTGGCCTCAGCCTTGAAGAGTTCTGCGCCTTGCTCTGAGTGGAGGTCTGCCCGTGGATTCTCGTGGACTCCGCTTCTTTTCGCTTGCGGCATTCCTGCCTTCGTTTCAATATTCATTTGTCATGCCTTTCATTTGTACGTTTGGTTTTGATTCTGGCCTGTTCGGTGCTTCTACACCGGGCGGGCTTTTTCTTTCGAACGCAGACAGTAGGACAAACTTGTCCCATTCGTCAACACAAATAATCCAATGAAATTTGCGACACTGATCTCTTCTATCCTTCTTTTAACCCAATGCTTCTCATTTGGTCAGGAGTTTGATCTACGAAAGCCATTGTCAGAAGCGGCGTTTAATAAGTTCCACGCCATGATGATGGGTGAGGCGGAACATGATCCTCAGGCCGTAGGAAGACAGACGAAAGAGATGCTGATCGGAATGCTGGGCCTAGAGAACAAAAAAGAAGTCTGGCCGGCGCTTGACGCGAGCGTCGGATACAACGTCGCAACGGTTATTCTCCTTGTTGCGAATAATAGTCAGGTGAAGTCAACTGATGCAGCTATCGAGCAATATCAAAAGGAAGCTAAAATGACGGCGTCAGATTTGAAGTCAAAGCCAGAATTGGCCTTTTTTATTGAGAATTTAACAAGCATGCTGATACTCGCAAATCGGGCGCTTTAATTATCCAAGATTTCCCGGGCGTGCTTTGGAACTCCGAAAATTGGGCGAGAAGTTCCATTCTCCCACCTATTGTAAGATCGAATTGTAACCCCAAAGAACTCCGAGGCCTCCCGCTGCGTCAACCCACGACGCTTCCGCCAGGCTTTCAGCACTTCCGGCCAGCTTTCGGGTTGTTTCGGGCTTTTCACGACGCTTCCCCTTTCGACGGATCGGCTTGCTTCGGGCAAAGAATCTCTGACATACAACCCTTTGATACGGCGACAGCGTTTAGCCGTCAACCGCTGTTTCTCCTGCCCTCGTATCCAGTCCCCTTGTCATGCCCGCTTCTACACCACTTCACCACTTCATCGCAAGCCCCCCGTCGCCTCCGCTGGAGGCCTCAGCAGAAGCCAACATCCGCATCACGTCCGCTGGCAAGCGTCCCTCTCGTATTTCACGCTCAAAAGGAGTCGCAAATCTCATGTTGTAGGCGCCGATGGCCAGGCAGTTGTGAACCACGTGGCCGTTGGCCGTGTAGCTCTCGTCTTCCTCGACCTCGATATTCCAAACCTCCTGCGGTGGCTCGGGCGTAATCGAGGTGATCAGCCCGGTCAAATACCCATGAGAGAATTTCATCTGAGTCTGGTCAAATTCACGCTCAGATATGTCATTGATCTTTCCTTCCATGACTTCCGACGTGATTCCCGCCTTCAATCGCACGGAGGCCGGTCCGCCAATAGAAATCGATACGTGCCGTTTGTGACCATTCTGCCCAGGCCTCAGCTTCAGAGACGCCTCGATCCCGCATCGCTGAGCCATCTCCCACAGTTGCCATCCTCCTGTCATGGAAATTGTCACCGCATTGGATTGGCCACCAGAAAAGCAGCCATCCCCCAAGAAATACCCTTCGAGGATCTTCTTTTGCTTCTCCACTGGAAGGCTCTCCACCCAGGCAGGGAATCGTTTCTTGTCTGACTTCTTCATTTCCTTCTTGAAGAATCCAATCCATGGCATCGACCCGAACGAAATGCGCCGGCATCCGTCAATCGTCTGGCCGTGGCAGTGTAGCCCAAGGCGCGTCAGATACGAGCGAAGCCATTTCTCAATGCCTGTATGCTGTTGGTTGAATGACAGGGTTACGGTGTGCCGGCCGAATCCCCCTTGGGCATAGTAGAACCCGAGGAACTGACAAAAATCGTCATCCACCTTCACGAATTGTTTGATCTGGGCGGCCTTCGGGTTGATGCGTGTCCCGCCGTAGGTCGTGGAAACAAGCCTCCCGTCGGATTCATGATAACTCGGAGGGCAATACGGCATAAGATCAAGGAAGAGCTCGTCCTCAACTTCTCGCCCGGTCGTGCTCGTTGATCCAAACTCCTTCTCTCGCAAGTCGCGCACGGCAACGAACTCAGGCGCGGCATAGTCTCGAACCATTCCCTCGGTCCGTGGCCGATATTTCACCCCGGCGGCCGCCGCAAAAAGGGGATGCTCAGAGGTAGCGAGCAAATCGGGCTTCCCTACGGCTTTCACCCGGGAAACGTCGGAGGCTGTCCGGTTCATCACTTTGAAAACCCGACGGTATCGCCCCATATGGGTGAGCACTTGATCCCCCACGACTATCTCTTTGATCGGCTTCACCCCGTCCACGCACCGGATCAAGGTTTCCCCGACAACGCAGAGGACATCATCATCATGTCCGCCACCAGCTTCTCGCCTCCCCTTCTTGTCCACGAAATCCACTAGCTCGGAATGGATATGCGGACACCGGCAATCCAACCGCTTGTCTAAGATCAACTCCTGCAGGTTATCAATGATTGCCGACCTCAACCCGCCATAGTCCGCGGTATCGGTCGTCCTCCATCCGTCATGGGCTCGTTCAATCGCACTATGCGGGTCAATCTCCCGGCGCTGCCAAATCGGTGGACAGTCAACCATCATCCGCAGGGCCGTGATGAACGACATGCCCGAGTTGTTCATCTCAGGGATCAAGATACACCTGCCATAATACACCGACAACATACGGATCACCTTCGCAAATCGGATCATTGGCATCCGGTTCGGAGGACGGACTCGGGCCGCGATCATCAACGGATGAATCGTTCCTCGTTCATCAAGGTATTCATCCCTCAAGACCAAGGCAGAGTGGCTGTCAAGTCCATCCCCAGTGGATTGATCGTCCCCTTCGGCCAAATCTACCGGGATGATGTACCGCAATCCTGGCTTAGGGTGTTCCCACATCCAGAAATTTGCAGAATCCGCTCCGCTCCGGCGCCACCCCACTGAGCCATCAACTTCGTTCAGTTCTCCATACTCACGGTCTTTCCGACAAAGGATTTGAATATGGCTCAATCCGTCGGCGTCGAATACCTGCTTCCCAGAGGCTAAAAAGCAACTCAGCGGGTCCCGAGGATGTTCCTCGTCAAATATCCGTGCGTTCCGCCGGCACTTTGTTCGGATGGTCACTCGCCGCCAGGCCAACTGTTCCCAGACATCGCAATCTTCCACTTCGTCTCCAAGGCGTAGTCCCATCGGTCCCTCGTTTCCGTAGAGACTGATTAGGTCCCTTTCGCCATGGTACCATGACTCCGCATCAATGGTCTCCTCCATCTGCTTCTTCTGGTCGCCGGTCAACTTGATCCGGCTTTCCTCGAATTCATACCATGCGGCAAAGATCCGCACGAAGAAATGCTGTGATAATGCGTCCTTCTCCGTGTCCGGGCATAGGCTCTCCCACTTTTTCCAGTAGAGATTTCCCCCAGGACACTCCTCGGCGGTCGGCCATCTCGCGGCCTGCCATGACAAGGCAAAAGGTTCTCCCGCTCCGTAGGGCGTCGATTCCCAGAATACCGCATTGAATCCTTCGTCTGGTATTGCGTTCATTGCCGCATCCATCGCGGCCTCGGCTCCTTCCCAATGGGCGACTTCCGATCCATGGCAGAATTGCGGCGTAGATCCTCGGGCGGTCGCCTTACCAGATGCCGTGCCTTGTGCTAATCGCGCCCCATGGTTCCAAGTGATTAGCGCGGTCAATGCTGTGTATGGGCTGCCCCACTTCGGGCGGAATTCGTCGGTCTCGGCAAAGGTCACCATCATCCGGAACACAATGTCCGACGTGGCCAGCTTGTCCCCCACTATCAACCCCTCATGCGGGTAGTTCTGCAAGTGCGCGTAGTGGATCGCTCCCACCATCGTAGAGAATCCCCTTTTCCTTGGTTTTACCCCGATGGCTCGGCAGGGCTCCTTCTTCATCTGTCGAGACAAATAAAGAGCGTTGATTCGTTTCTGCAAGATATTCAGCTTCGGGCGGACGAGCTTCCCTTTCACATCTCGAATCTTCCCGTGCGTCTCCAGCCATATCCCAGGATTCAATCGGATAAGGTCGTCAACATTTACGGTTTCGGCCATGCACTATTTCGACAAGGCCAGCTTGGTCACTTCAAACAGCCGGTCGGCTTGTTGCTGTGTCAAGGCGAGCAGGGCATGCGGTTCGGGCGGCTTCGTCGGCCGAATGCCTGCGTCCCATAGGTCATCGAGTAATTCCCGGGCTGCCTCTCGGGTGATGGACAGGGCAGATCCGAATTCCCCATCGTCCTCATTGCGCGAATAGGTCACACTTCCCAACTGAGGAACGGTGGGCCCACTGTCATCAATGCGGAAGATCCCGACATCTATCTTGTCCCGATCTTCCAGATTCTTCTTGATGCGCAAAACGTCAGCCATGACCGGGGAGTTACCATGAGCGCCTTCGTCTGTCAATCGCTGTCAATCGCTGTCAATCACCGCCCTTCCCGGCCGCCTGCCGTATCCCCTTGCCAATCTTGACTAGCTTTCGGTCTTCTTCCTTCTCGGCCGCTACGACCAGAGCATGAGCTTTCCCTATCGAGCAACCCAGTTCTGCCGCCAGTTCCTTGAAGGTCAACTCCCCGGCCATCGCCTTCCGGACCATGGCCTGCTTCATCGGCGTAAGTTGAAACTTCGGGCGCCCCAAGGTCTTCCCCTTCGCCCGGGCATTGGCCAGGCCTGCCTTCGTCCGGTCAGAGATCAGGCTCCGTTCAAACTCCGAGATGGCCATGAGGACATGCAACTGCACCCGGCCGGCGGGGTTGTCCGTGCTCGTATCAATTCCCTGCGATGGGCAGATCAGCGCCACCTTGTTCGTGTCGAACTCGGCCACCATTTGCGCCAGGTGGTTCAGGGTCCGCCCCAACCGGTCGAGCTTCACCACAAGAACGGCGTCAATGGCCCGGTGCCGGATGGCCTTCATCATGGCGTCAAGCCCGGTGCGGGTCCACTTCGCCCCGCTGATCGTGTCGGCGAAGACTGTGACGTCTTCCCACTTCCGGTTCTTGCAGTATTCGAGGAGTTCCGCCCGCTGTGGGTCGGTTGTCTGGTCCGAGGTTGAGACTCGGAGATATAGGGCTATTCGTTTCATTTGGTTCCTTTCGGATTGCTTGAGGTTGACTCATGCGGGCCTTTGTTTGCTTTAGTGGAGTGGATGCCGCGCTCGGGAGCCTTCGACGGCGATTTGCTGCCGTTCCGGCGAAATGCGGCCCCTTCCTGATTCGCTTGATATGCCGCCCCGAGTAACCGGATAGACGTTTTCGCCTCATTCCGGTAAAAGTTGTTAGCGTCGAATTTCTTGCCGGTATGCCGGGATGAAAACCAGAACTTCACCATGTCGGGAAGGCCACAAACGAGGGCAGAATGGTCAGAATTGTTGATGATGATGTTCATCGTTTCGCCTCCCCGAGGAGTAAGTCGGCAGCCTTCTCACAAGCTCTCCGGAAAATGTCTTCCCGGCGCTCATTGCAAAGGTCCCCGCAGGCCTTCCCTATCCTTGCTCCGTTCCCGTTCAAGATCCAGATTGAGAGGATCATTCCTCCATCGGGAAGCTTCACGACTTCTAGTTCTTTGAATTTAATTTTCACATTAACTCATACGCGGCAGCCCTCATCCGGTCATCCATTATTTTCATTTAATGGTCGATTTATGAAACGGCGGGATCGTCGCTCGCTGCTATCGGTGCAACGCTTTCATTTTCTGACCCCGTTTCTTGAACGCATCCATCGAGGACCTGGCCGTCCATTTCAAGCTGCAGGCCCATCCCGGAGAATGCCTTCAACGCCTGCATCATCTCGGGAGATTCGCGGAATCGGTCAATAACCTCCTCTGCGCTCTGGTGGTGGTGGATCACGGCAGCGATGCGATTCACCGGCGTTCCCTCGTCGTAGGCTCGTTCGAGAGTCACCGCTGCCAGCCTGGTCTTGTGATCGGGATACTCCACAAAATCTTTTGTGGCGTTGTCGTAGTGCTTCTGGTTCGCGCCTTTCGCTTCCCGAACGACCCTCATGCTGTCCTTCACGTCCTTGTCCGTGATGAGGTCCGCAAGCCGGGCCGACGCGCGGACAACTCGGCGGATCGCGGGCTCATTCTTCGCCAACGTCTCGATTTTTGTCGGGGCGCGCGCGAGGGCTGGCCCAGTATTTTTTTGGGCCTCGGTGAGAACAGGGAGTGAGATTCCTTTTTCCATTTTGGGAATGGAAGGAGTTGAGTTGAGAGCTTTGCGAAGATTGGCTAGAGACATTTAGATTTTGGGGATTGAGTGTTTAAGAGTTGGTATCAAGGGTTCGCGCTGAGACGGATAGGGAGAAGCCAAGTCTCAAAGTCTCACAGGTCTCACACCCCTTGGAGGGGTGAGACCGTGAGACTGAGACTGATTCCCCGGTCTCATGGTCCGTGAGACTGATACCGTGAGACGCCGTGAGACTGGGTTGAGATTTTCATTGTCTTGGTGTTGGTGTTTTATTCATTTGGTTTCGACCGGATGCCACCGGTCTTGTTTTTCGATTACGCGGCCGGAGGCCTGGAGAGTTTTCCAAACCCTGTAAAAAGTTGCTCGCGAAACGCCAGTTTCCCCGGTGGCAATCTGGGAGAGTTCCACGGTTTTGCGACCGCCGGGCTTCTTGGCGAGAAGGGAAAGCAGGACATCCTCGTTGAAATGATCTTTCTTCTGGAATTGGCCGCTGTTTTTGGTGCGGTCCTGCTTATCCAAGACGCTATCCGGAATGGAAGTTTGCTCCCAAAAGATCCCGCGCTGGGAATGCTGGAGATAGGCAATGTCGGTAAAGTCCGGCCGCGTATAGTTGGCGTCCTCGGTCTCGTCGAAGGCCCGGTATTCGAGGAGGCCGGCTCGCTTGCCCCTCTTGGCAAACCGGAGTTCAAACTGATTGTCACCTAGAGAGCGCAGGACATTCACGGCACGGGCCCAGTTCACAAGTTCCGACGAACCAAAGGCAGCATAAGAGAAATCGTGGTCGGTCCAGTTAGAACGGGACTTTGGATCATTGCTTGGCTTGCCCGTGTGGTGGAGCATCATCCAGACGACTCCTGTATCAAGCGCGATCGGATTCATCGTATTTCTCAGGAAGTGAGAGGCGACGGATTGCTTGCTGATGTCGTCGCCCACGTAGGAGAGGAGTGGATCAATCCAAACAAGATCCGGCTGGTGCTTGGCAATCAGCCGAGCGGTTGACCGCGCAAAAGCCTGGCCCGAATGCGTAGCGTCCCGGTGAAAGACCATATACTTTTGCAGATCAGCCAGGAAGTCTTCTCGCGAAACCCCCTCTGGAGGTTCACACATTGCGAAAACCCCTTGCAGCATCTCGGCCATGTCGCCGGCGTCGTTCTCCGCCTGAATGAACAGGCTCTTCAATCGCTTTCCGGCTTCGTTCTTGATGCCCCATAGGGATTTCGCCTGCGCCCACATTAGGCTGGCCTGCATGGCCAGAGATGATTTCCCTATGCCCGCTTGTCCCACCCAAAGGCATGAGCCTCCCCGGCAGACCCATCGGCGGCCAAGCACTGCGTTGGGATCGTTTTGGGTGTCGAGGGCAGCCAAGTGCAAGAGCGTGTGCTCTTCGGTTTCCTCGCGTCCTTCACTGATAATTGTGGCGACGCGCTCAACTTCCTCGCTGGCATACGAAATGGTGTCGAGCGGGTTACTCCCCGGCGAATATGCCTCCTCCTGCATCTTGGAGCACAGCGAAATAACCTGTCGAAGCGCGTACTTCTCCCGCACAATTTTGACGTAGTAATCAATGTTGGTGGCAGTCGGAACAAACGTGTAAAGCTCTGTAACGTAGGCGGCTCCGCCTACGGCATCCAAGATTCCCTGCTTATCGAGCTGATTCGTGAGCGTGATGAGGTCAATGGGTTCATCCGCGCCGTGCATCTCCTTCAAGACCTTGAAAATCGTCTGATGATTCGGAAGGTGAAAATGTTCACTGCCAATCCTTCGTTCAACCCGGATCATCGACCATTGCGGCGATTGCAGAATAGATGACAGGATGCCCTTTTCCGCATCGTTGCTCTGAGGCAATGGCAACGAAACTGCCGGGAGGAATGCTTCGCGACCACGTTCCGGCCGTGGTGAATCCTTGGGAAGCTGGAAGCCTCCATCAATGATGCCGAATTCCCTCAATTCCTCTTCCGTGTTCTGGGTGGATTGAGGATTTGCTGTTGCCTCTCCCATGGCGGCTCTAAGACTCTTCATGGCCGCACCTCCTCTGGCAGAGAGACGTTGTAGCCAAGTTGCCGATAAACCCCCATGCGCCGCTTACTCTGCGCAAGGAGGAAGTAGTGTTGTACGTCCATAAAATCAAAGATTTTCCCGTGGGTCTTCCCGTCGAATCGCCGAAGCACTCGGCCGGTGCGTTGTTCTGCCTTGGCTGCGGATCGACCGCCGGCGGCCAAGATGAGGACATTGGCCCTTGGGACATCGAGGCCCTCGTCTGCCAAGCTGGTGGCGATCATGCATGGCAGATCACCGGCTCCGAATGCGGCGATAGCTGCCCTACGTTTCTTGGCGCCCATCTTTGAATGAACTACGGCGCTTCCTGGGATCCTCTCGGAGAGAAACTCGCCATGTTCGATCTTCCCGATGAGGAGAAGCACAGAATCATTGGCGTGAGCATTGGCCATGGCCACCGTGGCATCATTGCGGGCCTTGTTTTCGAAGATCCCGATGTCTTGGGCGTATTGCCATATCACCCGGGCCTTCATCTCCTGCTCAGAGATCCCGCTAAATTTGCCGAAACGCGTCATCCTGCGCTCGATCTCCGGGCCGGCGGCCTGGGCGATGGCGGATTCCATCTCCTTTGGCCGGTTAGGCTGGAGCATCATGACGATGGCCTTGGCGAGCTTGCCAGAGTCCACCAGTGCCGCACGTTCGACAACGTGGACAATCGGGCCAATCAACTCGAAGACATCCTTTTTCAGGTCGTCATCCCGATTTGGGGTGGCGGTGAGGCCCCACCGGATGCCCTCATGGTAATTGAGCATCTTCCGGAATTCAGGGGCGGCGATGTGGTGACACTCATCAAGAATGACCAACTCAAAGCCTGCGAGACTCAAGGATGACTGGTAACAAGCGAACGTAATGTCCGCGGCCGCCTCGATGGCCGGGAAGGCCGCAACTGCGCTCTGCCCCTGAGCAACCTGCTCCATTGTATTGCAGATCCAGGCCGCCTTGATTTTCTGGCCCCGGGAAAGGAACCTCGGGAGCGTCCATTGGGCGATAGCGGCGGCGCCGATGATGGTTTTCCCGGAACCTGCGGGAGCGTGGCAAATACCACGGTTTGAAGAGACCAACTCGGCGACGGCCGGATCCTGATAATCGTGGAGGGCGATCACAAGAGTCCTCCTGCCCGCTGAAAATTAAAAGCCTGGGCACATTCCTGGGCACATAAGCCATAAGTCGTTGATTTGTAATGGCTACCCGACATGGATTCGAACCATGAATAACGCCTCCAAAGGGCGCTGTGTTACCGTTACACCATCGGGTAATG
>Ga0209390_10008291_pt1 | contig 12912 bp, 8 predicted proteins | sample BON01_FD_187212 | JGI IMG/M metagenome (GOLD analysis project Ga0209390, IMG submission 187212) | Freshwater microbial communities from Lake Bonney liftoff mats and glacier meltwater in Antarctica - BON-01 (SPAdes) (version 2) | ecosystem: Environmental > Aquatic > Freshwater > Ice > Glacier... | reverse complement strand
TCACTCCCGTTCAGCTCTACGGTACATACCTGACAGATTTGATCTGCCTTTTCTTTATCGCTCAGCACAATCCCCTTTCGGTGGACTGCACCATAAAGTGGTTTGAAGGATCTGTCTGTCAGCTCCTTCGATGGGCCTACCATCATCATATCAACAGCATGTGAAGAGCTTATCTCTCCACTTCAAGGCACACTTACTGTCGTCCGACTAATCTTAGAAATTTCAAATAATAGGACTTCATTGTACAAATGAAAGCCTATTCTCTATTTTTTAGAAAGTACCCCTTACCCTGAAAACAGAAATTCAGTTTGTCATATGAGTTTTTTTTGAAATATTCTCTTACAATATTTTCCACTATTATTCAGAAATTTTTCCAAACTCACAGAAGAGCACAGGTTTTTGGCCGTTACCATTACAATTGTTGAGAAGTCTTCGACCTCTTTTTATCTTCTTATGGAGTACGCTCTATAGTAGGTTTAGTATCAATGCCACCCAAATTTGAATTTTGATCCCGTTCTTACTGTCCGACAAAAAATATTTCAGCTCAAAATTTTGCTTGATTTACACTTCTATGATCCATCTGTTCTTATAAAGTTGGGCTATCGTCAATGCTTCATGGCCCATTAGATTACTGATAAACTCCAGTTTTTCACAACTCTGAGGATCAGTGTATACAACCAGACTTACTTTTGCTGTCCGTGATAGGCCATTCTCTTTGTATTTCAACAAGATAAGTTGATCACTTAAAATATCTGGAGAATGTGTGCAGTCAAAACCCATCACTACCTCATATTTTACATTGTCTTTTTCCTTTGTTATAAAATACTTGTTGGCATCAGTCCATTTGGCAAAAGATAAATAGCAGTTATACCCTTTGTCAAATACTACTATGCGAAATTCTTTAAGCTGAATCACCTTTAGAAACATGTTTTCATTGGTCGACTCCGGGCAGATACAGATGAAGTTTGGAACGTCTTCTGACAGATTGGTTTTGGCGAAAACTTTGACTTCATCTTTTCTCTCCCCCTTTATAGGCTTTCGCCCGGCACCTTTTAGCACTGCTTTAAACAGGGTGCTGGTTCTAGAATCAAAGACTTCGACATTCTGGGGATCCACCTCTCCAACTATCTCAAGCCAGTTGATTTTCAGTCTGGATCTATAATAAGCAAAGAGTCGCAAATACAGCTCTTGAAAAAATATATGGCTTCGATTTTGGTTCGCATCAGAAAGCGTATTTCGGGCAGGTAGCTGCTAAAATCGAAAAGGAATAAACTTCTGAGCAATAAATGAAATATTCTTGCAAACTTCACTCAAACTGCTAAAGCGAGTCAATACTGTTTAATACATAATGATAAAATGATCTGTTGTTTTGAGCTTTTTATAATATCTGTCAGATCCCTGCTGATCTACTACTTTTTTTAAAATTTCTCTTGGGATCAGCGAAAAAGCTGTGCGATGATTGGATTTCCGGATAAAAAATTATCGTTGCCTTGCCTCATGTTATTATTTCTTAGTCGAAACGACAATAAAAAAAGATGGGACAGCTTTTAGCTTCTCATTTTTAATTTTGTACTATTCTTAGGTTAAATTGTATATTCACCTTTTTGATCTCGGATGACAGTAACTATTAATTACTGTAAGTCTGTGTGCCGAAGGTATCAGAAGCTAAGGTTTCTTAAAAGTTGTTATTCTTTTTTACCGCAAAGGAAAAATAAGGTTTGGCTAAAACTGGTTAGACCTATTTTTTTTGAACCACAGGGTACCACAGAAAACATAGCACCCTTAAAGGAGGAAAATCTTTCATCTTCACCATTTATAAGGATAATCGAAATTGTCCTGTAGGAACAACATATGGGTAGATCACGACAATCGAACACGTATCCGGGTTTTGGCCGAATAGACGTCATTCGAGAAAGTGAGGGTTTGCCAAAATGGTTGAGGGTATTTTTTACCGCAAAGGAACCAAGGGTTACCCAAAGGAAAAATAAGGATTGGCTAAAACGGCTTTGATCCAAATTTTTCTTATACCATACCTGTAAGGCAAAAGTAGAGTCACATAGACTTGGCTATACCATAGCACTAAAGTTGACATTCGATTGTATTATGAGGTATTCAGATAGTAACTGCTTTTGGTCAGATCGCCATCAATCGAGAGGATCTGTTTCTCCAAAACGGTTGAATTTTGTTTTTCATGCAGACCGGTATGCTATCGGAAAATTCAGAAAATACTTAGTTACAAATGATTAATTTATCGTGTCCACTAATAAATAAAGATTAAGCTCTCAGTTCCAACATAAAAGTGTACCTTATAATAAACCCTAACATCAGACTAAATCAATGATTGATTAATGCTTTAAAATCTTGAAAACAGAGATTATCTCCGAAGTAGATTTTAATTGATCAGGTGATGCACAGGAAAGCAAATCCAGTTATAAATTTCTCACCGCTAACATAAAATACATGAAACTGAAAGTAACCATCCTAGAAGTGAAAACGGTCAACGAATTTGATTTCTACTGGTCTACAAAGGATTACATAAAACTTCTAGATGAATTTAATTTCCCTGATGCAGAAAAAAGCAAACCCAGCGACTTGGTCGATTTACTTCATATGGCAATCAGCGATTTCGAACCAGATGAAGCTGCTCGGATATTACTGAACTATAAATTAGGAGAGGAGCTAAACGAGGGCCAAATTCATTCTATTTCACATGAAATGTTGAAAGATAAAGTAGCCGAAGAATACCCTGAACCTGCTCTTCATTTAGATCTATTCTGCATCAACCAAATGCTCTTCAAAGCCTACAATGGAAAGTTCCCAAATACAGAGGCTTCTATTATTGATTTGGAAGTGATTCCGGTAAAGCAAGGCGAGCGGGAGATCAATAAAGAGATCTTAATCAAAACGCTCGGTGGGGGATTAAAGGGAAGCAATCTGATCAAAAGATTATTTGAAGATCAGTTAAGCGGAAAAGTAGAATTCACCGATGCAGAAAAAACAATCTGGAAAATAGATCTTAGGGGCGAAAACGTCTATCGATTAATTACTTCAAATTACTGGGTCGACCGTGAAGATGTAGCAGCTGGAGAATTTGAAACTGAGATTCTATTTTTTGAAGCTGAAGAATAAATTAATGACTGAAAATTATTTTTTAACCAAAAGAAACTACCGGTAAAATAAATGTACGGAATCTTACCACTAGTTAAATCTTTTAGGCACTTGACAGTCTCGATATCCGGAGACATTTAATCTAGTGCGGGAGAGAGATGTTTCAGATCAAGACCTGACTCCGGCTAAGAAGGCCTAAGCTCCCAATTATCAAGTTTGTGCCTATTATATTATTATCTCTCGTGCCTACTGGTAAAGTTGTGAGTAATCAAATTTGAAATATTCACCACATAACATTTGGTTTAAGATTTTGCTAAAAGCTGAAAATCTTCGCTTGCTTATTGCTATTAAGCCAACTTTCTCATTAACCATTTCAAAATCATCACTTGTTGCTCTTCTTTGGGATTGACGAGTAACTGATCCAGACGCTTGAGTGAGCCACCGGTCATTAGGGTTTCATAGGGATAAAGTCTAAAAATTTTATATCCGTGAATTCGCGATTGCAGGTCCATTTGTGCATCATTATAGGCAGTCAATTTCCATCCTGGACTACCATTCAATGTGAAATCAGCGGGCTCTGAAGCTTTTCCAAAACAGTTCTTAGCAAAAGGAGATCCATTCCAGATTCTCTCCTGCATTCCAGATTTGATGCATTCCTTTTCAAAAGTTCGGCATACTCGCTTGATTCCTTCGGAAAAATGGAATGTGAAATTGTTATATAGTTCCGACCGAAAGGTGATCAATCGATAGCGATTAAAATGTAACTCATCATCCCACACAATCAAATTTCTATCGATTTTGAAATCAAACTTCAACTTCCCCAGCAAGGGAAAGTCACCTACACCATCAAGATCACTATAGATTTCCTGAAGCCAAGATTTTCCCTTCGGATCAAGGAAAGAAGGATTTACTCCCAATTCAAATTCTGACTCGTATTCAGCTTTATTTTCTTTGAGAATCAGATCTAGCTGCCGAGTCATCAAATTATCCATACTTTAATTATTTTCCCGAAGGATATCCCAAGTGTGATCAGCGAGTAATTTGATCTCTGCTACAAACTCCGACCAGTTTTTCTTTCTGCCCCACTCCTCGGGAGATATCATACTCAAAAAATCAGTCCCTGCTCCTTTTTGATAAAGGTAATAGGTATGATTAATCAGGGGTTCGAAGGCAATAGATGCGCCATAAATGCGCTCGGAGACCTCCACACGAGACTGGATTTTCTTTGCCTGTTCGGCTAAAAGTTTCATTTGCTGGTAGATCTGTGACATCTGCATATCTGTCTGACTATGCATTGCTGATACCGCTCTACCGGTGATCTTACCCTTGTCTTCCGGCTTGATAATCGCACTTCCTGAGTGATGTGCATAAGGAAGCATGCCTGGGTTATCAGTCGTTTTATCTTTCATTCGCTCGAGGTCGAGACGATCTACATCTATTTTTTTACCTGTCATTTCTATTTTTCGGATTCACCCGTGCTAATTCTTTCTTTGAGATTTCCTTTGGAACCGGGAAAAGTTGTTCGCTGTGAAATATCGTACCCTATCCATCCCATGATTAACATGAAAATTACAAAAAGGATAAGAAAGAGCTTTTTATTTTTTTGCATGATGACTTCGATCTATATTAAACTTTTGCAAAAATAAGTAATCTATGTAGAGGATAGGGCATTCAAACTTTAATAAGTATTCCCTACAATAGAAAATGATACTTTTTGAAAAATGTTTTTAATTTTATCAAAAAACCAGCAACTATTTTTTTTCATTTCTAAGATTCATGTACCAACTCATCAGCGAACATTCTATATATCAATACTTTGGAGATGACGATCCAGATATGATTAAAACTATGATCCAAATTATTCTGGACACCAATATCCATGATCTGAAAGAATTGACAATTTTTTATGAAAAAAATGATTTTGTTACAATCAAAAAACGAATTCACAAGGCCAAGCCAACAATGAGCTATATCGGTGCGCTCAGCAGCAAAAAATTACTGGAATCCATTGAAGAAAATATCCAAGACTCGATACAACTCAACGAGCAACTTCAATTCAACTTGATCGAAATCGAAAAGGAACTTCGTGAGTTTCTAAATAAAATCTAAAATTAATCTTCCTAACCTCTTTATTATATGCGGCAAAAAATTCTATTTCTGCCTATCCTGCTATTTATATTTCTATCAGCAAATGCTCAATCCACATTAAGTGTAGACTACATTATGCGTGATCCGGCTTGGATGGGTACTTTTCCTTCTTCGGTACAGTGGAGTGAGGATTCTAAGCAAATCTATTTCGAATACAATAAAGAGAAAGACCCCACTGATTCACTTTATAGAATCAATCTTTCGGATCTCAATTCAATTTCCAAGGTGAATTGGCCTGAGGAAAAAGCACTTCGAAACATTTCTACTAATTTCAATACCGACAAGTCCTACCGACTAATCAAACAAAAGAACAAACTTCTGCTTGAGGATGTAAAAAGTGGAAAATCCGATGTGATTTTGGATTGGTTTGATGATTTTTCAAATCCGACTTTTTTGGCTGATCAAGGGAAAGTAGCTTTCAACTTTTCCAATAATATTTATGTGGTTGAAATCAAATCAAAAGCAATTAAAAAACTCACCAATATCTCCTCTGAAACTGCACCTGCCAAAAAACCCAAGACAGATACTAAGACCGAAGAGCTGAATTTTGTCAAAGAAGAAAACCTCTCCCTACTTCAGGTAATCAGCAAGAGGGAGAAAACTGCTCAAGACTCCAAGGCTTATAGAGAGGCAATTAAGGAGAATGAGGATGAGAAATTCACCTATTACACATCAGGTAAAACCCCAAGCAGTCTTCAAATTTCACCAGATACACGTTATGCAACTTTTGCACACTACAAAACAGAAACCAACCAGAGCACAAAAGTACCTGACTACGTAGCTGCATCCGGCTATACTAAGGATCTCAATGCTCGACCAAAAGTTGGAACTAAGCCTACTACCTCGGAGATTGGGATTTATGATCTACAGCGGGATACGGTCTATTTTGTATCGGTAGCTGATCTGACAGGCATCAAAGATTTTCCAGATTACATCGTCGATTATCCAGATACGACTAGGCAGGAAAAAGAACGAGAAGTGGCACTTTCAGGCCCTTTCTTCTCGCCAGATGGCAAATCAGCCATAATTCAAGTCAAATCTTATGATAACAAGGACCGTTGGATTACAAAATTGGATCTTGAAACAGGTAGCTTAAGCGTGCTCGATCGCCAGCGAGATGAGGCTTGGATAGGTGGACCGGGTATCGGCTGGACTTTCTCTCCAGGGACGTTTGGTTGGCTACCTGACAATCGCCATATTTATTTCCAATCCGAAGAAACTGGATACTCCCATCTTTATATACTGGATGTCAACTCCGGTGAGAAGAAGGCCTTGACCAGTGGGGAATTTGAGGTTTTTGACCCATTTATTTCCAAAGACAAAAAACATTGGTATCTGACGACTTCTGAAGTAGATCCCGGAGAAAGGCACTTTTATAAGATGCTGCTTATGGGTGGTGAGATGGAGAAGCTAACCAATATGATCGGAAACAACGAGGTAGCGCTCTCCCCGGATGAGAAACAACTCGCTATTCTATATTCCTACAGCAACAAACCGACAGAGCTCTACTTACAGGATAATAAATCGGGAGCAAAGGCCGTGCAGCTGACCAATGGACAAAGCAAGGAATTCAAATCATACAATTGGCGTGCGCCTTCAATCGTCCGCTTTGCCGCTGAGGACGGTGCCAAAGTACCTGCTAGATTGTATTCACCTGATGCAGATAAGAAAAATGGCGCAGCGGTAATCTTTGTACATGGTGCCGGGTATCTTCAAAATGCTCACAAATGGTGGAGCACTTACTTCCGCGAGTATATGTTTCACAATCTGCTGACAGATCTAGGCTATACCGTCTTGGACATTGATTATCGAGCTTCGGCTGGCTATGGCAGAGATTGGCGAACAGGGATCTACCGACACATGGGAGGCAAGGATCTTTCAGATCAAGTCGATGGGGCCAAATTTCTTGTGGAGTTACAAGGAGTAGATGCAAATCGAATAGGTATCTATGGCGGAAGCTACGGTGGATTTATCACCTTGATGGCACTATTCACTGAACCTGACGTATTCAAGTCTGGCGCCGCACTAAGATCAGTAACTGACTGGTCACATTACAACCACGGCTATACCGCTAATATCCTGAATACCCCAGAAGAAGATCCAATCGCCTATCGTCGTTCCTCCCCTATTTATTTTGCCGAAGGCTTAAAAGGAAACCTTTTGATGGCCCATGGTATGGTGGATGTCAATGTACATTTTCAGGATGTAGTGAGACTGTCGCAGCGATTGATTGAACTTGGCAAAGACAATTGGGAAATGGCAATCTACCCGGTCGAGGATCATGGTTTTGTAGAACCAAGTTCATGGGCTGACGAATACAAGCGTATACTCAAACTATTCAACAATACCCTTCTCGAAGATTGATGGCTTTACAAAAAATTAATTCAAGAATACTGATTTCTGCCATTACTGTGGCATTTACGTTTTTCTCTTGTGCTAACAAAGAGGTACTTCCCAGCGCACTCCAAGGGGAAATCGCAGATCACGCCATGATTGTCTCGGCTCGTGATGAAGCTTCAAAGATTGGACTTGAAATCATTCGGAGCGGTGGAAATGCATTTGATGCGATGATGGCCACCGAGATGGCGTTGGCGGTCAGTTATCCTTTTGCAGGCAATCTAGGCGGAGGTGGTTTTATGGTATATAGAATGGCAGATGGCTCTACCGGGTCGATTGATTACCGTGAGAAAGCTCCAGCAGCTGCAAGTCGTGATATGTATTTGGATGAAAATGGAGTGGTAATTCCGGGACTAAGTACTCAAGGCGCCATGGCATCAGGCGTACCGGGTACAATTGCGGGGATCTTTGAAGCACAGGCTAAATTTGGAAAACTGACAGTGGCTCAGATTTTTAAGCCAGTCATAGATTTAGCAGAAAATGGATTTGTCGTCTCAGAAAGACAAGCGCTAAGACTGACGCAACTGCGGGAAACTTTCATTGAGGTAAATGGTCCCAAAACTTTTTTTAGCAAAGAAGTCAAAGGTGGCGATACCTTGAAAATACCAGTTTTAGCTGCTACGCTCAAAAGAATTGCGCTAAACGGACGAGATGAGTTTTACAAAGGTGAAACCGCAAAAGCCATTGCTGCACATCTTAAGTCAAAAGGTGGGATCATCACCGAAGCTGATTTGGCAAATTACGAAGCTGTATGGAGAGACCCGATTGAGTTTTCATATAAGGATTTGAAAATCATTTCTATGGCGCCTCCCAGCAGTGGTGGGGTTACGATTGCGCAAATCTTTGGTATGATACAACCCTATTTGATCGGGCAATATACTTTTCATAGTGCAGAGCATATTCAGCTTTTGGTAGAGGCCGAACGCAGAGCCTACGCGGATCGCAATTTCTATCTGGGAGACCCGGATTTTGTGTCGATTCCAGTTGCTGAATTGATGGCAGTTGATTACCTAAAGTTCAGAATGGAAGATTTTTCTTTTGAAAAAGCTACGAAGTCAGCCGACATTGCGGCAGGTGAGATTGCTTTTGCGGAAAGCATGGAAACAACCCACTATTCGATCTTAGATGCAGATGGAAATGCCGTTTCCGTCACTACTACATTAAATGGTGCTTATGGAAGTAAGTTGTATATAGATGAACTTGGTTTTTTTATGAATAATGAGATGGACGATTTCAGTTCCAAAGCAGGTGTACCCAATATGTTTGGACTGATTGGAGTCGAAGCAAATAGCATAACTGCTGGCAAGCGAATGCTGAGTTCGATGACTCCTACTATTGTGGAAAAAGACGGGGAACTTTGGATGGTGGTAGGCACGCCTGGAGGATCTACCATTATTACTTCGGTGGTTCAGACGATATTGAATGTCTATGAATTTGACATGGGAATGCAAGAAGCAGTAGACGCACCACGATTTCATCATCAGTGGCTTCCAGATTTAGTAAGCTTTGAACCAGATTCATTTGATTCTTTACTGATTGCTAATCTGAAGTCGAAAGGCTATCAAATTCTTGAAAACAATAATCCTATTATCGGGAAGGTTGATGCGATCTTAGTCTTACCCAGTGGGAAATTGGAGGGCGGAGCTGATCCGCGTGGCGATGATAAAGCTGTAGGATATTAACTGAAAAGAAGCTGTATTAATTGGGCTTACGTTCATTATTACATGATCAACGCTGAAGAGAGTATTTATGAAATTATTGGTGTCTGGTAATAAAGCGATGGTTTTAATTTAAATATATCTTTTTAATACCCAGATGTATTTGAGCCAAATAAAACCTATTTTTTTTCATACAAAAGAGTAGATTCAATCACAAGCTCGTAGATAAATAAACTCTGAAATGCCTGATGGCTATAGTGGTGTAAGACCATAGGGGCAATAGATTTTGCGAAATCAGATAATAAAGGTGGTTCTACCACGATTTTAATGGAAAATTTAGAATTTAGTTATTTTTTCAATTTAGTTGATTCTTCTAAATCGGAGTAAATCAGCAAATACATGGTTTCAGCAAAACGCGCGTTTCCTATATTAAGTCATTTTATTTATATGTTCCACTAACTTAAGGGTAGAACCATAAATTTTTTAACCTGAAAAAAACTGCCATCCATTAAATTGAATCAGTGTACGAGGAATTCGAAGCTTCTCTGCTGAAGTAGTCGGTGGAGAGTATGAATAAAAATATAATTGAAAATAATGCAGTTCTTCGATGTATTTCAATAGAAATGAGATGAATACATAATTATTTCACTGATATGCTTTACTCATCGTAAGGAAATATTCCTTTTTTTAAAATCCTCTATTACTAATTCAGTTTCAAAATCTTAAATTCAAAATACTGGTTTGAAACAAAAAATCCTGCATATTAAAAGACACTAACCCTTTCTTTCTTGCACCTATTTGGAATTAGATCAGATTTCGTTCAAGATTGTTTTGAAACTGAACCTTCATCAATAAGATACATATCTAAACTCATAAAACAATTAGAACTTTTTTGAACTGAGCTACACAAATAGAATTCAGTGTTTGAAGGGGCAGAATAGTGGTACAGGTCCTGCCAAAATACTTGTTTAAATTACTTGAACTGAGTACAAAGCATATTCTGAGTTTATCCAAGTCTTGCTATAAATCTCTTTTATTATGTATTTACTAAACTATTATCGTCTTTTTAATAAAAAAAGCAAAAAAAAACCTGCCGAGGCAGGTTTTTCAATGTTTAAATAAGTATTACTTTGGAAGTAATACAGAATCAATTACGTGAACTACACCATTTGTACCTGCAAGGTCAGCAGCTACAACAGTTGCTCCATTGATCATTACTACACCATCTTTAATAGATACTGTCAAAGTTTGACCATTCAAAGTTGTTACCACTTGTCCATCAGTCAGGTCACCTGACATAACGTTACCCGCTACTACGTGATAGGTAAGTACACCTGTCAATTGATCTTTATTCTCAGGTAATAAAAGTGTGTCAACTGTTCCAGCTGGAAGCGCATCAAATGCAGCATTTGTTGGAGCGAATACTGTGAAAGGGCCATCACCAGAAAGCGTTCCTACTAAGTCAGCTGCTGTAACAGCGGCAACTAAAGTGGTATGGTCTGGAGATCCAATAGCAATATCGACAACTGTGTTTGGAGCCTCAGCTACAACAGTTTCTTCTACTACTTCCGTTTCCACTTCTTCAGAAGGCTTGCTTTCACAACTGATCACGAAGCTTGTTGCCGCAACGGCAAATGCTAAAGACAATAATCTTAAATTTTTCATTTTTGTTAGTTTCTGTTTTGAAGTGTCCAAAGATAACCACCCTAAGTCGGATTAGTTTTTATTTTTAATAAATATTTCATCTTCAAGGTAGTATTTTATTGGTTAAAAATTAAAAAAAATGATTTTGATCTGACTTTGCCATGATTAACTTTGGAAATATGCTAAACATGTTTTTAAAATTTTTTCACATTTTTAACTACCAGAAAAACTCACACGCTCCTGAAATTATTAAAGAAGCCAAACTTTTTCCTTAAAAAGTAGGAATAAAAAACTCTGAAGACAGCTATACTTATTCTAAACTGCTGCGTCAAAGCCAATCAATACCTTCTCGAATTTTGGGCGATAAAAATAATTGAATAAAGCTAGAGCTACTTTTATGATTTCCCCGGGGCTTAATTATATGGCTTCACAATGGAACATTTGGCAAGCCGGTGACATTGCAGTTTCCCTATCTATTTCATATCCAGTTTCTTCCATACTCGAAGTAAAAGATGGTATATGAGCAGAAATATTAATCCCAGGGGATGAATATTTGGACATTTTGGACCTATCAAAGCAGTGTTGGACATCTTGTTTTATCAAACATCCGATTTTGATGTTATTCATTTTGTTTAAATAATTCAAAATATTGATCCTAGGATAGAAGCTATTATCCTATTTACTTCAGCTACTACCAGTCTACCCAAAGGTGTATTAACAACAGATAACAATATAGAGTCGCAAATTAGTAATTGATAAAAGCCTTGGAATGGCAAAAGGCAATCATACCCTTTACCTGCTCCCGATACACCATGTGCACGGTATAATCAATGTAGTGTCCTGCGCGCCTTAAACTGACATAACTCTACTCAATTCCTTAACCAGTTCGATACAGTCTCCATTTTTGAAATTTTCGAAAAAGGCAAATTCAATGTATTTATAGCCGTTAAGACAATTTGTTTCAAGCTGATTGTTGCTTTCACACTTTTTCCAAAGGAAAGGCCAAAATCTCTGCAACTTTGTAAAATTCAGGCTTATGGTCTCAGGCCCTACTGCTTTGCCTATATCCATGATGGAGCAAAAGCCGGGATTCACAATATGTTTGGTCTGATCGGCGCAGAAGCGAATGCTATTGCTCCGGGAAAGCGAATGCTATCCTCTATGACACCAACGATAGTAGAAAAAGACGGCAAACTCTGGATGGTGGTAGGTACTCCCGGTGGCTCTACAATCATTACTTCAGTCGTACAAACTATCCTCAATGTCTATGAATTTGGGATGGGCATGCAGGCCGCAGTTGAAGCACCTCGCTTTCACCATCAGTGGCTTCCTGATTTGGTCAGCTTCGAACCAGATTCCTTTGATTCCACTTTGATCCAAAGTCTGAAAGCGAAAGGCTATATTATTTTGGAAAATAATAACCCAATCATTGGCAAGGTCGACGCAATCTTGGTTTTGCCAAATGGTAAACTGGAAGGTGGTGCAGATCCTCGAGGTGATGATAAAGCTATGGGATTTTGATAAAAATAAACAGATAAAAAGGCCCAGATTGATTTTCTGAGCCTTTTACTATGATTTTTTTACTGAATTTTATTCCAATAAATGTATAAAGTCACCCGTCAAATTCCGGATTCGGTTCATAGACTGTAAGATGTCAAGCTTACTATCATTGATTCCAATTCGTGCATTAAGAAGCGAGCGCTGGGCTTCCTTTAAGTCCAAAGAACTTGCCAAACCTCCTTCGAATCGATCTTGGGTTCGGATAAAATTATCCTCAAATGTAGCGAGGTCATTTTGCTGTCGGTCAAGCTTTGTCTTCAGAATCACCAGTTGGCTTTGCTCTTTGACCGCCTCCTTGACCAATTCATCTTCCGCTAAGGAAAGTTGAGTCTGCACGTTTTCAATTTCGATTTTAGCATTTCGGATCCCCTGATTGATACGCTTTCCATCAAAAACG
>Ga0209390_10008286_pt1 | contig 12916 bp, 16 predicted proteins | sample BON01_FD_187212 | JGI IMG/M metagenome (GOLD analysis project Ga0209390, IMG submission 187212) | Freshwater microbial communities from Lake Bonney liftoff mats and glacier meltwater in Antarctica - BON-01 (SPAdes) (version 2) | ecosystem: Environmental > Aquatic > Freshwater > Ice > Glacier... | reverse complement strand
CCTACAAGAGAGTGGCCAAACATCCAATCCCCGTCCTCTTTTAAAACTAGAGCTCGAAATGGTTCAACAAGCTTTTTTCACCGAGCCCGACGATCAGACCGCGTGGTGGTATCATCAATACCTAATCTCTCTCGTCCTGAAGGAGGGAGGGAGGGAGGGAAGGAGGGAGGGAGGGAAGGGGTTTGTGCAGGAGGTTTTGGAGGGCGAGGTGGAGGTGATTAGGGGGTTAGCGGAGGAGGGGGAGGAGGAGGGAGGGAGGGAGGGAGGGGGGTATAGATGGGCGGTGCTGACGTTGGCGTCTTTGTTGAGGCAATTGGCGGCGACGAAAGCGGAGGAAGGGGGGGAGGGGGGGAGGGAGGAAGAAGAGGCAAAGGCGTTGAGGGAGGAGAGTAGAGGGCTGTTTGAACGATTGCGGAGGATGGACCCGGACCACGCGAAAAGGTATGGGAGTATTGTGGCTAGTTCTTTTGGAGGAGGGAGGGAGGGAGGGAGGGGGGGAGGGAGGGCAGGGAGGAAAGGATGGGAAAGTATTGGGAATTCTTTGTGAGGCGAGAGGGAGGGAGGAGTAAAGGTAAATGAGAGCGAGTGAGCTTAGAGATGTACAGGAATGACCGAAGCAAGATAAATTAAAGACATAAAGGACTAGGAAACTGTTGTTTTACTTGAAAAATAAAAACGCCAGAGCATTTCTGATTTTGTTGCTGCTGCTCTTTTGTCAATGCTTCTCCTTCTGAAATAATGTACTTTGAATTGTATTTTCTCCTCCCCAATTTTTTCTCTAGCGGCCAGTTTATTCGTTCATACACTCTGCCGTTTCGATGACTTCTTCTCCTTGTGGCCCTTCTTCATCTTCTTCTCAGGTGACGCCAACAAATCCCCATCCATTCCATCCTCCCCTCCCTTCTTCTTCAACGCTCCCCCATCACTAGCCCGCCGCTTCTTCTTCTCATCATCCCCCTTCTTCTTCTTCTCCTCTTCCGTCACCTTCAACTCCTCCTCCTCCTCTTCGTCCTCCTCCTCCTCCTCCTCCTCCTCCTCCTCCTTCTCCCCCTCCTCCTCCCCCCCCTCCTTCCACCACTGTGGAGGCGGCGGGGCACTTCCCATCCCCGGCATTTTGAATCGGACCTCTAGCCCCTGGATTTGCGGTACGTATGTATAAGGCACTACCATACGAGACGGACGCTTCGGCATCGTGATAGCAGGCTGCTCGTCCTCGTCGTCGCCGCTCTCGGTAGCAGCAGCAGCAGCAGCAGAGGAGGGAGTGTTAGGAGGACGTTGGGCCACGACAAAGTGCCGAGTGATGGACGGAGCGACTCGCAGCACGCCTGCTGCGTCCCCTGTTGCTTGTACTAGGATTTGGTAGGCCCCGCTTTCGGAGGCATCGCCCAGGAGCACCTCGTAGCTGTCTCCGTTTGTCTCTCTGGCCGATATGCCATCCTCCTCCGCATCCTCCCCTTTTGCCGTTTGGGCGTCAATGACTTGGAGGACGGCGCCAGTCCCTGCACCTTCGTCGATCTTGAGCTTGTTCTTGGCAAGGGCTTCGGCGTTGAACTATGGTGGTGGGGGAGGGGTGGGATTAGAACGGGAGACAAAGGGGTTGGAGGTCGAGAGGTGGGAGGGAGGGAGGATGACTTACATCGAGAGGCATCCGGAAAAGCCACAGCTCCACGTCCTCGTCGGCTCTTAGGTCCTCCATTGTCAGCGCCGTCCTGTGCGTGTGCAGGTGTGCGGGAAAGTGAGTACAGATGGGGCTAACAGGGAGAAGGAGAGGGTGGCTTAAAAAGACATTCCATCGTCAGCGCCGTCCTATGCGTGTGCAGGGCGAGGCCAAGTTGGTGATAGGAAGCAAGAAAGGCACCCTCTCATTCCTAGCCAGACGCACGGCTTGGGCAATGGCGGGGGAGGCAGGAGGTCGATCGATTGAATGGGTGGAAACTTACCTCACAGGGACCGTGGTTCGGTCGTCCGCGTCCATGGTGTCTTGAAAAGCTTGGCAACGCCTGTGTTGTCGTGGTGGTGGTTGTGGTTTGGGTGTGTGTATGAGTTGAGCGCGTGCTTGCATGTCCACGATTAGGGCTGGGGCAACTGGAGTAGGGCATCGACCTCCCCACGGCCGCCACCGCTTGATACACAGATACACAGTCTCTAAAAGCCACGCGGTCTAACGCCAACGACGCGACACACACACACACACCACGCACAGGTGCTTTAGGCAGCCACGGACCTGACGCAAGCATGGCGCAAGTCCTGCGGAGAATACCCTCCTCCTACTCCACTGTCTTGGCCCGCCCGCTGCGGAGGCATGTTCCTGCGAGCCTCGCCCTCCTTGCCCCGCCGCGCCGCCTCTTGAGCCGGGCCAGTGCCGATGCCAGCAACCCCAATGAGGTATGTGTATGTGCGCGCAAGTCTACTGGGCGTGGGGCTTGGCTCAAGCGTGGCGTGGTGATGGAACGCTGCAAATGGAGGCTGCATTCTCACCCGCCCTCCCTCCCCCCATCCCCCAGGCTCCGCTCACGCCTGGCGTCACCACCAGCAAGTCTCAGGTGCCCAAGACGCTCAAGAAGGACCTCAAGGCCATCGAAGAGCGCCTGGCCCGCTTTCGGATGGACGCTGTGTTGCCAGGTACGTTGGAGTGCTGGACGGCGAGGTGGTTGCGAGAGGAAATAGAGAGAAGGCACATGTCGCTTACACTCTCCTCCTCTTTGTCTCACTGTCCTACTAGGTGTACCAGCCACCAAGCCCTTGAGCGAGTTGCAAGCACCCGTGACGAAGATGACGACGCTTGAGAACGGGCTGCGCGTGGCCACGCAAGAGACCTATGGCGCGGTAAGTCAGCAGCGGAGGAGAACATGTATGCACACAGACCCCGCCAATCATTCCAATAGTCTATGTAAGCTCAGCGCCAAAACGGGCCAATTCAAGCAACCCTTATGAAAGCTCTCTGCTCTTCAGTTCTCGTTGATGCGCCTAATCTCACTTAATTCCATCCCCTACTTCACACACAGCTCTGCACCTTCGGCGTGGTGGTCGACGCCGGGAGCCGCGACGAAATCCCAGGGGAGGAAGACGGCGTCTGCCACTTGTTCGAGGCCATGGCGTTTAAAAGCACGCACGGCATGACACATCAGCAGGTGGTGAGCGCGTTGGACGACTTGGGGGCTATTCCTACTGCTAACTCATCGCGGGAGCAACTGCTGCTGTCTGTGGATGTGCTCAGGAATTATCTGCCAGAAGCGTTTCAGATTTTTGCGGACATTGTGCTGCATCCTAAAAATGGTACGTTTTCTAAACATTCGCGAATGTTGTTTCTGTGTGTCGAAAATATTTGTACGGCAAATATTGGCTGTTTTTTGTGAGCAGGAGCACCAACAGCAAACTCACACTTTCTCCTTTCCCTCCCTCCCTCCCTCCCTCCCTCCCTTTTTTAGATGTGGACGAAGTAGAAGAGTCAAAGATGATCCTAGGCTTGCACCTCGAGAGCATGGCACCCGAACTAATGGTCAAGGAGGCGATTCAAGAAGCGGCTTACCCGGGGCAAGCTTTGGGGAGGCCACATTTTGTGACGCCGGAGACATTGCCAGGGTGAGTTTGAGAGGGGGTGGAGCGGAGGGGAAAGGGCTCTTAATTGAGAGATAAGAAGAGGCTAGAAATCACAAGCGCTCACCACATTTTCACCACACCACACAGGCTAACCGCAGAGAAATTCCGAGCTTTCCAAGCACGGCATTTCACAGCACGCAACATGGTGCTGGCCGCAGCAGGGGTGGAGCACGAGGCGTTGGTCAACTTGGCTAAGCAGCACTTTGGACGGCTCATTCCAGGGGAAGGCAGTCGGAAGCGACCTGCTGCTGTGTATCAGGGAGGGGAGAAGCGGATTGAGCAGCCGGAGAGTACTGACCCGTTTACGCGCGTGGCGGTGGGGTTTGAAGTGGCGGGTTGGCATGATAAGGATTTGGTGGCTATGTGCGTGATGCAGATTTTGTTGGGGGGTGGAGATAGTTTCTCGGCAGGTGGACCGGGGAAGGGGATGTATTCGCGGTTATACCGGGAGTTGCTCAATCGGTACTATTGGGTGGAGGGTGCTGAGGCCTTTGTTAACTTACATAATGAGACGGGGGTGTTGGGGATCGCGGGGGCGTGTGACGCAGGAAGGGCAGGGCAGTTGATGCATGAGTTTTGTGCGCAGATTTGTAAGTTGGCCTTGACGCCTGTGGATCCTGTGGAGTTGTCGAGGGCGCGAAATATGTTGAAATGCAATGTGTTGACGCAGTTGGAGTCGAGGATCATTTTGTTTGAAGATTTGGGGAGGCAGTTTGTGACGTATGGCCATCGGGAGGCACCTGAGGCACTGTGTCGGAAGATTGATGAGGTCAAGGCGGAGGACGTGATGAACATTGCACGACGGGCTATTTCAAAGCCGGTGTCTATTTCGGCGGTGGGCAAGGATCTGAAAAATGTGCCGACTTATGATCAGGTGTTGCAATGGTTTGCGCAGTCATAAGAGGGAGGGAGGGGGGAAGGAAAGGGGGGGCTTTGTGAAATTAGGTAGGTAGGTTTCGAGAGAGGAAAGATGAAGCATGGAAAGAAATGAACGAGGTTTGGATGTTGGAGAATTCAAACGAGTGCAAGTTGTGTTTTTGTTTGCGTAACCTCTTCCTTTCTCTCTTCTTCTTCTTGTTCCCCTAGCCATCATTCCTGCTATCTCTACTTTTCTTTGTACACTATCTAATCTTACTCACTTCTTCTCTATTTCTCTATTTCTCTATCATCCGATAGCCTTTTCCTCCCCCTACCCCATCGTATACACCGCGGGTCCCGTGGGGAACGGCAACGAATGCTCCTCGCAAAACGCCCTGATCAGATTCCGCAGCGCTAGATTAGGAATGAGCGTCCTTGCCATCGGCTGGTTGGTGTAGGGAGAGGTAATAGGTTGGCATTTGCGCAACCGCGTCTCGAACCACTCCTCGATCGCCGCCTGCTCGTAGAAGTGCCCGTCTATGGCAATAACGGGAGAATACATGATGCCAAAAGAGATCGGACACACGTACTCGGGCGGGATGCTCTCCCCATTGAACACCTTCGGGGGCGGCGGTGGGGGTGGCATATGCTCCATAAGCACCTTCGGGGTTTAGCTGCTCCTATCCCAGCCTTCTTCTTCGTCTCCGCCTTCGCCGCGCCTGCTCCTCCTCTCCCTCCTCCCCCTTCTCCCATCCCACCAGACACCTCCAAGAACGCGTCCGCCAACATCCTCTCATGTTCCTCGTCCAACTGTGCCAAATTCCTCCTTCTCCGCCGCGTCCTGCATCTCCAGCGTCTTGTTTCTGTGCTCTCCACCAAACGTCTCGTGCTCCAAATTCGTCTCTACCTGCTCCATCGCTCTATCCACGCAGCGATACACATTTTCCACACCCCACACCTCTATCAAAAACTGAATCAACACTTTCGATCGTTCCAACGCCTTCACCCCCCGCATATTAAACAAGCTATTCATCACTGTATCCATCCGCCCGTTCATCCGCAGGGAAACTGCCTCCGGGCGGTACCCAAACGGCCTCATCCCCTCCTCCCTTATCGCGTGGTAAAGCATCTGTTCCACCTCCTCCTCCATCGCGGTCCACAAATAAGCATCAGCCGCCCCTTACACCTCCAAAACAAGCTACGACTAGGCTGTTCTGCCGCCGCATTTCCTGCACAATCTTGTAAAACGTCACACAAAAACTGCTCGACCGCCCCCTCCTCTTGCCCTCGGCATCGCTCGTCCATCTCCTCTATCAAAATCAAAGCATACCTCTGGCACATTAACTGGGTGCAAGGGGCCTCCTCCTCGTCGTCCTCATCCTCGGCCTCGTCGCGAGCGGCTGTTGCTGTTGCTCCGGGGGCAGAAGGGCCTGGTAAAGGTGTTCCTGCGGCTGCCTTCTTCTTCGACTCCGGTTTCGCTGTCGCCGCTTCTTCCTCTTCTTTACTTTCGCCTCGTGCTCCTCCGTTTCCTTCTTCGCCTCCACCCATCCCCCCGGACACCTTCATTAAACCATTCGTCGACACCTTTCTTGTTCTCTCTCAACCTGCTCCCTCCGCTTTTGCTCCCTTCCTTTCTCTGCCTCACTGTTCTTGTCCTGTTATCCTGTTTGGTGTGCTGGGGGGGAGAAAAGAAATATGAGTGTGAAGCAAAGGCAAAAGCGTGGGTGTGGCCGTTAGTGTGCAGCGGACCCGCCATTTGCTGGTAAGGGTCGACCGAGGGAGAAGGCAACAAGACGCGGCCTCCCCGGCACGTGAAAAGACTTTCTGTATATCGTTTCTTCTTCTTCTCGTACGTTTTCATGTTGCGACTCTCTATTTTCTGCCTATTATTACTGTGCATTCTTTCATTTCTGACCTAATTTTCTCGTCTTCTTCTCATTTCTCTTCCTGCAAATTTCGAGACAAGCCCCCCTTCATCTTCTCCTTGCCTCCCTCCGTCTATTTCATCGAGTACACCGCCGGCCCAGTAGGAAAGGGCAAGGAATGCTCCTTACAAAATGCCCTAATCAGATTGTGCAGCGCGCGGTTCGGGATCACGTTGCGCTCCATCAAGTCGTTGGTCAAGGGGGAGGTGATCGGTTGCCCCTTCCTAAGCCTCGTCTCGATCCACTCCTCAATCGCCGTTCGCTCGTAGGAGTGCCCATCCGTCGCAATGACGGGCTCATACATGATGCCGAACGAGATGGGACATACGTACTCGGGCGGGATCAGCTCTTCGTTGAACAAGGCTGGTGCTGGTGGTGCTGCTGGCTCTGCCACGTGCTGCTTCGCTTGTCCCTTGCCTTGCACTCTTCCGTCTCCTCCTCCTCCGCCTTCCACCTTTCCCAGCTTGCCCAACCGCGCCGCCGTCGCTTTGAGAGCGGCTGCAAACACCTCGTCCTCCTCCGACGAATCCCCCCCTCCCTCCTTCTCCACCTTCTTCCGCCTCGCCTCCTCTTCGGCCTTCTGCTGCTTCGCCCTAGCTCTTGCGACCATAGCAGCCGCTGCTCGTCCTGAGACTGTGCCCGGCGGACGGACCGCTGGACGTGCTGCCCCTCCTACGCCCACTCCCCCGCCTCCTGCCGCTGCTGGTACAAGTGGTGCTGGGGCTAAGACTGGCGCAAGCGCTGGGGCTGGCGCCAGTGCGGGAGCCCGCGGTTCGACTCGCGTCGGGACCCGTGCTTCCTCCTCCTCCTCTTCCTCCTCATCCCCATCCTCTCCCTCCTCGCCAGCAGCGCCGCCTGTTGCCGAGGCCCCTCCACCAGCTCCTCCGTTCCTCTTCTTCTTCTTTTTCTTGTTCTTCTTCTTCTTCTTCGCCGCCGCCGCGCCTGCACCTGCAGCAGCCTCGCCCGCCGTATTCCCCAACCACTCGTCCGATCCTAAGACTGGTGACGCTGCTTTCTGTCCTCCTCCCCCTCCAGCTACTGCTGCTCTTCCTCCTGCTCCTCCTCCTCCTCCTCCTCCATGACCGTCCTTCACCGACAATGCATCAAAAAAGTCTTGGGGCTCCTTCTTCATCCCCCCCCCAGCTGCTGCTGTCGTTGTTGTTCCTTCCCTCCCTCCCTCCTTCGTCCCCATTGCCTTCAATGCAGCGGCCGCACTCTTCTTCATCCACTCCAGCACAACCTCTTCCTCGTCCTCCTTCTTCTCCTCGTCGTCGTCGTCTACCAGCTGCTGCTGTTGCTGCTGCTGCTGCTCTTCCAACCGCCTCCTGGCTGCTGCCTCTTCCTCCTCCTGCCGTCGTCGCACCGTTGCCGCCGTCCGGGCATCGGCCTCCGCCTCTGCTTTCGCCTTGGCTTCAGCCTTCTTCTGCGCTGCTGCTGCTGCTGCAACTGCTGCGGCGGCTGCTGCTGCTGCTTCCTCCTCCTCCTTCTTCTTCTTCTTCCTCGCCAAGTTCCGGCGCATTTCCGCCTCGAATCCATCCTCCTCTTTCTTTGCTCCTGTTCCCGCCGCACCTCTACCACCACCCCCTCCTGCCGCTGCTGCCCCTTTCTTCTCCTGCTCCTCCTTCTTCTTATTCTTCGCCGGCGCTGCCGTCCATTCCACCGCCCTCATCCGATTCGCCCGACACCGTGCCGTGAACGCCCTGGGGCCGCCAAATGCCTCGATCTCCACCTCGTCCTCCACCGTTTCCAAAGCCGCATCCACGCATCGCTCCACCTCCTTCTTTGCAAACGCCCCGCTCAAACACAATATTAACACTTCCAACTTCCTCATCAATTTCGTCTCCTTCTCCTCCTTCGATTCCTCAATCGGGATGTCCATCCCGACCTCCTCAATCAACATATTCGCCTTGTCCACACACTGACACACCCCATCCAGCGCCTCCTGTATTATCTCCCCCTCTGTCCTTCGCGTGGAAATCAACAACCGCAGCCCCTCCGTGAGAATGGCGTGGTCCATCCGATCCTCCGCGCGCTGGACGACCTCATTTTCAATTAAATTCCAATATACTATATCCCTCATGTCTTCGTACATCTCCTCCGTAAACTCCTTCTTTTTCCGCTGTTGCTTCTTCTTCTTTCCTTGCCCCTTCTTCTCCTTCTTGTCCTTGATCTTCCACAGCTCCTGCATTTTCGAGCAGATAAAGTGATCGGGCTCGTTCCAACACTTAGCGTCCATGCTATCGATCATCGTCTTCGCTTCCTGTTGGCTCAGTAACTCCCCGCGGACCATCTGTCGAAACGTGGCCGAGTAAATGATAAAGCTGAGTCTGCGCACCTTCACCGTCTGTCCGAAATCTGCGGGGGAAGGGTCTTCAGTATCAGTGCCGCTGCCTCCCGCTCTATTGCTAAGCACGAAACTGGACGCAAGCCTCCGTCCTCCTCCCTCTCCTCCTCCTCCTCCTCTTCCTCCGCCACCACCACCTCCACGTGTGGCTGCTGCTGCTTCTGCTAATGCTAATACTAATGCTAATGCTGCTGCCTTCTTCTCCTCCTTCGCCCGGCGTCTCTCCGTGCAAGTCCGCGGAGCACCCAACCACTCTTCTTCCATCTCTATTTCCAAAAAGTCAAACATATCGCTGAGCAGGGTGTACACATATTTCGCCCCAAAGACCCTCATCCACTCCTCCAACAGACTGCGAAAGTTCCGTGCATGCACAGGGCAGGCAAGCGTTGCCTCTCGCCCATGCGACTTAACTATGCGCCTCATTTTCGCCGCTGCCTGGACATGATCCCGAGAAATCTCCAAGTGTGCCACGTCGGGCTGCATCTCAAGAATTGCATCCTCCATCTCCCGGTCTGTCTGCTCAAACAAAAACCGCCCAGCCTTATCCTTCACGTCAGCTAGCACCTGCACCGCACACTCCCGCTTCGACCCTCCCTCTCTTTCTGCTTTGGCGTCCAGCGCGTCATTGAGAACGTCTAAAAGCTTCCGATGCCGTTCCGCCACCTTCTCCCGCAAGCCCGTGATAGACTCCCCTTCCAGGTCCATCGCGTCCAGCCGGCGCTTGGCCTTGGCTGGGGTCAGGAGCTTCCGCTGCACTACCTCCCGAAAGATGGCCACTTGCTCCAGGTGCAGCCAGCGAACCACGCAGGCGTGCGGGGAGGACAGGAGCTGCGAGGAGGCTTCGTCGTCGTCATCGTCGTCGTCGTGACTGCCGCTTTCGCTCTCCTCGTCCTTGTCCTCGTCAATGGCGTCCTCATACTTGTCTCCGTCGTCGTGCTTCTTCATCGTGTCCTTGTTTTTCCGTTTCTTGCTGCTGTCCGCTCTTGCTCGTTGTCCTTGTCTTGATTCCTGTCTGGGGGGGCTTTGGTGGGGAGGGAAAGAAAAAATGAGTGTGAAGCAAAGGCAATGCCATGGAAGGAGACGCTTGGTCAAATGCTGACCCGCCATCGCAAGTCTTAAAATGCGTTGAGTCCGCCAGCACGTTATGATGTGCACTTTCTAATCCCTTCTCTTTCGTTTTGCATCTATGTACAAATCTACATCTTCTACTTCGCTACTTTCTAACCGAATAAATGTTCATTTCTCTTCTCCTCGCCTCTTTCGCCCTGCACGCATTCAAAAACAAAGCCACAGCCGACTCCGCGCTTCATTCTAGGCCCAATATCCTTCTCTGCGTCATCTCCTTCTCCTCTTCTGCCCCCCTTTCTCTCTTTCCCTCTACCCCATCGAGTACACCGCCAGGCCCGTGGGAATGGGCATCAGATTCCGTAGCGCCCGATTAGGAATCAAGTTGCGGTCCATCAAATCCTTGGTGAATGAGAAAGTGATCGGCTGCCCCTTCCCAAGCCTCGTCTCAATCCACTCCTCGATCGCAGCCCGCTCATACGAGTGCCCATCCGTGGCAATGACGGGCTCATACATAATGCCAAAGGAGATGGGGCACACGTACTCCGACGGGGTGCTCTCCTCCTTAAAGACATTTGGGGCCGGGGGCGGCGATCCCCCTTTCTTCTTGTCCTCTCCTCCTCCGCCTTTCACCCTGCCCAGCTTCCCCAAGCGCGCCGCCGTCGCCCTATGCGAGGCTGCAAACACCTCATCTTCATCTGACGAATACCCCCCTCCCCCTTCCCGCTGCCCTTCCTCCTCTTTCTTCGGATTCGCAGTCGCTGCTGCCTGCGCTCTTGCCACCATGGCGGCGGCCGCTCTCCGTGCGATTGTTCCGGGGCGGCTTCCTCCCCCCTCTCCTCCTCCACCACCTGCTGCTGCTGCCTGCGCTGCCGCCGGTACTGCCACTGCCATGGGTGTAGCGGACGCAACTGCTGGTGCTGGTGCTGGAGGAGCCACAGTCACCGGCACCGCTGCTCGAACCAACGCCAGTACGCGCGCGTCCACCTCGTCCTCGTCCTCGTCCTCGTCTTCCTCCTCCTCCCCGCCACCATCGCAATCTCCAGCGCCGCCCATCGCCAAGCCAGCCCCCGCCCCTCCCTGCTTCTTCTTCTTGTTGTTGTTCTTCTTATTCTTCTTTTTCTTCGTCCCGCCTTCCGTTGGCGACACGCTAGCAGCTTCACCGGTGCTACCCGCCAATCCGTCCGATGACAACAAAGATTCAGGACCAGGACGATCAGAAGCCGCAGCCGCCGCCGCAGCAGCAGCAGCAGCAGCAGAAGCCGCACCCATCTCCCTTCCACCATCCATGCTTGGCCGGGTCAACACCACCTCGCCTGGCACCAGCGGCGCCTCTTTCTTTCCCTCTCCTCCCGCTGCTGCTGCTCCTTCTCTACTCGCACGGAAAAGGCCGCGCCCGCTCTCCATAGTCGACGGCGACGGCAGCGTCGTCGCCCTGGTCGTCGTTCCCTCCTTCTTCCTCCTCGTCTCCTCCAGCGCAACTTGAGCACTTTGCTTCATCCACTCAAACAGATCCTCCTCCTCCTCCTCAAACTCGTCCTCCCCATCCTCATTTTCCGTCGCCGCCGTCGCCTTCGTCTTTTTCCTGTTTTTTGCTGCCCTTTTTGCCTCTGCTTGTGCTACAGGCTTTGCATTCCGGTCCACCTGCCGCTTATGGCCCTGCTGCTCTTGCAGTCGCTTCCTTGCCTCCTCCTCTTCTTCCTCTTGCCGTTGTCGCATTCTTGCCGCCGTCCGGGCATCTGCTTTCGCCTGCGCGTCCGCCTTCGCGGCTGCCGCCGCGTTTATCGCATCCGCCTTGCCCGCCACCTTTTTCTTCTCTCTCTCCTCACACTCTTCTTCTTCTCCTCCTGCACTAGCCTTCGATCCTGCACCGTCTTCTTTCTACTCCCCGTACCTCCGAAGGCTTCACACTCCAACTCGTCTTCCAAAGTGCTCATCACATTATCCACACAATCATTGACTGCGTCCAAACCCACGGCCCCACCAGAATCGAATAAAGGGCGCATAGTCTTCGCACAACCTGAAAATCATTCGTGCCATCCATGCTGGCCATAATTTTATACAGCCGCGAATTCTCGTACAAGGTCAGCCCAACATATTTAAGGGACACCACCTAGTCCTTGGTCCACGATACACGGAGCCCTTGTCCCGTAACAGCATCAATCATCTTCTCTTCTAAAATCATCACAGCACGGGCAAATAGGCGCTCCTCTGCTGCCAATTTCACTTCAATATGCCTCTTGATACTCCAATCCTCGAGCGACATTGGATTTTTCTGGAGCTCCTCCTTCCCGTCCATCACTTTCTTAGCCATCATCCGGAACATTTGACACAGAGCGTACGTCTTCTTTTTATCAAGGCCGTGGCACTCCACGTCCATTTTCTCCAATAATACTTGGGCCACGGCCTGCGGCATCAACTTACGGCTGACCACCTCTTCGAAATAAGCCAATTCAGTCACATGCACAAAACGGTTGACTCGCACCTCGTCCATCTCTTCCTCAACGTCAGAGCCAAACTTGCGCGCGGCGGCTGCTGTGGCCGGCGACTCTTCCTTCTTGACGGAGGCAGGCGCAAGGCCGCCTGATTCAGGTGTCCCTCCAGCTGCGCCCTTCCTCGTCTCCTTCGCTTCTGTGGCTGCTCCTCCCGCTGGCTCCTCCTTTTGCTTCTTCGCCGACAACAGCATCCGTCGCATTTCTGCCCCCAACGCCGGGTGCCTTTCCTCCTTCTCTGCCTCCTCCTCCTCCTCCTCCTCCTCCTCCTCCTAAACTACCCTCATACACCTCCATAAACGTCTCTGTCATCATTTTGGCCTCGGCATCCGTCTCTTCGTCCAACCCCACCACCTCCTCCTTCTTCTTTCCTCCCTTCTTTTTGCCCTTCTCCTTCTTCTTCTCCGCCCCCTTCCCCTTCTTGTCCTTCGCCGCCGCCTTCTCCAACAGAGCACCCAAGCCACAGCTCGCCAAAACTTGAGCCGTCCGTGCCTTAGGGCCCCCAAACGCCTCCTCCTCCAACTCCGTCACTACCACTCCCAAAGCTCCGCACACGAGCTGCTACACCGCCTTTTTGTCATACAACTCCTCAAGGTACTCCAACAGCACCATCAGCTGCTCCGCGGGCTTCC
>Ga0209390_10008285_pt1 | contig 12917 bp, 14 predicted proteins | sample BON01_FD_187212 | JGI IMG/M metagenome (GOLD analysis project Ga0209390, IMG submission 187212) | Freshwater microbial communities from Lake Bonney liftoff mats and glacier meltwater in Antarctica - BON-01 (SPAdes) (version 2) | ecosystem: Environmental > Aquatic > Freshwater > Ice > Glacier... | reverse complement strand
AGTGGGAGTCGACGTGGTGTTGGCGGCGGTCTGCGCAAGGTTGCTGCCGAGCAGCAAGTTGTTGTTATCAGCTGCAGAAGCCTTGCCGTTGCTCAACAGGATGGCGCCGCCGGCGGCGGCGGCGCCACCGATGGCGATCTTGCGCAACATGGCGCGTCGGTCGTTGGGGGTGGGCTCGTCCTCGGTGGTGTCGGGTGTGACGGTGGTGTCGGTCATGGCGGTTACTCCTGTGTGATTGGCGGGGTGTATGGGTGGCTGTTCGATCGACGACACGACATCACGTCACGCCGCCGTCATTCAACTGTAATACTCATTCGACCCTGGTCAAGGTCGCTCGTGAGAGGTCTCCATCGTTGTCGAACCCAAACATCGAGGTGTGCGGTCGGGGCAGAACGGTTCCTTGCGTAGAATTCGAACGATGCCGATGAAGACCGAGTGCAAGAACTTCGAGAGCCGGTCGTATCCCAACGGCGACACGGTGCGGAAGTGCAACCTCGATCTGGCCCCGGACGCGCCGTGGCGGTGTCCGGAGAACTGTCCGAAGTACGAACGTCGGCTGGCTGATGTCGCCTGGACGCACGGAACGTTGATCGTGTCGCCCACACCGCCCGAGCCACAGGGCCTCGACGACGGCACGGCTGCCGCGATCCTCGACGAGGCCGAGAACATCTTGAACGCCGTCGGCTCCAGCATCCGCGCCGAGGTCGAAGCCGAGCAAGCCGCCTCCGAAGCCGGTTTCTTCAAGCGCATCTTCACACGCAAACGCAAACGCTGAACTGAACGCCGAACTGTCACACCGTGCCGGGCCTACTGTGACACTTCGGTCGGTCCGGGCGCCCGGTCCGGTCGGTGATCGGCTGACCTCCTAACGTCGTCTCGATATGGCTGATGTCGCGCAACCCGAACTCGACGCGCCAGCGGGCGAGCACGGTCGCTTCCCCGGTTGGTGGGTGGTCGTGGGGTGTTTCACGGTGCTCACCGTCTCGTCGGGTCTCGGCTTCTACGGGCTGGCGGTGTATCTCAACGCGTTCAGCAAGGAACGTGACTGGCCGCTGAGCACGATTTCGCTGGCCACTACCGTGTTCTTCGTGGTCGGCGGCGTGACCGGTGTGTGGGTCGCCCGGTGGATCGCCCGTTACGACGTGCGAGTGGTGATCGTCGGTGGTGGCGTGGTCGGCGGGCTCGCGCTCGGTGTGCTCGGTCAGGTTCAACAGCAGTGGCAGCTCTTCGTGGTGTACGCGGTGTTCGCGGCGGGTTGGGCGGCGGCGGGATTGGTGCCGGCGACCACAGTCGTGACTCGATGGTTCCACGCAAAGCGTTCGGTGGCGCTGTCGGTGGCGTCGACCGGGCTCTCGGTTGGCGGCATCGTGATCACCCCGTTCGCCAAACAACTCCTCGACAGCCAGGGTCTCGCGGCCGGCACCCCGTGGTTGGGAGCATTGTTCGTCGTCGGGATCGTGCCCGTCGGGTGGTTCATGGTTCGCTCCGACCCTGAGGTGGAGGGCTGGGCACCGGACGGGATCCGACGCGAGGTCGGCGAGGTGCCACCGCCGCCGAGCGGCACCCCGTTCGTCGACGCCGTCCGCACCCGGTTCTTCCGTGCGGTCACCGTTGGATTCCTGCTCGCGCTGGGTGCGCAGGTCGGCGGCATCCAGCAGTTGGTGAAACTCGTCGAAGATCGCACCGACGAACGCACCGCGCAGTTCGCGCTCACAGCGATCGCCGGCACGTCGGTGGTGGCCCGTCTGATCGGTGGGCGAGTGGTGCAGCGAATGCCGATGATGCGACTCGCGGTTGGGCTGGTCATCGCGCAGGCGACGGCATTGGTCGTGATCGGAATGGCGGAGACGACCTGGTTGCTCTTCACAGCGATCGTGCTGTTCGGCGCCACGATCGGCAACATCTTGATGCTGCAACCGCTCGTGATCGCCGAACGGTTCGGTGTGCGCGACTACCCACGCATTTTCAGCCGCAGCCAACTGGTGGCCATCACCGGCACGGCAGGTGGTCCGCTGCTGCTCGGCGCGCTGTACGACGTCTTTGGCTCGTACGAGGTGCCCTACGCCGCAGCGGCGATGTTTTCACTCGTCGGCGCAGTGGTGCTGTCGCTCGGCGGTCCCGCCACGGTCACCGAAGAAGGTGTTATTGATGGTGTCAGACACCACCAGTAACACTCAGCGGTGAACGGCGATGTCGTAGGCGCAGGTGTGGGCGCCGCTGGTCTTGTGGGTGACCCGTGCCACGGTGGCGTCCGGGAGGACGCCCTGGAGGTACTCGAGTTCACTCGCGCACGCCTGACTGAACCGGCTGGCGACGGCCCAGATGGCGCAGTTGTGCAGGTTGATCCGAAAATGCCCGTCACCGACCTGCTCCCAGTCGCAGAGGTAGCCCTGGGCATCGAGCAACTCGGTGACACCGGCGATGCGTTCTTCGATCGAGGTGCCGGCGAGGTGCGCTTCGGCATCGTCGACGAGACGTTGGCGGCGACGGTCGAACACCCGATCGACGAGTTCGGGATGCTCGTCGTCGACGAGTTCGAGCAGCTCGATCGAGAGGTCGTCGGGCGTCACGAACAGCGGGTTGGCCCGCTCGGTTGCGTGATATCGGTCGGCAGGTCGCCCGGTCTGCCCGCGCTCTTGCCGGGCCTCGATCAGACCAGCTGATCGCAGCGCACTGAGGTGTTGGCGCACGGCGCTCGACGACACCGCGAGCGTCTCGGCGAGTTCATCGGCGGTCGCCTCACCACGACGCTTCAACGCCTCGAGCACGCGGCGCTGCGTGGGCGACGGTGCGGTATCGGCAGTGAGCATGTAGCGAGCGTACCGCATTCGGTGAGTTTCGCAAGGGAGAACTTGTGAAACGGCGCATCTGCTGGTAGCAAGGAGTTCGCGATGAACGACATCCACACCGCCGGCGCCACGGCGAGGCGCCAACACCCCGCCGATAGCGTCGACTGCCCCGGCTACCCGATCGACCGCACCACCGAGGCAATCCTCGTCGGTGCGATCGCTGACAGAGAGGAACTGCGATGACCGACACCATGCGAGAGATCGAGGAGCTGGCCAACGCCGGCTACCAATACGGCTTCAGCACCGACCTCGACACCGACATCGCGCCTCCCGGCCTGAACGCCGACGTCGTCCGACTGATCTCGTCGAAGAAGAACGAACCCCAGTGGCTGCTCGACTGGCGCCTCGCTGCGTACGAGGCGTGGACCAAGATGGACGAGCCCGACTGGGCCAAGCTGAACATCGCCCCGATCGACTACCAGGCGATCAGTTACTGGGCGGCACCGAAGTCCAAGCCGGTGCTCGACAGCATGGACGACGTCGACCCCGACATCCGTGAGATGTTCGACAAGCTCGGTATCCCGTTGCACGAGCAGAAGATGATGAGCAACGTCGCGATCGATGCCATCGTCGACTCGGTGTCGGTGACCACCACGTTCAAGGCGACACTCCTCGAAGCGGGCGTGATCTTCTGCTCGTTCTCCGAGGCGGTGCACGACTATCCCGACCTGGTGCGCGAGCACCTCGGTTCGGTGGTGCCGGTGCGCGACAACTACTTCGCCGCGCTCAACTCGGCGGTGTTCTCCGACGGCTCGTTCTGCTACATCCCCAAGGGCGTTCGCTGTCCGATGGAGCTGTCCACCTACTTCCGCATCAACTCGCAGAACACCGGCCAGTTCGAGCGCACCCTCATCGTCGCCGAGGACGACTCGCACGTGTCGTACCTCGAAGGTTGCACCGCACCGCAGCGTGACGAGAACCAGCTGCACGCCGCCGTGGTCGAACTCGTTGCCAAGGACCGCGCCGAGATCAAGTACTCGACGGTGCAGAACTGGTACCCCGGCGACGAGAACGGTGTCGGCGGCATCTACAACTTCGTCACCAAGCGCGGCCGTGCGCACACCGACGCGAAGATCTCGTGGACCCAGGTCGAGACCGGCTCGGCGATCACCTGGAAATACCCGAGTGTGATCCTGCAGGGAGACCGCTCCATCGGCGAGTTCTACTCGGTGGCGTTGTCGAACAAGCGCCAGCAGGCCGACACCGGTACCAAGATGATCCACATCGGCAAGGACACCACCAGCACCATCATCGCCAAGGGCATCTCCGCCAGCCACGGCCAGAACACGTACCGCGGCCTCGTCAAGGTGATGCGTTCGGCCGAGAACGCCCGCAACTACACCCAGTGCGACTCGCTGCTGCTGGGCAAGGACTGCGGTGCCCACACGATCCCGTACATCGAGGTGAAGAACCCGAGCGCCCAGATCGAGCACGAGGCATCCACGTCCACCGTCGGCGAGGACCAGTTGTACTACTGCCGCCAGCGCGGCATGTCCGAAGAAGATGCGATGTCGATGATCGTCAACGGCTTCTGCCGTGAGGTGTTCAACGAACTCCCGATGGAATTTGCCGTCGAAGCTCAGCGCCTGCTGAGCGTCAGCCTGGAAGGAAGTGTCGGCTGATGCTGCACGTCGAGAACCTCACCGCCGCCATCGGCGACAAGCAGATCCTCAAGGGGCTGGACCTCGATGTGGGCGCAGGCGAGGTGCACGCCCTCATGGGCCCCAACGGCTCAGGCAAGAGCACCTTCGCGCACGCGCTCGCCGGACGCGACGGCTACGACATCGGTGGCACCGCCACCCTCGACGGTGTCGACCTGTTGGGAATGTCGCCCGAAGCGCGCGCCGCCGCTGGCATCTTCATGGGGTTCCAGTACCCGGTCGAGATCCCGGGCGTCAACAACATGTATTTCTTGCGCACGGCGCTCAACTCGGTGCGTCGCGCCCGCGGCGAGACCGAGATCGGTGCGCGTGACTTCCTGGCCGTCGCGAAAGAGGCGATGGAGCTCGTCGAGATGAAGCAGGACTTCCTCGACCGCGCCGTCAACGCCGGCTTCAGCGGCGGCGAGAAGAAGCGCAACGAGATCCTCCAGATGGCCGTGATGCAGCCGCGCCTTGCTGTGCTCGACGAGACCGACTCGGGCCTCGACATCGACGCGTTGCGCATCATCGCTGGCGGCGTCAACGCGCTACGTGGTCCCGAGCGATCGATGATCGTCATCACCCACTACCAGCGCTTGCTCGACTACATCACGCCCGACTTCGTCCACGTGCTCGTGGATGGTCGCATCGTCCAGTCGGGTGACCGTACCTTGGCGCTGCATCTCGAAGATCACGGCTACGCCGACTACGTCGACGCTGACCCGAGCGCGTCACCCGAGCGCCCGCTCGCCGGTGCCTCCTCGTGACGATGAGCACCGCTGCCGTGACCTCACCGCTCGGCGCGATCGAGTTGCTCGACAGCGTCATCCGCCCGACCAAGCGCAACGAGACGTGGCGGTACGCGCCGCATCGCCAACTCGATGCGCTGACGTTCGGCCCGAGCGTTGCGGTCGATCTGCCGGCCGATCTCGACGAACAGATCCCGGCGCTCGATGGTCCACGGGTCGTGATCGTCAACGGCGTCGTCGATCGGGATCGCTCCGATTTCGCCACGCCCGACGGTCTCCACGTGTGGTCGTTGGCCGATGCCGCCGAGTCGCAGCCTGGCCTCGCAGACCGTCACGTAGATGGTGCCGAACTCGTCGACGCCTTCACGGCGTACAACCTCGCCTACGGCACCGATGGCGCCGTGATCGTCGTCGATGCGGGCGTCGACATCGCCACACCGATCCACGTCGTCGACGTCGCTCTGCCTGGCTCGGTCACCAACACCTCGAGCACGGGCGTCGTCATTCACATCGGCGCCGGGAGTTCGGCGACCGTGGTCGAGACGCGCCTCGGGGCTGGCAACGACTCCGGTGGGTCGAACGTTCGCACCACCATCACGCTCGGCGACGACGCCACGCTGGAACACATCGTGGTGCAGGACCTCCCGGCGAACCAGGTGCACCTCAGCCGAGTTGACACGGTCCAGGGGGCGCGCAGCACGTTGCGCACCCGGTCGTTCAATCTCGGTGCGTCCTACGGGCGTTTGGCGTATCACGTCGAACTCGCGGGAGTCGGTGCTCACGCCGAGCTGTCCGGGCTGTTCTTCGGCGCCGGCGAGCAGACCCTCGACCAGCAGATCACCGTGGTCCACCGGGCCAAGGACTGCACGAGTCGCCAGTTGTTCCGCGGCGTGCTCGACGATGCCAGCACGGGCGTGTTCAACGGCGGCATCGACGTGTGTCCGGGTGCCGACGGCACCGACGCCGAACAGTCGAACGACAACCTGCTGCTGTCGAACCGGGCCGAGGTGAACACCCAACCCCGTCTCGAAATCCTCGCCGACGAGGTGGCCTGCAAGCACGGCGCCACCGTCGGCCAACTCGACGACACAGCGCTCTACTACCTGCGTACTCGCGGTATCAACGCCGAGGAAGCTCGTCGCCTCCTGATCAATGGGTTCGCCGACGAAGTGGTCGACGACGTGAGCATCGAGACCATCCGCGACTGGATCACCCGCCGACTCGGACACGACCATGACTGATCACGACGCAACTGTCAGCGACGCATCGGTTGCCGTTCAAGCCGCCAGCGCCGCTGTCGATCAGAGCGTCGGCGTCGGCGTGCGCAAGGGCTTCGCGCTGCCGCGCGACACCGAGGTCACCATCGTTCCAGCGGGCCACCGCGTCATGCTCGCCACGGGCGATCGGGTCACGTTGCTGCAGGCGCTCGGTGGCACCGCCACCGTGAAAACCCGCGACGGCGAGATGGCCCGCCTCAGCCGCGCCGACTCGATCGAGTTCGGATTCGTCGACGCGCCCGACACCGAGACGGCGACTGTGCCGAGCGATGCCCCGTTCAGTGTCGACCTGGTGTGGGAAGCGGCCACCACCGTCTACGACCCCGAGATCCCCGTCGACATCGTCGAGCTCGGCCTCGTGTACCGCGTCGACGCCGAACAGGTCGCAAGTGGCGGCTGGCGGGTCGAGGTCGACATGTCGGTGACCGCCCCGTTCTGCGGCATGGGTGACATCTTGCGCCAAGACCTCCACGACGCGGTCGCGGCGCTGAACGGTGTCGACGAGGTCGAGGTCAAGCTCGTGTTCGATCCACCGTGGACCGCCTCGCGGCTGTCCGACGTGGCTCGTCTCGAACTCGGCTTCATGTGAGGTCGACCCCCGGGCGATGTCATCGGGGGGTGTCCGCGTCGGAGCCGCACTGGGCGTGCTGGACAACCTGGTTCCTACCCACGGGCGCGCGCAGACAGTCGACGAGTTGGAGGCAGTCGTCGGACTTGCCGCAACAGTGCACGGGGAATGGGTTCGCATCCACCCCTTCGCGTACGGAAACGGACGAACTGCCCGAGTATGGACTGCGTTCATCGCACTGCGCTTCGGACTTCCGCCGTTTGTACGTGTACGCCCGAGACCAGACGGGGTTCCGTACGCAGCCGTGAGCCGCATGTCGATGGGGCGGCCTCCAGATTTCGAAGGTGACCACCAGCCAACCGTGAACCGGTTCGCTCACCTGCTCCATGAAGCCATCGCCGAATAGCCGCCACCTTTGTGGACCAACCTGGCGAAGGTCCAGCGCGTGAGTCCCGCTACCGTCGGCAGCGATGACTGACGAACTGCATCGCAACGTGACCCGAGTGGTCGAGGCCGGATCTGCCGTCGGGCTCGACGTGCAACCGGTGAGGTTCCCCGAGGGGACCAAGACCGCCATCGACGCCGCCAACGCCATTGGTTGCCACGTCGGTCAGATCGTCAAGAGCCTGATCTTCGCTGTCGACGGCGAGGTCGTGCTCGCCTACGTGAGCGGGTCGAACCAGCTCGATGAGATGAAGCTGGCGCTCGCGGCCGAGGGCGCGACGTGCAGCCGCGTCGATGCCGACACCGTGCGCGCCGCCACCGGCTTCCCGATCGGTGGCGTTCCCCCGTTCGGTTTGGCAACTCAGCTGCGAACGTTCATTGACCCAGACCTCTTGCTGTATGACGAAGTTTGGGCCGCTGCTGGCACCTGGCACGACGTGTTCCCCATCGCACCCAACGACCTGGTCAGAGCCAGCGGCGGCGTCGTGAACGACCTCGCACGAAGGTGAGGTGATGCGCGCAGGATGCGCGCACGCAAATGACAACCAAGTGACTCGTGGTGTTGGAGCAACCACGTCTGCCAGCTGCGGAGTGAGAATGTCAAGCCGGGTTGGCCCCAGCTCGCCCCGAGCACTACAACTCCAAGTGGGGCCAGATCAGAAGAGCACACCCAGATGCGGTTGCCAAGTTCGTGCTGGACCCGTTCGAGGTTCTGGACATCGAGGTCTGGCCGATGTCTGGTCTCGTTGGCCTACCGAAGACCGAGAAGAAGTTGGTCGTGGATAAAGCCGAGTTCGCGGTCTTTTCGATGGCGTTGGCCAACTCTCAGTTCGGCGCAGTCTTGAACGAGGGCATCATCCAGGAGAGGCCGGCGCTCGACCTTCCGCGCTCCTATCGGGGTCGGATCATCCCTCCCGAACTGCTGGCGGACCGGAATCATCCAGACGTCCGACTTGCCCGCCGGGCACTCACGATTGCCAGCCTGGCCCGCCTCATCTCGGAGCGGCAGGTCAGCTTGCCGTTACGCCAAACCCTCCTTGTCCAGTGCCGACGCCTGGAAGCCCTGGCGGCGAGACGTGTCGAAGAGTATGGCGGCACGCCTGTCGTGGCGGCGGACGAAGGTTCGGTCGAGGCGGCGGCCGAGGTGCCGACAGACTGAGGGAGCGTCGGAGAAGCTATTGGCCGATGATTGCTTGCAGAACTCCGGCCGTTACGACGACGACCACGAGTCCGGCGAGGCACAGGCCGACGAGGCGGTGGCCAAGCGTGACGCTCCAACGAGCGGGAGCGTTCCGTGGAATCAACGTCGAGGCCGGGCGGGCCACCGGCGACCCGACCTGAGCCGGTTTCGTGCCCGCAGCGGGCTCGAAGTCGAAGCACAACTGACCCTCACACGGACGGCGCGATTTTCGGGTGCGGCTCCTCGGCATACGTGCACGACAGGGTGACACCGGCCGGTCGGCGGCACCAGGAAACGGAAGAACAAGCTAAACCTAGAGGCCGTTCATCCTTGGCACCGTGGCGATAAACGGCCCGCACGCCCGTAGGTGGTCACGACGTCGGACCGACGACCGGCAGACCGTGCCTCTTGCGGACGTCGTCGATGGTGACCCACGGCGAGCGGAGTCGGCGCAGACGCTGACCGCCGTCAAGACCGAGCGACAAGCCACTCCCTGGCGCGATTTCTGGGAGGGCGGGCACCCGCTGACTGCCAAAGACCATCTTTGCGCCATCCTGACTCAGCGGCCCCAGCGCGACACGAGCAGCGAACTGGTCACGAATCGCGCCGGGAACGGCGTCGGTGTCGGGGCGAGTGAATGCGGTGACGAGATGGAAACCACATGCTCGGCCTTGGCGCGCAATGATGCCCACGGCATCCCGAACGACTTGCGTCTCCGGCTTGGTCAGCCCGACACCTGCGAGCAAGTCGGCGGCCTCATCCACAACGACGAGCACGGGTCGGACCGGCACGATGCACTCCGGCACGGACCGCCAGTGGTCGCAACCCTCCGCTGAGAGCCGTTGTTTCCTGGCGGCGAGTTGGTCGGCCAGCGTGCTGAGGACATTGGGTGCCTCCGCCAAACCGGCAACTTCGATTTCGTATCGCGCTGGGGCGAAATCAAGTTCCTTCGGGTCAATGACGACCACTCGCCAGCACCACCCGAGGGGCACAGATGCCACAACGTTGCGAAGCAGGCTGGACTTCCCGGAGCCGGTCGCACCGGCGACAATCAAATGAGGAGCACGGGCAAGGTCCCAGACCCCAGGGCCGTCTGGGTGGCACCCGAGAGGAATGGACAGAGTCCCATCAGTCCGCCAGGCAGAAGGCGGAGGCGACCCGGTCGAGTCCGAGGCGTCGAGAAGCAGCGTCCAGCGACCAGTTCTCAGCGGGGCGAGTTCCCACCACGTTGCGCAGGCGGCGATGGCGACACGCTCGGCCGCCGAATCGAGGTTCGAGCGGTTCCAGCCCGCCGGCGCACTGAACTCGAACCGAACCGTCGGCCACGTGCCATCGACCACGGGCCACGGGACAACAGCGAAGCCGGCCCGCCTCCATGCTCTGGCCCAACGAAAGCGGTCAGCGAGCAACGGCGGCAACGGGTCGGGCGTACGGCCTTCATCTGGAAGTTGGACAACGGCAAGTCCGGTGTCTCGCTGTCGGCATTGGAACGCCCGTCCCGGCCAAGACGGGGCGAGCCGTCCATGTTGGTGGCGGGCGTTGCAAGCCCGGCGGCGAGGATGCGAACACGGGTGGGGTCAATGGGAAGGTTTCTCATTACCGCCACATTCGGCGCGGAATCTGCGATGCCAAGCCGAAGTGTGATGATCTTCGTTACAGAATCAAGGCGCAACTCACGCTGATCACGCTCAGGTGAATCTCCCCAGAGTTGCTCACTGAAATTCCCCACCCTGTGAGGTCCACCACATGAGGTGGGGCTCCCTCAAGGCTGTCTGTCTTCGACAACAAGCCAGCACGAGAGGGAGCCCTATTCCATGCTCACACAGGAGGATGATGTGGACGCTCACGCGCTCCGCAAGAGAGGCTGGTCGATCTCGGCGATCGCCCGCCATCTCGGCCATGACCGCAAGACCATTCGCGCGTATCTGAACGGCGAACGCGTCGCCGGCGTCCGCGCGCCAGCGGCCGCGTCAGGGTTCGACGCGTACGCGATCTATTGCCGGGAACGTCTGCTCGAGGATCCGCATTTGTGGGCGATGACGTTGTTCGACGAGATCGTCGCACTTGGCTTCGTGCAGTCGTATCCGACGTTCACCCGCCAACTCCGACAGTGTTCGTTGCGTCCGCATTGCGAACGCTGCTCGGCCGCGAAGGGTCGCCCGGTCGCGATCATCGATCACCCGGCCGGCGAGGAAACCCAGTGGGATTGGGTCGACCTGCCAGACCCGCCCGCGGCGTGGGGTTGGGGCAACAACGCGTCGTTGTTCGTCGGCGCCCTCGCACACTCAGGCAAGTGGCGCGGCTGGCTGGCGGAGTCGAAGGATCAGCCGCACACCATCGACGCGCTCGATCAGATCACCCGTTCCTTGGGCGGCTTGACCAGGGTGTGGCGCTTCGATCGGATGGCAACGGTCTGCCATCCCGGCTCGGGCAAGGTGACAGCGTCGTTCGCTGGGGTCGCGAAGCACTACGCGGTCCAGGTTGCGATCTGTCCACCACGGCGCGGGAACCGCAAAGGTGTCGTCGAGAAGGCCAACGACACTGCGGCGCAACGCTGGTGGCGGAACCTGCCCGACGACATCACGATCGCCGAAGCGCAAGCGTCGTTGGACCGGTTCTGTGAACGTGTCGGTGACGCCCGCCGACGTGTCATCGACGATCAACGCGCGACTGTCGCCGCGCATGCTGCGGGCGAACGGTTGCGTGTGCCGCCGGCCGCGTTCCCAGCGACGCTGAGCGTCGTGCGCAAGGTCACCGCGCAGGCGTTGGTCGCGTTCCGCGGGAACCGTTACTCGACCCCACCGGAGCTCGCACTGACGACCGTCAACGTGACCTGGCGGCTCGGGTCACCGCTCATCGATATCGCCACCCCGTCAGGGATCGTGATCGCGAGACACCGCCTCGCCCCACCCGGCGCCGGGGTCATGGTCCGCGATCACGGACACGTCGCCGCCCTCGACATCGCAGCAATGGCCGCCTCGACGAGCGCCCCACCGCACCGGCGCAAGCAACGCATCCCACCCGGCCCCGCAGCGCGTGCTGCAGCAGCCGCGATCACCGGGACCAGCACCAACAAGGACTGCGCCGACGGCCGTGTCGTCGATCTCAGCGCATACGCGAAAGCGGCCAAAGGAAGGAACACACTCACATGACCACCACACCAACCACCGGCGCCAGGGCACCGTCGACACAGGCTCAGGCGTCGCTCTATCAGACGTTGAAAACACACCTGACAGTGCTGAAACTCGACGCCTGTGCCGAAGCGTTGCCACGCGTCCTCGACGAAGCACTCGACGAGGAACTCACCGTCACCGCAACACTCGAGCGGCTGTTGGCGATCGAGGTCGACACCGCCCAAGCCCGCCGCCTCGTCGGCCGACTCAGGTTCGCGTGCCTACCAACACCGGCCACGTTGGAGGACTTCGACTTCGATGCCCAACCCGGCGTCGACCGCGCGTTGATCAACGAGCTCGGCACCTGCCGCTACCTCGAAACCGCCACCAACGTGCTGATGATCGGACCCCCAGGTGTCGGCAAAACCCACCTCGCCGTCGGCCTCGCCCGACAAGCCGCGACCGTTGGCTACCGCACCTACTTCACCACCGCCGCCGATCTCGCCGCCCGCTGCCACCGCGCCGCGATCGAAGGACGCTGGGCGACAACGATGCGATTCTTCGCCGGACCCACACTCCTGGTGATTGACGAACTCGGCTACCTGCCGTTGCCCGCCGAGGCTGCCTCCGCCTTGTTCCAAGTCGTCTCACAGCGCTACCTCAAAACGAGCATCGTGATCACCACCAACAGAGGCGTCGCTGGCTGGGGCGAAATCCTCGGCGACACCACCGTCGCCGCAGCCATGCTCGACCGGCTCCTGCACCGCTCCGTCGTGCTCAACCTCGACGGTGACAGCTACCGCCTCCGCGAGCACCACGCACGCACCGACACACTCCGCCGAAGCACCACCGGCACCCGCCAACCGCTAGCTTGAGCACACCTCACAGGTGGGGAAATTCGATGAGCACACCTGGGGAATTTCGGTGAGCGCGAGCAGTGTAGCCGAGCAGCGCTTGGATGACGGCGAGGGTGATCAGTTCGGCATCGGTGAGTTTCGGGGCGATCCCGATGGCGGGCCGTTCAGGTGCCCACTGTGGGTGTTCGATGAGAAGGTCGTCGATCGTGACGTAGAGTCGGGTCGCGAGGGTGTCCAGGT
>Ga0209390_10008283_pt1 | contig 12920 bp, 18 predicted proteins | sample BON01_FD_187212 | JGI IMG/M metagenome (GOLD analysis project Ga0209390, IMG submission 187212) | Freshwater microbial communities from Lake Bonney liftoff mats and glacier meltwater in Antarctica - BON-01 (SPAdes) (version 2) | ecosystem: Environmental > Aquatic > Freshwater > Ice > Glacier... | reverse complement strand
GCAAAGCTGGGCAAAACTGGGCAAAGCTGGGCTTACACTCTTGACACCTTGGCCTTTATGCCTGCATATCACACAAGCCCCACGCCTCAGTCCCCCCACGCTCGGGGCGGAGTCCTGGTTGAGGCTCGCCCAAGAAATTTTAAAATCAAAATATGCCTCTCAACCCCCTCCCCCTCCTTCCCTTCCCTCCTCTCCTCCACACACACCCAGCTCGTCCTCCTCCTCCTTCCCCCGATCTTGATCGGCACCGGCATAGGACTGGTGGCGCTCTATCACATCCATTCTTTATGGCTGAAACGAGTCCTGGGGCTCATTTTCTTGTCTGTGGGGTGCTATCAAATACAGGGGGAAGTCATGCGAGCCAAGGGCTTACCAGCAGCAGCAGAAGCAGGAGGAGGGCAGGTGGTGGTGGAAGGGGCGGGGAAGGAGGGGTTGCGGCAGATGGGGAGGGTGCTGGGGCTGGCGTCGGGTGTGCTGGCTGGGTTGTTTGGCACGGGGGGCCCGCCGTTGATGGTGCTGGTGGCGGTGACGGAGGTGGGGAAGGATGAGTGGCGGGCGAGCAATGCCGTCATTTGGTTGGTGGACAATGTGTTCAGATTTGCGTATCTATATGCGGTGCAAGGACAGGTGCGGGCCTTGGGGAAGGGAGGGGGGAGAGGAGCGGGGAGGAGGAAGGGAGAGATGTGGGGACGAGAGTTCGGTCTCTCTTTTTCAGCGGAGGATAACTAAACAGGTTAAGGCCTTGCGCACGGCATTGAGGGTGATCGGTAATGGTGGGTCTCTACAATCTCATATTTCTCATTTCGTCCCCCTCTCCCCCTTTCCTCCCTCCAAAACCACACCAAACAGATCAACTTGCCCGGTGACGGTCCCAGCCTCCTCAGTCTCATGTTAGCTGGTGGCGTGGGCGTGTATGCGGGCTCGGGCCTGTCCCCCTTGGTGGATGTGGCCCTCTTTCGCCGGCTCCTCATCCTCCTCATGCTCTTGGGCGCGAACGTCATGTTGTTTGCAGGCACTCCCTGGCGTGTGGCCTTGTCTGGAGTCCTCTCCATCCTGGCCCTCCTCGTTTTGTATATCCTAGCCCTCTGGCACCAGCCATTTTTGCTCGCCAAAGGCAACAGTTATTTGACGGCGGCAGGCTTGGGAGGGGAGGGAGGGGTGGAGAGTTTGCCGCAGCGGTGGCTGGGGAAGGTGGGGTACAGGCAGGTGGCGACGCGGGAGGAGGAGGAAGAAGGAGAAGAGGAAATGGATGGGCTGCTTGTGGACGAGGGGAAGGGGAAGGACAACGCCGTGGGCGGCAGCAGCAGCAGCAGACCAAAAGCGGCGATTGAGATGGTGGCCGTATGATGACTGAAGGAGTAAAAAACAGAAGGATGCTGCCTGCACGAAGGGGCATAAATGATGACGTGATGAGGGGAGGGAGGGAGGGGGAAATGCAAGAGGAAGTTGTTGTGAGATTAGAAAATCAAAGCACACATGCACAAAGTAATTGCCTACTGTCCGAAAATAATTGACACACAAACCAAAGTCAATCAATTGTTATTAGAACAATGAACGAACGAACGAAAGAAGCGGGAGGTTGCCAGAAATTTGAAAAACTTGGGCCGTTGCACCGCGTCCGCGTCGTTTGGGATGGGGGGGGTGGTTTCGCACTTTGCCTTGCCACCAATCAGTTTCACCCACCCGCCAACCAAGTGCTTGGGTTTCTTCTTCATTGTGGTCTTCTCGCATTTGACAGGCGATGTACACCCCTTTGGCCTTGGCACACCCAAGCACACAATGTCCTGGCAACCCAGCAACCGGGCCCATGGGCCATCACTCCCCTTGCCCCTATGTCCCCCTCCAAGCACACGCGCCCGTCACTCGAGAGCAGACAGACACCAAATTTATGCATCTCACCCGTCCACATTCACACACACACTAACACAGGCGCCTTCACAGCACCCACTTTACCCACCACATGTCCTCGTCGTCAATGTCTTCCGCCCGTCGTCGGACCCGCCTGGTGGCGGCTGCCGTGGGCACAACCTTGGCCTGCCTGACAATGCCGTCCGCGGCTGTCCCAGAGAGCCACTACGGAATGGAGATTTGCAGCAGCTTTCGCAGCGTGTGCATGGACCTGACCAGTCAAATGGATTGCCGCAGCCACTTTGACGGCGTGGCACCCAAGCCCATCATTGACGTGGACTCGTGCCAGAGCGTCGGACACTATGACACATTCTTGGGTCACTGCCGGTGCGCGGGGCTGCAAGCAGGCCCGGCCGTGCTGCGGGAGCTGGTGGACTTCTCCGTCTCGGATGCCTTGCCGTACTTGACGGCAAACGTGACGGATTTTGGGAAGAGCTTTACGTCGGTGTGCACGACTCTGTTGAAGGGGTCCAAGTGCCCGGCGTCCTTGCAAAACGTCAAGGCGTATGCCAGCCCCAGCTCCACCAACTACGCCACTTTCAAGGGAGACTGCAGCTGTGGGAGCATCGTGGCGTCCGGCATGGTGCGCGATGCCGTGGTGGGCCATATGGTCTCGACCAAGTTTGCAACCACCATTGCCTCTACGCCCGCCACCCCCGAGGTGCCCGCCACTGAGAACACGACCGCCATCCCCGCTACCGTGGCCAGTCTAGACATGTGCCGAAGCTTCAATGACACCTGTGCTACCTGGCTGACGGACGTGACTTGCCCGTCTGCGCAACGGGTGAACCAAGGGTGCTCTACCCCGGGATCGACGGCGTCGTTGGTGGGGACGTGCAGGTGCGGGGCGCTGGATGGCTCCGCGGCAATCAAGGCGGAGCTGGTCAAGTACACCGTGGCCTCTGACATGGAGGCCTCCAAGGTCTACACCGATGCGACGGCCACCAGGATCAACATGTGCGGGACATACGAGAAGCTCTGCTCGACGTTTTTGAATAAGGCCCAGGTCCCGGCGGAGGAGCAGGAGAGCTCGTCCAACTGCGTGGGGACGGATGGGACGAACCTCGCTACCTTCAACCCTAATTGCGGTGCGGAGTCGGGTTCTTTGGACGTGTCACAGGCATTGTTGGGCTTGTTGATTTCCAAGAGCGTGGAGGGGGATGTGCCGGACCTGGTGTGCCTGGGGACGGAGTGCAACCCTTATACACTGACCCCTGGGGTGATGGCTATTTTGATCATCTCGGCTGTCTTGCTTTTCATCGGTTTGGTTACCTACGCGTACCAGCGAGGGGATGCCTGGGCGCATGCGTTGTTGTCGAACCCGTTGGTGAATCGGATGATGTCTCCGTTTGCGGCGATTGGGAATCTCTTTCGGCGGCGGGCGGCGAAGGAGAGCCCGGCGGATACTCACCATCAGGTGCATTTACGAGGGCAGATGGCTTAAATGGAGGGACGTGAAGGGACGAAGAACGGAGAGGAGGAATGTGTTCTCTTCAATCTCCTTGCTTAAAAGAGGAGGACGGGAGGAAGGGATGGAGAGAGGGAGGGAGGATGGGGTAGTGTGCGAGGGGCACGGGAGTAGTATGTTTATCACTGATGCAAACGAATGGAAAGTGAAGAAGAGGGAGGGTGGCAAGAAAGGATGAAGCGGGGGCTGGAGGCCTCTGCCGACACCTTGTTTTCAGCCTGCTCTCTCGTTATCGCATCGAGCAGCCAGCAGCAGCAGCACGCCCTCAGTAGGAAGGCGTGTCTGACTATTATTAATTAACAAGAAATCGAAAGACAAACAAACAAACATTTGATGCCTCCTCGCAGACACAGACAAAATCAAACAGAATGACCTGCATACGGGAGTAAGAGCGTGGGGGGGAGAGAAGTAAGAAAGAGGGAAAGGAGAGAGCAAGTGGGGTTTATATTATTATTATTTTTATGAGAAGAAGAAGGAGAAGCAGCACGATGATCACTTCTTTCGATGTCATTGTCCAAATGGCGTCGCCGGTCGAGCGGAAGAAGAGGAATGGGAGGGTGTGTATAGCGGCAGGGTGGGACCCGGGTTGAGGCGGACAGACACCACACAAAAACAAAAAGCAAACATCAGACAAAACATGGTGGCCCACTCCACAATCATAAGAACTTCTCATATCATGCTTTGTTTTTCATTCTTAATTTCCATGCCTTTTGGTTTTGCATTCAGCGGAGATCCTTGCCGATTCATCTACACGCATTTGTCAGATTTGTTTTTGGCGATTTTCTATCCTTTTCACTTTTCCCCTCAGCATCTTACGCTTTCAATTCCAATCTGCATTAGCCGCCGCCTTCGTCGACGCTTCTCCCGTAAAAGGATCAATCGGCACAACTGGAGCCACAGACGCCGCCGCCGCCTCGTCCTGCGCCTTGACCTGGGCCGCCTTGCCGAACCCACCCCCCTTCTTCTTCTTGCCTCCATCGTCTGCCGCAGTCGCCGCGCCCTTCAAATGCTTGATAGCCAGATTAAAGGTCGTCATCTCCGTGCTAATTGCACCATAAACATCACCAATCTGTTCCCTGCAGCAAGAAGTGCAGAATTTATCCATCTCTGGTGGTGTCACTCCATACATCTTCCCAAACGTCTTCCCCTCCACCCGACAAAACCAAGGCCGGTCCTCAAAGACCGTGCAAGCCCTTGCCGTCTTGTCGTAGTGCACGCACCAACCATCATCGCCCGTCATGCCATTGTACGTAGCAAGGTCCTCGGGGTCATCAAAGTAGTCCATGAGATAGAGACGTTCAGAGGGAGCTAGATAGCAACACGCTCCGCAGTTGGCGACGCAGGCCCACTTCTTACTCAGCTTGAGCACCGCGGGGGTCGAGGAAGCGGTGGCGGCTATGCTAGCAGTAGGAGAGGTGGCGATGGAGGGGAGCATGGCTGCCTGCTCATCGATTTCCTCTGCGGCTTTCTTCTTGTTGTTGCTGAGGTTGGCGGCCGCGGCGCCAATGGGCCCGCGGCGCATGCGCCTCGACACAAAGGGCTTGGGCACTGCTGGTGTGGAGGATAATGCTGGGTCGACGCCGCCCGCAGCTTCTTCATTGCCTTCTGAGGGTGCTGCTGCATGCAGGCGCCCTATTGATTGGATTAGCGGCCTTGCTCCGCCTAGTTGATGAAGCCGCGAGGAGGATGGTGGTGGGGTTGGAGGGAAGGCAGGGCGGGATGGCAAAAGGAAAGGCTCGACCACGGCCAGGAGGAGGACCAGGACCAGGAATAAGACGGAGAGCATCATCAGCCTTGTCGGTGGGTGGCTGAAGTGGCCTGTGAGGATGTGTGTAGGTTGTAAAATGGTGCGTCAAAGTGATGGAGGCAGCAAGGACATGGGCAAGGCGCAACATTCGTGAGTGGTGGAGGCGAGATTGCTTCCATTTTGCTGGCTGGTCCTTTGCGCATTGTTTGTACCAACACAGGCATATGCAGACGCTCACCACCTTCATTACCCCCTACACAACCTCTTTCACGACCATAGGAGCCACCAGCGCCCGCCTAAATTGCGTGAAACCCACCCTCTCCACCACATCTCGACCTCCCCACCCCTGAGTCCACTGCACCCTCCCAACCAAAGCGACATTACCCCGCCCCCTGTAAGCCATGAAGCTCGACGTGACCTGCATGCGGTACCTGTCCAAGGACGATTACCGCGTCCTGACGGCGGTGGAGATGGGCATGAAGAACCACGACGTGGTGCCCGTCGAGCTGATTGTCAACATTGCCAAGCTCCGGCATGGCGGGGCGCAAAAGTTCCTGACCACCTTGCTCCGGTTCAAACTGATTTACAACGACAAGACCACTTACGACGGTACGTGCTCAGCTGCTTTGGAAGCCTCATGGTCAGGCTGTGATTGGGGTGTGGGTCTGCTGCGTTTTGACTGGCTGGGATTTACTGCCAGCATCGTCGTCTCCTCTGACCCCCTCTCATCGTCACTTCTCCTTTTCCCACACGCCCACGATAGGCTACCGGCTCACGTACGGCGGGTACGACATCCTGGCGCTCAAGACATTGCTGGCCAGGGGACACATTGCGGGGGTAAGTGCTTGTGAAAGAGTGGGGGATATTGGCAGGCAGGACTGCGAGAACGAAAAGAGATGACATTCAAGCAACTGAAGCAGGCAAGCAGACCTTTAACTCACACCCCTCCCTCCCTTCTTACCATCTTTTAATAGGTCGGTCAAAAAGTAGGTGTGGGCAAAGAATCCGACATCTACGTCGCGCAAACCGAGGCCGGGGACGAGGTCATCCTCAAGTTCCACCGCTTGGGGCGAGTCTCCTTCCGGGCCGTCAAAAACAAGCGCGACTACCTCCAACACCGAAAGTCAGCCTCCTGGCTCTACATGTCCCGCTTGGCCGCCCTGCGTGAATACGCGTTCATGAAGGCCTTGCATGCGAATGGGTTTCCCACCCCTACGCCTATTGATCAGAATAGACACGTGGTGCTCATGTCTAGGGTGGAGGGCTTTCCCATGTTTCAGGTGAAGCAAGGGAATATGGCAGAGCCCGAGAGAGTCTTCCCTGTCTGTATTGATTTGATTGTCCGCATGGCGAGACGGGGGCTGGTGCATTGTGATTTTAATGAGTTCAATTTGATGATCAATGAGGGGGGGAGGGTGACGCTGATCGATTTCCCCCAAATGATCTCTACCTCGCATGCCAACGCCAAGGAAATGTTTGAGAGAGATGTGAATTGCGTCGTCAAGTTCTTTGCAATGAAAATGCACTACGTGCCCGAGGAGGAGGAAATTCCTAAATTTGAAGAGGTCCTAGCTGAGGCTCAGGCGGCACGGACGGCGCGTGCGGCCAGGGTAGCGGCGGCGGCCAAGGGAGGGGAGGGGGGAGGGAGGGAGGGAGGGGAGGAGGTGGAGGAGGAGGAGGAGAGGGGGTGGAATTTGGATGAGGCGGTGAAGGCGAGTGGGTATAATGTGTCGGCGAAGGAAGAGGAGAGGTTCTTGGATGCTTTTGAGGCGGAGAGGAGGAGGAATGGACCGGAGACGGGGGAGCCGGCGGAGGAGGAGGAGGAGGAGGACGATGATAGTGAGGAGGAGGACGAGGAGGAGGAGCAGGAGGAGGAGGACGAGGAGGGGGAGGAGAGGGAGGAGGATGGGGCGGAGGAGAGTTGTGGTGGGGAGGAGGGGGCGGGAGGGGATGAGAGGACAGATGAGGAGACTGAGAGATAGAAGGGGGGAAGACAGTACGAAAACAGGAAAATCAATAGTAAATTAAGATAAGTTTGGAAAGCAAAAATGGGCTTTTATGTTATTCTATTTTTTTCTTTTTCTTTTTCATCTTTGTCCCTCTTTTGTGTTTGTTACTAGCCGGCTGGTCCAGGATCAAAGAATAGTGGAGTGTATATGGATGCGTGCTGCTTTCGTTTCTTTTTTTCTATCTTATTTTTTCTTCTTTCGCTTCTGCTTCTTTTTTGTTTGTTTTTATCTCCTATACATCCCTCCTCCTTCCGTCCTCGCCCTTGCCTGAAATCGTTGTCGTCTCGTCACCATCGGAAAAAGACCAAGCGCCGAAAAAGCCAGCCTCCTCTTCCTTTTCTATGCTTGTCTTGCTCTTCTAGTGGTTTTGTTTTTGTTTAATTCCTACTAATCTATAAACGGATGCCGAGCGAGGGAGGAAGGGAAGAAACTGCAAGAAAAACAAACGCACCACAGAGGCGGCGCCATTCTTTTTTCTCCCTCTTCCTTTTCCTCTCCCTCCTAACTCCTTTGGTCGTTTACTTGCAGGGCTCAATCACGCCCACCCCGCCTTGCTTCCGCCTGTACACGACGTTGATCTCATTCGAGGCCTCATTGCGGTACACGTAGAAGTCATGGCCAATGTAGTCCAGGCACACGATGGCGTCCGCAGTCTGTGGAAGAAGGAAGGGAGGGAGGGAGGGAGGAGCGAAAAGAATGAGTTTTGGTTTGATCTCATTCAAGGCCTCATTGCTGTACACGTAGAAATCGTGGCCAATATAATCCAGGCACACAATGGAGTGCGCGGTCTGTGGAAGGAGGGAGGGAGGGAGGGAGGGAGGAGGGAAAATAATGTGAATATTTGGTTCCATGCTTTAATAAAAGCAGCGACGCGCAAACGCACACACAACCACACACACCCCTCCCCCCTCCCTCCCTCCCTCTATCCACCTACTCACCGACATCGCCGGCATATCAAACTTCTTCGTCTTGACCACCTCCATATTCACGCCCATCGCCGGGTCCTGGAACCCTCCCTCCGCTCCTTTCCCCCCCGCAGCCATGGCCTCGCTCAAGGCCTCCATCTCTGCTTCTCCGTCCTCTTCAAAATTGACCTCCTTACGCTTGCCGAGCTTGCGGTCCTTGAACTTGCGAAGCAACCTCGTGATACGATGGGAAACCAGGTCGATAGACGCGTACATGTAATCAGTCTCTTCCGAGGCGCGCAGGACTTGCCCGCCCTTCATAAAGAGGGTGGCTTCCGCGGTGTGGGAGTGCTTCACAGCCTGCGCAAGGAGGACAACAGACAAGTGAACATCCACCTTGTTGATCGCGTCGTGGAGGGGCAGCTTGGACAGGACCTTGCCGATTTTCTTCTCGACGTACTCGCGCATGGCAGAAGTGACTTCGATGTTGTTGCCCGTCACTTGGATTTTGAAGGTGGCTGTGCAAGGGAGGGAGGGGGGGAGGGAGGGAAAACGATGAGGATGAGGCAATGCAGCATGGACCTCTGTCATGTGCAGACGAAAGCAAGCACGGAGATTGAAGTACAGGTAAGGTCAAGCGGACGAGGAAAAAGGCGGGGAAAGGAGGGAGCGAAATGAAGAGGAGCTAGCCTTTTTGACAGCGAAGATGACAAGGCAAACTCAGTATATGCACACCTAGGGAAGCTGCGGTCAAGGAGCAGAGGGACATACACCCAATGTGAGACAGAACAACGACCCCTGTACATATCAACACTTACTTTCCCCGCTGCCGTCCCCGGCGGCCGACAGAGGCCTCATGACGCCGGTCCGTGGCTGCAGGGAGGTCGCCGTCAAGGCCCGCAAGGGCACGGGCAGGCTCAATTTGGTGCCGCACTTGGTCGCGGAGGGCAAGGGCATGAAGGCGTCGGCGTGAAGCAGACAGGTGGTCGCTGCGGCGGCCGCCAGGAGGAGGGCCTTGGTCGTCTGCATCGTGTTGGGTTCTGTGGAATCGTGTGGGGTGGGGAGGGTAGTTGTAAAATAGATTTGCGTGGGCTGGGTGCAGTAAGTTGGCTACGTCCAAAGACACAGACGGAAAGCAAGACTTCGAAGACAGCGAGGCAGCGTTGAAGAACAACAGGGAGGAGGGCAACAAGTTGTTGCGAGGAGAGCAGGGGAGGGGCGGTGTCGACCTCGTCTCCCTTCCTACACGATTTATCATCAGGCCTTGCTCTCTCAGGCAGCTCACGGCAACTAAGGAAGCACAGAAGGGTGCGCGGCGCAGCGCAAAGTGAAGTCCTTGAAGAAGTCTCGCAGTCAAGCAGCAGGTGCGATTTAGAGGTGCACAAGCAATCATTTCTCAGCTTGTTTTTTGATGTTTGTCGTGCCAAAGTCAAGATCAGCCACCCATGCTCCGCAACGGTCGTTACTTCTCCTTCTTGTGGATCTCCCCCAGTGTCCTATTCGTGTGTCGTCCTAGCGTCTCTGGCCTTGTGTGTTAGATGGTGGAGGATAAGGGCATGAACAAGGGGAGCAAAATAGAGAGGCGTGGTCCTGTTTTAGAGTACAAAGTCTGCACAAGCTACCACGCATGGCCCACACCACAACCGATCTCTACATCTCTACAACCGCCCGCCGCGCCCCTCCTCCACGCTCACTGTTTTAAAGACTCTCTGGACGCACAAGCACCACCGCACCACCACGCCCCTGCGTCTCCTTGATCTAATTCACTTAACACCCACAACACTCATTTCCTCAACCCCAACATGCTCACCCAATCACCAGGCAGCTTAGCCAGCGATCCGTAGCAGCTTAGCCCCTCCCCGCACTCAACGCAAATATGGAGATCAACACCAATGGCGGCGAGGTGCCCCTGAGCTGGCGGCACCTGCAGCAGCTCGACAGCAGTGGCGGCAGCACCAGCCACCGCGACGGGGCCGAGGAGGACGACACGCGCTCCATGCACTCCCTGGCCAGCCGCGTCTCCAACGCGGGCAGTGCCTACTCCGCTGCCACCTTTTACAGCTTCAGCACCTCCAACTACTCCGGCTTCTCCGGCGCGGGCGACCCGGCCCGGCGTGGTTCCCCGCAGAAGAAGCGGCATTACGTCCACCCGCAAGACTTGGATCCGAACGCGTGTTATGATGTTGATTGGGTGCAAGACGACTTGGCCGTCTCCTGCATGGTCTGCACTGCTGATTTCTCTCCGCTCCTGCGCCGCAAGCACCATTGCCGTGCCTGTGGCCGTTTGGTGTGTTCCGGCTGCTCCAGGGCGCGTGTGTTGGTGGTGGGCTTGCGGGGGCCGCAGAAGGCATGCACGGATTGTGTGCGTGCTGCCGAGAAGCTGCGGGCGTGTGAGAGCATCAGTGAGGATAACGAGGGGTTTATCCGGCAGACCGAGGAAGTGCAGGAGGGAGAGGAAGGTATGGAGAGGGTAGAGGAGGAGGAGGAAGAGGAGGAGGAAGAGGAGGAGGACGAGGAAGGATGCAGGACTGGTGGGTGCACTCGTAGCCCCGGTAGGATCGGCAGCAGCAGCAGCAACAGCACCGCTCACGTCGAGCGTAAGGTGGAGGGCGGGAAGCAAGACGAAGGCGCAGCCGCTGCTGCTGCTGCTGCTGCGAAGCTGCAGGAGATGCTGGGGGATGACGAGGAGTTTTTCCCCCGTCGGAGGGAGAGGAAGACGAGGGGGGGAGGGAAGCCGTCGTCGTCGTCGACTGTTGGGATGTTGGCTATGGGTTTTACGGCGCTGGCGGTGGGGTCGGTGTTGGTGTTGAACCCGAAGCTGCTTTCGACTGTCTCGGCGGTGATGGGCCGGATGTGGGGGAAGAGGTGAGGTGGTGGTGGTGTGGTGGTGGAGGAGGAGGAGGAGGGGAGGGAGGGAGGGAGGGAAGGACGAGAACTATTGAGTTTTGAGGCCGCAGCAATTGATTTGAAGTGTGAGAGGAGAGCGAATAACCAGTACAGCAATATTAAAGAAGAGATGCTGTGATTTTAGTGTGTAGAAACAGACGGGGGACGAGACTGAGCGAGAGAGAAAAAGCCGCAGAGAGCGACTGCAAAAACGAATGCAGGGCGCCAACAAACATTATTAGAGAGAGAGGGGCAAAGAGGCCGCAGGCGCTTAGCTTTCGCAAAACCGAGAGTAAGCAGGCAATATACGCCTTAAGGGAGCCATACATACAAACATACACATAGCCAGAAAAGTTTTACTTACCCGTATATTTGTACCACCGCCACCACCAGCCAGCTCGTCATTTTGTCCTTTTCATCAGTACTAGTGGTAGTATTCTTAGTTCTTCTTACCAGCAAACGTGACGAAAAGACGAGTCAAAGAAGAAATGAAAACAAATGAAGATGGCTGCCGCATTTTGAGAGCGGTCATGTGCATACGAAGACAGCAAAAGAGGAAGAGTCAGAAAATATTGAGAGGGTCGTAGGAAGAAAAGAAGGGGGAAATCAGAACCCATTCAGGGAGAGAAGGGAGAGCAAAAACAAAAACAAGCACATACACAAAACAAGAACCACCAGTGTCTTTCTTCTTGTGGTTTAAATCGTTGTACTTTCTTTTTTCTACTGTTTATCAAAATACAGATACGAACATGCAACACCAATGCTCCATCCTAATCCCTTTTTTTTCTTCCTCCATTCCACCCTATCCACGCTTGCTTGCGCGCCCCTTTCTATCATTGCCGCTCTTCTTTTCCCGCCCTTTACTATTGCCACTCTTCTTCCCCTGCCCTTCACCTGCTCCTTTGCCTTGTCCAGAGTTCCCAGCCGAAGACCTAATCGTCGCCTGAAAAGGCATGGGCTGCATATAAGACACGACATGCCGAGTAATAAGGGCGCTTTCGTGGTGAGGGATCTTTACGTAGAGGTATTGTGTTGATAGGTGAGCTGTGTGTGAGTTGCTGAGGATTGACTCGATCGAGATGGAGGACCGGAAAAGTTTGAATCAGCGTCTGCTCAGCTTATAATTCTTCCTCCTTCACCTCTTTCCTCCCTCGTTTCCAGCCTTCTCGCACGTACGCACCAAAATATTTTTGTTGTTTCGCAGGGTCGGGCCCTGCTTGCCGGAGCACGACCGACATTGAGGAGCGAAATGCATTGGAATCCTGTGATTTTTTAGGGACATAAGATAAAATAGTCAAAGGGAAGGGAGGGGGCGTGGGTGAGAAATGCTGATTCTATAGCACACGGCGGCCTTCTCTCTCCAAAATTCGATTTCTATCTAACCAAAGGAAGATGACAAAGTAGAGCCCGGTGTGGTCCTGCCCTTCCTCCTTTACATCACCTCCCTCCCACTTTTCTTATCATTTTCCCAAATGCTCTCGCCCCACAGCCCTCTCAGCGCCTTCACCAGTTTCAGAGGTGGCTTGTGGTCAGCAATGTAATGCGTCTGCATTCGATCTCCACAGGTATGGCATCCATACTTCCAGCCAAACTTGTAAATCTTCATTCTTTCCGGTGGGGGCGCGTAATTCATTGTGGCGGGAAGCGTGCCTTCATGGCGATAAAATGCCCCTGGGCGCGCCACGTTGCTAGGGACAGTTTGTGAAAGCGTCCACCCATTTCACGAAAGAGCAAGGACTCCATCATGGCGTGTCGCCGCAAAGCCCACAGCATCTTCTCCTCTTCTGTCTGCCTATATCCTTTCCCAAAAGACAACGATTCTAGAGTGCGCTTCGGCGGCGCCCGCTCCAGCGCGCACAGGGCGGCCAGTGCTCGATCAGCAGCCAAAGAAGCTGCGACAGACGCCACCCTGACCGAGACGACGTTCATGACCCTGGCGAGTGGACGAGCAGCCGAAATGCTTAAAAGACCTTGCGCGAATCGAGAGGCGCACAGGG
>Ga0209390_10008280_pt1 | contig 12922 bp, 15 predicted proteins | sample BON01_FD_187212 | JGI IMG/M metagenome (GOLD analysis project Ga0209390, IMG submission 187212) | Freshwater microbial communities from Lake Bonney liftoff mats and glacier meltwater in Antarctica - BON-01 (SPAdes) (version 2) | ecosystem: Environmental > Aquatic > Freshwater > Ice > Glacier... | reverse complement strand
GTTGACCCACTGCCACGCGTGACGTCTGCTGTGGCTATATACGAATACAAACCTACTTGGCAAAAGTCACCTACTCGCACAATAAAAAAACTTGAGCTAATAGCAGGTAAATTGCCTAGGACTAAGCTTTTATTAGCCGAACCGGTTTGCCATTGACATGTCGTAATTTGCCCTGCGGATAGATTACCCTGATATTTAATATAGTTAACCCAGCCCGTAGAACCAAAGTTAAGGTATTGAGGCAAGGCTTTGTCGGGTATACGCAGTGAGTTTAATAGACCTCTGCTTTGGCTATAAAGCAAATAATTCATCGGCTTCATTTCAAACGCAAAAGGGACAACGGTAATAATTTCGCTTGTGCTTATTCTTTGATTGCGACTAACGACTTGCCCAACAAAACGTTGATCGTTTATGCCAACCGATTCGCTGTTAGCTAAGATTAAATTTAAACTCATTTTTATCTACCTGCGGGAATACTACGGTTAGCCGATTGATTCATACTCCAAATCGTCATCTTGTTTTTTGCTAAAAACTGTATACCGCTTTGCGTATCAATGGCTTGCATATTTTGAATGACTGGGCCATTGTAAGTTACGCCACCGCCACCCATTGAATCATTTAAATTATTGTTTGGAATAATCGAGCCTGACCTGCCAGGTATAAATAACTCTGGGCCATTCTCACCCACAATGCTTGCCCCAGTAATCGTGCCACCTGACGCAAAGGTAGAGTAAGAACCCACATCGCCACCCGGCACGCCTCCCGACGGTGTTGCGCCTGCGCTAAATGCACCGATGGCAAACTTAATACCCATTTGTAATAACTGACTAGCCTGCATCTTTAACTGTATTTTAATAATGTCTTTAATTACACTTTCAGCAAAAGAACTAAATGACAACTTGCCACTGTCTACAAAGGTGTCAATCGCACTGTTCATGCTACTCACCAAAGAACCGAACATATCGGCAGCAACGGTGGCGTAATTTTGTGCATCTTCGCTAAATTGTGCGAACGCTTTATTCCACCCAAAACTAAATGTCATTTGTGACGCAATGGTAGCCTCTTCCATTTGACGTGTAATCATTTCGTACATACTACCTAATCGTTCAACCTCTAATGCTTGTCTGTCATACTCTGCTAATGTTTTAGAGTCTGCACCTTGCCCTGCTGCCTTCTCGCGCTTGTCTGATATTTCCTGTAGCTTCGCACTTGTAGCATCTAAAACATCATTAACGGCTTCCTGCACGCGTTTTTCATTGTTTGCCAATCCAGCCATGTCCGCTTTGATTTGAAGCATTTCAAGCCCGTGTACGCGTTCACGTTCAAACTCAGCAGAAACTAATTTAGCTTCTTTAAGCATGTTTGCGGTTTTGTCGACAGCATTAGGGTCTGCCATGCGTGGTGCATTAGACAATCTTGATGGCGTAAGCTCAATTGGTTTGCCTACGCCATCAAATGAGTCACGAATTAAGTTTGTGAATGTCATATTTGCAGCAGAGGAAAACAAATCTTCCACGTTGTTTGCAGAATTTAATGCTGTTATTCCTAGCTTAAATATTTTACTATCTAACGCGTCCATCTCACTTTTCAACTTTGGTGAAGGGTCGCCAATTAGCGGTGCTGTCATAGACAATGCAAAACGTTTCATTTGTGCTGAACGGTAATCTATATTATTGCCCGCTGCGGCAAAGGCTTTATCAAGTGCTGATATAGCTTTTAACGCAAAGATAACAGAATCAGCTAATACGCCAAAAGCTATACCAGCACCACGCGCCCATTCAGAAATTTTGTTTTTGCTTAGATTGTTTGCTGCCTCATTTGTTTCGTCAATTTCTACATACGCATTAAACATCTGGGCTGTAAATGTTTCTAATACTGGCAACATTACAGTAACAAATTGATTGGTTAAACCTGTTACAATTGAGCCCAGCCTCGTCAAATTGTCATTAAAACGTTCGGCAGATTGAGCTGTTTTACTACTAATTACTAACCCTAATTTTTCCGCCTCTGCACGCAACTTTTCTACACCATCACGCCCACCGTTCAAAAGCGGGATTAATTGTGCGCCTGAACGACCAAACAAGCTCATTGCAATAGCAGTTTTATTCGCACCGTCTGCCATACCTGCAAATCTTTCTGAGATTTGTAGCATTGCTTCGTCAGTGCTTTCTAAATTCTTGTAGTCAATATTGAGTGCGTTGAAGCCTTTTAGCGCTTCGCCAGTGTTCATTGCAGCGTCGCTCATGCCTTTCGAGAGCTTTGCCATGCTAAGCACTAGGGTGTCTTGGCTAACGCCGGCTAGGTCTGCTGCATATGCGAGCGCTGATAAACTTTCAGTTGTAACGCCCGCCATCTGTGCTTGCTTGGCTAAATTGTCCATGTTGTCAATAGACTTTTTGGTCATATAGGCCATTGCAGTACCAGCAGCCAAGATAGCGACGCCTACAACTTTGGCGGCATCTTTAACCTTTTCTAGCCCAGCCATTGCGCCTTTTAACCCTGACTGAAACTCCGCAGTGTTTAGACCAAGAGCTACGCCAAGCCGTGCGATATTTGCCATTACATACCCTTCGTTAAAATTGCAGGTGCGCCCGGACTCATAAGCGCAAAAGCTAAAAGACTTTGATTAACCTGTGTTTTCTTGTCTTGTTCGCTTAACGGCGGGTAAATGTAATCGTAGGTATTTGGTATAATGTCGCGCAACTTATAACCAGTCTTGCCTTTAGGTAACATTTTATTAAACTGCCCTGCGGTTAGGTTGCCCAAAACTTCAAGTAATCCAATGTTACCAATAAGCCCTGCGTGGTACATCACAACTATATCTGAAAATGTTTCCTCATCTACTACCGCAGGGTCAGCACCGTGAGCGATCATAAACGCCTTCACTTGCCTTCGCACTGACCCAATTACTTTCCCTTAGTAACATTATAACTTGGGCTGATCGTTTCGCTAATTAACTTTACTAATTCTAATTGAATCGCATAGGGGAAAAGCTCGTCAATCATTTCGTAAGTAATAGTATTCATGTCGAAATTATTTTCCTCTGGCACTAAGTATTGCAACATCAGGGTAATGCGCTCTTGAACGATTGCCTTATCTTTACAAAACTTTTTAATTGAATTGCCATCATAAATAATGTCATCTTCGGTAATAACAACCTTGTCCGTTCCTTCTGTTAAATCTTTGCTCATTTCTTCAAAGAATTTTTTTATTAACAATTCATTTGGTGTTTTTAAACGCTCATTCATCAAATCAGATTCAACAGTTAAAGGCACACGAACTTTAAACGTGTGGCCAGCAAATTCAAATGACCTGATGCGTAATTCGTCTTTGTTAATATTAAATGCTTTTGAAAAACTGTTCATTTTAATAACCTCTTGGCTTGTTTTGCTTTGTATTTTTCGAGAGCTACACCAAGTGATTTACCTAGTGTGCCAGTAACTTGTGCTGCTGAACTTTCTAACGCTGGTCGCATAAATGGTTTGGGCGCTCTGTTACCTGTTCCAAATTCTAAAGTCATTGCTCTTGCATCGCTTTTAATTCCAATTTGTTTAAATTTACTGCCACCACTTTTAAGATTTTTAAACGCCTTATTTGCCAAAACTTTACCACTTGCAGTAGTTACTACGCCGATCACAACATCGCCAGGAAATATATATTTAGAACGAAAATCTTTTTTCCCCGGCTTTCTTGCTTCAACCTGTAAACTTGCAGCCAATGCGCCCGTGTCTTTTGATACTAAGGAACGCGCTTTTTCTAACACGGTTTTCATTGATAAACGTACCGCGCTACGCATAATGTTACTTGCGTCTTTTTCACCAAAATCATTACTTATTTGTTTAAATAATTCGGTGGTTTCAGCCCAACCTTCAAACTCAACTTTAACTACCGTTGCCATTACCATCACCCTTGATTAACCGATGGTAAATGCTGTTATTGAGCTTCATAACGTAATCTGTCACCTCATCGGGTGACATGTGATAGGCGTGACGCGAGGCAATTTCATGAGCGAGCATGATGCCCGTTATTCGTTGCTGAGTAAACCCAAACCAATTCTTTGTACCGGAATTGGCTTGGGTTAAAAGGTAGTCTAAAAGTTGATTATTATTTTGTATTGTTGTGGTCATATTTAATCTTCTTTTTTAACTTTCGGTTTAGGTGCAGGGTTAAATTTTGCTAAGTATTGTAAACAAGTTTCGTCAATGCTTCCTACCTCAACGGTTTTTAAAGCAGCATGTAATTCGTTAGCGTCGACAATTAAAGTCTGAGCTACCGAGTCCAAAGACCTGTTCGTACTTGCGAGAGTTTTAACTGCATCGGTTAACTTCATACAGTATTACTCCAACCAAATTGGTTGCCACGCGGGTGAACTGTAAAAATTGCTTTTGCTTCAGCGCCCGGCTGGGCATCAATTTGAAACTGTGACACACGACCATTAAACGCATAGTAAATTGTATTTGTACCATCGGTTGCACTAATAATAAACGTGCGGTCAATAGTACCGTTGTAAGCATCGCCTCGCAAGATTAAAAGCTGTGCGTCGCTTGGATTCCAAGGGGCAGTAATTGTTAGACTTGTTGGTGCTGATTGAGTCGGTATTTTATCAGATTGACGTGAACCAGCAATTGAAAAACTAGCTACTGCGTCATCTTGACCGAACGCAGGAACAGCCTCAACGTTAACCAAGTTTGAAGGAATTGCTAAAGCTGCCACTGTTGCAACTGTTGCAAGAGCGGCATTTGTTAAAGGTGTTGGAGTAGCAGTAGGTTGCGCGTACAAACTTGCGCTAAAGCCGGGCAAAATTTTATTTGGAAGTGCCATGATAAATTCCTCTATTTAACAGTAAATTTTAAATATTGTCTTATGTCGGAATATCAAGTGTGCAATCTAAAATGACTTGCTGTAACCCGATTTCATTATCATATGTATTGTAAAGCCAATCGACATCAGCTTTGGCTATGTAAAAGCCCGAAGCCCCACCGAATTGACCACTATAACCATGCAACGATTGTAGTATTAAATTACTTACATTCATAGCATCTTCAAATAAGGTTGTAAATATTGATATTTGAAATATTGGCCTATCAATACCTTTGTTATCTTGATTGATGCCAGTAAAAACAGGTTGATGAACGTTACGCAAATTCCAAGTTATAAACTTTGTTTCAGTAGCAAAATTCCGATTAAAGTTTGCATAAACAGGTATTGGCGTAACAATACTTGCCAATTGATACTGGATAGCTTGAGCATACGTAGCTGGGTTGTTTTGGCTCATACCGGCGTGCCTGGGTCGTTACGATAGCAGGTAAAAGTAATACTCATGCGGTCGTCTGCTTCAAATACGTCGACAATACGCCAATCGTTAGACCGCCAAGTGATTGCAAACAGGCTCGTATTGTCTACAATTTGCTTTATATTTGGTGTGTAATTAAACGTTAATGTAACCATATCGCTGTAAATTCTATACCTTTCAGATATAAGCAAACTATTACGGACATCTTTAACAACCGCGCGTGATGTAAACCATTCTGCAATTGCAGTAGTCTGTTCACCAAACGTACTAATACCGTTTGTCAGGTTGTTTATAACTACGTTTTCAAATCTTGCGATGCCCATCACATCACCAACGGCTTATATGGTCGAAGCAATGTTGAAACGCCAAATGGTATGTTGCGTAAATTCTCGGTAGTTGTATCACTTCGGTTATTGTATATATGTGTTAACAACATCAAACCCGCTTGTTTTATTACTGGGTACTGTGCTAACGGACTCGCAATACACGTAAAATTTATTACAATTGGGTTTGCAATAGCAACATTCACGGGTTGCGGTATACCGACGACAACAGCACGATTGCCTGATGGGTCATAAAAATAGTTTGAGCTTGATAGTGTAGTTAATACTGGTGGCGTGTCGCTGTTATAGTACTTAACTGAATTAATCGTCACGCCTGCAATGTCTTGTGTCACTTGAGGCAAATCTAAAAACACTTGTGACGTGCTAAACGAACTAAACGCGCCGTAGTAGACCTGATAAGTGGTAGGGAATATGGACATACCTAAGTAGTCTTCAATCGCCATACGGGTCGCCAGGTCAAGGCTATCAAGGTAGCCGTCTTGACTGGTATCGCCAAACATATTTAATTGCTGTGTGATTTCATCGTCGGTTAGCCATTGACTCGTTATGTCTCGCGCAACCTGCTCAACTTTTTGATAGTTGAATGGGTTTCTGCTAGTACCTAAAAATGGGGTTTCAATTGACATTGTTTAACCTTTAACCAACTAACCGCACGCCTGCAAATACGTCACGCACTGTCGAGCAAACCCGTTTCTCTGCAAACAGATAAATAAAGCCCGGTGAAGTTTGATCAAACCGTTTGATAGTCATCATTTCATCGTCAGCAATGGTCATAAATCTTGACCAGTCTGCAAGATAAACAGGAAACTTGCCAGCGCCTGGCACGCTCATGTAAGGATTAGGTACAACACGATGGCCAAAAATGTACACCGCTGCGCCACCGTCGTCATCGCCGACTTCAATAAAATTGTTAGCTGTGCCTGACACTTTTAATTTACGTAATGCACTAATAGTTGCTGGGTGCATCATGTAAGCAGTAAATTCTTTATGCAAATACTGCGGCGGTAAAGCTGCTTGCAAATTAACTAAGTCATCATAAATAACTGCGCTTGCTGTTGCTTGTGTGACTTGTAAGACAGTATGCAGGCCGTTCGTAATTGCTGACCCACTTGTACCAAATGCAGCTGCGCTTGTTGAACCCGGATAATAATTTAAACCCCGCAAGCCCTCAGTTGCACCGTAAACTACGGTTGTGCTTCCAGCTTGATCGTTGTTAAGCATCATTGACAAGGCTTCTTGCTGAGAAAACTCAAACATTAAGTCGTCAACAATAGACTCTTCAAGTCCATCAATATCTGATAAAACCGCTGTGCGAACTGGAACGCCTGCGTTTATTGACCTTGTGGGCAATTGCCAAAATGATGTTGCGATATTTGGTAAGCCTGTATTGTTATTTATCGGATAGCCCCACGGGTTATTTGACGCATTTTCAATTAATGTAGCGTTACCCGTTTTAACAACAAAGGCTTGTTCTGAGCCTATACCGGCAATAAGCCGTGCACCTTTACGCAATGGATTATGTTCACGCGCAGAAGCAAAGGCAACATCATATATAACTCGACCGCCTACATTTTGCCCCGAGCCAGTAAGAGATGATGCCTCTTTTAAATTAACAGTGGCTTCGCCTTCGGTGAGGGCTTTCTTTACTGATTCAAGGATTAAGCTCATAGTCTTTGTCCAAATAATTAAAGTGAGGGAGAGGCTTTACGCCCCCCCCGTTCTTACTTAAGTAGCTGTACCTGTGGAGCGGTAGCGAACGATTGAAAATGGGTCAACAACAGACGTTGCTAAACGCTTTTCACCGTAAAAAGTAATAAAGCCCGGTAGAGTTTGATCGTACCTACGCAAAATCATGTTTAAACGATCAACGATAGTGAATCCTTTTTGGAAGTCACCAAAGTACATCGGGTATAGACTAGTTGTGCCAGCCGTACCCGTTGCAGATTGACTTGGCAAATCAAGATAAGTACTTTCTACAACATCGTAACCAAGCATTGTACCAATCACGCCATCAACCGATAAACCCATATTGCGGTTAAAGATTGGTGCGCCATTGTCATCAACTAGGCCACGAATCTGCGACATAAAAGTTGAGTTAACCATAAACTTTGCAGTTGGAACACGGTACTGTGGTGCTAATGCAAACAGAAAGTTAACTAAGTCTTTATAAGTTACGTTAGAAGCACCTACGGTATTGACGTTTGAAGTCAACTGATCATACGTTGCAATGCTATGCAAGCCAGCACTTGAACCTGTGCCACTTGTGCCGAACGCTGCAACAGTAGTTTTGCCGCCAGCATAAGTAGCGGCTGCGCCTGCGTATTGATTCAAACCACGTAGACCGTTACTGCCACCGTAAGGCAAACTTGTTGCGCCTTGATCGTTGTTTTGAATCATCGAGAACGCTTCGGCTTGTGAAAATTCGGCCATCATATCACTAACAACATTTGATTCCAAACCGTCGATGTCGTCAAGCGCTGCGGTACGAATTGGGAACTGTACATTTAAATCTTGTAACGTTAGTTGCCAAATGTTGGTTCCGACCGTAGTCGCAGAGCCGTTGTTTTGAATTGCGTAGCCCCATGCTGCGCCCGTGTTGCCAGTCTTAGCTCGGAACTGGTATGTTGAACCGTCAGTAGCAACGGCACGTGCACAACCTCTCATTGGGTTAGCTAAACGCAAAGCAACGAATACAGGGTCGTAAGCTGTACGACCACCAACACCTGCGCCACCGCCAGTTAAAGCTGAAGCTTCTTTCATGTATGCGTCATATTGCGACTCATCGGCAAACATGGTTAATTCTTTTTCAACTTTTGCGCCTGATTTATAGAAGTTACTAATTTGTTCTTTAACTGAACGGTTAACTTCTTGCGTAATAGTTTTATAAGTTTTGATAACCGCAGGGGCTTGAATAGATGCAACTTTGGCTTCTAGTGCTGCAACCTTTTCTTCAAAAGATGATCGAGCTTCTTCTACCGCTGCGATGGCTGAAATTTTGCCTTCTTCAATCTTGGTGATTGTGTTGGCTTCGATTTCATCTAATTTTGCAATGATTTGTTCTGACATGATTATTTCCTTAAATGCGTTTTGAAAGGGCTTTCATTAACTCTCGTGCTTCTAAAGCAGCGATTATTAAATCAGCTTCGTTTACCACCGCGTCAGAATCACTCTGTGCTGGGGCTTTTTGAATAGGCTTAGTAGCATCACGCTGTTCTAAAACTTTCTTCAAAATAGAAGACGCGGTGGTCGCATCTTTTTTTGACAGGCCTGCATCACGCAAGACCATCTCAATTGCGCGAGGGTTGGTTTTTCCCTCGTCATCAAAGTATTCTAATGTTTGTATGCTTGCTTCTAAATTGTTTGGGTACATAACAATTGACACTTCACGCAAACCGCCTTTGGTGATTTGAAAGTAAGCATCGTCACCTTCGCTTGCCGGGTCAATCATTATGCCTTCAGCGTCGACGTAGCAAGCCTCATCAGCATATGCGCCAACACTTACACCGCCAAATAAATTTGGGGATTCTTTTAAAACTTTATACATGTCCATGCCGACAGTTGTTTCTATAAACAATCTGCCGTTTGCAGTCATGCCTTCGTCATCGAACGTAACGGATTCCCATTGGCCGACAGGCATACCTAAATCGTTATGATTTAAAAACATTGGCATCGGTTTGCCTACATCTGCAAACTCTTTTGCCCAGTCAGCAAAGCCCTCGGGCTGGTAATTAAACTTGCGCCCGTCTGCGCCTTCTCTCGCGCCCCAAGTGGTTACGCGTGCTTCAATTGTTCCTAAACTATTTATCGCTTCGTTTGCGTTTGGTTCTAACTGTAGTTTTGCCTCGCAAACTAGAGTGATATTTTTCATTGATTGCCCCAAGATTTATCGACTGGTCGTTATCTTGTATTGTGAGCAAATCTATTATTTTCGGTATTTTAACACTAGGTGTCTTTATTTGCGAATTTAATAAATTATATATTGTTTTGTCAATCATATTATGTAGTACCTATATTTGCCTTGCGCTTTTGATTGCCGCCACCTCCGCCAGTATCCTGTGGCGAGCTACCGCTAACCGGCTCAAACTTTCCGCCAGTTGTTAGGTCATCGTACCCGTCAATTTTAGGCATGTTCATATACTCTCGACCTTCATTTTGAGTCATGATGCCTGCGCTAACGCCTTGTGCGACAAAGTTAATTTGATCTAACGCTGCGCCTTTTAGAAAGTCTTTAGTGTCAAACCGCACAACTAGATTTGGAAAACCTTTAAAAAGATGGCTGTTGAGCTTTTGCTCGATGTTGATAATCATCGGGTACATTGTTGCTTTGTAAAACTCGTCCATCATGGTTTGCGTATTATTATACTTTTGATCAGCAATACCTAGCATTGATGGCGGTACACCAAAAAGCCCACATATGCGCTTCATTGTTTGTTCTTTCAGGGCTTGCGTTTGCGTGTCCTGTAAAGTTAAAACGTCAAGTGGTTGGTACTTCATGCCTTGGTCAAGTAACATGCCTTGACCGGGCTTTGATTGATCTGTTGATCTGCTACCCGTCATGCTAGACCATGCTTCTTTAAGTCGCGCAGCAATTTCTTTGTACTTTGCGTCGGGTATAACTTGCTCGGTTACAAACATGCCACTGGGTTTTGCACCGTTTTGCATAATAAAGTTTGCGTATAAATCAATGTCTTGGTCAAGCGCAACTAATTCTGTAGCTAATATTCCTTTGTTAAACCCAGCGCTACCTTGCCACGCAGCTTCTTTAATGTGCATGACTTGATGAGCGGATAACGGCTCGTTATGATTAAATCCGTAACTTGGTGTTGATAGCTGATAAGAAGGATAACGCGCCTCGGTAAGACGTGCGCTAATTAGCGTTGAGTCTAAGTTGTACATTTCAATTGGTGTTTGCAAACTGTCGTCTTGCTTGGCACGCCACCACAAAGTAAACGTTTCGCCTGATAAGTCTTGCCATAAGCACCACTGATACCAAAACTCATACTGTGACTGAAAGTTATTCGGACAGCGCAGTAAATTTAAAACTTGCTTGGCCTTGGCTTTGTCACGCACACCTACTTTTGAAGATGCCAGCGCGTCAACAAATGTACCGTCATCGGTCTTAGTCATTATGCTGATTGGTAGCTGAGCTAATGCACGCGCTTTGACGCCACATGCTGCCATCACCGTTGAGTTGCGGGTAAGCATTGACATATCAACAACACGGCCTGCCGTAGTGGTGCTTGATGTTGTTACATAAAGTAACTGTTGGCTAACTGTTTGCTTTCCGTTTGCGCCTTGATAAAGTACGTTATTTCCAAGCTGAGTTTGGCCGAATAGCGTATTAGCTTCTAATTGAGTTGGTTTTTTACTTTTGAATATATCAAAAACGCCCATGCTTACACCCAATAAGATAACAATTGTTTATCAATTTTAAACTAAAAGCTACGGAATCCAAAACTATTTGAAACACTTGGCGTATCAAGGCTCGAATGCATGCTTATTATTAGAGCAATTATTCCATCTACTTTTGCAGCTTTGTCCGCTTCGTTCTTGCGAACTTTAATATTACTGTTTACGTCAGTGTAAACCTCACAGTTTCCTAACTGCCAACCTACGAACGGATTACCGTCATGTTTAATTTGATGATTAAGTATTAACTTTTCTACTTGTTTACTAGGATTGTTTAAAACCGCCATAGACTGCCCAACTTTCTTAACGGGTATACCCGCCTCATACAATCGGGAAACTAGCGCAGCGGAGTTATAAGAGTCGTAGCCCACTTCCTTAACATCATAAACGCTGCATTGTTGCTTAATGTATTCGCTTATTTCTCTGTCGTCCATTACATTACCTTCGGTCAACTTTAGTATCCCGCTTGCGATGGCAACTCTAAAAATATCAGAATAATGTTTTGGTATTAAATCAAACCCTGCTTCGGGTAAAAAGAATTGCCATTGCGCTTCGTAATCTAATTCACTGTAGCGTTTAAGCGTACAGACTGCATTTAAGTCACGCGTGGCTGCTAAGTCAAACCCAATAAACACGGATTCCGGCTGGCGGTCAGTTAGGCCAATAGATTTTTCATTGTCCCAAAACGCGCGATCAAGCCAGGCCGTGTTAGCCGACACAAAAATGTTAAGTGTTTTACAAAGAAAATCATTTAGCGCAGCGGGCTTGTGTTTTGCTTCCTCAGCACGCTGTGCAATTGCTTCATCAAATACACTTATGCCGTGCATTGGATTTGCTTTTAACCAATTTTTAGGGTCTTGCCAATCGTCCTGCGGGTCAAGGCCATACAGCAAACCAAACCATTTTGGGTTATCCACGGCTTCGCCATTTAGCATCGAACGCATCATTAACATATCTTCGTGAAACTTTGTGTCTTTAGTAAATGATGCTGTAGTAATGTAAATTCTTAATGGGTTTTGCCGAGCCACCATGCCTGAATGTAGAACTTCAATCGAGTTGCGATCAACAATCTGAGCTGCTTCGTCAACGATTACGCAAGATGGATTTTTACCGTCACCCGTTTTCTTTGTGTCTCTGCTGAGCGCTTTAAACATACTTTGCGCATCACCGACTTTCTTAATCTCATATTTTGATTGCATAAACAATTTGCCAAAGTCGGCAGGCATGTAATCAATAAAACCCTTTGCAGCATCAAAGACGATAGTAGCTTGTTCTCGATTCGTTGCTAGTGTGTAAACCTCTGCGCCTGCTTCACCACAGAAAAGTTCGTACAAACCAATCAAAGCCGTCAGGGTAGACTTGCCTGCCTTGCGTGGTATATAAACAATGACGTCTGACACCATGCGCTTCTCACGGTCTTTCTTGTCTCTAAAACCATAAACCGCACAAATGATAAATATTTGGAATGGTTCTAAAACAATTGGTTGCCCGGCTTGATGGCCTTTCGTGTGCCGTAGCTGGGTAGCAAATTCCAACACGTGTTGCGGGTAATCCTCATCAAATACCCATCGCCAATCGTGATTCTCGTATTGATTTAAAAACCGTTGGCAGGCTAGGCGTACATCTCGGCAGACGTTAATGTTCCCCTTAGCGACCTCTTTCGCGTAGACGACGCCAGTTTGCCAGATCACCCTTTCGGACCGCGCATAAATTTACTAGCATCACCCTGCTCACCTGATTTATTTAAACTTAACCTACCTCTAGGCGTTAACCCTAACTCATTCATAAGTTGAATAATAAGTGTAGTGACTTTCATTTGTAAAGATACAAAAGGACTTGGGCCAATAGCTGCACCGTTATTTAGCTTCATAACTAA